>Ga0210124_1000381_pt1 | contig 23067 bp, 14 predicted proteins | sample Muzzi_PWC_D2_FD_185554 | JGI IMG/M metagenome (GOLD analysis project Ga0210124, IMG submission 185554) | Wetland microbial communities from San Francisco Bay, California, USA, that impact long-term carbon sequestration - Muzzi_PWC_D2 (SPAdes) | ecosystem: Environmental > Aquatic > Marine >... | reverse complement strand
TACGACAGCCGCTTGCGGCCGATGGCGGCCATGCCGACGAGGCCCATGCCCAGCAGGATGATCGTGGACGGCTCGGGGATCACGCTCACCGGCATGAAGACGCCGGGGTCGTTGCTGCCGAAGTGCATGGAGAGGTCATCGCCGACGGCGAAACCGGACGCCGCGCCGGCGGCCAGCGTGAAGAGCTCGGAGTTGAACCAGAAGTCGACGTCCAGACCGTTGGCAAGCTGCGCGTTGGAAGAGTAGGTCTCGTTCGGGTCGTTGACCGGGCCGAAGGCGAACGGGAAGGCATTGGCGCCTTCCACCAGGCCGCCGTAGCTCTCCCCGATGTTACCCACCGTCGGGGGAGTGACTGGGGCCAGGGTATACCAGTAGCTGGTGGCACCCGGGTCGTACGGGTTGGCCGGCATGGCGAAGGAGCCCAGCAGGCTGCCGTCGGTGCCCGTCGTTCTGGCGCTGAGTTGGGTGGCGTCGTTGTAGTCGATGTTGGCATCCTCATAGATGTTCATCACGTCGCCCGCGGCGAGGATGCCGTTGGGGTCGGTGGTCGCCTTGAGGATGATGGTGGCGATGTCCGCGCTGCCGGCCGTGATCGGGTGATACGGCGGGGCGGAGCTACCCGGAGGGCCGACGAAGGCGACCTCGGTGGCGAAGTAGCCGGTGATCTCCGGGGGCGGGACGCTGCCGCCGAGGGGCCAGATATCCGGGCCGGTCTGGCCGGAGGAATCGGCGCCCGCATTGGTGAGGTTCTGGAGGTTCATGACGCCCCAGAACTGGTCGCCGACGCTGATGGTGCCGCTCTGGTCGTTGTCGAGCCACACCTCCGAGTTACGGAAGAAGACGCCCTCGTAGTTGCCCGAGGGGGCCAGGGCGAAGGCGCCGGCCTGCTGGGCGACGGCAAACAGCGAGGCCGCTGCGACCGCCGAGAGGATGGGGGTGGTGTTCATGTCAGTCCTCCTTCATGTGGTTAAGGGATCAGATCCCGTGGCTGTGCTCGTTTTAGACAAAACCCTCTAAGCACGTCTCATGCCAGGCAAGGGGCCGCCCCTGATTTTGGCTCGCCTACGAAGCAAAACCCTCTGTTTTTGTTGGGTGGACCCCGGAACCGGGTGGCGATGTCGCAACGCTATCCGGGCGCGGCCAGCGCCGGCACGCGAGGAGGCTCCACTCGAAATTGTGAAGATTTTGGACACCGGAAAGGGCAGATCACCGGGGAAACCTCATAACTAACTGATGAATAAGCCCTTTCCGACCGTAAATAAGCTCGACACCGACCCGTCTCACCCTTGCTACCGCCGCGACCGTCCGTGTGGAGACGGCATAACAAATTGAAAACATTGCGAGTTACCGGGCCGAACGTCGAGGGTCCGGGTTCACTCCCGGATCACAGCCGTAGCTTGGTGGTGAGCAGCAGGGCGGGAAGGAACAGCAGGTCCGCGATCAGGGCGGAGATCATGGTCAGGGCGGAGAGGGCGCCGAAATGGCGGGTCGGCAGGAAGTTTGAAACCATCACCACCCCGAAGGCCGCGGTCAGGATCAGGGAGGTGTAAACGATGGCGCGCCCCTTGATCGCGTAGACCCGGCGAATCGCCTGGGAAACGGTCGCGCCGGCGGCGAGCTCATGCTGGTAGCCGGCGAGGAAGTGCACCGTGTCGTCCACGGCGATGCCGATGGCCACGGCGGAGATCATCGCGGTGGCCGTATCCAGTGGAATGCCCACCCAGCCCATCAGTCCAAGGTTGAGCAGGATCGGCAGCAGGTTGGGGACCATCGCCAGCAGCCCGACGCGCAGCGAGCGGAACAGGGCGGCCACCATGCAGAAGACCACCCCGGAGGCCAGGGCGAGGCTTTCGATCTGGGATGCGAGGAGCGTATCGACCAGGTTGGTGACGAGCACCGTGGGGCCTGTCACCCGAGCCTCTATGGAATCCGGGAACTGCTCGCCGAGGTACTGGCGGAGGACAGTGATCAGGTGACGGAGCCGCGCCGAGGAGTGTTCGTGGACGCGAACGTAGACGGAGGCCCACTGATGGTCCTCATCGAGGACCAGGTGCAGATCCTTCCCGTCGTACAGCAACATGTATTGAGCGACGAGCTCGTCCGAGTCCGGCAGCCGATAGTAGGCACGGTCCTCCGCGTGGAAGGACTGGTGCATGTCCTTGAGGTAGTCCACCAGGGAGGTCACCTTGTCAACGCCCGGGAGCGTCAACAGGAAGCCGTGGAGATCTTCCATTCGACGCAGATTGTCCAGCGAGAGGATGACGTCCGGATCGTCGGAGCGCAGAGAGATCCGGATGTCCTCGACGCCCGACAACGCTCCCTCGATGAACTCGGTATCCCGAACCAGGCGGGTATCCGACTGAAAGTACTCGAGAAGGTTGGTCTCGATCCTGAGACGCGTCATGCCCAGCGCCGCCAGAACGGCAAGCAGGGTGGTCAGAAGGAGCACCCGGCGAGGCTGACGTTCGACCGCCGCGCTGAGGTAGAGCAGAAAGCCGTCCATCCAGTCCCGCCGCAGCAGGTCATGGCCCCGGGCCACCGGCCGCCGCACCAGGAGCCATGCGGCGGGGAGAAAGCCGAACACGATGATCAGCGAGAACATCACTCCGACCGAGGCGGCCAGACCGAAGTCGCGCATCGGTGGGACATCGCTCACCACGAGGGACACGAACCCTGCGGCCGTCGTCAGGGCGGCGACGAGGCATGGCTTCCAGAGCTGCACGATCGTCTGGGCGACGACGTGGTGATTATCCACCAGGGAGTAGCGATCGCCCTTGAGGCGCTGCGTCCAGGCAGCCACATCCCCCTCGGCACCGGCTCGCTCCGACTCTGCCGGTGGCCCCCGCCCCCGTAGGCGCCGAACCCAGGCACCGACCATGTCACTGCTCCCCACAGGCGCGGGCGGTGGGCGAATCGGTGGTTCCTTATCCCCACCCGGGGCGAACCTGGCGGAGGCCAGATTATCCTGGTACGCGGTGACCAGGTGGACAGCAACGGCGACGGTCATGGACATCATCAGCGGTGGCAGGATGGTCGTGATGTTGTTGATCGTGCCGCCGATCATCCCCAAGAAGCCCACGGCCCACGCCATGCAGAGCCCCATCGCCAGCAACGGCAATGCTACACCGAACCAGTTACGCAGCAGGGTCCAGAGAATCACCGCCATCAACGCGATGGTGAGGGGGATGAAGCGGCGCAGGTCCTCCTTCATAGAGAGCGCGGCAAAGTGATCCAGCACCGGCTTCCCTGCCAGATGGATGCGGGCCCCGAACCGCGTGCTGTCGGCGACACGATCAATGGCATCGATGGTGCGGCTCTCGCCCTCGCCACCGAGTGCTGGCTCGAGCTCCACCACCGCGGAGGCCGTCTTCGCGTCGCCCGAGATCAGGACGTCGCGATAGAGCGGGTTGCCAAGGGCGGCGATACGCAGCTCACGGAGCGCTTCCTCGGTCTCCGGGATCTCCTCGATGAACGGACCGACGAAGAAGTCCTCCTCCGTGCCGATGATGTCCTCCACCGTGGTGAGACTGGTGACGTCGCTGACGCCGTCCACCACCTTCAGGCTCTGGGTCAGGTCGGCGAGCGCTGACAAGTTCCTCGTGGTAAAGACGCGGTAGCTGCTCATGGCCACCACCAGGAACTCATGGCTGTCGAAGTGTTCCTGGAAGGTGTCGAAGAAGACGCGATCCGGATCGCCCTCCACCACCAGGGCCTCCACCGAGCTGTCGATGGGCACCTCGGCGGCGCGCAGACCCAGGGCGACCGTGATCGCCGACAACAGGCCGAGGGTCAGCCAGGGGGCCCGCAGGTAGTTCAACCAGAAACGGGACATCGCTGGCAGCCGACTCGGTCAGGACCTCGCTTCGCGCGGAGCAAGAGGCGCGTGCGCGGAAGGTGGGCCGCTCTTAGAACGACAGGGTTGCCAGCAGGTAGGCCTGGTCGTTCCCGTCGAAGGCGCCCAAAGCGGTCTGCTCGTCTCCGGTAATGAGATGGAGACCCACGTCGAGGGTGAGGTGGTCGGACTGCTTGTAGAGGACGCGGGGGCGCAGATAGGAGGCGTTATCGCCGAGGTCCCATGCGAGGAACAGGGCCGGGGTGAAGGTACCTTGGAGCATTTCATATTCGAGCTTCGCCACCACGGTCGTCGCTTGCTTGCCGACGAGGAGCAGCGGGGTGTCCTCCTGTACCCACTGGTGCACGATCTGGAGATTGCCGTAGAAGGCATTCAGGGTGAGGTCCGCCCCGAGGCCAAAGAGGGTCTGGTCGGCCCCGACGACGCTGAGGTCCGCTGCCTGGTACTCGGCGTTCAAGGTGTGGGCGACTTCGGCCCGTACCCCGTAATCGCCGAGAGTCGTCTCCAATGCGCCACCGAGGGTGATGACCCACGGGTAGCTGGCGGTGATCTCCGGCGAGGTGCCGGATAGCACGAAGGCGCGCGTGGCGGGGTCTGACGGCAGCAGGGCGAGCGCCTGCTCGGGATCAAAGGCAGCACCCAGGGCCAGAGCATCCCCGCGGAACACCGGAGTGCGTTGATGGTGAACGAGGGCGGAGAGCGCGAAGTCCACCTCCCCGACGGTGGACCGTAGACGGCCGCCATACTCCACGTCGCCCCAACCGGGAGCGTCCACCTCGACGCCGAGACTGTCGAAAAAGTCGGCCGTGGCGGTATCGGGCGCCATGTCGGCGCCCACCTCGCGATTGTGCCGAAACAGCGCCCAGTCGGTGTCGAAGAAGGTGATGCGGTTGATGGCCGGGCGGGGGCTGACGAGAAGCTCGACGGTGGTATCCCCCAGGTAGATCTCCGTCTGGGCCATGGGCGTGGCGAGCTTGCGGTCCTCCTTCCACGGGATGATGAACTGGTCGAGATCCTGGGCGTTGACGTTGTCGGTGAGCACCAGCTCGTCCATCTTGCCCCACTGGACCACCAGGTTGCCGGCTTGCAGGTCGAAGCGCTCGGCACGGTACTTGAGGTAGGTCTCGTACACCTCCAGGTCGATGTCGTCGTCGATGTCGCCGTCGCCGTAGAGATCGCCCTTGAAACGGCCGCTCACCTTGTAGCTGAGCGCGTCACCGGCTGCGCCGTCCACGGCGACCTCGAGTTGATTGCGCGAATCCCAGCGGTCCTCGTGGGGTTCGTCGTGGCTCAGATCCGTTGCCCCTTGGATCTGCAGCACGAACTTGGTGTTGGCGGCCGCGGCTGGGGAAGACAGCATAGCGAAGGCGACGAATAGACAGGCGGGGAGCAGGACGGTCAGGCGCATGGCAACTCCGTTCTGGATGGGGAAGCGTGCCACTCGGCGAGTCGACGGTAGGTAGTGGATACGGGCTACTTCGTCCGGGGCAGATGATGCTCGTACCCAGGGCGCGCGTGTAGATCTGAATGCGCATCGGCAATCGAGTACTAGACCCTTCGCCAGCCATGGAGGTTCGTTTGTCGTCGCGTGCATTCCGCTTACGGCTTTGTCGGTACGACGACTACTTCTCCAATGCCCGTTTATTGAAATCGGCCGGGGACAGCCCGGTGTTGTAGCGGATCTCTTGCACCGTCAGGCGGGTGGTGTGCTGGCTCTCCAGGGTGGTGACCTCGCTGTCCATCACCGTCCAGATCCCATCGACCTGATCCAGCCTGTGAACCACAGTGCTCTTGATCTTGTCTTGCTTGCGGCCGAAGGACTCTCCCTTCACTGGCACTAACGTCCTTTGGTCGATCCAAGCCAGGGTCTTGCCGTACGCACTGGACTCCTTTTCCTTGGGGATGCTTTCCAGGATCCAGCACTGCCAGTCCCCTACCCGTTCTTCACCGACGATGCGCTGTTGGTCCTTGTCCGGTGCACGACGTTCGAGGTCCTGGTAGTAGAGGTCTGAGTTGACGAAGCTCTTACCCTTCTGCTTCGCGACAATGCGCCGCACGCGGCGCAAGGCCGGCAGATAGAGGAACTGCTCGGCATCGTCCCCTGCGCGCTCCAGGGTGAGAAACGCGGTGTCCTGGATGTCCGTCGGGTAGGTAAAGCGGATCAGGGAGTCCTGAAGGCCATGTTCGCGTCGCATCTGGCTGTCGAAACGGCGCACGCGCGTCTGCCCCGAGCGGCTGGTCAGGATCATCTCCACCGTGGCTACGGCATCGCGGCCCGCATCGCGATCATAGACGCGGCGGGCAAGGGCCTCGCCGGTCATCCCTTTGGGCGGGACGGTGACCGGCGCCGTCGCGGGGGGGGGGCGAAGGGCAGGTGGAGCCGCGCGGGCTGGGGCCTTCGGGGTGGGCTTCTCCGGGGCCCGTGTCTGGGGCGCCGGGGTTGCCGGGGCGGGCAGCGTGGGAGCGGCTTTGGGTATCGCGGCCTTAGGGGGCGGCAATGCCGGCGGGGGAAGACCTGGGGCCGCTGGCGGCGGGGGTGGAGGGACCGGCTTGGGTGGCGGTTCACGCGGCGGCGTGGGCGGTGCAGGGCTGGGCGTTTCTTCCTTTTTTTCGGGCTCTTTCTTCGACCCACCAAAAAACCGCCGGAGATCCCAGGCCAGCAGCACCGGCCGCGGTGGCATGGCCGCAGACTCCATGCGCGGTGGCATGAGGTTCGGCATTGCGCCGAGGTTGGCGTCGGTCCCGGAGACCGTGGCGTGTCCCGACGCCCCACTCAGCGCCAGGCTGAGCCACAGGCCCCACACGGGGGAGAGGGTTGTCATGGTCTTTGGAGTAAGAGACCCTGCTTCGGTGCCTGGAGCGAGTGCACTTTCGAGACGACAAGTCGCACCATCCTACGCCAACGGTAACCGAGGAGGGAGATCGTGGAGCAATACGTGCGCAGAACCAGAAATCCAGTTGTTGTCGCGCTCTTGATCTTGGCTCTCGTCTCGGTGGGGTGTGAAAGCGCGGCCAGCCGTTACGAGAAGCACATCACCTCCGGCCGAGAGCAGCTTACCAGTGGCCGTCTGCAAGAGGCCATTCTGTCGTTCAAGTCCGCCCTTGCTGCCCGCCCGGGTGACTTCGATGCCCGCAAGCTCCTGGCGGAGAGTTACCTCGAGCGCGGCGCCAAGGAACCCGCTCAGGAACTCATCGAGGTGTTGTCCAAGGAGTATCCGGACGATCCAGAGATCCCGTTACTGGACGTGCGGTTGGCGTTGTTAGAGGAAGATGCCGATCGCGCCCTCGAGGTACTGCAAGGCTACATGGAGGTTCACGGAGAGGTGCCGGCGGCACTCGTGCTCGTGGGTCACGCGCACGCGGCAAAGAAGCTGTGGAGCGAGGCATTGCAGGCCTATGAGCTGGCGCTAGGGAAGGACGCAGCGGACGCCCAAGCGTGGCTGGGCAAAGCAGCGGTGCTCGCCCAACTGAAACGCAACGATGAGGCGATGGCCGCCGCCGCGCGTGCGGCAGAGTTGGATCCTCACCTGGGCCAGGCACACCTAATCGTCGCCGACATGGCACGCGCGGCGGGCGATCTCGATGCCGCTCGTGCCGCGTACCAGCGGGCCCTAGAAAACGACCAGCGGGTGATGCTCGCCGCCCGATACCGCTTGGGCCAGGTGCTGTTCGCACAGAATGATGCCAAGGGCGGGTTGGCGCAGGGGGAGGCGCTGGTGACGGATTACCCCAGCCGCCCGGAGGGGTATTCCCTCCGCGGTATCGCCCACTACTTGTTGTCCGAATACGACGACGCGGTCACCGATCTCCAGACATGCCTCTCGAAGGCGCCCGAGCACCCTGGTGCCCAGTTCTATCTCGCGCTGGCCCAATATCAGCGCAAGCAATGGGAGCAGGCGCTGGGAGCCGCGAAGGCGCTCCAGGGCCGGTTTCCCGGCGTAAAGCCGGTCGAGATGCTGATCGCCGAGCTGCTCTTGCGAACCGGTGATTATAAGGAGGCGATAAAGCAGGCGCAGCGGGTCTTGGATGTCAGCCCGGATTCCGCGCTCATGTACCGTGTCCTCGGCCTCGCTCGCATCCAGGAGGGCGACACGGAAGGCGGCGCCGAGGCGTTGGAGCAGGCACAACGGCTCGCCCCCAACGAGCGACTGGAGTTCGCCCTCGGCGACCTGTACCTATCGATGGATAAGCTCGACAAGGCGTCCGCCAACTTCGAGGCGATCGCCGCGGCCAATCCGGAAAGCCGCGCCGCCTATGTTCGCCTGTTTTTCACGCGCCTGCGCCAGAAAGATCTCGACGGCGCCCTCGGCCTCGTCGACACCCTTCAGGAGCAGGCACCCGACGACCCGCAGTGGCTGAACCTGCGCGGTGCGGCGTTATTCGCCAAGCAGGATGTCACCGGAGCGGAGGCGGCGTGGCAGCGCGTCGTGGCCACCTCTCCACAGCTACCCGCCGCGCATCTCAATCTCGCCGGCCTCTACAGGATCCAGAAGAAGTGGCCGGAGGCGCGCAAGGAGTATGAGCAGGTCCTGGCCATCCGGCCGCATCACCCGGTGGCGTGCTGGGAGCTGTCGCTCCTCGACGTCCAGGACGGCGATATCCCCGGCGCGATCGCTCACCTCCAAAGGTCCATGGACGGGCAGCCCGATGCCACGGTGGCACTACAGCTCTCCGCGATGCATCTCCGCCTCGGCCAGGTGGCGGAGGCCCAGGAGGCAGCACGCACGGCCACCCAGTTACGCCCAGATCTCGCGATGGCGTGGCTCCAACTGGGGGTAACCACCGTGGCCCTGGGGGATCTGGCGGGTGGCGAGGCCAGCCTCCGTAAGGCTTCGGACCTGGCACCCGACTCGGCGGCGGCGTGGTATCACCTTGGGGGACTGGAAGCGACGAAGAAGAACTGGGCGCTGGCGCGTGAGCACCTCGAAAAGGCCGCGGCGTTAGCCCCCGGTGACTCGAGTGTGGTCACGCGGTTGGTGAGGGTGGACGTTGCGGGCGGCGATCCTAAGGCGGCCGCCAATGTCGCGGGCACTTTTCTTCGCAAACACCCGGAGTTGTTGGCGGCTTATCAGATTCAGTCGGGCCTAGAAGAGGTGCTCGGCAGGCCCGAAGATGCCCGCCGGACCCTCGCGCTCGGCCTGGAGAAGCTTGGCGGTGATGTGGGGATCGTGTTGCTTCAAGCAGAGTTCGAACGCCGGCAAGGCAACCTGGAGAAGGCCACCGAGCTCTACCAGCGCGTCATCGAGCTTGAGCCGAAGGCGGTGGCCGCGATGGTCCGGAAGGCGGGGGCCGAGATGGCGTCCGGACATTTCGAGGAGGCAGCCGCAAGCTACCAGGCCGCGCTCGGCATGGTCCCGGGACAACCGCTCGCGCTGAACAACCTGGCCTACCTCTATACCGACGTATTGCAGAGGCCCGGCGATGCTCTGGCCCTCCTGAAGCGGGTCGATCGGAAGGTGCTCGCGAGCTCGCCATCGATCCGCGACACCCTCGGCTGGGCCCAGCTCAAAGTAGGAGACGCCGCGGCGGCGGTCGCCACGTTGGCGAAGGTAGTGGAAGAGCTGCCGGAGGTGGGGACCGTGCGCTACCACTACGGGGCGGCCCTGCTCGCGGCGGGGCGTGAGCCGGAGGGGCGGCGGGAGCTCGACGCGGCGATCGCCATGAAGCTCTCCTCCGCGGAGGCGGCGGCGGCACGCAAGTTACTGGGGACCGAGGAAAAATAGCGAGCCATACGGCGGCTCGCGGATCTCCGGGTGCGCCGCCGGCGGGTGCACTCGCCCCGGCCGTGGAGAGCGGTGCGCGGGTCACCGGACGGCGTGAACGATCGCGGGAGCGCCAGGGCCACACGCCCCCGATCTCGTCCATCCCAGGGATGGAGGGAAGGTTCCGAGAGGCGAGCCGGGCAGCCAACGTCACACCCTTCCGGCCTGGAGGATCGCCGCAGGGCCTGGCGCGGGATGCGATGCACCGCCTCGGCCGACCCCTCGCGGTCCGCCGTCACGCGGCAGCGAACCGCACCGGAGGCTGCTCGGCCCCGGTCTGCCCGGGCCCCACGTTCATCGTGAGCACTGCACCACCTGTTACACCCCGTATGAATGACAGCCAGGACGGTGCGCACCATCACCACCGGGCGACGACCGGAACCGCCTCTTCGCGGGGCCAGGGCTCTCCACCGCCCGGCATGAAGGAAGAAATGCCCTTTATTAACAACGATTTATTAAATCCTTCGCGGCGTAAACTCGCGCGTAATAATGTACTTGACAGGGGTGTAGATGGGCGTACCTTCCGCGCCCCAAGTTGGGTTAGGGGGGCGAATTCTCGTCCCTCAGACAAAGGAGGCAGATCGATGAAACGATTCCGGAACACGACCATCCTGGTCCTCACCGTGGCCCTCGCGGCCGGCTGCGCCACGACCCAGCGGCTCACCCGCGACCAGGTGTTGCAGGACACCCCCGAGCTGGCCCACATCGCCCAGGCCCTCGTGGTGGCGGACCACAATGAGGTGGACCTGCTCGCCCCGGCCGGCTTCGACGCCGCCAAGGCCACCTTCGAACGGGCGGTGAACGCCGCCCAGAACCATCGCGCCGACGAGACCAAGACGGCCGCGGCGGAGGCGGATCAAGCCCTGCGCAGCGCCGAGGCCGATGCGGAGACCAGCCGTAAGCTGATGCGCGAGGTCCTGGTGGTCCGCGAGCGGGCGCGCACCGCCGCGGCCCCCACCCTGTTCGCCGACCAGTACGAGGCGGTGGAGAGCCGGCTGCACGATGCCGTCCACCTGGTGGAGCTGGGCAGGCTCGAGCCCGCCAAGGAGCGGCGCGCCGCCCTGATGCGCGACTACGCCGACCTGGAGCTGCAATCGATCAAGAAGGGCTCGGTGCAGGCGGCCCAGGCGACCCTCAAGAAGGCCAAGGCGCGCGATGCCGCCGAGTACGCCCCCAAGACCTTCAAGCTGGCCGAGGAGAAGATGACCCTCGCCCTCTCCATCCTGGAGGCGGACCGCACCCGACAGGCCGAGGCGAACACCGAGGCGGCGGCGGCGATCTGGCACGCGCAGCGCGCCGCGGAGATCGCCGAGGTGATCAAGGACTTCGAGCGCCGCGACTTCTCGGCCGAGGACAAGGTCCTCTGGTACCAGGACCAGCTCAGCGAGATCGATGCCCCCCTGGGTGGCAACCTACCGTTCGATCAGGAGAACCGCGCGGTGGTCCTCGACATGCAAGGCGCGATCGCCGCCGTCATCGCACAGCAGCAGCAGACGGCGAAGACCGTGACGGAGCGTGACCAGCAGATCGCCGCCCTGGAGGCCCAGCTCGAGCAGACCAAGGTGGCGCATGCCGCCGAGCTGCAGAGCCTGATGGCCCAGCAGCAGAAAGAAATCGCCGCCGCCGGCGAGCGTCTGACCGACAGCGAACGGCGCCAGCGCGAGTACCAGCAGCGCTTCGACCAGGTCCAGGCCCTGTTCGATCCCGCCGAGGCGACCGTCTACCGCCAGGGCGGCAACGTGCTCCTGGTGGTGCACGGCTTCCACTTTCCGCCGGGCCAGAGCGTGATCGAGGCCGAGAACTTCGCCCTCATGAACAAGATCCAGCAGGCGGTCCAGACCTTCCCCGGCTGCAAGGTGCGGGTCACCGGCCACACCGACGCCACCGGCGAGCCGGACTTCAACAAGAAGCTCTCCGAAGACCGCGCCTTCAAGGTCGCCAAGTTCCTGCACGACGTCGGTGGCGTCGCGTCGGAGCGGCTGAGCTCCGAAGGCTTCGGTGACACCAAGCCGGTGGCGACCAACAAGACCGCCGAGGGACGGGCGGAGAACCGCCGCGTCGAGCTGCTCCTGGTCAACAGCGACTAGCTCAACGCCCGCCTCCCGACCCCACGGGAGGCGGCCCTTGCCGGGCGCCGTCCGGGCCCTCCCGGACGGCGCCCACCGCCGGCGGCCGACTCACCTTGATCAGAGGCCGGTCGCGCGATGCCTTCCCTGTCGCGTACCCTCAGCGGCAGCCTCTCCCCTGGAGCCCTGACGCGACATCGCAGGCTCTCCCCGCCCTTACCCTCCCCCGGGAACCGCCATGACCCACCGATCCCTCCTTCGCTTCCCCCTCTCCCTCCTGATTCTCGGCGGCGTGGCCGCCCTCGGCCCCGGCTGCGGTGGCAACGGCTCGGACGGCGGCGGCAACGCCGCAGGCATCGACGTCGAGCTCACCGGCGAGCCGACCGTCACCTATGACGCCCAGCGCGGCCGCACCGTGGTGGTGGCGCAGCTCACGGCCCGGCGCAGCGACGGCGTGCCCCTGTCGCCGGCGGAGGTGGACGTGACCATGGAGGTCGACGGCGCCGCGGTCGACAACGAGTCGATCCTCCAGGAGAGCTCCCAGGTGCTCTCCTCCAGCCTCCACTACCATCTGGTGCTGGACGCCAGCGGCTCGATGCTGCAACACGACCCACCCGCCTTCGCGCCCATGAAGGAGGCGGCGCAGGGTAGCGTCCAGGAGGGCATCGACCTGTGGGCGGACCGTCTCGGCACCTTCTCCTGGGACGTCACCTGGTTCAACGATGTCCTCTTCCACCGCCAGGGGGAGTGGCAGCCGAGCGACATCCTGTCCATCGAGGATCCACCGCTCGACGCGGGTACCAAGCTCTACGCCGCGGTGGAGTCCGCCACCGAGGCGATGACCGCCGCCTATCAGGCCGGCACCGCCGCCGGACCCCGGGACCGCCACGTGATGGTGGTGCTCTCGGACGGCGCGGACAACCTGAGTGGCTTCGACAACGCCCAGCAGGCCCCGCCCACGGTCGGCTCCACGCCCACCGGCGCCCGCTACGAGCGGTTCGGCTGGACCGCCACCACCCTGGGCGACGCGGTGGCGGCGATCACCGCCCACCCCAACCTGACGGTGCATGTCCTCGCCATGGGGTCGAGCTTCTCGGCCGCCGACCTCGATAACCTGCGCGCCCTCTCCGCCGCCGGCAACGGCCAGCTCCTCGAGAACCCCTCCAGCGGCGAGATCGATGCCCTGTTCACCCGGGTCACCAAGGAGTTCACCACCATCCAGACCCAGGGCGCCGCGATCCCCCAGCAGAGCGGCGACCATGACTTCACCCTGGTGGTCAACGGCACCACCTTCCGCGGCGAGGGCCGCACCTCGTTCTCCTACCGCGCCGGCCCGGACGCGCAGGTCCTACCCTAGGACTTCGTTGCTACGAATAGGGCGAACCGAAAATGTGGCGGCCAACGCACCGCGGGGAAGCGTCCCGGCGCTAGGCAATTTTTTCTAAGGAAGGCAGGAAAAGGGCAGGAATCCAGGAAGGGGGTACCTCGGCCCGGTGGAGGCATCCACCTCTTCCTGCCTTCCTGCTTTCCTTAGCGGAAAAAGGTGCAGCGCCTCCCTTCCATGCCTGGCGACCTGCGGGCGCCGGCTCAGGCGATTCCACGGCGGCCGGGGAAGCGAGCATAGGAACGCGGGGAAGGCTGCAACGCAGGGATGGCGGGCGGAGATCCTCGTGACGCCGCCAGCGTGCCCTGCAACGACGCACCTGGGGCAGGGAGCCGACTGCCGGGAGCGGCCTGCGCTACGAGAGCCCGTGGCCCCGGGGGTTCCGTACTCTGCAAGAAGCCGCATCGAGCAGTCGTGAAAGACGCGTTCTACGAATCGAACCCCGCTAGCACCTCCTCCACGTAGCCGCGTTCGACGGCGTCGGGGGCGAGGCGCAGGTAGGTCTCGAAGGCCTCCCGGGCGTGCGCGTAGTCGGCCTTGAGGGTGTAGCTGAGGCCGAGGTTGTAGTACGCCTTGGGGGTGTTCGGGTGGTCCTCCAGCAGACGCCGGAACTCGCGGATCGCCTGATCGTACGCCTCCATCGCGTGGAAGGTGACGCCCAGGTTCATGCGCGCGAAGAGGTGATCGGGCTGGCGCGCCAGGGCGCGCTGGAACCACTGCACCGCCTCGCCATACTCCCGGGTGGCAAAGTAGGTGTAGCCCAGGTTGTTCATGCCCCAGACGTTCTCCGGGTCGTGTTCCAGGGTGCGGCGGTAGTACGCACGGGCCTGATCGACGTTGAGCAGGGCGAAGTAGGCATTGCCCAGGTTGTTGTAGACCTCCGGGTTATCCGGATCGGCGCGTTCGGCCTGGCGGTAGGCGTCGATCGCCTCCTCGTAGCGGCTGGCGCGGGCCAGCGCGGTACCTCGGGCCATCCAGGTCGTGGCATCGGTCGCAGCCGGTGGCGACGCATCCGCGGTCGCGGGTGCGGCGGCGGTCGGAGGCGCAGTGGCAGCCGCGGGGGGCGGGGCAACCGTGCCCGGTGTCGCCGCGGCATCGTAGGTCTCGCTGAGGAGGAGGCGGGGCCCCGGCCGGCGGCGGGACGGCGTTGGGGCGACGGGCGGCGTGGTAACAGGGGCGACCTCGGGCGCGGCGACCTCGTCGCTATCCTCGGGGAAGACGATCTCCTTCGTCGGCGGGGTGATGGTGGCGATCGCCCGCTCGCGCCGCCGCTCCACCACCTCCTGCGGACGCAGGGTGGAGAGCTGGCGTGGATCGCGACGCACCACCCGCTTGAAGGCGGCCAGCGCCTTGCCAGACTGGCCCGTCCCCCGGTACGCCCGCCACAGGGCGTTCTGGGTGGCGACATCCTCCGGCCGCACGGCCGCCGCCCGCTCCAGGGCCGCGATGGCGTCCCGGTAGTAGTGCAGCTCGAGGTAGGCACGACCGGTGTAGTGGTCGACGGAAAAGCCGTTAGCCCCGGCGGCGCGGGCCTCGCGGAAGGCCTCGATCGCGTTGCGCCAATCCTTCTGCCGGAAGGCGGCGAGGCCGCGCTCGAAGGCGACATCCGCGGTGTTGTTGACCGACCGAGGCAACCACCCACGCACGGACGGCAGCGAGATAGAGGGATCCTGGGGGCTCGCACAAGCCGCTGCGGCAACCAGCACGACGGCCAGAAAGTGTTTGAGACGCATGGAGATACTTCACCGCCGGAGTCGGGGTGGAACCCTGCCGGATTGCGGGGTGCTCTTGTCCCGAGAGGTGGGGCAACATCGCGGAGCTGTGATGAAGATAGAGTTCACGGTCACCGACCACAACTTCGACGACGCCGTGCTCGCCTCCCCCGAACCGGTGGTCGTCCAGTTCACGGCGAGCTGGTGCAGTCCATGCCTACGTTACGAGCCAGCATTGACGGCAGCCCACGCGGTGTTCGGGGAGGGGGTACGGTTGGCACGGTTGGACATCGACGACAATCCGGTAATTCCAAGGCGCTACGGGGTGGTGAACGTGCCCACCCTGCTGATCTTCTTCCGTGGTAAGGTCCTACGAGCCATCGAAGGGATTCAGGATCAGGACTCGCTGATCGAGGCATTTCGCTCCCTGGCGGAACAGACGGGGGGAACGGCGCGCCCGTCGATCTTCGGCAAGTCCGGGCCACCCTCCTCCACATAGGTCGACACGAATGCAAGTGATCCGCGATCTTCACCAGGTCCCCACCGACCTCCCCTATCCGGTGGTCACCCTGGGGAACTACGACGGCGTCCACGTCGGCCACCAGGAGATCTTCCGGCGCGTGCGGGCGCGCGCCACGGAGCAGAGCGGTACGGCCATCGTCTTCACCTTCGATCCCCATCCCCTGAAGGTGGTCGCGCCGGAGCGCTGCCCGCCGATCATGGTGAGCTGCGAGCAGAAGATTGCCCTGATCGAGGCCCACGGCATCGACATGGTGGTGTGCCAGCCATTTGCGCGCGAGTTCGCCAAGCAGTCGCCGAGCGACTTCGTACGCGACTACCTGGTGCGCGGCCTCGGGGCCAGGCTGATCATCGTCGGCTACGACTACAGCTTCGGCCGGGGGCGCGAAGGAACCATCGATCATCTGCGCGAGCTCGGCCTGGAGTACGGCTTCGACCTGGAGGTGGTGGAGCCCATCCACGTGGACGGCGAGATCGTCAGCTCCACCCGGGTGCGGCGGCTGATCACCGAGGGTCGCCTGAGCGACGCCAACCGCTGCCTTGGACGGCCCTACTCGATTGCCGGCCAGGTGATCCACGGCGACCACCGCGGCCGCAAGCTCGGCTTCCCCACCGCCAACATCCGCTCCACGGACGAGCTCCTTCCCGCCCAAGGGGTGTACGCCATCCGCGTGCGGTGGCGGGGGAAGTTCTTCGACGGCGTGCTCAACCTCGGGGTCAACCCGACCTTCGAGCGCCGCGAGGTGACCATCGAGCCGCACATCTTCAACTTCCACGCCGACATCTACAACGAGACCATCGAGGTGTTCTTCATCAAGCGGCTGCGGGCCGAGATCAAGTTCGCGTCGGTCGAGGCCCTGGTGGCGCAGATCGAGCGGGACGTGGCGGAGGCCCGCCAGCTCCTGATCGAGAACCCGGACCCCCTCGCGGTGCTATAGCGGCCGACGCAGACGCCCGACATCGCTCGGCGATCGGCAATCCCTCTTAGGAATGCAGGAAAGGGGCAGGAAGGTCTGCCCCAGCCAGGAGGGGGCGCCACCTCCCTTCCTGCCTTCCTTGATTTCCTGCTTTCCTTAGATGGATCGCGCCGCGCTGCCGCGCGCCAACTACCGCCGGGCCGGCGGCCACGGTCGATCGGCGGCGCTTGCCGGCTGCGCGACGGTCTGGCAGGGTCGATTCAAGGAGCGGCGCGCGATCGGTGCCGAGGAGTCCACACCAGATGGAGCGTCTGCAGGCCATCCTCAAAGAGCACAACCCCCTCCTGATAGGGCTGTCCGGCGGGGTCGACTCCAGCGTGCTGCTAGCGGTGGCCGTCGAGACCCTCGGCAAGGAGGGCGTCGCCGCGGCGATCGTCGTCTCGGAGGGCGTCACCGGTGCAGAGGCGGTACGCGCCAGCCAGGTAGCGCAGCACGTCGGCGCGAGCCTCTTCCTGCTCTCGGAGCCGCTCCTCGACGACAGCGATTACGTCGCCAACGACGGGCGACGGTGCTACTACTGCCGCCGCCACATGTACCGCGCCCTGCGCGACCTCGCGGCCCGGATCGCCATGCCCTGGGTCGCCGATGGCGCCCAGGTCGACGATCAGGCGGATGATCGCCCGGGCTTCGTCGCGCGCGACGAGGCGCGGGTGATCTCCCCCCTGCAAATGGCCGGCTGGGACAAGGCACGGATCCGCGCGGAGGCGGCCCGCCGCGGGCTGCCCACGGCCCACGAGCCGGCCAACGCCTGCCTCGCCTCGCGCATCCCCCAGGGTACGCCGGTCACCCTGGCGCGCCTGCGTCAGGTGGAGGCCGCGGAGCGCGCCCTGCGCGCCTCGGGCCTACGCCAGGTGCGGGTGCGCCACCACGGTGACCTGGCGCGGGTGGAGCTGGGTGGCGCCGATCTCTTCCGCCTCCCGGACGGGGAGCTACCGGCCGAGGCGGAGGCGGCGATCCGTGCCGCCGGCTTCCACACGGTGACCGTCGCCCCGTATCGCGGCGTAGAAGAGCCGACACCGTGATCGCCTTGCTGGTCCGCTTCCTCATCATCCTCCTCGCCGTGTGGCTGGTGCGCCAGGTGTGGCGTCTCCTCACCCTGCCGGCGCCGGACGGCCGCTCGCGGGACGCGGAGGAGCTGGTGCCATGCGCCGCCTGCGGCACCTACTCCCCCAAGGACAAGGCCGCCACCGCCCTGTTTGCCGGACAGCGCCGCTACTTCTGCGACGTCCGCTGCCTGGAGAAATACACCCAGGACCACCGCCTCGCGGATGGGTGAGTTCCGCGCTGCACTGCCCGGGCGCCCAGAGTCGTCCATCTAAGGAAAGCAGGAATTTCAGGAAGGCAGGAAGGAGCGGTAGGGTGCGCCAAGCGTAGCGGCGCACCACCGGCACATCTTCTTGGCAGGGGAAACGGTGCGCCTCGCCCGGCTCGGCGCACCCTACAAGAGAGGTTGTTTCCCAAGATCTCCGACTCAGCCGAGGCTCGGGAAGGCGGAATGAGACGGGGTCAGCGGCGCAACTTCCTGCCTTCCTGCCCCTTTCCTGCTTTCCTTAGATGGAAGTCAAGCTGCCCGGATCCGGCCGGTTGACACGCCCTGCGTCGCGGCGCAAAAAGGCGGCACGGAGACGCCGTGGCCTTCTACGCCGACCTGCACATCCACTCCAAGTACTCGCGCGCCACCAGCAAGGAGTGCGACCTGGAGCACCTCGCCGTGTGGGCGGCGAAGAAGGGGCTGTCGGTGGTCGGCACCGGCGACTTCACCCACCCGGCGTGGCGGGCCGAGATCCGCGACAAGCTGATCCCGGCCGAGCCAGGCCTCTACCTCCTGCGGCCGGAGCTGGCGCGGGAGGTGGCGGCGCGCCTGCCCGCAGCCTGCCGCCGGCCCGTGCGCTTCCAGCTCACGGTCGAGATCTCCACCATCTACAAGAAGGGCGAGCGCACCCGCAAGGTGCACCACGTGGTGTGCGTCCCCGACCTCGACACGGCGGAACGGCTGGTGGCGCGCCTCGCGCGGATCGGCAACCTCGCCTCCGATGGCCGGCCGATCCTCGGCCTCGACTCCCGCAACCTGCTGGAGATGGTCCTCGCATCCGGGGAGGCCAGCTACCTGATCCCGGCCCACGTCTGGACCCCGTGGTTCGCGGCCCTGGGATCGCGCTCCGGGTTCGACTCGATCGACGAGTGCTACGGCGACCTGGCGAACCACATCTTCGCCATCGAGACCGGCCTGTCGTCCGACCCGCCGATGAACTGGCGGATCTCCAGCCTCGACCGCTTCCGCCTGGTGTCCAACTCCGACGCCCACTCGCCCAACCGCCTCGGCCGCGAGGCGTGCTGCTTCACCACCGCGGTCAACTACTACGACATGCTCCAGGCCATGGTGACCGGCAACGGCTTCGCCGGCACCGTCGAGTTCTTCCCTGAGGAGGGCAAGTACCACCTCGACGGCCACCGCAATTGCGGCGTGCGACTTACCCCGGAGGAGACGGTCGCCACCGGCGGCCGCTGCCCGGCGTGCGGCAAGGAGGTCACGGTCGGGGTGCTGCACCGGGTGGCGGCCCTGGCCGACCGGCCCGAGGGGGGCCAGCCGGCGCGGGTCGACCCGTTCCGCAGCCTGGTCGCCCTGCCGGAGATCGTCGCCGAGATCGAAGGGGTGGGGAGTGGCAGCAAGCGGGTCGCCCATGCCTACGAGGGGCTCCTCGCGCGCCTCGGCCCGGAGTTGCACCTCCTGGAGCAGGCGCCCCTGGAGGAGGTGCGCGCCGCCGGCTCCTCCTGGAGCAGGCGCCGCTGGAGGAGGTGCGCGCCGCCGGCTCGGACCTCCTCGCCGAGGCCCTCGGGCGCCTGCGTGCCGGCCGGGTCTCCCGCATGTCCGGCTACGATGGCGAGTACGGCCGCATCCGCCTGTTCACCGACGAGGAGCTGCGCAGCGCGACCCAGGTGGGGGTGCTGTTCCCCGAGACGGCATCCGAGCAACCGCCCCGCCCCTCGTCGATCCCCACTCTCCCGCCGGGCGAGGGCAGAACGACGAATTCTCCGCGCAGCGGAGGTCCCATCGCCCCCCCTCCCTCCGGGAGGGGCGGGGGGGAGGGAGCGTGGGATGAGCAATGCGTCAGGCGTACCACTGGACCTGGTGCCCATTCCCACCGCCCCCACCCCAACCCTCCCCCGGTGGGGGAGGGGGCGTCGCCCGCCGCGCCGCAAGCCACCCTCCCTCTCGCCGCCGAGGAGCCGCCGGTACGGGGCCGTGGGAAAAGAGCGCGGCAACGCGCCCCTGAGTCCCCCCTGGCGGGCCTCGATCGGGACCAGGCGAACGCGGCGGCGAGCGTCGCGGGCCCCCTGCTGATCCTCGCCGGTCCCGGCACCGGCAAGACCCGCACCCTCACCCACCGCTTCGCCTACCTCGTGCGGCAACGCGGCGTCGCCCCGGAGCAATGCCTGGCGATCACCTTCACCCGCCGCGCCGCGGACGAGATGGCGCAGCGCCTCGCCCGCCTGCTGCCGGAGGGCGCGCGCCTCACGGTCACCACCTTCCACGGCCTCGGCCTCCAGCTCCTGCGCGCCCACGGGGAGGAAATCGGCCTGGCGGACGGCTTCCGCGTCGCCGGCGCGGCGGAGCGGTGCGCGGCCCTCGCCGCCGCCCTGGGGATCCCGGAACGCCTCGCGGAACGACGGCTGACCGACCTCTCGCGCTGCAAGCGTACCGGCGAGCGGCCGGCACCGGGCAGCGAGCTCGCCACCGCCTGCACCGCCTACGCCGCGGCCCTGGCGGAACGCGGGTGGGTCGACTTCGACGACCTGGTGGGCCATGCCGTGGCGTTGCTGGAGGCGAGCCCCGACCTCGTCGCCCACTACCGCGATCGGTTCCGCTGGATCGCCATCGACGAGTACCAGGACATCGACGCCCAGCAATACCACCTGGTGCGCCTGCTCGCCCCCGCCGACGGCAACCTGTGCGCGATCGGCGACCCGGACCAGGCCATCTACTCCTTCCGCGGCGCGGACGTGGGCTTCTTCCTGCGCTTCCAGGAGGACTACCCCCAGGCCACGACCATCCACCTGACCCGCAACTACCGCTCGTCGGCTACCATCGTCGAGGCGGCCGGCCAGGTGATCGCTCCGACCAGCTTGGCCGTAGGGCGCGCCTGTGCGGCGGTGGCGGGCGCCGCCACACGCCTCACCCTCCACGCGGCGGCCACGGAGCAGGCCGAGGCGGAGTTCGTGGTGGCGAGCGTGGAGCGGCTGCTCGGTGGCCACACCTTCTTCTCCCTGGACAGCGGTCGCTCCCGCGGGGGTGAGGACCACGGCTACGGCTTCGCCGACTTCGCCGTCCTCTACCGGACCGAGGCGGTCGGCGACGCGGTCGCCGCGGCCCTGGCCCGGAGCGGCCTGCCTTTTGCGCGTCGCGCCCCCGTCCCCCTCGCGGAGGTTCCGGGGGTGGCGGCGCTGGTGGCGGCCGCGGCCGGGCCGGACGGCGAGGGGCCCCTGGCCGACCGCCTGCGGGTCGCGGCCCGGCGTCTCGCCACCCCGGAGGCCGAGCACGCCCTCACCCTGCTGCTCCCCGTGGCCGGCCCGTGCGGCGACGACCTCGACCGGCTGCGCAGCGACCTGGCCCTGGCCACGGAGCTGGATGTGCCCGGCGCCGACCGCATCACGCTCCTCACCCTCCACGGGGCCAAGGGGCTGGAGTTCCCGGTGGTGTTCATCGTCGGCTGCGAGGACGGCCTGCTACCCCTGCGCTGGGGCGGCAACGCCGTGGACGTCGCCGAGGAGCGACGCCTGTTCTTCGTCGGCCTGACCCGCGCCCGGGAGCGACTCATCCTCACCCGCGCCAAGATGCGCAGCCGCTTCGGCCAGCTCCGGCCGGTGGAGGGATCGCCCTTCCTGCGAGAGATCGAGGAGCGCCTGGTCGACCGCGAGGCCCCCCGCCCGGTCCGCGCCCCCGATCCGCAGCTCGAGCTGACGCTGTAGGGCGATGAAGACGGGTGCAGGAGCCTTTCCGATTCCATCTAAGGAATGCAGGAAAGGGGCAGGAAGGCAGGAAATTTGTGCCGACCGCCACCGCTGATCCGGTTCCGTCCAGCCATCCCGAGCTTCGGCGCGTTCGGGAGTTTCGGGAAACAGCCCTCCTCATAGGGTGTGCCGAGCAACGTGAGGCACACCGTTACCCCGTCCAATGAGGTGCGCCGCGCTGCGCTTGGCGCACCCTATGGCTCGCTGGAAGCGGGCGCGGGAGTCCTCTCTATAAGGAATGCAGGAAAGGGGCAGGAAGGCAGGAACTTCACTCCGCCCGTCGTTCCTATTCCCCCTTTCCTACCTTCCTGTGGCCTTCCTGCTTTCCTAAGACGAAAACGGGAAGCAGCCGGCGGTCGGACAGGGCGCCCCTTGAGATGAGACATTTGTCTGGTATTCTTCCCCCATGGGACGCACCCCGACCGGCCAGACTCGTGACGCCGTCTTGCGCTTCGTACGCGATCGCATCCTCGCGGGACACCCGCCGACGGTGCGCGAGGTGCAGGCGGCCTTTGGCTTCCGCGCCGTGCAATCGGCCCGGGCCCACCTGGAGGCCCTGGTCGCCGCCGGCCGGTTGGCGAAGGAGGAGGGCAAGGCACGCGGCTACCATCTCCCCGCCCGGGGCAGCGCGCCCCCCCCCACCTGGATCCCCCTCTTGGGAAGGGTCCAGGCCGGTGAGCTGACCACTGCCCTGGAGGAGCCGGAGGGGTACGTGGTGGCCAGCGGCCGTCCCGGGGCCGAGCTCTTCGCCCTGCGGGTCCGCGGCGAGAGCATGTCCGGGGCCGCCATCCTGGCGGGCGACGTGGTGGTGGTGCGCCGCCAGGCCACCGCCGAGGATGGGGAGATCGTGGTCGCCCTGGTGGGGGACGAGGCGACGGTAAAGCGCCTGCGCCTGCGCCGTGGCCGGGTCGAGCTCCACCCGGAGAACCCGGCCTTCACCCCGATCGTCCCGCCGCCGGGGGAGGTACAGATCCTCGGCAAGGTGGTGGAGGTGCACCGCCACCTGGAACCGGAGCCCCGCAGCTCTGCTTAGGACACCGTTCCACAAAGGGCGCGAGGTGGGTGCCAGGCTCGATACCGGAGGCACAGACACCCGTAGAAATCCTGGTTTCTCTCGCAAAGCCGCCAAGCTCGCGAAGCCTCTTTCCCGCAAATTTCCCTCGTTCCCTTAGCGTTCTTGGCGTCTTGGCGAGAGGCAAAGAAGGAAAGCTGCCCGCAGCCAGCGGTGCGCATCGCCCGGAAGATGCGTCACCAAACATCCGGAACAGAGCACTCGGATGACCCTCCACTCCATCACGGGACACAGCACCCCCCTCCTGGAACGGTTGCCGGAGACGATGCGGGGGGTGGTGGGCTACGGCCGCCCTCGCCTGCCAGACGGTGAGAGCGGGGCGCACTGGCATGGCATGGCACTGGCCGGGCGGCTGGTGGAGCTGTCCGGAGGCGGCGCCACCGCCTGTCTCACCTTCGCCATCGGGCAGGTGGCCGCGGCCCAGGGTCGGGGGGAGAACGTGGCCTGGATCGCCGCCTCCCCGGACCCCTTCTTCCCCCCGGACGCGGCGGCGTGCGGGGTCGATCTGGCGGCCCTGCCGGTGGTCCGGGCACCGGACCCGCGGAGCGCCGCCCGCGCCGCCCTCCACCTGATGCGCTCCGGCGCCTTCGCCCTGGTGGTGGTCGATCTCGGGGAGGGTGGCCTCTTCCCCACCGCGGCCCAGGCCCGACTGGCGCGCCTCGTCGAGCGCTGCGGCGCGGCGCTCCTCTTCCTGACCCGCAAGGGGAGCCAC
>Ga0210124_1000380_pt1 | contig 23118 bp, 20 predicted proteins | sample Muzzi_PWC_D2_FD_185554 | JGI IMG/M metagenome (GOLD analysis project Ga0210124, IMG submission 185554) | Wetland microbial communities from San Francisco Bay, California, USA, that impact long-term carbon sequestration - Muzzi_PWC_D2 (SPAdes) | ecosystem: Environmental > Aquatic > Marine >... | reverse complement strand
CGGGGGGGGCTGGGCATTTTCTCAGAAGCTCACCCACCATCCTGACCACTCTATTCCACGCTACGAAGGCGACCATTTCGGCAGTTCTGTAGCCATTAGCCCCTATAGGATCGTGGCGGGAGCGCCTGACAGGGATATAGTCCCGGGTGCTCCACTAGTTATGGATGCCGGCACCGTTTACATTTTCGAGCAAGTTGATGAGAATTGCCAGCCACAAAGTGAGTGGCGTCAGATTCAAGAACTCACCCACTCTATTCGACTGCCAGGTGATCGATTTGGAAGTTCCGTCGCCACTGATGGAAGCAGAATTATTGCCGGAGCCCCTGGTGTGGATATTGTTCCAGGAGTACCGGAGTTAACAGACACAGGCGGTGCCTATCTTTACCAAATGGATGCGGCTTGCCATTGGAAAGAAAAGGAAAAATTTACGCACTCTTTTCAATTGGGCGGTGATCTTTTTGGTACTTCCGTGGCCATTGATGGGGATAGAATCGTGGTTGGCGCGCCTAAGGTAGATGCAGTCCCCAATATATTCCCCGGTATACCCGATATCCTGGCCGATACAGGGGCTGCCTTTATTTATGAACCAGATGAGACCGATAACTGGCGTGAGGTGAAAAAATTATTCATCCCGCTTGACGTCCACCCTGGGCCGGGCGACATCTTTGGTCAATCGGTAGCGCTTAGGGATGATTTTATAGCGGTAAGTGCTCCAGGCAGAGATTTAGATCCAATAAATGAACGTAATGCCGGTTACGCTTACTTTTTCCAGTGGAACGACTTTGGTGAGCGTTGGGAACGGACGGACACTGTGTTTGGCGTAGACGTTACAGGTGATGACCTCTTTGGTAGTTCTGTCGCTATTGGGGCTGCCGTTGCAGTGGGAGCACCCTTTGAGGAATCTGGAGTGGACGATTCGGGAGCGGCTTATATGTTTTCGCTCCCTCTCGACGTAGGTGAAGCAGTACTCTGGCTTGACAACTTTGGCTATAATCAAGGGTGGCGAGCAGCGAAGCACCTGCGTATGATGGCCGATGTCAATGGTGATGGCCGGGCCGATGTGGTTGGCTTTGGCGATGCCGGAGTGGGTGTGGCCGTTGCAACCGGTACTAGCCCTGATGATGCTAATGATCCCCTCAGATTCGACAATACCTCAACACCCCAACCCTGGGTCAATAATTTTGGCTTTAATCAGGGGTGGGATGTCAATAACCACCCCCGCATGATGGCCGATGTCAACGGCGATGGCAAAGACGATGTGGTCGGCTTTTACGGTGATGGGGTGTATGTATCGCTTTCACAGGGCACAAGCTTTGCCACACCCTCACGCTGGATAAACAACTTTGGTTATGACCAATACTGGCGTGAGCAAAACCCCCGCATGATGGCCGATGTCAATGGTGACGGCAAGGCTGATGTGGTTGGCTTTGGTAATTCCGGGGTGGGTGTGGCTCTTTCAACCGGCTCCAGCTTCACCAACTCATCGACTCCCCAACCCTGGATCAATAATTTTGGCTATGACCAGGGGTGGCGAGTAGAGTCCCATCCCCGTATGATGGCCGACGTCAATGGTGATGGTAGGGCCGACGTGGTTGGTTTTGGCAACGCTGGTGTAGGCGTGGCCCTTTCAACTGGCACAAGTTTCACCAACTCAACGACTCCCCAACCCTGGATCAATAATTTTGGCATAGCCCAAGGATGGCTTGTAGAGAGACACCCGCGCATGATGGCCGATGTTAACAACGATGGCTTGGCTGATGTCGTTGGTTTTGGCGACTACGGTGTAGGGGTGGCCCTTTCAACCGGCTCTAGCTTCGACAACTCATCTACACCCCAACCCTGGAACGATGAATTTGGCTATACTCTTGAAGCTGGTTGGTGGCGGGTAGAAAAACACCCCCGTATGATGGCCGATATCGACGGCAATGGTAAAGCTGACGTAATTGGCTTTGGCGATGAAGGTGTGGGCGTGGCTCTTTCAACCGGCTCCGCGTTCTACAACCAACTTTGGAAAGCCTCCATGGGCTTTAATGATAACTGGTTTGTTGGTGAGCATCCCCGAATGATGGCTGATGTCAATGGTGACGGCAAAGACGACGCGATTGGCTTTGGCGAGGCTGGCGTTTATGTCATACTCAGCGACTTTAATGCCCCCCTAGAAGTGAACGCGGCTAACTCATCCGTGACCGTAAATGAGACAGAAACAGCCAGCAATAGCGGCACCCTATTTAGCGATGCTGATATTGCCTCGGTCACTTTGAATGCTTCGGTGGGAACAGTGGTCAACCACAACGATGGCACTTGGTCTTGGAGCTTTGCCACCATCGACGGCCCCATCCAGAGTCAGTCCGTAGCCATTTTAGCAAATGATGGCACAAGCACCGACAGTGCCATATTTGATCTAACCGTCAACAACCTCCCCCCGGAAACACCCACCATCACCGGGCCGGAAACCGGTCTGCAAGGCTTTTTGATCGCCTTACATGGCTCCTCAACGGATCCGGCGGGCATCAATGACCCTATCAGCCTCGACTGGGAGGTAACCATAGATGGCTCCGTGCTCTTCACCGGCAGTGGACCGGATTTCGACTTCACCCCAACCGAAGCAGGAACCTACCAGGTAACACTGACGGCCAGCGATGGAGACGGCGGCGCGGCGAGTGCCTTACATACGGTGATAGTTGACTCTTATTATCCACCCATACTGACGGTGAATAACATGGCTGTAACCGTAAACGAGGGGGAAACGGCCAGCAATACCGGCACAGTCGGTGCCGCGTCTAGTGCCTCGCTAACTTTAAGTGCTTCTGTAGGCACGGTGATCAACAACAACGATGGTACCTGGTCCTGGAGTTTCCCGACCAACGATGGCCCTACCGAGAGTCAAACTATAACTATCTCTGCTAATGATGGGATTAGCACAGGCTCCGTGACATTTGAATTGACAGTCAACAATGTTGCACCCATACCCAGCATCGCCGGAGATGAAACCGGTTTGGAGGGTTCGCCGCTTGTGCTGGTCGGTTCAGTCATAGACCCCGGTGTCAATGACATGGTTGCGCTGGCCTGGTCGGTGACGAAGGACGGTGCCCCATTCACGGAAGGCAGCGGGCCGGACATCGCCTTTACCCCAGATGATAACGGCGGCTATGAAGTGATTCTAACAGCCACAGACAAAGATGGGGGGGTCAACAGTACTACCCACTCCGTTGTGGTCGAAAATGTCGCACCCTTACCCGCTATCGCTGGAGATGAAACCGGCCTTGAAGGTTCGCCGGTTGTGCTGGTCGGTTCAGCCACAGATCCAGGTACCAATGACATGGTCGAGCTGGCCTGGTCGGTGACAAAGGATGATACACCCTTCACCAATGGCACCGGAGAGAATATCGCCTTTACGCCGGACGACGAGGGCGTCTATGTAGCGACTCTGACGGCCACGGACAAAGACAATGCCTCGAATGAAGCAACACATACCGTAATGGTCGATAATGCGCCACCGGTCGTCAGTATCACCGGAGATGAAACCGGTCTGGAGGGTTCGCCAATTACCCTGCTTGGCACGGCAACGGATCCGGGAATCAATGATATACTCGAGGTAGGCTGGTCGGTGACGAAAGATGGTGAATCATTTGCCGATGGTACCGAACCAAACATCGACTTCACCCCGGATGACAACGGCACATATGAGGTGACCCTGACAGCCAGCGATGAAGACGGTGGCTCGGCCAGTACCACCCATACTGTGATGGTAGGCAATGTAGCACCTACCGTAGACCCCATCAACGGTCCCACCGAGGCAAGCTTAGGCACAGAGATAACCGTTGATGCCACCTTCACCGACCCTGGCTTGCTGGATACCCATACCGCTATCTGGGACTGGGGTGACGGCACTACTACTGACCCGGCCACCCTCACTCAGGGTGCTGGTTCAGGCTCGGTTACAGATAGCCATACCTATCTGGCCTCCGGTGAGTACACCATCCAGTTAATCATCACCGACAAAGATGGTGACGTGGGCAGTGCCAGCCATACTGTGATGATACAGTCTCCCGTCCAGGCTATCAACAGTTTGATCGAGATGGTCGAAGCGATAGAGGACCTACCCGAAGGGACACAAAACGAATTGATCTCGAAACTAAATAACACCTTGAAAGATCTAGATAAGGGAAATGATAACGCCGCCACCGGTAAGCTCGGAGCCTTTATCAACAGTGTCGAGGCCCAACGAGGTAAGAAGATCAGCGAAGCCGATGCCGATGTTCTGATCCAAATGGCTCAAGGAATCATCGATGCCATAAACAACGGCCTTTCTTGATTGTATCTACAGAAAATGTGGGTTGGGTTATGAGGTATTGGCGGCTTAGGCCGATTAACCCAACCCACGAAACAGGGAAGGAGGCACTTGATTGAGCTAATTCGTATTATAAAGGCGCGGCAAATCCATCTTATTTTGGGGTGAATCAGAAAGGAAACAGAACAATGAAACTCTCAAACCGATTGATCGTGGTCATTCTGCTGGCCACCATACTTACTGGTTTCGCTGCGTGGTGGGCCTTTGCGGAGGGTGGTGAGATTCACGCCTGCGTTAACCCCGGCGGACAGCCTCGCATTGTGGGTAACTCAGGGGACTGCAAGTCGCAGGAGACACCGTTGACGTGGAATATTATGGGGCCACCGGGACCCAAGGGGGATAAAGGAGACAAAGGGGACCCAGGGCCGCAGGGAGAGGCAGGGCCGCAAGGGCTACAAGGACCAGCAGGACCGCAAGGTGAACAAGGCCTCATGGGCCCCCAGGGTGAGCAGGGGTCACAGGGCGATAAAGGTGACAATGGGGACCCAGGGCCTCAGGGAGAGGCAGGGCCACAAGGGCCACAGGGAGTGATAGGGCCGGAAGGACCTCAGGGACCAGCAGGGCCGCAAGGTGAACAGGGGTCACAGGGCATCCTAGGCCCTACCGGGCCGCAGGGACCGCAAGGTGAACAGGGGCCACAGGGCATCCTAGGCCCTAGCGGGCCGCAGGGCCCCCAAGGTGAGCAGGGGCCACAGGGCATCCTAGGCCCTAGCGGGCCGCAGGGGCCACAAGGCGAGAAAGGTGATCAGGGCATCCTAGGCCCTGCGGGACCCCCGGGGCCCACCGGACCTATTGGACCGGTAGGTTTGCCTGGCCCGCCCGGACCGCCGGGAACGACCGCTTCTCCCTGGTTGTGTACATACACATCGGGTGGTTTTAGAACTGTTTCCTGGCCCTTAATTGTATCAATTCCAACATGTTACCCAGGTATACTGTATGACCATGGCCCGTATGATGTCGAGTTGGGTGGTGTCTCCGCTCCTACTATAATCTCTTTTGACCTCGACGCGGAGGGCAGGTCTGCGACCTATGAGTTTCATTATCCAGGAGGAATCGATACAGACACAGTAGGACTTAATTGGTCTTGCCTGCTTCCACGCAAGATGCCCATTGTTCCAGTCGGTTCTCCCGAGTATTGGGAAATGCTAAGGAATTGGTGCCGCATACAGTACCCCGATGCGCCGTGTGAGACCTCGGTACCGTACAAGGGCGGGACTGGATGGGCGAAGGAAGTGGTGTGTTATGATCTCGGATCTAACGTGTGGGGACAAGGGTCGACCGAGTATTGATTGCTTCAGCGGCGGTGGATGGTTGAGTACTTTCGTAGATACTTAACCGGCCATTTATGAGTGCTTTATAACTCTTATGGTGTAGCCTTCTCAGCAAAAAATAGGGAGCCAAATGGCTCCCTATTCTCTCCCAATTATGTAGTTTACTCCTCGCCAACATTCACCGTTTCACGAAGTTGCGCCTTTAGCGCGCCAATTTGATCGGTGATTTCACGGATTTTGTTGAAGAGGGCTTCATTGGCTTTAATACCTTCGTTGATGAGGAAGGCCGCGCTCTCGGAGCGGCTCTTGGTGATATCGGCCTCAACCAGCATATCCAGATAGTGCAAGCTATCGTCATTTACCCGAACCATCACTACATTTCCCCGGTCTTGAAGGGCGTTCCCTAGCGCCTTGCTGAGGTCTCCAACCCGCCTTTCGACTTGCTTGATCGCATCATCAAACGTTTTCTTGGCTGTTCCCATACCACTTGGGGAAGCCGTTTCAGCAGCTTCTTCTGCTACTACAACATCCCCAGTGCCGTTTTCTTTTTCTTTCTCTTTCTCTTTCTCTGCCATTTTTGTAAACTCCTTACATTAGGTTTGGCTATTGAATTACGTGTAATTGTGTATTATAATAACATAGAATTTCGTTTTTGTCAATACATCTTTTTGCAACTTTAAGATTACGCGCAAGGTTGACATCGGCCATCATTCTTGCCAAAACCTTTATAGCAGGGTTATGATTGCTATCAATGAGCCAACCACTGCCCAACGGCCAAGCCAAGCCAACCGAGAAAGCACCACCATCTCTGTGGAAATCGATTATATATATTATCATTTTCACCTTTGGGATTGTGGCCTTATTTGGGGTAATTCTATTTTTGTTTATTCGGGGAGCGCAACAGTCGGGGCTATCAACAACCGGCTATATCGCCATATTCATTTTAATCTCGGGAGTCTTTGCCTGGTTAGTTAAGCGTATCAGCGACACGGCTTCTGGTATGAGCCACCTTTGGTTTCCCGAAGAATCCGACGAGCAAGATTAGGCAATTAGGCTATTGTGGGTAAACTATCCCCTTGGATATTAGAAGAAGGCTTCGATGAAACGATTATTGCTCATGTCTTTTGCAGCCTTGAGCCTGCTTGCGCTCGCTGCCTGTAATTCCGACTCGATAAACCTTAGTTTTGGTCAAGCGACCGCTACCCCGGCAAATACGCCTACCCCCTTGCCCACCCCTGTTCAAGTTTTCCAAACCACCATCTCAGCCGATGGCGAGGTGATTTTACCGATACCTCCCCAAAAGTTCAGCTTCCAGGCAGCCGGTCTCAGTGGAACCATAGCCGAGATATATGTGATTCCTGGTCAACCGGTTAAAAAAGGCGATCCCCTGGCCCGGATTGACGACACCGATCTACGCACCGCCTTGGAAAAAGCCGAAGCTTCCCTGGCTTTGACCGAGGCTCAAATTGCCAACGAACAGACCCCAGCCCTGGCCGGGGACATCGCCGAGGCCCAGGCCAATGTCGAAGCCGTCCAAGCCGAGCTACAACGGCTGCGTAGCTTACCCTCGGAAGATGCAATCAACAAAGCCGCCGCTGACCTAAAATTGACTGAGGTAGACCTCGCAAAAGCGCAAGGAGCCTATGATGCTATCGCCTACACCGACGGCATAGGAGCCAGCCCCCAGGCCGCTGAGTTGCAAAAGGCCACGCTCAATCATGAGCGTGCTGTGGCCGTGTTCAATGAAGCCAGCCAACCGGCCACTGAGGCACAGCTTGCTTCAGCTCGCTCCAATGTGGTTCAAGCTCAAAACCGGCTCGATAAATTGCTGTCCGGCCCGCGCCCCGAAGCGCAAGCCGTTAATGAAGCCAAACTGCATGAGGCCCAGTTACAGGTAGACGAGGCCCGGACGAACTTGACCAAAGCCCTGCTGGTCGCCCCCTGGGATGGCCTGGTCACGGAGGTTGATGGCGCGCCCGGCATATCAATGTCTAATGCATCCATCACCATCGCCAAAGTTGAGCCGTTGCGCTTTGTAACCGACAACTTTAGCGAGCGTAATTTGAGCGATATCGAGGTTGGTGATGAGGCAACCATTTTCCTCAAAACATATCCCAACGTGCCTTTCCCGGCGGTTATTCAACGTATAGAATTGGACTCAACCGACAAAGATGGGGACACAGCCCTCTTTAAAGTCTATCTCGACTTCAATAGCGGGGATTTTGAAATTCGGGCCGGTATGACAGGTCGCTTAGAAATCCGGGTTGAACCCTCAAGTTAACGATTATTCAACTAACTATGAATAACCACAAGTTTACCGCCGGGGGATTGTTTATTGCCAGCCTCGTGCTCTATATCGGCACCCTGGCCCCTTCTGTCGTCACCATCTTCGACGACAGCCTGGAGTTTCAATTAGTCACCTACCAATTGGGCATTGCTCACCCCACCGGCTATCCCCTTTATACCTTATTGGGAAAGTTCTTTACCTTCATCCCTATCGGTGATGTGGCTTATCGAGTCAATTTAATGAGTGCTATCTTTGGCGCGGTTACGGTGGCTCTGGTATATCTGCTTATTTTACAAGTTGCGCCCCGCAAGAAAGGAGAGCTGATTGCAATCAGCGACATTCCAAGCTGGCCGCTACACCTCGGCGGGATTATCGGGGCTTTGCTGCTGGCGGTAGGTTTGGTTTTCTGGAAACAAGCTACGGTGGCAGAAGTATATACGCTCAACGCTTTTTTTGTTGTAAGTTTGCTGCTTTTAGTAACCGGCCTTCCTCACCTAGAGATAGTTCCTCTTGAGGCGCCCCCCTTACGAGCAATAACCCGCTTCATTCCGACCCAACGGCGGGCGCGAGCAGACACATTCTTCAACCAATATTACCAAAAGAGACGGAGGGGAATTCTATGGCTGGCGTTCCTGGCCGGTCTGTCGCTGACTCACCACCGTACAATGCTACTGCTGTTTCCGGCTTTAGCCATTTATCTCTATTTTACCTATAAATCCCAACTCTTTAAGCCAAAGATTTTACTATTGGGCATCTTGCTCTTTGTCCTGCCTCTGCTGCTGTATCTCTACCTGCCCTGGCGAGGCCATATTGGCTCTCTGGATGGAACCTATCAAAATACCTGGACAGGCTTCTGGCGACAAGTGAGCGCCAGTGGTTACGGCCTTTTCATCTTCGACAACCCCTTTGGGCATGAGCGAGATTTTCTTTTTTATTGGAATCTGCTGGCCGACCAATTCTATACAACCGTGCTGGGCCTCATTGGAATTATTTATCTCTTCCTTGTCGGCCAGCGGAGGATACTGCTGTTGACCGGAGTGGCATTTCTCACCTACTTAACCTTTAATCTCTTTTACACCGTGACCGATATCGAGGTCTTCTTCATCCCGAATTTCCTCATCTGGGCTGTCTGGAGTGGGGTCGGCGCAACCTTTCTGCTGTACACTGCTGCTGGAATAAAGTTAGCTGGTGTTAATCGCCATTCATCCCAACCACAAAAGAAAGGCTTGAAGCCCGTCCTCATCATCGCTAATTTGGCCGTCTTTGCCCTGATACTTTTTCAACTTTTCCGACCAAACTGGGCGATGATTAAGCAAAGCTACACTTGGCAGGTTCACGATTACGGCCTGGATATTTTTCAACAATCCCTACCCCCTGTTAAATACAGGGGAGCAGTTATCGTGGGCATCTTGGGCGAGACGACTCTCATTCGTTACTTTCAACAAACAGAAATTCGGCGACCCGATATCGAAACCGTGGCCGCCGATTTGGAAGCAGAGCGTCTAACTACCGTAGAAAATTTGCTGGCTGAAGGTAGATCCGTTTATCTAACCCGCGAGTTGCCCGGCGCGCCCGAACGCTGGTCACTGAGCGCTGTTGGGCCGTTGATTCGGGTCAACCCGGAACCGCTGACCACCCCGCCCCAATTCTCATTTGCCGCGAACCAGCCCGTTACCCCGGAGATTACACTCTTGGGCTATAATCTCTCTCGTCCGTCACACCATGACCAGGGACCGGCTCCGCTGCGCCTGACCCTCTTTTGGCAGGTCAATGATTCTATCGCAACTGACTTAAAAGTATCGGCCCGGCTCCTGACCCCATCCGGCGAGATTCAAGCTGTGACCGATGCTATCCCCGTTCATTTTGCCTATCCCACCACCACCTGGCGGCCCGGCGAAATTATCTCGGATGTCTATGACCTCGATTTACCGCTTGATACCTCACCCGGCCAATACACCCCCCTCATTATCTGGTACGACCCGGCTCAAAATGCCGCCGAGGTCGGTCGGGTTGAGTTAGTGTCGGTGCCGATAGATTAAGGCGATAGCGTCCTTGAAAGCAATGTGTAGGTTCACTGGTGAGGAAGGCTAAGCCATCACACGAGCCTGAGCAATCTCTCGGCGACCAATAGGACGAAGTTGAGTCGCAAGTAGCGAAACAACAGCCACAGTTTCGCCATCTAGGGTTACAAATTCTACTTCGTATCCCTGCTCCTCATGATGAATTAAAACAACCGTGCCAATATCACCTTGTTTTAGGTTATGGTCAGGCATATCAATAGTCAGAACAATTCTATCTAATTCCTGAATCATGATTCTCTACTCCTTAATGGATAGGCGGTGACGAATCTGGGCGTATCTTCATCTGTTTCAACAAACCAGATGGCTCGAATCAACGGAGTTCTGCCATCTGGAGCAGATATTATACCCTCAATCACGTAACGTGTACCAAAAGGTGAAGATTCAATCTTGGTTAATTCGTGTTCAACAGCGTGTTGTTGTAAGACTTGAGCCAGTTCCTGCCAAGCCTCATTGGAAAAGCCAAACTCCAAAAAGAATCTGGCTTTACTACGCCCATCTTCGTGGCTCAACGAGAGTAAATACTCGGTTATTTTGGCTTGTGGTACAAATGCCTTATCGTAATTAGGCAGTTTCATCAGATTTTGATGCCTGTAATTTTACCAAAGTATACCACTTTTTGCACTTTAACTGTGGTCTGGTTATACGGTTCCGTCACCCCAAATCCTTCCAAAGCACCGGCAGACGCTGCTTGGTATCGATAAAGCCAAAGCGTTCATATAGCGCCCGCGAACGCTGGTTACTCTCCATCGTGTTCAGGGTAATCTGATCAGCGCCCGCCTCCAGGGCATCAATGATGGCCCGATAAAGAAGCTGCGCCCCAATCCCTCGTCCCTGATAATCGGGATGGACCGCCAGACGGGTGAGATGGGCGTGACGCTCGTATATATCGCACCATTCATAAGCGATAAGTTGGTCATTGAGCATGGCAACCATAAAAGAGAGCGCACCGGCCAGAGCCACACTGATACTACTCGGTGATTTGTGCCAGAGTTGACCAAATGCCAGTTGGTCCAGAGCCAGTAAGTCCGACAAATCATCGATATGGGCCGTGCGAAGGCCGGCAGAAGACGTGCGGGCCGGTTTGGCAGGCGGTTCGATTCCGGGTCGCTCGAAACCCATCAACCACTCTCGCGTTTCAAATCCTTGAGTCTGTAATTCGTCGATGAGCCAGGGAGCCTTGCTAATGAAGACCAACGCCCGCAGTTTATTATCCAGCGCCGCCTGTTCAATTTGGGGCAACAGCAAATCCAGATAAGGTTTCACGGTCCAGGTATCACGCAGACCGGCGGCAATAATCAAGCCAATCTTCGATTGTAATGGCTCCATGATCATAAAGCCGCGTAGCCCTACTTTATCCTCGGCCAGAAAGCTTGGAACAGCGTTTATTTTTGTATTCAATTCAAGGGGCGACACCCGCAGGTGAACCCGCCAGGCCATATCAACCAAGCGCAGAAGTCTGCGTAAGTCTCTTCTTGGTTCAATGGGGCGTACAATCGTGTTTTGTCGGTTCGTAGCAAAAGCGCTCAAAATTTTGTTGCTCCCTACACGCTATTGTAAAAATCACCGCCGCACATGTCAAAGATAGCCAATGAAAACAGGGTAACAAGGGCGCAAAGTAGCAGAGGCGCAGGGTAGCAAGGTGGCATTTTTGATCCTGCTACCCTGTTACCTTGCATCTTTGCCACCCTGCACCCTGATTTGACAAACACCCTCAAAGTGTGGTATCATCGCTGCCAGTTAAGAAAAAAGAATATTTTCCTCATCCAGAGGGGTGGAGGGACCGGCCCTATGAAACCCCGGCAACCTTACCCGGTAAGCAGTAAAACTGCAAACCCGGTTTTCGGTGCCAATTCCGGCAGAAATAACTTCTGGAAGATGAGAGTGAGTGTAATGACGCGCAAGCCTCTTCTTTCTGGAAGAGGTTTTTTTTGTAATTAGCCTCGACCAGACAGGGTCTCTCATCTAACGGTGAGAGGCCCTTTTTTATTGGAAATAGCTCGTTCCCAAACTCTAGTTTGGGAACGAGAAAGAGCTAATAAGGAGAAATGAATGACCAGCAAAAATCTAAGCACCCGAGTTGTCCACGCCGGTGAAAAGCGGGTAAAGCCGCATCATGCTATCACCACACCGATAGTTCAAGCCAGCACTTACACCTTTGAAAATACGCAAGATTTGGTTAACTATATGGAAGCCAAAATCTGGGGCGATGAGACCGAACGAGAAGAGTATGGCCGCTATGGTAATCCTACGATTGCCGCCGCCGAGGCCAAGCTGGCCGATTTGGATAGTGGTGAAGCCGCTTGTCTCTTCTCAAGTGGTATGGCTGCTGTAACTTCTACCCTACTCACGTTGCTCTCAGCCGGGGGACACGTCATCATGACCGACGATTGCTACCGGCGAACCCGCCAATTTGTCACCAAGTTTTTGGCCCGCTACGGGGTGGAGGCCACTCAGGTGCCGATGGGCGATTATGAAGCGTTGGAAGCCGCTATTCGGCCCAATACGAAACTTATTCTCTCCGAGTCGCCCACCAATCCTTACCTGCGCGTTTTGGATTTGGAAAAGCTGGTCGAGATTGCCAAAAAACACAAACTCAAAACCGTCATCGATAGCACCTTTGCCACGCCTATCAATCAACGCCCCTTGGAGTTTGGGGTTGATTTTGTGGTTCATTCGGCGACCAAATATCTGGGGGGGCATAATGATTTGCTGGCCGGAGTGGTCATCGGGTCAGATTATATGATTGGGGCCATCAAAGAAACGCAGAGCATGCTCGGCGATGTGAGCGACCCGCACACAGCTTATCTATTACTGCGCGGCCTCAAGACCTTAGAGTTGCGAGTTCAGCGCCACAATGACAGCGCCGACAAAATTGCTCACTTTTTAGCCAAACATCCCGCCGTACGACGAGTATATTACCCCGGCCTGGCCTGCCATCCCGACTACGACGTGGCTGTGGAACAGATGTCGGCCTTTGGCGGCGTGGTGAGCTTTGAGTTGGAAACAGATTTAGAAGGAACTGGCCGTTTTATCGACCAACTGCAAATCCCTTATATTGGTCCCAGCTTAGGCGGGGTGGAATCGCTGGTGGAGCAGGTGGCCCTGGTCAGTTATTACGAACTCTCCACCGAAGAGCGGGCGGAAATCGGTATCAGCGATAGCCTGGTCCGGCTGGCCGTCGGCATCGAGTCGGCGGATGACCTGCTGGCCGATTTGGCTCAGGCTCTGGATAAAGCCTTTCAAACCGAAACCCTTTTTCAATCCGTAAATGGCTCTGGCCGGGTTGTGCCGCTGGTCATGCAGCGACGATAGCAAGATACTAGTCAGCTACAAATCCAAAGTAATACGCAAGGCACGGTCAACCTGTTGCATCATTTCCGTTGACAACGTGCCACGTTGCCGCAAAAGGCGCGACTTGGAGATGGCCCGGACCTGCCCACCGAGGAAGACCGACTCAAAGGTCAAGCCGCCTTCCTCTTTGGCAATCGTGACATTGTTGGGGTAGTTGCGCTTAACATTCGCCGCTTTGGTCAATGGGACAACAACAATCACCGAGCTATTTTTGTTGATCGCGTTACGGCTTACAATGACGACGGGCCGAACACCCGCTTGCTCTGACCCTTCGGTGGGATTCAAACGGGCATCAAAAATATCACCGCGTCTCATTCAGCTTCACTCTCAACCAGCGCATCCCAATCGCTTTCCGCAAATGATTCCGATAGTTGTTCGTTCAACGTCTGGTAAGCATCGTCATCTGCCATTGCTTCGAACTGGCGGTCAATTTCTTGTCGCTCCAATTCTAACAGGTATTGCTCAAGGGCGGCCACAATCAGCGCATTGCGATTGGGAATGAGGCCCCCATCAACAAAATGCTGTGCGCGTTTGATCAAACCAGCCGGGATGGTTAGTGTTGTGCGAATGGTCTCAAATTTTCCAAGCATCTTTATCTCCATCAAATAATACATCAATTATGATGTTATTTTACATGCAAGATTGCTGAGTGTCAAGCAGATTGGCTAGCGCATGGTGCGTTACAATTTGTGCAACGAACCACGCGCAGGGTATTGACGATTCTGTTGTATGCGATGGGTTTTCAGGGCAATCATGGGCGAAATCGCCCATGATTGCCCTGAGATAATGTTATGTATTGAGGATGGCGCTCAACCAACTGCCCTATTCTTTCACGTTGCGGACAGCTTCGATATAGTCTGTCATCTTGTCGAAGGCCTGGTTCCAACCTGTTGCACCTGGAGAATCTGCTGGGATACCGGCGTGGGTCATAATCATCTTTGTTTGGCCGCCCAGGTCTTCCAATAACACGGTGACTTCGGTCGTGGCCGGATACCCCTCTGGCATCCCCATAGCAGATGGCGAAACCACATTGCCATTTTCATCAGCCGGGCTATCGGTGTAGACCAGGCGCTCATTCGGGACAATTTCCACGTATTCCCCTGTCGTCCACATCTTCATACTGCCATCAGGGGAGGTCATGCAAATCAGGCGTTTGCCCCCCACCCGCACATCCATTTCGGCAATGGGTACGGTGAAACCCTTTGGCCCATACCACTGTTTGAAATGTTCGGGGTCTGTCCATAATTGCCAGATGAGATCAACCGGTACATCGAAAATACGTTCAATTACAACGGCCTCTTTTGTCATGGTGCTATCACTCATTGTCTTTCTCCTTGTTGTTAAGTTGCTTGATATAATCGTCCATGCGGTCAAAGCTTGCCTCCCAGATATGGCGATACTGCTCCGTCCAACTGGACACTTCTTTTAGGGGCGTTACATCAATGGTGCAGGGTCGATATTGCGCTTTTTGCCCCTGTGTGATTAGCCCGGCCCGCTCCAATACTCTGATATGCTTAGAAATGGCAGGCAAACTCATATTAAACGGCTCGGCGAGTTCGTTAACGGTTGCTTCGCCCTCGGCTAAACGCGCCAAAATTGCCCGCCGTGTCGCACTTGCCAAAGCGGCAAAGGTCTGGCTTAGTCTATCATCGTCACCTCTCATAATTGTGAAACCCTTTATTTAACCATATAGTTAATTAACCTAATGGTAAAATACCATATTTTGTTCCATTTGTCAAGCATTTTGCCCAAATCCGATTCAGAGGCCCGACAAAAATGATGCAAATGAACTAGGAAAAATAGTGTATTTGCATCTTGACCATCAAGATCATCAAGGCTTAGGCTATAGTTGGGGGACGCTTTTCTTCATCACTTCTCTTTCCCTAGGTATCCAGAGAAGATCATCCTCTGGATACCTGACGACCCTAATAACCAAACCCCCAGATAAACGGAGGTGATAGTCATGGGTAAATGGATAGCAGGAATCGCTGCAACTGTTATTGCGGCACTGATCGTGTGGTGGGTACAAGGTATCTTAGATGTCCCACCAGACAATCTACCGGTTCTCAAGGTGAGTGCCTGGTACGCACCAGAACCGATGAAACCCGGTCAGGCTATAGATATATTCGTAAAGGTACTTCAAGAAGACGACAGCCCTGTACCAGATGCAAATGTAAAGCTCACGCCGATTGAGGGCACATTTACATGGGCAGGTTCGGGCACAAATCCTATCGAAGGTGTAACGAATCAGAACGGACTCTTTTCCACAAAGTTTCAAACAGTGTTACAGGTCGGTATCATCGGTGGGGAGCCACCCCCAGGTAACTCTCAAACTGGAAGCATAAGCATTTTAGCGAGCAAGGAGGGATATGAAGACGGCAAGGTCAAACTGGATATAGTGGCTGAGAATTGAAATTAGTTGAACGATACCGGATGAGGCGAAATAGAAAACTGAACTTTTCATGACAAAGAGCCTACATCTTGTGATCCGGTCCAATAAAACCGAAAAATTTGTTCTAAAAACAAACACCTGCTCCAATCCCTAATGTTACAGGGTCAGAGCAGGTGTCTGTTTAGCAACTTGACAAAGTGTCTATTGATAAATCCTGAAGCTACTGCTTGAGAATACTAACCCTCACTCGCCCATCATCTTCTTTAGTGGCGGAGGCGGTTAGAGACGTACCATCCTGCTCGAACTTCAACACTGCCACATCCCCGGTACTAATAGAGGAACTGGTATCTTCTGTCCAACCGGCGGCAGAGAGTTCCTGCCGGTAAAACTCAACCACCGTCTCGATATCGGCCTCAGTAACATAAGTAGTCGCCGCACCACCGGAAAACAGCTCCGTCGCATCGTCGAGAACAGGTATATCGCCAGCAGCCGCTCCACCGCCGGTGCTAGTGTCGCCGCCAGCGCCAGCATCTGGGCCGGGTGCGACAAAGGGCAGAGTTACGCTCACAAAGTTCCCTCCGTCAATATCCTTTTGAATAAACACGCGCAGGATGCCGGTCTCATTTTCAAATATGAGCAGGGCGTAATTATCGTCCACATAACTCTCTTCGGGGTCCGCTTGCCAACCGGCAGCCGGTAACGTCTCCTGATGAAAATCAATCAGCGTTGCTTGGTCTTCTGTAGAGTAATAATTCAAACCCCCAGGATCAGAATCGACAAAAACGTCGGCCCCATCAGGCGCGGCCAGGCCACTGTTTCCGATCACACTACCAGACTGATCAACCACTTCAGCCCCCTCCGCCTCGGCGGGTAAGCTAATGGTCAGACCACCGTCTACTTCTTCCAGTTCGTAGCCAATTGTATAGGTCGCAAACTCATAGTAGCCACCACTCTCGGCAAAGCGACCTTTAAGACTCACATCTTGGGCGTCCAACTCATACTTGACCACATAGTTACCTGCTTCGGCAAACCAGATGTCACCCTGAGCGCTCCCGGCGTTTAGCGCGTTAGCAATGTTGTCGGCCTCGGTAAAAGTGCAATGAATAGCGGAAATACCGTTGATATCCTCCGGTCCCGAATCACAGGTAGCAGTTTCGGGAATAGGCACAAAAGTTTCGGGGTTGGCGAATTGACTCCGGCCCATCGCACCCGCTTGAGCAATCCACCGGCCAAAAGTGAGGGTGTAGGTCACACCGTCAATTAAATAATATTCCGATTGCGCATCCGACTCAATCCCCCCTTCACCTTTTATGGCGGTGGTCTGGTGTCGAGCCTGAGGATTTCTGGTCACTTCCAAAACATAATCCTGGCGTTGATTTGTAGTCTCATTGCCGGTGGTGCCAGCGAGCGCGCCGGTAAACTCTAAGAACATCGTAGCCCGGAAAGAATCGAGTTGTTCCAGCCCCAGCGAGCCATCAAGTGACGTGGTCTCCGGGCTAGTGGATTCCGGTGTCGGTGTTGCTTCGGACACTTTTTCTATATCCTCAACCACAGGAGCTTGGGTAGCCGCAGGCGCATCGGTGGCCTCTGCCCCCAATGACACGTTAGAGGAAGCGGACTCATCGCTCCCCCCACCCAGGCTACAAGCCAGGGCTGGTACTAAAAGAACAATCATACTCAAGGTTAAAATCTTTTTATTCACCATAAATTTCTCCTTCAAAATAGCTCAGGGAACTCGTCGGAATGGCGGGGAACTTATGAGGCGAGTTTTAAAGAGTTCGTACGAGCCCCAATTTTTTCATTCTCGTTCATTGTCGTCCCAAAAGAGACTGTCCCCCTCGAAAATAGGTCAGATCAAGTCTGACCCCTGGTCTAGTCTAACTGAACATTTAGAGAATGTAAAGAGGGAGGAAAAGCCTATTGCTTCAAAAGACCGTTAGAGACTAAAACCTACGGATTAATTTGTAGGGGCGAATGGCATTCGCCCACTCTTACACAGCAAATTTGGGTGTTTGCCAAACACCCCTACGCCCATTTTATGATTGATGATATACTGGGTTAAGCCCGCAAAATAGCCCGTACTGGCGAGCCATCACCACCTTCAATTTTGAGGGGCAGGGCAATCAATTCATAAGTACCATCGGGGACACCAGTCAACAGCAACCCTTCGAGAATGGCAATCCCATTGCGGCGCAAGGCGTTATGGCCGGGCAGGGGTTTGCTGTTGATATCGTCCATCGAGGGGGCATCGGAGCCAAAGAGGATGATATTACGTTCGGCCAGAAACTCCGCTAACTCTGGCGAGGGATAGACGATTTCGGTGGGGAATTCATCGTCCGGTTTGGCGCTGGCGGTAGAGTGAACCAGCAATCGCTCCACCTGTTCCCAATCCAAATCGGGGAAATCGGAGGGTATAAGGGGACCTGCTTCACGATGAACCGTTACCACCATCGCTGGACCAATATACGGCTCCAGCCGAACCTTCTCGATGGTAAGGTCATCATTGATAAAGTGGTATGGCGCATCGGCATGGGTTCCGGTATGGCTACTAAGGGTGATGGTGGTCAAATTGACCGAGGTTCCCTCACTCATATCCATAATGACCTCGGCTGAAAAAGGGGTGTCGCCCGGCCACACAGCGAGAGCGGGATTTATGGTGCGGGTAATATCAAATATCTTCATCACCGGCTTCACTCTGAGCGAGATTTGATGAGCATCCGCCACTCGCCTTTGTGAACAACCTCATCATTTTGATTGACCACACGCGCCTCAAAGGCGACAATGCCTCCACCCAAACGAGCCATCAGCTTGGTTTCCGTTACTTTGACCTGCACGTGGATGGTATCACCGATGAAGACCGGCTTGGTGAATTTCCAGGTTAAGTCTCGAAAGGCTAGCGTGGTTCCGTCGATAAAGCCCTGTTGTACAGCCAGTCCGGTAGCAATTGAAGCCACCAACATCCCATGCGCCACCCGCTGACCAAAGGGCGTATCCTTGGCCGTATCGGCGTTGGTATGGATAAAGTTGAAATCGCCGGAAAGTCCGGCAAAGTTGACAATGTCGGTTTCGGTGATGGTCCGGGCGGCGGTTTGAATTTCTACTCCCACCTCAAATTCTTCAAAATACATTCCACGCACAAGTAGTGACACAAAGCTCTCCCTATATATCAGATAACCAGATGGTCATATAACAAATCCAGGCTCAATTCTTGACAGACGGTATCGGTACAGGCCAGGGTTAGGGCCGCGGCGCTCACCCCAAGGCGGATAGCTTCCTCGGTTGGAAAGTCATTGAGCAATCCAAAGACAACCGTAGCCGTGAGAGCATCGCTGGCCCCGGTAGAGTCGATAACTTCGGTAGCCATCGCCGGTATATGGCCGCTATCATGGGCCGTGGCATAGACAACTCCTTCTTCTGCCAAGGTAATGATAACAATCTCCACTCCGGCATTCACCAAACGGCGAGCCGCATTAATGGCTTCATCTTCATTTTTAATAGAACTTCCGGACAAAGCCTGAGCTTCGGCAACATTAGGGGTGATGATGTAAATGTCGGACAGGTGGGGTTTCAATCGAGTAGCCAGACTCGCCGATATGGAATCGGCACAAACTTGCACATGATAACGATTCGCTATTTTGAATAGAGCATCTATGGTTTCTTCAGCCAGATTGCTATCAATCACCACCATCGCCGCATCTTGTATCAAGTGCCGATTCTGTTCAATAACTTGCGGCGTGATACAGGCTAAAACCTCCATATCATCCACCGACATGACCAGATTCCCTGTTTCATCCAGCAAAGCTAAATAGGCCGAGGTGCGATGTTCACTCGAAACAATGCAAAATTCTGTGTTTAGCCCCACTGCGGCGGCACTATCGAGAACACGTTTGCCCGAGTTATCCTCGCCAACGGCAGATATCAAGACCGTTTCAACACCCAATCGGGCCAGATTATCGGCCACATTACGAGCCGTCCCGCCCACAGAGACACGGACAATACCTGGCGTGCTGGTCCCCAATGTAAGTGGTACACTCGCTCTACCTTTTGAGTCGATACCCGCTGCACCAATCACTAATACATATGGTTGGGATAAATTTTCTCCAGCCATTTTTCCCCCTATTAACCCTTTCATTCGAAGCACACTATACCACAAGATTTGAGGGAGTTCAATTATTATAGGGGTTACGCATTTGGAGCTAATCACCTTCCCGGAAGCTGGTTTTAAGCCCAAAATCTAGGAAATTTCAGCCAAATCACCTTGATTCAGCTTCCGGGAAGGTCAACTGCGTAATATCTATTATTATCTGGCCCATATTAACAGGGTCAGAGATGGTTACGAGGTTAACCTCGTAACCATCATTTATTCGGAATCTTAACAATCTTATATTTTCTGATTTAAGACAATTCTCCTATAGCAAAATCCCTTACCCTGACGCATACTCAGAGATATAAACAGCGTAATTCCTGTCAGTCATGATTTAAGTTGAAATCTATACGAGGTTTTTAAAGTGGATGTATCAAAATCCCGTATCTTAATTGCAGACCCGGACCCGGATGTTAGCAAGACGCTCCAGTTATATTTTGGAGCAAACGGGCACGAGGTTGAAATCATAGAATTGGCCGGTCAGATTGTTAAAACTGCTCGACAATGGCAACCCAATGCCATTCTCATCAGTACCGAGTTTACCGACGAAAACCCTTACTTTGTCGTTCAAGAACTCCTCGAAGATACCCTAACTGCTCACATTCCTGTTATCATGCTGCTTCATCTTGATGAACGCCGGATTCGCCTGCAAGCTCTGGAAGTTGGCGCCGACGATATTGTGACCAAACCCTTTGACATTGAAGAGCTACGCTTGCGAGTCGAATCCGCTATTCGCATGGCTTCGATGCGGGTTGTGGCTTAACCCCTTTTCTTAGCCCTATAATTTTTGCGGTTTTATAGACTGCGAGTACTATACGGTCATCTGCATTATTAAATGCAGGGGCCGTTTTTTGTTGAGAATTTAGCACCTCTTTAAACTACATCGGGCTACGGAACACGCAATACACACCAAGAAACGTGTTGCGTGTTTCGTTAAGTATCTGCGTTTTGAGAGTGTTCAACCTTTTATTTTGGGGGATATGGATTTTGCTTATTGTAATGAAATTCGGCGGCACCTCTGTGGGCAGTGTCGATGCTTTGCAAAAAGTGGTTGAAATTGTGTCGGATTCACGGCAGAAGGGCCACCAGCTTGTTATCGTGGTATCTGCCATGAGTGGCGTAACCAACTTGCTTCTGGATGCCGCTCACAAAGCCGAAGCCGGTGATGAGCAAACATCTCACCGGGTTCGTTCAGAAATTATCGCAAAGCATACTCAGGTCATCAGGCAGATGATGGGAACTACGCCAGAAGCTGACGCCGTAATGACCCAAATCAGCGCCTTGCTAGACGAGTTCGAGGCGTTGTGTCACGGTATTCGGGTGCTGGGAGAGCTAACGCCTCGTGCTTTAGATGTTATTGGTGGGTTGGGAGAGCGCATGAATGTCCCGCAAGTTGAGGCGATTTTGAACCAGGCCGGTATCCCGGCTCAAGGAGTTGTTGCCACCGAGCTAATCGTCACCGATAATCGGTTTGGGGCAGCTGTACCTCGGATTGAGGCCACTGCCGAAAAAACAAAAGCCAGATTGTATCCCGTGCTTAACGAGGGCCAGATACCCGTTATCACTGGCTTTATTGGGGCAACCGAGGCCGGTATCACAACCACGCTCGGCCGGGGCGGAAGTGACTATAGCGCCACAATTTTGGGCCGTGCCTTGCAAGCTGACGAGGTGTGGATTTGGACGGACGTCAATGGCGTTATGACCACAGATCCTCGGATTGTACCAGAGGCGCACCCCATTGCCCATCTGTCTTATGCAGAAATTAGCGAACTCTCCTATTTTGGAGCCAAGGTACTTCATCCGCAAGCTATTCGTCCCGCTCGTCGAGAAGGGATACCGGTTCGAATTCTTAATACTTTCCAGCCGGACCATCCCGGCACCCTGATTACCACCGAGGGCAAAGATGGCAACAAAGCCGTCAAAGCCCTGACCGCCATCAGAGATATGAGCCTAATTACCGTTTCCGGCCCCGGCATGATTGGCATCCCCGGCGTCGCTGGCCGCACCTTTACGGCAGTGGCTAAAACGGATTCAAATGTGTTGATGATAAGCCAGGCTTCATCGGAGCAATCTATCTGCTTCGTTGTCCCCACCCCTGATGTCTCCAAAGTTATCAATTCTCTGGAGGATGAACTATCCCGCGAAATCGAACGCCGTGACCTGGAACATGTCCAATGGGAAGACAACACAGTTATCCTCGCCGTCGTCGGCTCTGGCATGAAGGGTACGCCAGGTATCAGTGGCCGTCTCTTCGGCGCTTTGGGCCAGGAAAAAATCAATATCATCGCCATTGCTCAGGGCAGCAGCGAGTTCAATATCTCCCTTGTCATAGCTCAAGGAGATGCGGACCGAGCAGTACGGGCAATTCACCAGGAATTCGAGCTGGAAAAGCCGTAAGACAGCACAATTTGTGGAATCAAAGACTTGGGAATTTCAATTTGCTATCCCACTTTTTTTAAGAGTGAGAAGTAATCAGCCACGAATTTCACGAATTGGCACAAATTAAGGATGTTTTTAGCGAAATTCGTGCTAATTCGTGGCAAATCAGACTTCTGTATAGGTGATCAATGTTGGTGTAGCGTAGATAAATCCAAAATCGGAAATCGGAAATCCAAAATTTCTGTGGTAGAATGGTTTGATATAGTAATGATGCGAGAATCCAGTGAAGGTTCTATTTGTCAGCGACAAGGTAGTCGAACATCTTTATAACCCCTCTATTGCAACCCGATATGGCGAGGTAGATTTAGTGGTTGGCTGTGGAGACCTGCCTTATTACTATTTGGAGTTTCTGCAATCGATGCTGAATTGCTCATTAATCTATGTCCACGGCAATCATGACTCCGAGCGAGAGTATTTGTCGGATGGGTCGAGTGTTACTGGCCCAATGGGAGGGGTAAATCTGCATTGCCAAACATACCAGGTGGACCAGTTACTGTTGGCCGGGTTGGAAGGGTCTATTCGATATCGCTTAGGACGTTTTCAGTATAATCAGCGGGAGATGTGGCTGAATATTTTTCTGCATCTGGTCCCACGGCTTCTGATAAACAAGATGAAGTTTGGTCGCTATTTGGATGTACTGGTGGCACACTCGCCTCCTTATGGAATCCACAATGGTCAAGATCATACCCATACCGGGTTTAAGGCCTTTTTATGGCTGATGCAGGTCTTTAAGCCCCGTTATTTGGCTCACGGTCATCGACACGTCTATAACCCAACAGAAACTACCGAAACCCAATTTGAT
>Ga0210124_1000377_pt1 | contig 23381 bp, 19 predicted proteins | sample Muzzi_PWC_D2_FD_185554 | JGI IMG/M metagenome (GOLD analysis project Ga0210124, IMG submission 185554) | Wetland microbial communities from San Francisco Bay, California, USA, that impact long-term carbon sequestration - Muzzi_PWC_D2 (SPAdes) | ecosystem: Environmental > Aquatic > Marine >... | reverse complement strand
ATAAGAAAAGAATTTGTCAATACTTGCTTCTCCAGATAATAAATTGATTAAAACCAGTTCAACCAGGTACAAAATTCCTTGAATGATAAAATTCCATCTCTGTCTGTATCGAGGTTTTCAAAATCGTCTTTCTTGCTGGAAATCCCAAGATCATTCAACATGGTCTTCAAATTTGAAAGTGTCATTCCCAATTCATTGCTTGCATAATGTTGATAGAGAGAATAAGCTTTCCGTAATAGCACAGCTTTTTCACCTATAAAATAGGTGTATTTATTTTTGTCAAACCACCACTTCTTAAACTCATCAAAAGACATGACTCCATCCCCGTTGAAATCGAACAAATTAAATACAGCTGAAATCTCATCCTTTATATTTACATTTTGGAGAGATTTTACATGTTTAGTAAGGCGTCTTACTAGGTGTATAAATTCGAGTTTGGTCAAAAATTGTTTGTTCTGTTTATCGTATTTGTCGAATACCGATCTAAGGATAAGATATTCATCATCTGCCATTACTTTTAACTTATATTCATTTCCACATGGAAATGAATGCATTCAATATAAATCTAAACTATAAACCATTCTCTAGGTGCAGGTTGACAATGCCTATTAATAATTCTAGTAACTTCATCTCCAAGAAGGTTCAATTTAAGCTTTCCAAATCCAGGACAATTTGAAAGGTCACTCAAATTTTTTGGGGTAAAATTAACCATATATTCTAAACTTTCATCAGAGAATATGAACCCTTCTGGTAAATCATTTAGATTGGCTTGTGATTGACGGTAATCTAACAAATCTATTTCCAACCCCACACTTTCCTCCTCTTCCTCATATACACTACTTTCCTCCTCTTCTTCAGATACACTACTTTCCTCCTCTTCTTCAGATACACTATCTTCCTCATAGGGGGGATCTTTATCCCACATCAAATGTTCATCTGAACCAACATCTTCTTCCTGTGAAGGAGAGTCTAGAACAACTATCCTTCGTTTCTTGGGAATCTCTTCTTCTTCCTCAAGATGGTCTAGAACTACCTGAGAATAATCTTTGTGTGTGGCATTCCCATTTTGACCTGAAGTTGGTACATCAATTTCAAAATAATCGCAATATAGCTTGAGATCTGCCTTGTGCAATCTGTATACATCCCTCCTTGTACGAGAATTCATAATTTTTGTAATTACAGTTTCGTCAGAAGCTTCTAAAAGATTGTTCACAATGGTATCTTCCATACATTCGGGTAATTCATGAAAATCCGAAAGTGTATTTTTAATAATTTCCTTGATTTCTTCCAGAGTCAGATTTATAGTTGTGGTCATCATTTTGAAAAAAAAATAAATGGTGATAGGTTTTGTCATTTTTCCAAATGAAGTGATGAAAATACAAAAAAATTAACTTGTATGATGTTAAGACAAGTTACAAATGTATACTCGCGAATCTCTCAAAGCCAAGACTCTAAAAGACCTTCGGGCAATCTGCAAAGGAAAGTGTCACAAGTATAGGGGCTACTCCAAGCACACCAAAAAGGCAGATCTTATCAACTTTATGCTTGCCCAGGATAAGAAATCTCCTTCCAAGAAGGTTGCTCCCAAGGTTGCTCCCAAGAAGGTTGCTCCCAAGAAGGCTGCTCCCAAGAAGGCTGCTCCCAAGAAGGCTGCTCCTAAGCGCAAGTAAATGATATTTCATTTCACTCCATTTTATTCTATTCTGGAATAAAATACATCATGATAATCAATTAACCTCACTTCCAGACTGTCTTGGAAAGTGTAAAAATTTACAGTATCATGGTAACCAAATAACCTCACTTTTAGATTGACAAATTGTAAAGTAACAGGTTCGTCTAAATCCTTTTTCTCATCCTTGAGATGAGAAAATGAGATTACCATGCACCTGTAATTGATATTAATCATGAATCTCTGTTCTGATCTTAATAACTACCTGTTGAAATTCTGTTCTGAAAAAGCTTTGAAAGGGTTAGTATTGGTAAACAAGGAATTTTCATCTCTGTCTGTATCAGAGGTTAAGGAACGGGCTTCCAAGAAATTGGATATCTCTGGGAAGAGATTGAAAGAATTACCAACACACTACTCTAAAGGACATCTGTGCGAAGGTGAAGAAATTGACTATTCCAAGATTGAGGATTTGGATTGTTCTGGGAATGAATTAACATCTCTTCCAGACTATCTGGGAAAATGCAAAAATTTGATTTGCTATGATAACCAATTAACCTCACTCCCAGGCTGTCTGGGAAATTGTGAAGAGTTGGATTGTTCTTTTAATAAATTGACCTCACTTCCAGACTGTCTGGGAAAATGTAAAACATTGTATTGTTCTTGGAACAAATTGACCTCACTTCCAGAATGTTTGGAAAATTGTGAAAAACTAATTTGTTATTATCCCTGTAGTTTTCTCTGAAAAGATATGATGAAATTCTGGTCAATTCCACGTTTTTTTTTGATTTTGTCTTACATCTTCTCCCAGATTTCCAAGTCCTGTGCACAAGACTTTCAACTCAATTACAGTTGACATAAATACCAATAGGCGAATAAAAGAAATGATAGTGTAATGTAAATGGCGTTTTATACGAGAGGTCAAAAGAAACCGCTCAACCTTCTGGAAGCTCCTGTATACCCTGATATAAAACAAACAGTTCCCAGATTTCAATGGAGTAGGAAATTCTGGCAGGTTGATGTAGGTGCAACAATGAGAGATTTGGAACATAGACCACAATTTCTCAATGATGCTGTTTTGTCTCAGCCTAGAGATTATAATCAGACTGTTTATGGCGTGAGTAGTCACAAAGATATTGTTAATGCAGCTTTTAGGCCCCCCTTATTAGATCCCTATGAGGACTTTTATCCACTAACAAGAATTCCAGCCACTACAAAAGTTATTATACCACATATTAATCCAGGTACTGATAGTGACAATGGAACAACCGGATACAGGGCCAAAAATAACAATCCATCAGGAATAGAGAAATCTCTAACAGACAGAGTCTCCACCGGAAACTGGAGACCAACCTTTTATGCTCCCATAGATCAACCTGTAGACAATTCGGTTCTTCCAGATTTAAATACTAAGAACCCCCAAATTTCAGCTCATTCCGGGTGGAATATGCCTGTTTCAAGTGCTCCCTGTAAAGAGGTTAACCTTGACTATCAACAAATAACACCTCTAATTAACACCGGATTTGAAACATCATTTAGAACCAGGGTCACATCTGAACTTGAGGATATTGAACTAAAATCTAACAGACCAGCCTTTTCAGCTGGTGCAGGAATGAACACACCCGTAATGATTGATGGGGAATACAACCCTGTATTTGATCTGAAAAATGGTAGACCCCAGGTTTCCGCTGATGCAGGGATGAACACACCTGTGATGATTGACGGAGAGATGAGACAAATAGAGCTAGACGAAAAACTAGATCACATGCCCCTATTCACAAATCCTGGGTCTGAAGAAGGCTTTCAACAAACTCCAGTAATGATGAAGTCTGAGGACGAGTATATTGTTACAAAGAGGCCAAATGTATCATACTCTGTTCCCCAGGATACACAGGTTAGATCTAGAAACGAGATGACTTATAGACCAAATCTTAGAGAGAAACTTCAACCTGAAAAATCATATGGAAAGGTTTCTTACGCTGGTGCAAAACCAATGGGATTGTATGTCCCCAACAATCTTAGTTTGAAGGAAAAGAAAAACTATACCAAAATGGGAAAATCCATCAATTATCGATTTTGAAAATTATTTCCAACCATAAAAATAATTTATTTTCCCATTTCTGGAATAGGAAAAATAACCCTAGATTTCAGGTAAAAACGAATTCTTATTCATGTGATGTTTTTAGGTAAAACAAGGATCTAGACATACAGCCTGCCAAATCCCCTATTTTGACCTTCAGATTCCTCATTTTGTTCTTTTTAAGATACAAGGCAGATGCATATAGAGCAAACCTTACTTCAGCTTCCAATAGATAGTTTGGTTGTGATATATTTGATTTATATACACCTGGATTTATACCCTCTACAAGTTTTTTAAGAAGAGTGTGTGTAACGCTTTTTTCCAATGTCTCCAATTCTCCCCCAAACCATGATAAATCTATAAGGTGAATGACATGCCAAATGTCGTCTGTTGGGAATGTATGAAGCTTTATAAAGTTAAGAGTGATTCTCCACTTCTCTTCAGTTCTTGGTCTTCCTTCTATAACCTGTGTGAAATAATCTTTTGATTGCCTGACATCCATTTATTAATCGTATATAATATTTTCATCCCGAGAGATAATGCTTTACATTGAGAAACTTGATTACAAGTACAAGTTTATCAAGATCAACAATACAGATATTCTTGGATCTCTGATTATTAGGGGAATTCTCACTGAGCACAAGGAATTCGTATCTTTGACCATAACTAGAGCAGAGATTACCCTGATGATAGAAAAATCGTTGTTTAAAAAGTATCTCCCCCTGTTCTCAAGTGATGGATTTGTGGTCTTGCCAGCATCATACTCATTGCTGATGGTAGAGTGGGGCCCAAGTGAAACTTTACAAGCCTCTATAACCAACCACGAGATTGCTCCGCCAAAACCAGCTTTGAATATACCTGGAGTTATAGCAGAAATTTCCATGATATTCACGGAGTATGGTGTGTCTATATTCTGTACAAGCAGTTTTACAGGTAATTATATATTTGTGGAAGAGACAGAAGCATTCAAAATATTTGAGGAAGATGTAACCTCTTCTGACATGGGAATCTATTACCAGAATAATGATAACATGAATGTGTGAAATTTCAATACCAATCTGGTGTTGAAAACAGGTTAATCTGAAGAGTTGCAATATGTCATAGGAATAGATCTAGACGGATCGTAAATACCCACGTTTGATGCTTCTCTTAACAACTTTGCAAAGTTGTCCTTGAATTCGTCATTGTGACCATGTGTTTTGGATATAACGTGTGCAAGTTCATGTAAGGCTACATACATGATTGTATTCATATCATAGTAATTATTTGTTTGTGGGTCTGCTAAACAGAGTGTAATCATACTTTTATTTTCAGTGAATGCACTATCACCCTTTTGAAGGGGAATTCTTGAAAACTCTGGATTCAACATGGAAAAGTTTGATCTGACCTTATCCAAAATCGGGTGACTATGTGAATAATAGGACCTGGGTTTGACCACATATACAACAAGAATAAAAAATCCTATAACTACCAATAAAATTATAGGTGCATCACCCATTTTGTTATAAGTCCAGAAAAAAATACATGTAATGATCAGGAGGTCTGCATAATTAAGGATGGGTGATTATAACAAAATTCCTAGAAGTGTTACTTTTAAGGCCAATTATTGGTTCTTTGAAGAAGTTGATAATAGAATATTAATTCATGTTGGGGGAATGACCAGAGAACAAGAGACTGTGTATGTTATTATTGAGGGTTTTACCCCCTTTGTATATCTGCAACTTCCAGATTTAAGGGATAAACAGAGATGGACAAACGAAAAGGTCAAAAGAGTCTTTGAACACTTTAGACAATCTATGGGACCAAAAGGGCCTATATCTTATGTGACCGATAGAAAATTTTCTTTGTATGGTTTAGACCCCATGAATGTTATCTGTATGAATTTTAACTCAACATTTCATGCTAGGGGGTTTGCATTAAAATGCCAAAGAAGTCGTGTATACATAGCTGGAGTTGGAAATTTTAACCAGGGAGAATTGAAGGTTCATGAACATAATATAGATCTCTTGGTGAAGTATTCTGCCATTCAAAATATATCATTTGCTGGATGGTTAACTGTCAAAGAGTCTCTTATTGAGGAGGATGAAAACCTGTCTATTGATGACAGACGGTTCACGTCCTCTGATATAGATATGTATGTAGATTGGAAGGATGTTACACCTGCAGAAGATGAAGACCTCCAAAACGTGGTTCTAAAACCAAAATATTGCAGTTTTGATATCGAGACGTACTCTGATAATCACGACTCAAAGATTCCAAATCCGTGTGTAGTAGCCAACGAAGTTTTCCAAATTTCTACTATATTTGGTAGACTCAGAGAAGGTGTATCCAACCAGAAAAAGATTCTTTTATCATTATACGATCCCCTCGATATAAAGGGGGTGGAAATCAGAAGATTTAAGACTGAAAAGGACCTGTTATTAGAGTTCAGGGATCTCATTTCTGATGAAGACCCAGATCTGATGATAGGATATAACATAATGAAGTTTGATTGGGACTACCTGATCAAAAGGGCTAAAATAAATGGAATCAAGAAAGAATTCTCAATGATGAGTAGACAAGATGGAGTGGCTGCTGCTGTCAAGACTGTGGATTGGGGAAGTTCAGCTTACGGAAAACAGGCCTTCAGTTATTACAATTGTCACGGTAGACTCACTTTGGATATTCTTCTAGAGGTAGAGAGAAACTACAAATTGTCAAAATACTCATTGAACTTTGTGGCCAGAAAATTTCTGGGAAAGGGGAAGGACCCCATCACTGCCAGGCAGATGTTCGTGATTGTCAAACTTACACAATTAGTGAAGAAGATTCTGGGAGACGATGAAATTCCATCTCCCAAGAAGCTTTACCAACTTCGAGTTTTGGTGGAAAAAACACTCATTGTTCATATATGTGACGGTATAACCTTGGAATGGAGAAAAAATCTATTGAAGGCTTCTGCTAAAAAATTCCATAAGGTGTTGCGAAAGGGCATAACCATGGTTGGAAAATACTGTGTAAAAGATACAGAGTTGCCTGTCGAGTTGGAGAACACATTGAACTTGTTAACAACCATGGAAGAAACCTCAAACATTGTTCATGTTCCAATGGATTATATACATACCAGGGGTCAACAAATCAAGGTTCTCTCTCAGATATACAGAGAAACTTTAGCCAACAACATAGTTATCCCCTTTTTTGCCAGAAGAGATGACAAAGTTGATGAGAATTACCAAGGAGCAGTTGTTATTGAGGTCAATCCCGGAGATTACAACAATGTTGTGACGGAGGATTTCGCATCTCTATATCCCAACACTATGAGGTCCTACAACATCTGTTATACTACTTTGAGACAAACGGGAGATAATGACCCTGAAAATGACGATAAATATTTTGAGATAACATGGGAGGATCACAAAAACTGTGAACATGATCCTGGAAAAAAGGGGGGAGCCAAGAAGAAAGTTTTGTGTGGAAAATATTGTTACCACTGGTCTAAACCAACCTATAAAATAGATGAAAATGGAAAAGTAATAGTTGAAGGGGTTGGTCTTGTCCCTAGACTTTTAGGGAAACTCCTGGAAGCTCGAAGTAAGGCCAAAAAACAGATGGCTTATTATGAGGCTCGTTTAAAAATGCAGAGGGGTAAAGCCACGGATGATGACATATCTTTTTACAAAAGATGTAACTGGGAGATATTGGAACCTGGTTCATTACCAGAGTCTGACGAATCTTTGATCGAGATCAAAGTTGGTGTGTACAATGCCAAACAATTGGCATTAAAAGTTTCAGCAAATTCTGTGTATGGTATCACAGGTGCAAGGAAGGGGTATATTCCTTTTATTCCAGCTGCTGCAAGTATCACAGCTATGGGTAGACACCTCATTATCAAGGCTATTAAGGAAATTATCAAAAAGTGGCCAGAAACAAAGCTTGTCTATGGAGATACAGATTCGTGTATGTTGAGGTTTGATGGAGCGGATGTGGCACAATCTTGGAAAATGGGGGAGATCACGTCCTCTTATGCCACACATTTTCTGAAGTGTTATATCATAGGTGTTCCAGAAGATACCAAGATCAAGATCAGGGAGAGGGAATATATGCTCAATGAAATCTCTTCAGATCATGAGGATTATAACCTGTTATCAGATGATGATAAGATACTCCTTGCAAAATATGAGGACAATCCAACAGATTTGGAATTTGAAAACCTCTACAAGAGGTTTCTATTGCTTACAAAGAAAAAGTATGCTGCTTATTCCTGCAACAAGGATGGTAAGATAATAGGTTATACCAAGAAGGGAATTGTTTTGACTAGAAGAGACAATTGTGAGGCTCTGAGAGACCTTTATGATAAATGTTTAAGTGGGATACTTGACGAGAGAGAGGAGAATTTTGTTATACAAACAATGTACGATGGTGTTAGAGATCTATTTACACGGCAAATACCAGAAACTAAATTCTTGATTTATATGGGGGTGAAAAGCGTGATAGAATACGCCAAAAAGAAGGAAATAACAAATAAGAATGGAGCTGTATTAGCAACCCCTTTTATAGACAGCAACGGAGATCCCATCGAGGATGTTATGGGGTGGAATGACCCCAGATTAATATATAAAAATATCCCCCAATGTTTACTTTGTTTGAAAATATTGGGTAGAGGAGAAGAAATCCCCCCAAATACAAGGTTAGAATTTATATATATTCAAAACAAGGATGCTAAACACCAGGGAGATAAAGCCGAGGATTACACCTACTACAAAGATAATAAGATTCAAAAAGGTTTGAAACCAGATTATCTTCATTATTTAGAAAAACAATTATGCAAACCTGTGGCTGAACTGTTACGAGTAAAATATTCCAAAGACATTGTGATATATAAGGACCCTCAAAAGGAGGTAGAAAGACTTACAAGAAACATAAAGAACGAGGTTCTCAGAAAGAGGGTCATCAGTACCAAGCGCTTTATAAAGACTAGGCTCGATCCCCTTCAAAAGTCCGATGGAAAGAAGAGAACCTACATCTACTCGGGGTTTGCCGCAAGAGTGGTCTATATCTTGGAATCTGCCAAGAAAACAGGTGTATTTGAGATTAAAGAACATAAACACAACGAACTAATAAAATGGTGTAAGAAAATACACGCCAAATATGTCTTGGAACAAATTTATAGACATTTTGGAATGACCAAGAGAAGAGAAATTAAACCTACAAATACAGCTGAAAAGCTGCCAGAAAGATCAAAAATACATATAGCCTTTTTGACAGACTATAAGGATGTCAAAACTGGTAAAATTATATCAAAGGGGACATTAGGCATAACAATAGGGAGAAAGGAGAATGATCTAAATTCTTATAATTATGCTATCAAGATTGAAGGCTTAGAAGGCATGATTTTGGAAAATGTTCCAAGACGGGTATTCTCCCCATATCATATAAAAGATTCTGACATCATGAAAAATATGTTTGAGTATAGAAAAACTTACTCGGAGGTTGTGAATCATCTCAATGTCATCTTTTTACAAATTAGAAATGATCAGCTTATATTTGACGATTAAATTCTTTTCTTATTGGAAAAGAATTTTGATGGATTTTTTTATCCAATTTACAATCATGGTTAATCCATGATAATATCATTTGGTCGTCAAATGACCCAAATTGTAATGGTAGACATTTTTATCTCTTGACCAGGGGTAATAAATCTTTATTTGCCAATACCAACCCCTTCAAAGTTCCTTCAGAACAGAATTTCAACAGGTAGTTATTAAGATCAGAATAAAGATTCGTGGTTATCATCATTTAGAAGGTAAACCTAAATCTCATTTTTTTCTGATCATTAAAAATTTTTAATGATCTTTAATCTCACTAGTGAGATTAAAGATATAGTTTAGTTCTCAAATCCTGTTACTCTACAATTCTTCAAACAGTCTGGAAGTGAGGTTAATTGGTTAGCATAACACCATAATACTTCACACTTTCCAAGACAATCTGGAAGTGAGGTCAAGGTATTATCAGAACAAGTCAATTGTTCACAGTTTCCCAGACAGTCTGGAAGTGAGGTCAAATAATTACCAGAACAATCCAGTTCTTTACAGTTTTCCAAACAGTCTGGAAGCGAGGTTAATTGATTAATATGACAAATTAACTGTTCACACTTTCCCAGACAGTCTGGAAGTGAAGTTAATTGATTATCATGACAATCTAATTCTTCACACTTTCCCAGACAGTCTGGAAGAGAGGCTAATTGATTATTATAACAATCTAATTCTTCACAATTTCCCAGACTGTCTGGAAGTGAGGTCAAGGTATTATCAGAACACTTTATTCTTTTACATTTTTCAAGACAGTCTGGAAGAGAGGTCAATTGATTAACGGAACAATCCAATCTTTCACAATTTCGCAGTCCATTAGGACCTTCTGGAAGTGAGGTTAATTGATTCAAAGAACAATGCAATTTTTCACAATTTCCAAGACAATCTGGAAGTGAGGTTAATTGATTCAAAGAACAATGCAATTTTTCACAATTTACCAGACAGTCTGGAAGTGAGGTTAATTGATTAAAACGACAATCCAATTTTTCACAATTTCCCAGACAGTCTGGAAGTGAGGTTAATTGATTATCAGAACAATTCAACATTTTACATTTTTCAAGACAGTCTGGAAGTGAGGTCAATTGATTACTAGAACAATCCAATCGTTTACAGTTTTCCAAACAGTCTGGAAGTGAGGTCAATTGATTATTAGAACAACTTAATCTTTCACAATTTCTCAGACAGTCTGGAAGTAAGGTTAAGTGATTCCAAGAACAAAATAATTTTTTACAATTCTCCAAACAGTCTGGAAGAGAGGTTAATTCATTATGAGAACAATTCAGGTATTCGATCTTGGAGTAGTCAATTTCTTCCCCTTCACACAGATGCTCTTTAAGGTAGTGTGTTGGTAATTCTGTTAAACCCTTGTCTCTGACATCTAGTTTCCTAGAAGCCCGTTCCTTGAACTCCAGCGAGGACAGAGCTGAAAATTCTTTATTGACCAATACCAACCCCTTCAAAGCTCCTTCAGAACAGAATTTCAACAGGTAGATATTTAGATCAGAATAAAGATTCATGATTATCATCATTTAGAAGGTAAACCTAAATCTCATTTTTTTCTGATCATTAAAAATTTTTAATGATCTTTAATCTCACTAGTGAGATTAAAGATATAGTTTAGTTCTCAAATCCTGTTACTCTACAATTCTCCAAACAGTCTGGAAGGGAGGTCAAGAGATTATCAGAACAAAACAATTTTCTACAATTTCCCAGACAGTTTGGAAGTGAGGTCAATTGGTTATGAGAACAAATACAATCTTTTACAATTTCCTAGACAGTCTGGAAGCGAGGTCAAGAGATTATTAGAACATTCCAGGTATTCGCACCTTCCTAGACAGTCTGGAATTGACGTCAAGATATTATGAGAACAAAACAATTTTCTACAATTTCCCAGACAGTTTGGAAGTGAGGTCAATTGATTAAAAGAACAATTTATTTTTCACGATTTCCTGGGCCTTCTGGAAGTGAGGTTAATTGATTATCAATACAATATAATATTTCGCAATTCTCAAGACATTTTGGAAGTGAGGTTAAATTATTCATGGAGCAATCCAATTCTCTGCAATTTCCAAGACAGTCTGGAAGTGAAGTCAAATCATTACCAGAACAATTCAACATTTTACATTTTTCAAGACAGTCTGGAAGTGAGGTTAATTGATTCTTAGAACAATGTACACTTTTACATTTTACCAGACAGACTGGAAGTGAGGTTAACTGATTCTCAGAACAATGTACACTTTCACAATTTCCCAGACAGTCTGGAAGTGAGGTCAATTGATTTCCAGAACAATCCAAGAATTTACAGTTTTCCAAACATTCTGGAAGAGAGGTCAATTGATTAACGGAACAATCCAATCTTTCACAATTTCGCAGTCCGTTAGGACCTTCTGGAAGTAAGGTTAATTGATTCATAGAACACTCCAATTCTCTACAATTTCCCAGACAGTTTGGAAGTGAGGTCAATTGATTCCAAACACAACATAATTTTTTACAATTCTCCAGACAGTCTGGAAGTGAGGTTAACTGGTTATTAGAACAATCCAATACTTCACAATTTCCCAGACAGTCTGGAAGAGAGGTTAATTTATTATAAGAACAATCCAAATCCTCAATCTTAGAATAATCAATTTCTTCCCCTTCGCACAGATGCCCTTTAGGGTAGTGTGTTGGTAATTCTTTCAATCTCTGGAAAGAGACATCCAGTTTCTTGTAAGCCCGTTCCTTGAACTCCAATACAGACAGAGATGAAAATTCTTTATTTGCCAATACCAACCCCTTCAAAGCTCCTTCAGAACAGAATTTCAATAGGTAGGTATTTAGATCAGAATAAAGATTCATGGTTATCATCATTTAGAAGGTAAACCTAAATCTCATTTTTTCTGATCATTAAAAATTTTTAATGATCTTTAATCTCACTAGTGAGATTAAAGATATAGTTTAGTTCTCAAATCCTGTTACTCTACAATTCTCCAGGCCCAACAGGCCTTCTGGAAGTGGGGGTCAAGTTATTATGAGAACATTCCAGGTATTCGCACTTTTCTAGTCAGTCTGGAAGTGAGGTTAATTGATTATCAACATAATATAATATTTCGCAATTCTCAAGAGAACCTGGAAGTGAGGTCAAGGTATTCATGGAGCAATCCAATTCTCTACAATTTATAAGTCCGATAGGACCCCTGGAAGTGAAGTCAAATCATTACCAGAACAATTCAACATTTTAGATTTCTCCAAGAGTTACTATTTTCCCATTTTTGGGGACTTCCATATATTCCCCAAAAATGTCTTCATTTGTTAAAAGAGAGATAGCCGAGAGTTGGGGATAATTTTGAAGTATTATGTCTGAATAATACTCGTAATTGGCTTTTTCGTCAGGTTCTGAAAAAATTGGTCTTCCATTGTCAGGTCTAAATAACCCTCTTGGTATTCCAAGAATTGAAAAAATCTCGTCGGTCTCTATTAAACCGTCTCTACTCATACAATTGAGAAAGTAACTGGAATCGTATTGGGGGATATACCAATTTGGCATCCATGGAGCTCCCTCAGAATTATAACCATTATTAATCAAGTATGATTCTCCTACCATTGGTTGAGACCATTTAAATGATTTGCCAAAATCTCCAATCTTGGCTATATATGGGATGGCTGGAAGATAAAGATTGACCACCTTTCCAGATTCCGATCTTACGGAATAATGGAAATAGTCAGCATCATCTAGAGTCTGTCCATTGAACATGGTTTCAGGGTCAATTTTGGAATAAAATACATTTTGGAGGTGTAGATCATTGTGTGAAATCATGTAATGTTTTTGATAAGTTGCAATGGCGTGTAAAACCTGAACTACAAATACATCTACCAAATGTCCGTTTTTTACACGTGGATCTTTGAGTATATTGGTCTCCTTTGATGATGCAACTTCACCATTTGTTAATTCCATGAAAGTAAATGAAGATGGTTTTATGGGTTGACAAACAGCAAAATTATACATCTCTATAAAATTAACTGAAATCCCACGTGAATAAAGTTGACCACAAATCGAGGAAATGGCAAACTCTGAAAACATCTCGTTGATGCATAGGTAACTACCTACTGGAATCACAGTGGAACCTTCCCCATCAAAGCTTTCTACAACTTCAACACTAGATGTTCTACATCTAATTGCGTATTCGGGTATAATAGCTATCCTAGTTGATGGAATTTTGTAATTATTAACCCATTCTGTAATTTCAACAGGAATTTGATAAGATCTATCTAATAAATTGGCAAATTGTTTCAGGCTTACCCCCTTTTGTAATGTTGTCTTTTGAATATCCAGTTTGGCTTCCTTCATGACAAAGAGTCTCTGTCCATTCACATCGCTTTTGACCAAATATGCCTTTCCAACTGCTCCAGCTCCTAGAATTTTTAGAGAAACAATCTCGGTTCCAATTAGGGGGCATATAGTGTTATCAGGTCTACCCAAAAATTCTACTAACAAACCTCCATTTTCAAGTACCTGTAGAACTTGTTTTTCTCCATTAAATATAAACTCTAATTCAGTCTCCATTATTAACAAATACTATAATATTACTTGAAACGTCGAGGTATTAAATAACAACTTCAACATCAGATGTCTTATAAATCTTGCTATTGTGGGGGATGGTCTAAAGAATACCAGAATCTTATAGTTACAGCTAATTCAAGAGTTAATAGACGTGTATTTGAAGAAGAAGTGTTATATTTTGCAAAAGATAATTTCTGGTGGATGCCGTTAGGCCACACCTGAAATTAACCAATATTACTGCAAATAAATCACCATTTTCACTATTCTAAAGTGAATAGGTTTACTAATTGAAACCTATTTAAAGACTACTGGTGTAGGTAATAACTAAGGTAATCCGTTAACTAACTTTCTTTGGACATGTCTAGATATGTCAGTTACAGGGAAATCAAAAAGCTTTACGATGTCCATCCTGAAACAGTTAGAGGATGGGCTAAAAGAGGACAAATCGGATTTAGAACAATTCAAAACGAATCTAGAAAAACTTGGCTTTACGACATTGAGTCAATTGGAAGGTTTGTTGAAAGTAATTCAACTACAACCTCAAAGCAACCTCCTAAAAGTTATGGTATTATTTATACAAGGGTGTCTTCAAGAAAACAAGAAGAAGACCTCAAAAGACAGGTTGATTTGTTACAATCCAATTTCCCAACCTTCGAAGTCATTTCAGATATTGGATCAGGTCTCAACTACCAAAGACCAGGTTTTACCAAACTGGTTCACAAAATCTGTAAAGGAGATATCTCAAAGGTTGTCGTTACCTTCAAAGATCGACTTTGCAGATTCGGTTACGAACTGTTCGAACAGATTTGTAAAGAAAATGGGGTTACAATCCTGGTTTATAGTAGTACAAAGGGAGTTGGTGGTCTCAAAGAAAAACAAGAAAAAAGAGAATTACAGGAAGACTTATTGTCCATTGTTAACGTGTTCGTTGCAAGACAAAATGGAAAAAGGGCTGCCTACCTTAGACAAGAGCGAAAGAAAGCCAAATCCAAACTCAATGGTGAAGGTGAAACTCTATCCAACAAAAAGTCAAAAAGGATTATTGAACCTGATCATGAAGGCAAATAGGTGGGGTTATAATCTGCTTATTGAAAAGGTAGGAGATAAGCTATTCGAAGATGGTTCAAAAGAACTAATAAAAGCAAGAGAATTTGTTAAAAAGAAGAATATACCTGAAAACTTAATTGTTTCTAAAGCTCCAGAAGATGTATTTAATTCAGCTTTCAGAGACTTGAAGAAAGCAAGATCATCAACCTTAGCATTGAGTAAATCACAACAGAAAAGAACAGGTAAAGGGTTTACCTGTAAACAACTAAAATTTAGAAGAATCAAAGATATTTCACAAAGTATTGAAATCCGTTCCAGGAATATTACCTATCTGAAAGAGACTTCACAATTGAGGTTTTATCCAAAATACTTCAACCTCAAGAAGGGTTACGAACTCCAAGTTCTCTAACTCCGAGCCTCCGGAGTAAGTCACCTACCAAAGGTTAACGGTACACTTGTGTACTACTTTGGAAAGAGGGACTTGAGTGATTTCTTATTTGATCAAAATGGTCATAATAAGAAATTGGCGAGGCGCGAGTAGGGGAACTTGGGATATTATAATGAAGGCTAAAGAAGGGGTGTACCTGTAGAAGTTTCAAGAATCTAAATTTATAACTCACCTTGTTTTGAGTTATAAATTCTTGGATTACCAAATAATATATTCTGGCCTCAATGCACCCGGGGGTGGAAGAAGAGCAGAGTGAACGTTGGGATTGGGAGATCCTCTAAACTGTTGAAAACAGGCATACATGTAGCCGTTTCTTAATGGAACATGCGAAATGGGTAATCTATCTGTTGGTAAAGATTTGAGAGGATAATTAGACCATGGCAAAGTTGACATAACCTGATAATTTCTAGCTCCATTTCCTTGAGCAAACTGATATGACATCTTTATGAACTGGTATTACAAAATTTTCTTCAACTTGCCACCCTCCAGCAAACGCTTCTTTTCAAGAAGGTACCAAACCAAAAATCCGGAAGCCAGACCCAAAATACCAACAAGCATGCCATTCTGGGTACCCAGGTTATTAACCAGGTTCTCAATAAGAGAAGTATGCTTTTTCTTCAGCATAACAGCGAGTAGGAGGTCCATGACAACATATGCCACGAGCACAGAAACGATGACGTTTAGAACTTTCAAAGATCGCATATTAAAGTTACATAAGACTATTTTTTCGTTTTTTGAGAGGTTTGTTGGGGATTTCTATCCTCATTTTCTCATTTTTGGAATAAGAAAATTTAACAAGGGCTCTTATTCGATCTTCTGATGTATATCGATGACGTGGTCGAAAACTCCATGAACGGCTTCGTGGGAAATAACCAAAATAATTCTATTTGTTCCTGAACAACACCTTTTTAGAAAATTTAAGACATCCATATTAACTTCTGTGTCCATGTTATTCAACCTTTCATCCAACATGAGAATTTTTCCTCCAAGAATGTCATGTACAGCTAGAAGAAATGCCAATTCACATTTTTGTTTTTCCCCCCCGCTCAGGTCCAAAATTCCTCCAGAATCACTTCCCTTATAGGAAACGGATGTGACTATCTGTTTTTTTCCAGTTTTGGAACCTCTTTGGCATGTCGTTAATCTAACAGAGATTGGCTTGGAAAACATCTCCTCCAGGTATCTTGCCGCGTGCTCATTGATGTTATAAAGAGTGTGTTCCATGGCAAGCAATTCTGCTTCTCTAGAGGCTTCCAACAACCCCAAAGCACCCTTGTACTCCAATTCTTTTTCTGAAATCTCGACTTCAAGTCTCTTCACCTCACCTTCAAGTTTGTACACTTCCAGGAGAGAATCATACTTCCTGGCAATTTCCAATTGTGATTGGATCCTCGAAATTTCTTCGAGTAAAGAGCCTGAAAGGATCTGTGCTTTAGAATACTCAGATTCAAGCTTTCCTATATCTACAACCTGTATTTTTCTTTGAGAAACGTGAGATTCCAATTTTCCCCTCTCTGATATCTTCATTCCTATCTTTTTCTCCAAAGTTTTCACATCCCTGGTATTTCTGAGAGCTTCTTCAAATTTAGAGATACTTTTCTGGAGCCCAGATTCAAGTTTATTCACAGATTCCTTCCCCGGTTTGTATCTTTTGGGAAGAAGTTTTCGTTTGTTCTTGACATCGGAGTGTAGTCTTTCCAAGGACGAATCTAATATTTCATTTTCAAGGTTTGACTTCATCTGTTTCCAAGTTTCTCTAAGTTCATTATCTTGGTTTAACTTCCTTTCGTAATCCAGTAATGTCTGGTTGTCAAAGACCTCCGGTTCCGGTATCTCAAGTTCATAATCATCAATATTTTCATTTATAACCTGTATCCATCTCAAAATGTCCTGTTTCATCTCGTTGTGTGTACCTGCTAACGAATTTCTCTCCCCAATGTTGGAAAACTTGCTCTTTTCGAATTTTATCAAGGTGTCTGAAACGTAGGAAAGAGACTTTTTACAACATGGGCATTCAAGGGGACCTACTGGTTCTTCCTCCAATTGAGAGATTTTTGTATTCACGGATTTCAACCTCTTCTCCAAGGATTTTATGTAGGATTTGGGATTTTTGATTCTTCTATCGGTGTACTTGACAGCCTCCATCTCATCCAAAACCTTTTCTATAACACTCACGGCACGATTGTGTCTGGATACCAGGTGCTCAGATTCCTTTTGTTTAGCCTGTAACATTTCAAATTCTCCAATTTTTTTCTTCAGGTCATTGATCTCTTTATCAGGAAGAAGACTTTCTTCCAGAGAAACTACCTTGGAAGTAAGTTCCTCTAGAAAGTTTTTCTTCAGTTCCTCAAACCTCTTTCTCTCAGATCTATAGGAGTTGTAAATTTTCAAATTTGTCACCCCGTCTTTCAGAGAATCTATATTAGATTTTAAAGAATCCACTTCATCTTTGGGCAAGACAACCATGTTTTCCAGGAGTGATCGAAGTTGTTCTATCTCTGTGGCAAGTTTTGAATCCTCCTTCAAAATTCCCTCCATGGCCTTTTCTTTCTGTTTGTTCTTCTCAATCTGTTGACGATATTTTTCAACCCTTGTTCTGCACAACTCTAGGGATTTACTCTTCTTGGAGTACATGGAGTTCAATTCGTCAACATCTGGAAAATCAGGCATATTCGAGTCTTTCATCAAGTCTTTTGGAATGGAGGATTTTTTATCTCTGAGGAGCCTGTTTGTAGCTTTTAATTCTCCTTCAATTTCTGAAAGGTTTAATTCTGCCGTCTTTACCAAGTTTTTAATATCCAGTCTTATTCGTTTGTGTTCACCATCTCTAAAAGCCAGGGTTTCGATAAATTTAAGCTGTTCAGCTGATGTCATGGCTATGACCGAGTTTGAATGGTCCTGTGTGGCGTAGGATGAGATGCGAAAGCTCTCGTGGTCCATTCCAATATAGTTGTTGATTTCCAACTGGGCAATTTCCCCCTCAAACTTCTCTCCAGAGATTTCCACTCTCAAACAATTGGGGTTGCTCGTTCTCTGTATATTCAATTTCTTGTAGACAAGCTCTACCTCACAGCTTGTTTTACCATGAGAAAACGGTTTTTTGATTTTTCCATAGAGAGCGTAAACTATCCCGTTCAACAAAGAAGATTTTCCAGATCCATTTTCACCAAAAAGCAAAATCAAACCTTCGTCAGGTAGTTCAAATTCACCATTTCTATGACCCTTGAAGTTTTTGAACCTGATCCTCATTAATTAAACCTATACCAATACTTAAAAAGGATCTTGGAAATCCTTGTGTTATTTTTATTTGGAGATAGACTTTCTTCGTATAGGCAACATACGCCTTTTTCAAATTCTTGAAAGATAATGGTAGGACAACTTTGATTCTACCCCTCCAAATGGTACAGATATCGCCAATTATGGTGGAAACAACACCATCAGAATTGATTGGACTACTCTATCCCTCTACATGACAATTACTGACACACCATATCTATACTACACGGAAATAATAGATACCACAGGCCCCACAACCCTGTTTTCAGGACACTTTGATCTAGATGGTATAAACACAGCTTTGACTCCATATTATTAGAAGTGATTTGTCATTTCCAAGAATGACAAATTTCAAGATTATAATTCTGTCTTGAGTTGGGGTTTAGACGTTTTAGTTTCTGGGAACACATCTTTCATCTTATTCCAGCTCAAAAAAGGCAGTAACTTCTGGTGGAAAGTTGAACGAATATCCCAAGGTTCAACCATTAGAGATAACTTCTCACCAAGTCCTAGGGGTTCACCAAGAGAACGGCCAGAGAAATCACCATGACGAGCCAGAATGGCATCCTCAAAGAGTTTTCGTAAAAGATCAAGAACAGCGTACTCATGATGTCCAGGCCAATAGAAGCTTATTTCGCTCTCAATCCCCACCAATATTAATTTGTTTACTACAACGAGAGAAACAATTTCGTCTGAAGATGCCAGATGGTCAACAAGTTCAGTTATATTTCTCCTCAACTCAAGAATCTGTTCAGGTGTAACTTCTTTCCCCCTAGTCGTGGTGGAATTTTTTCTCCATTGGGTCAATGTTGGAGATTCAACACATCCAGGGTAGAGAAAGCCAACACAAAATCTGGAGGAATTGAGGAGGTTTCTTGTATGTGAAGCACAGATTGATAACCTTGCTCGACTAAGCATACTTTTTTTAATGTGTAGATACCTTTTTTTATTTCATTTTTTCACCCCCAGGGGGTGAAAAAATAGTACTATACTACTAGTATATCAATTAATTTATATACGCCTGAACAAAACCACATCTCCCCACCCATTATCCAAATCTAAACAAGAATATCTTTCATTATTCTCATAGAGATCCAATTCGTCTATAAATTGAGATTTAATTATTTTCACATACTCCCACCCCTCCTTTTGATACTCCACCCATTCTTCTGATAGTAGGTTAAATTTTAGATTTTTGACCCTAAGTTTAGCTTCCAAACTAGTTGCTCGTTGTGGAGACACAACATGGGGGTATAAAGATAGAAAGGACTTCCACCTAAGTTTTTCCTCTCTATTTCTATTTTTTCTGTTAACCACAACAGTCCATTCTTCTCCCATTTAACACTTATTTACAATTATTTTAATTACAAATCTATAAACCCTGATAAAAATTACATTTGAAATATTACATATCTGACAGATAAATGGAGTCAGAACCTATAGTAAAAGATTCAGATATATGGTGTATCTCAGAGTTGGCAAACAAACATTTTGGAATTTTATACCATCAATTTGGGTCCTATAATGATTTTATTGAGACTGGAATTCCTTTCGTTTTGGAAAATAACAGAAGGCTCGAGGTATCGGTTTTAGATCAAGAAACAGGTGAGACCAAGACGTGTACAGTGGAGTTTGAAAACATCAATTTTGTGGGTCCAAATCATAAGGAAAATAATGAAGAGATTGATATCGTCACACCAAAAGAATGTATTGATAGAGATATCACATACAAGGCTGACATGTACCTGGATTATGTCCTTACAAATCCCTACGGAGCTAAAATAGTGCACACTGATGAATATTTTGGATCAATACCTGTTATGGTTAAATCCAGGTTATGTCATCTTTATCCTTATAGACATGATTTCAAGGCTTTGGCAAAGCTCAAGGAAGATGTGATGGATCCAGGTGGTTATTTCATTATCAAGGGTAATCAAAAGGTGATCGCCTCCCAAGAGAGAACGGCCTACAACATAGTCTATGTGTTCAGGAACAGGAAAACTTCTCCCAAATACGAACTCTTTGCTGAGATTAGATCTTCTTCCAAGGAAAGAGCTCATAGTACCACCGTTCAATTAGGCTATATCAAAGATAGAATTAGTGTTGTTGTTCCTTATATAGAATCAGGTCCAATTCCAGTTGGGATTATCTATAAAGCCTTGGGTGTCGTGGATGAAAATGATATACTGAGGGTTATTTGGGAGTTGTTTCCCCAAGAGTTTAGAACATCAAAGTGGTATTCTCAGATTGTTTTCTCCCTGGAAGATTCGTATGATTGCAAATCTCAGGAAGATGCTCTCTATTACATCGGTTCAAGAGGCAAAAAGTTTAGAAGGCATGAAGGAAGTATCCCCGAAACTGGGAGTAATAAAGAGACCATTTCGTACGCAAAACATTTACTATCCAGGGAATTTATTCCTCACGTTGGAGAGTCGTTTTCCAAAAAGATCATGTACGTCTCCTACATGATCAAGAAACTTTTATACGTGAAGATGGATTTAAGTGAACCTGAAGATAGGGACCATTTTGGAAATAAACGAGTTGCTACAACTGGAGTTTTGTTTATGGGGCAATTTCACAACGCTTTTAGAAAGATCAGGAGCGATATTTCAGAATCTATAGAACGAGATTTGAAATCAGGTGCAACAATCAATATCAGATCCTATATCAAACCCAAAATAATGGTCTCGGCATTTGAAAATGCCCTGTCCAATAACGTGTGGGGTTCCAACAAGATTGTTGGAGTTTCACAGGCATTCGACAGGTTTAATTATATTTCATCTCTTGCAAATCTCAGAAAAACAGTGACACCCATGAACAAAGACGGAGGCAAGATTGTGAAACCTAGAAAGTTACACTCGTCCCAGTATGGTGTAACCTGTCCAGGAGGAACTCCGGAGGGAAAAAAATGTATAACCTTGGATTCAGATATACTAACGCCATATGGGTTGAAGAAAATGGAAGACATGAAAAACAGGGACATGGTGGTAACTATAAATCCTGTTACCATGAAGGTATCTTTCACCAAAATTAAAAACTATTTTGTAGATTATGATGAGGTTTATCTGATAGAACTAGATGGTGGATTGAAAATAGAGGCTACTCGAGATCACGCTTTTCTTTGTATGAGCATAACACTCCCATATCATAGATGGGAAACTATAGGTGGTTTGTCCCCTCATCTTGAAACATCCATCCTTGCGCCTGGATCTTATCTTGCGACTTATGTAAATGATTCGGTACAATTCAGGTGTATTATATCTGTAACTTCAATGGGTATAAAATCTGTGGCGGATTTCACCACTGATTCCGACAATCATAGTTTTGTGGCAAATGGAATAGTCACCCATAATTGTGGTTTCATAAAAGATATAGCGCTTCAAGCCATCATTACCATTGGGTCAAACCCCAATTCTGTGACAGAGATAATCAGGGGTATGAAGATGTCATATGATATTGAAAATCACGAGTTTAAAAATCCAACCTTAATCTTTGTTAATGGAGATCCAATTTCCGTCACCCCGAATCCAGAAAAGATGACAAAGAAATTTAGAAAATTGAGACGAACAGCTTCTATTAACCCAGAGATATCTATACTATACAAAAAGCATTCAAATGAAATCTATGTGTCCACAGATGCTGGTAGGATGATGTACCCTCTGCTCATAGTTAACGACGGAAAGCTGAAGATAACACCAGAAATCATCAATAAAATTCAATACGACGAAGACTGGAATTCAGGCTATTATTCCGGGTGGAGTAGACTATTTTCTGAAGGTTATGTTGAACTTATTGATAAGATAGAGGAAGAAGAAACTCTACAGGTTTCATATCCATCTGATTTACACAAACTTTCCAAGGAAAAGAGACTCAGGATCACTCATTGTACACTAGACCCAATCTTGGCTGTTGGAGTTGGTGTTTCTCTTATCCCCAAATCAGATTCTAACCAGGCTCCAAGAAATAGTTATGAAGCAAGTATGTGTAAACAGGCTATAGGAATACCCCAAACAAATTGGAGATTTCATACCAAAGGAAAGATCCACGTTCTAAACTACCCACAAAAACAGTTGATCGCTACCAAAAACTCAAAATTGCTTGGAACTGACATCATGTCTACAGGTCAAAATGCTGTTGTTGCTGTATGCCCCATGCAAGGTTTTGGCCAGGAAGATTCTATCATCATGAACCTTGATTCAATAAGACGAGGGTTCATGAATATCACAACTTTGGTAAGTTACAATTGCAAGGTTAGGAAGGAGAAGGGCGAACAATTTGAAATCCCCAACATCAGAGAATGTAACAACTTCAAGGGTAATATATCAAAACTAGACCCGGATACATGCTGTGTTCCAATCGGGGTAACTGTAGAGAATGGAGATGTAATCATAGGGATGACAAGGGGTTTCAACAGAAAGATGACCATCTATCACGAGAACAAAACCAGTGAGTCCATTATCTACGACCAGATATGCGAGGGAACTGTTCATTCTGTGTTGAGGGGAACAGATGGAAAGGGATATGAAGCAATCACCATTGTGATAGCTCAACAAAGGACTCCACAATTTGGTGATAAATTTGCAGGAGTTGCAGGTCAAAAGGGGACAGTTGGAATGGTCTACGAATCTACAGATTTGCCATTTACACAAGATGGTATTGCACCTGATATAATAATTAACCCCCTATGCCTACCAAGTAGAATGACAATAGGGATGCTCATAGAGATGCTCATGGGAAAGAAGGTGTGTTCCACATTT
>Ga0210124_1000374_pt1 | contig 23633 bp, 17 predicted proteins | sample Muzzi_PWC_D2_FD_185554 | JGI IMG/M metagenome (GOLD analysis project Ga0210124, IMG submission 185554) | Wetland microbial communities from San Francisco Bay, California, USA, that impact long-term carbon sequestration - Muzzi_PWC_D2 (SPAdes) | ecosystem: Environmental > Aquatic > Marine >... | reverse complement strand
CACATCGGTGCCGACATGGCGAAGAAGTACGGCGAGCCGGAGACGGTGCTCAATGCCATCCTCTACCACCACGCGATGGTCGAGCCGAATAGCGTCGAGTCGATCCTCGTGGCGGTCGCCGACGCCCTCTCTGCGGCCCGTCCCGGCGCGCGCATGGAGGCGGTGGAGACCCACGTCAAGCGCCTCGCCGACCTGGAACGCATCGCCTGCGAGTTCGAAGGCGTGGAGAAGTCCTACGCCATCCAGGCCGGCCGCGAGATCCGCGTGATCGTCGACTACAACAAGATCGGCGACGGCGATGCCCGCATGATCGCCCAGGACATCGCGACCAAGATCCAGTCGGAGATGACCTACCCCGGCCAGATCAAGGTGGTCACCATCCGCGAAAGCCGGTTCGTGGAGTATGCCAAGTAGGGGACGGCTGCGCCGTCCCCGGGATGGGGACTGGGGGATGGGGTTTGGGGGGAAGGTGCCGGCCCTGCGGGCCGGCACCTTCTACTGGTTCGAATGACGTCCACAAAATAATCTGCTGGCCGCCGACGGCGGCCATCGAGCCCCGCATCCCCCACCCCTCACCCCCCATCCCGCCTGCAATGAACCTCCTCTTCATCGGCGACGTGGTCGGCAAGCCGGGGCGTCGTGCCCTGCGCAGGATCATGCCGCGCCTGCTCGCCGAGCACGCCATCGACCTGGCCATCGCCAATGGCGAGAACGCCGCGGGTGGCTTCGGCATCACCCGCGAGATCAAGAACGAGCTCCTCGGCATGGGGTTCGACCTCATCACCTCCGGCAACCACGTGTGGGCCCAGAAGGGGTTCGTCGGTGGCATGGACGCAGAGCGCGCCTTCCTGCGCCCGGCCAACTACCCGCCCGGCACGCCCGGGCTCGGCGCCCGCACGGTCACCGCGCGCAACGGCGTAGAGGTCGGGGTAATCAACATCATGGGGCGCGTCTTCATGCATCCCCTGGACGACCCGTTCCGCGTCGCGGACCGGGAGATCGACCGCCTGCGCGACAAGACCAAGGTGCTGTTCGTCGACATGCACGCCGAGGCCACGAGCGAGAAGGTCGCCATCGGCCACTACCTCGACGGTCGCATCACCGCCTGCTGCGGTAGCCACACCCACGTGCAGACCGCCGACGAACGGGTCCTCCCCGGCGGCACCGCCTACATCACGGACGCGGGCATGACCGGCTCCCTGGACTCGGTGATCGGCATGGAGAAGGAGATCGCCATCGAGCGCTTCCTTACCAGCCGGCCGGCACGGTTCAAACCCGAGGAGAAGGGACGCGTGCAGGTCAACGGGGTGGTCATCGACGCCGACGAATCGACCGGCCTCGCCCGCGCCATCGAGCGGGTCAACGTGGTGTTGGACTAGATAACCCTCGCGGGAGGAGCACCGTAGGAGCGAGGTTGCTCGCGAACCAGCCGTCCCCCGGCATCGGCGTCCGTTCGCGAGCAAGCTCGCTCCTACAGGTAGTCTCCGCCGATGGTTTCGCGAAGAACCTAAGATGGCCCCACCCGCCTCCATCGCCACGGTCTCCGAGCTCACCGCCCACCTGAAGGAGGTGGTCGAGGGGACCTTCGCCGACGTTTGGGTGGCGGGCGAGGTCTCCTCCCTGTCGCGCCCGGCTTCCGGCCACCAGTACTTCAACCTGAAGGACGGCAAGGCCACCCTCGCCTGTGCCCTGTTCCGCTTCCAGGCGAAGTACCAGCGCTTCGAGCTCCAGGAGGGCATCGAGATCGCCGCCAAGGGACGCATCTCCATCTACGAGCCGCGCGGCAGCTACCAGCTCGTCGTCGAGTACTTCGAGCCCGTCGGCGCCGGCGCCCTGCAGGCCGCCTTCGAACAGCTCAAGCAGCGCCTCGCCGCCGACGGCCTGTTCGACCCGGGCCGCAAGCAACCCCTGCCCACCCTGCCGCGCCGGGTGGGCATCATCACCTCCCGCACCGGCGCCGTGATCCGCGACATCGTGCGGGTCGCCACCGCCCGCTTTCCCAACGTCGAGCTCCTTCTCCATCCGGTGCGGGTCCAGGGCGCCGGCGCCGCCGAGGAGATCGCCGCCGCGATCGCGGCCATGGATGCCCGCGGCGACCTCGACGTGCTGATCGTCGGCCGTGGTGGCGGGTCGCTGGAGGATCTCTGGGCCTTCAACGAGGAGGTGGTGGTACGCGCGGTAGCGGCGTGCGAGACGCCGATCGTCTCCGCCGTGGGGCACGAGACCGACTTCACCCTGTGTGACTTCGCAGCCGACGTGCGCGCCGCCACCCCGTCCAACGCGGCGGAGATCGTGGTGCCGGTGAAGGCCGAGCTCCTTGCCACCCTGGAGCAACGGCGCCGCTCCCTGGACCTCGCCCTGCGCCGCCGCCGCGAGCACTTCGCCCAGCGCGTCGACGTGGCGAGCCGCGCCCTCGTCCACCAGCGCCAGCGGTTCCGCGACCAGCGCGATCATATCGCCGTGCGCGGCGCGCAGCTCGGCACTGCCCTGCGTGCCGCGCTCGTGGGCCGCCGCGAGCGCCTCTCGCACCTCGCCGCCCTCCTCGAGCGCCACTCCCCGGTAAGCCGCCTGGTCCGTGCGCGCGGGCGCCTCGCCGGGCTCACACCCCGACTACGCCGCGCCGGCACCCTCCTCCTGAGCGAGTCGCGCCAGGGTCTGCGAATCGCCGCCGAGACCTTGCACGCCGTCTCACCGCTGGCGGTCCTCGGCCGGGGCTACACGATTGCCACGCCGGTCGACGCGAACCAGCCGATCACCAGTGCCGCCACCTTGCAGCCGGGCCAGAGCCTCCGCCTCCGTTTCGCCATCGGCGCCGCCATTGCCCGTGTGGAGGAGACCGACCCGGGCTCGCCGCGCTGAGGATGGGAGTCACGGCAGGCAACAGGGGGAACCCACCTGCGGTTCGCCGCGGCGCGCCTCGGCGTCCACCTGCAGGGCCGCATGACCCGTCGGATGTCCGCCTTCCTGCCCCCGCTCCAGGGTCCAACGCAGGAGCTCGAGCTGCTCCAGGCCGCGGAACGGTCGCCGACGCAGACCGGCATCGAGGAGAAAGGCCGGGACCGTGAAGATTCCCGCGTCGCAGGCGTCCTCGCCATTGCGTCGCAGCTGCGCCGCGATCGCCGCCGGATCGTCGGGCGTCGCCCACGCCTCGGGAAGGCCGGCCTGACGGCAGACCTCCTCCACCCAGTCGGAGCGATCGGGCTGTACGGTGCCACGCCACAACGCGCCGAAGATCGCCACCGTCAGCGCGATCCGGTCCCCTTCCTCGACCCCCTGCACGGCCCGTAGCGCCGCCTGAGGGTCGAAGGCCGCCGGGTAGGCCATCTTGAACGGGACCCCGAGCAGGTCTGCCCAACGTTTGGCATGGTAGCGAAACCGGTGGCAGCGAGGGCGCGGCGTGGCGGCCGGATCTCGCAGGACGGGCTGGATGAGATCGGACGACACCACGGGGAGCCACTCCACGACCACGCCGTGCCCCCAGCCGAATCCGCGCATCTCCCGCGCCGCCAGATAACAGACCGGGCTAACGAAATCGTAGAAGAAGGAAATCCGTGCCATGGCTCATCCCGGGGCGAGGGCCGCCGGCACCGCGCCGGTGCAACCAGAGGGCGGCCCGCGTCGGAGGCCACGGGCCGCCCAGCGACGGCAGGGGGTTGGGAGGGCGTGTTACCCCGCGCACCGTCGAGCTAGTCCTCGCCGGCCGCCTCGAAGGCCGCGTACTCCGCAGCATCGATCTTGCCGTCCTGGTTGGCATCCACGCGCTCGAAGGCCTGAGAGAGGCCGTCCACCCGCTGCGCCTCGGTCGGGCTCAGGTTACCGCTGGCGTCTTTGTCACAGGCGGCAAACCGCGACTGCTGCGATTCGGACGGCGTCATCGAATCCGCCATCACCACCGTCGCCGCGCCGGTCACCAGCGCGCAGCTCATCGCGATCGCCAAGTAGTTCGTGGCACCCATGGTCACCTCTCCTGTGTGGGAAATCCGCATCCGCGACCGGCACGCCGCCGCTCGCGAGACTTGCACTGCAAGCGCCGTACCAGAGATCGGGCACCAAAAATCAATGTGTTGTCCGCGTGCCGCGTGCCGAGGCGCAGCCCCGTGCCCAGGTGACGTCGGTTTTCCCCGACACGGGTAGCAGTGGGGCACTGACGGTGCCGCACCTCCGCCTCGGGACCCCGCGCGTTTTCTGGCCTCCGCCCGCGTGGTACAAGCACACCGTCTCATCCATCGTGTCTGCCACCGGAGGACTGCTATGCCGATCCACGCCTACGCCGCGGCTGCCGCCGGCACGCCCCTGGAGCCGTTCGACTACGAGCCTGAGCCCCTCGGCGCCCACGACATCGAGGTGGCGGTCAGCCACTGCGGCATCTGCCACAGCGATCTCCACCTGATCGACGATGACTGGGGCAACGCCACCTATCCCCTGGTGCCGGGCCACGAGGTGGTCGGCGAGGTGATCGCCGTGGGCAGCGGTGTTGGCGACCACAAGGTGGGTGACCGGGTGGGCGTCGGCTGGCAATGCGGCTCGTGCGGCCACTGCGAGCACTGCGTCGCCGGCGAAGAGCCATTCTGCGCCGACAATCGCGCCACCTGCGTCGGCCACTTCGGCGGTTTCGCGGATCGCGTCCGGGTGAGTGGCCGCTTCGCTTTTCCCATCCCCGCCGGGCTCACTTCCGAGATGGCCGCCCCCCTGCTGTGCGGTGGTGCCACGGTCTATACCCCGCTGCGCCACTTCGGGGTGCGGCCGGATCACCGGGTGGGCGTCATCGGCATCGGCGGCCTCGGCCACCTCGCCGTGCAATTCGCCCGCGCCTGGGGCTGCGAGGTCACGGCGTTTTCCTCGTCGCCGGGCAAGGAAGCGGAGGCACTGGCGCTGGGCGCCCACCACTTCGTCGCCAGCCGTGATGCCCATGCCCTGAGCGCGGCGGCCGGCAGCCTCGACTTCATCCTGTCGACCGTGAATGTCTCCCTCGACTGGGAGGCGTACCTCAACGCCCTGCGTCCCAAGGGCCACCTGTGCATCGTCGGGGCGGTGCCCGAGGCGCTGGAGATCCCCGTGTTTCCCCTGATGGTCGGGCAGCGGTCGGTATGCGGCAGCGTCATCGCTGGCCGGCCCATGATGCGGGAGATGCTCGCCTTCGCCGCCCGCCACCAGATCGGCGCACACACCGAGGCGATGGCGATGACCGAGGTGAACGCGGGCCTCGACCGCCTGCGGGCCGGGCAGGTGCATTACCGCGTCGTACTCACCCGATGACCCCGCGCGGGCGCCGAGCCAAGGTGAGAAATGCAGGTTAGCCCGGGAGGGCCGCCGGCAGCGGCGGAGGCACCGCCGACGCGAAGCCGCCGCGCACGTCTCACCGACGGACCGGTCGGCCGCACCCTCCTCGCCCTCGCCCTGCCCATGGTGGTGGGGTTGTTCGCGGTGATCGGCTTCAACCTCGCCGATACCTTCTTCGTCGCCCGGCTCGGCACCCGGCCCCTGGCCGCGATGGGCTTCACCTTTCCGGTCACCATGGTGGTGACGAGCCTCGCCCTCGGCCTGGGCACCGGCACCACCTCGGTCGTCTCCCGCGCGATCGGCGAGGGTGACCACCACCGCGTTCGCACCCTGGCCACCGGCGCCCTCACCCTCGCCCTGGTCGTCGCCCTGATGGCGATGGCGCTCGGCCTCGCCACCCTAGCCCCCCTGTTCCGCCTGCTGGGCGCGACCCCCGACCTCCTCCCCTTGATCCGCGACTACATGGTCCCGTGGTACGCGGGCATCCCCTTCGTGGTGGTGCCGATGGCGGGCAACGCGGCGATCCGCGCCACCGGCGACGCTCGCTCGCCGAGCGTCATCATGTTGACCGCCGCCACCGTCAACGTTGCCCTCGATCCGCTGCTGATCTTTGGCCTCCTCGGTTTCCCCCGCATGGAGCTGCGCGGCGCGGCGATCGCCACGGTCATCGCCCGCGCCACGACCCTGGTGGTGTCCCTCACCATTCTCCACCTCCGCGAGCATCTCCTGACGCGGCCACGCTGGCGACACACCTGGCAGGCGTGGCGACAGATCCTGCACATCGGGATCCCGGCGGCGATCACCAACCTCCTCGCCCCGATCGCCTTCGGCGTCATCACCTGGCTCGCCGCCCGGTTCGGCCCGGAGGCGGTGGCGGCGGTGGGCACCGCCAATCGTATCGAGGCACTCTCCCTGATCGCCATCATGGCCCTGGGCGCGTCCATGGTGCCGTTCGTGGGTCAGAACTGGGGGGCCGGCATGCTGGACCGCATCCGCGACGCCCAGGGGCTCGCATACCGATTTGCCCACGCCTGGGGTGGGATCGTCTGGCTCTTCTTCCTCGCGACCGCCCCGGCGATTGCCGCCCTGTTCACCGATGATCCCGCGGTCTCGCGCTACATCGTGAACTATCTGTGGATCGTCCCCCTGGGTTACGGCCTGCAAGGCGTGGCGCTGCTCACCACCTCCCTGTTCAATGCCATCAATCGGCCCCTGGTCGCCGCATCGATCCAGACCACACGCATGTTTCTGCTCTACCTCCCGTGTGCGGCGATCGGCGCGCGGATGGCGGGGCTGACGGGGATGTTCGCCGGCATCTGCGGCGCCAACGTCGTGGCCGGTCTCGGCGCGTGGCTTGCGGCCCGACACGTGTGCCGCAGCCAGGCGGTGACCGCCACCGCGCACATGCCTACGCGGTACTGAGGACGCTATCCTTGGGGATGGGTTGAGCGCGCCGGTAGTCTTCCGATCTAGGGTTGCATGATCCATTCGATCGCGCTGGAGGCAACGACCATGGGCAAGCCCAAGGCCTTTCTCATCCATCTCCTGTTGAGCGCCGCGATCGTCGGCGCCCTGCTGCTGGTACTCGTCACTCGTTGGTATCCGATGCCGTACTTCGTGGCGGACGGCGGCTGGCAGGGCATCCGGCTGGTGGCGGCCATCGACGTGGTCCTCGGACCGCTCCTCACCCTCGTGATCTACAACCGTGCCAAGCCGCGCCGCAAGCTGCTCTTCGACTACTCGGTGATCGCCGCGCTGCAGGCGTGCGCCTTCACTTTCGGCGTGTGGACGGTGTTCTCCGCACGCACCACCGTGGTGGTCTTCACCGATGGCACCTTCTACACGATCGGGGCCGACGAGGCGCGGTTTATGCACGACCCCTACCCGGCCCTCCTCCGGGAGGCCAGCGGACGTCCCGCGTACGCGATGGTCAACATGCCGGCCGATCCCGAGGCTCGCCAGGCCCTGCGCCGGGAGAGCATGACCGAACGCCGCCCCCTCTTCTCGTTCCTCAACCTGGTCGGCCCCTTCACGCCGGAGAAGGTGTTACAGCTCGCCGAGTACGGGATCGACCTCCACGACCTCCTCGCCGACCATCCACAACAGACCAAGGAGGTCGATCGGTTTCTCGCCGACCACGGCGGCACCCTGGACGATTACCTCTTCTTTCCGGTCAAGCCGCGCTACCGGCCGCTCGTCCTGGCCTTCAGCCGTGCCTCAGGCGACCTCGTCGACTGGCTCGACCTGACGCTACCGACCACCGTCGTCGTGAAACGCCGAAGCGCGGCCGCGGTCGACACGGCATCCGATTCGTAATCCGCCGTTATCACCAGTCCTCATGCCGCGCTGCGGCAATGGAAGAACCCGAGACTATCGCTGGTCGCGGCGCGGCCATCCGTCCCCCATCCCGCACCCCTCATCCCTTCGGCTGGAAGATGCGGGTCAGCCGATCATCTCCAACATCTGCGAGATGATCGCGGAGGCGCGGGCGGTCGGGGGCGCCACGGTGGGCCCCGGGATCTCACTCACGTCCGCCGCCCCGGCGGTCTTGAGTAGGTCGTGCACCCGGCTATCGATCTCGCGGATCGCCGTGTCCGCGTCACGCTCCTCGAGCACCACAAATAGACAGTCGTCGCCCACCACCGTCGGTGCAGAGAACGCCTCTCGTACCTGGGTCTCCACCTCGGCCAGGGCATCGAGCGCGCGCGGTATCAGACCCACCACCGAGAAGTTCCGCTGCAAGAGCAGGTATCTGCGTACCGCCGCGACAAGGTCCCCGGGAACATGCTCCGGCGGTGTCGGAAGGAACGCCTCATCGCAGAAGGTGACGGCGGTACGGTCCTCCCCCTCCTTGGCCCGCTCACACGCCTGCGCCGCGCACCGGACCAACGCGGGTCCCCCGGTGGCGACATCGCAGATCCCGATGCTGTGCGCCACCCGAATGGGCTCCTCATCCTTCCCTTTGATCTCTAGCTCGGAGAGCTTGCTGCGCAGGTAGTCGGCGAACACCTCGGCGCCTGCGGCCGGGGTCTGGGGGAGAACGACGACGAACTCCCCGTCACCGTAGCGGTAGGCCATGTCGGTATGGCGGCGCAAGGTCTGCAACATGTGGCCCGTTCCCTGGAGAACGGCCAGGCCCGTCACGTGGCCGCGGGCCGCGCCGATCTCGTCGAGGCCGGTCAGCGCCAGGTACACGAGGGAGAAATTCTCGCCCTCCATGCTGTCTTGAAACGCGGCGAGCCGCTGCTGGAGGACCTCTTCGAAGTTCTCACGGCTGGGCAAGCCGGTCAGGGCGTCCATGCCTTCGGCCCGCGCCTCCTGCTTGATCCGCCGCAGCGCGGATACCAATGGCCGTTTCGATTCTCCCTCCGACCCGGCCCCGTCCGACGTCAGCGCGTCCAGCTCGCCCGTGATCTCCTCCAGGTCGCTGCTGATCGCCACGACCCGTTGCTCCAACAGGTCCTGGGTGTCGCGGTGGAGCTCCTTTTCCAGCGGTGTCTCCAGCTTCGCCACCAGCTCGCGAGTCGTGTCCAGACGCCGCTCCACGACTCCCAGCTCGCCACGCAAGGTCCCCTCGCGTTGCCGCAGCTCGCCGCTGCGCTCTTCCACCTGATGCACGAGCTCCGAGTAGCGTGTCCGATAGATGCCCCCGCGCAGTTGCTTCAGCTCCTGGCCCAAGGCCTGACGCCGTCCCTCCTCCGCAAGCCGCAGGCTCTCCTCTCGCCGACAGCGGCTCGTGACCTCTTCCAGCTCTGTGTGCAGTTGCTGACGCCCGCGAATGTCCTCCGGCGGCTCCGCACTCAGGAACGAGGCGCAGAAGAGCCGGGTGAACCGCTCGGAGTTGCGCTCTGCCGCCGTCAGGGTGTGGAGAAAGTAGTCGTAGAGCTCACGGAAACGCTTGACGGTATCGAAATCGCGAGCGACGCCGTAGGTATCAAAGAAGTGAGCCATCAGGCGCTGCACGGCGTCATCGCTGTCACGCCGAAACAGGCCAAAACACTCGACCGCTGCCGTGTTCTTCGCCATCGCAGGGGTGCTCCTCGGGGAGGGCGGCGCCCGGCCGCCGTCCCGCTTGCCTGTCCCGCCTTATCGGCTCGCCGGCACGCACCAACACCGCCGGGCACCCACCGTCGTCGCGCAGGTGTCCCGACCCACGGACGTCACTCCTTGAGGGCTTCCACCCCGAACATCAGCGTCACCTCGTCCCCCAGCCCCGGCAGCCCGTACTTGATGCCGAAGTCGGAGCGCATCAATCGCGCCGTAGCGTCGAAGCCGCAGGTCTCTTTCTGGTTCAAGGGATTGGTACCGCAGTGGATATGGCTGACCTCCAGGGCCACCGGCCGCGTCACCCCATTCAGGGTGAGCTGGCCCGCCACCGCACCGGCCGCGCCACCGTCCCGCACCGTCAAGTCGTCCGACCGGTAGGTGATCTTGGGGAACTCCACGGCATTCAAGAAGTCGGGGGAGCGCAGGTGGTCGTCCCGCTTGGCCACGTTGGTATCGACCGAGGCAGCGTCGACCGTCACCGCCACCGTGCCCGTACCCTTCGCCCAGTCGACGTCGACCTTCCCCGAGAAGGTATCGAAGCGGCCGTATACGGTGGTGAAGCCGAGGTGATTGATCGCGAAGTAGACCGAGGAGTGCATCGGGTCGATGGTGTAGCTGTCGGCCAGGGCAGTGGCCGGCAGGGCGAGAATGACGAGGGTGAGCAGCAGGTGACGCATCGGAATCTCCTTCGTGGTGGACGGATGGTCCGGGTTAGCCCGTATTTCTCACCACGGATTGTCGCGAGGCCGTGCAAACGTGCGTAGATCCTGGTTGGCCCGCAAGTCTGAGCCCGCAGGCAGGCTTGCGGCCTGTCGAGGAGTCGGACGAGGACACGGCCAGGAGATGCGGGCGGTTGCGCGGGCGCAGCAGATTCATGGCGAGAAATACGGGTTAGAACGGCACCGGGCCCGCGGCGCGGTAGGTGAGGACGATCGCGACCACGCCCGGCGCCATCGCGACGGCAAACAGGGTGGCGGCCCGGACCCAGCGCGGCAGCCGGTCTGGCAATGGCAAAAGAGGGGCAAGGGGGACCAGGGCCAGGGCGACCAGCGCCATGACCGGCATCCTGGCGTAGAGGGTAGCCGCGGCCCCGAGGAGGGCGATCGGCAGGCCCGCCGCGGCCCCGACGGCGGCCGCACCGCCGAGGTTTCCCCGTACCAGATGCACGATCAGCACGCCGCCCGCCGCGCTCCCCACCGCCAGGGCGAGCTGCCCCAGGAGAGCCGACGCCCCGAAGATCGCCGCGGCGCCGGTGGCGAGGCCGAGTGCCGTGACCCCGCTCGTGGTGCGCAGGAGGTCCCCCGTGGCGCGCCCCAACGCCGCCGTCACCCAGCCGCAGTACAGGACCAGGGGCAACCCGACGCGCACCGCCTCCAGTGGCGTGCGGCGCGCCAGCACCGGCCATCCGACCCAGACGATCGCCACGGCGCCGACCCCGAACCACAGGGCGAGGCGCGCCCGCGCCGCGACCGGAGCCCACTCCAGGGCCACCGCAGCCGGCGCCACCGCCAGGGCCACGAGGATGATCTTGCGGGTCGAGGTGAGCGGCGTCATGCCGAAGCCGGTCACCCAGGCCACGGTCACACACAGGCCGGCGATCACCGCCGCCGCCCCCGCCAGTCGCCCCGCCTGCCCGAGCACGGCCGCCACCACCAGCGCGGCGACGAATGGTGCGATCCCCGACTGGATGGCAGGGTGGCTCAGCCAGGTCGACATCGTCGCCTCCAGGGGAACCGGCCTCCGGCCGTGATCCCGAGTACGACAGGAACAGTCATGAAGCGATCATGTCACCCAAGATTTCCGAATACCACGCCCACCCGCCGGGCCCAGCCGTACGGGCACGGCATGCCGTGCCCGTACACCGATGCCACGCGATGCCCGGCAGCGCCGAGACCGATCGATTGCCGTCAGGCCGGGCTGGGGTAGGCCTACTTACGGCAGCGCCGCGCGAAGCGCGGCCAGGGCCGCGTTCACCCCGTCCAGGGCCGAGGAGACGATGCCGCCGGCGTGGCCGGCCCCCTCGCCGATCGGGTAGAGGCCGGGGTGGGAGAGGGACTGGAAGTCGGCCCCGCGCTCCATCTGGATAGGGGACGAGGTGCGGGACTCCACGCCGTACAGCAGGGCGGCGCCGTCGAGGAAGGCTGGCGTCCGGCGGCCGAAGGCGGACAGACCGCGCTTCAGGGCCGCGGTCAGGTGTCCGGGGAGAAGCGACGAGAGGCGCGCCGCCACCTGCCCCGGACGATAGGTGCCGGGAACCGGGGCCGCCGTCCCGTGGCCGAGGAAGCTCGCCACGCTCTGCACCGGGGCGAAGTTCCCCTCCCCGCCGAGGCGGAAGGCGTGGCGCTCCAGCCCCTCCTGGAAGTGCATGCCGGCCAGGGGGCCATTTCCCGGGAAGTCGCGCTGATCCACCGTCACCACCACTCCGCTATTGGCGAAGCCGGTGTCGCGCCGCCGCGGGCTCATGCCGTTGACCACCATCTGGCCCGGTGCCGACGCGGACCCCACCACCTCGCCCCCCGGGCACATGCAGAAGGTGTAGACGCCGCGCCCGTCGCGATCCTGATGGACGAAGCGGTAGCGCGCCGGTGGCAGGCCGGAACCGGCCGCGTCGCCGTACTGGATGCGATCGATCAGCTCCTGCGGGTGCTCGATGCGCAGCCCCACGGCGAATGGCTTGGCCTGCATCGCCACCCCCTGGCGGTGCAGGGCGGCGAAGGTATCCCGCGCACCGTTGCCCGGGGCGAGGAGGACGATATCTCCGTCGATGGCGCCGGCGGCGGTCTCCACCCCGGCGAGCCGCCCGCCGCGCAGGGCGAGGCGCTCCACCCGCACGCCGAACTGGAAGGTACAGCCCAGCCCCTCCAGCAGCCGCCGCAGGCGAATCACCACCGCCCGCAGGCGGTCGGTCCCCACGTGGGGGTGGCTGTCGACGCGGATGTCGTCCGGCGCCCCGAGGGCGATGAGCTCCTCCTTCAGCCAGGCGGATAGCGCCCCGTCCCGTGAGCTGTCCAGCTTGCCGTCGGAAAAGGTTCCGGCCCCACCCTCGCCGAACTGCACGTTGTTCTCCGGATCGAAGGTGCCGTCGCGGTGGAAGGCGCGCACCGCCGGCACCCGCCCCTCCACCCGCTGTCCCCGCTCCACGATCACCGGCGGATTGCCGGAGCAGGCCAGGACCAGGGCGGCAAACAGGCCGGCCGGCCCGCTCCCCACCACGATCGGCCGGCACGGCAGGCGGCGCGCCGGGATGGTCAGCGGCTCGGGCAGGGCCGGCGCCGCCACCACGCTCGGGTGGGGCGAGCGGCTCACCGGGGCCTCCGCCACCACGCTGAAGACGAGGCGCACGTCGCGCCGAGCATCGAGGCTCCGGCGATGAACCGTCACCGCGCCGAGGTCGCCCTCCCCCACCCCCAGGCGTCGGGCGACCGCCAGACGCAGCTCCGCCTTGCCCGCCGAGGGCGGCAGGTAGATCTCCCGCACCAGCCAGCGAGACATGTCTGAGGTATCCATCGCCATCACCGATCGACGGTGAGGCCGGCGCCGTGGCAGGTCAATGGTGCGCCCACGGGTGCCGGGAACCGTTTCACTCCAAGACAATGCGTCGGTTCGCGAGCAAGCTCGCTCCCACAGGTGCCGGGACTAGCCTCGTGCAACATTCCGTAGGGGCACGGCATGCCGTGCCCCTACACGACGCCACCTGCGGTGACCGGAAAACCCACCCCACCCGTAGGAGCGGCCTTGGCCGCGAATCGGGGCGACCGGGCAGCTCGGGACGTACCGTCGATTGGCCGGCGACCCGGCGCCACCTCAGCCGTGGCTCCGCTCGAAGAACGCCACGTCGAGGTTCAGGGCCTGCAGGGTGAGGTCCACGTCCCAGATGAAGAACACCAGCGAGGCGATGAGGCACGCCACGCAGGAGACGAACAGCGTGCTGACCGGCCACCCCACGCCGAGGCCGAGGAGGGCGATGAGGAACAGGGCGATGATCAGGAGGGCGGCGAGGAGGATGCTGACCACGGCGAACGCGATGGCGGCCCGCACGATGCGCGCCCGGCGGCCCAGGATGTCGAGCTGCGCCACCACGTTGTCGTGCTCACCGGGATCGGCGCCGCGTAGCCCGTGGGCGAGCTGCCGGGTCCGGTCGACGATGCGGCCGAGACGATTCGTCATCGACAGGAGCAAGAGCCCACCCCCGGACACGAGGATGGCGGGGCCGATGGAGACCTGCAGGATCGGGATGAGGGCGGTCAGGGGCATGGGCTCGATCGCGGGCGGGACGCGATCCGGACGGAATGGCGGGAGTATCCGCCGCACACGCCTCTCCCACCAGGGAAAGCCGCGGCGACGAATCCCCTATGGGAACAACCTATAGGGTGCGCCGAGCAACGCGAGGCGCACCGCGGCCTCCGGCGGACCCGGTGCGCCGCGCTGCGCTTGGTGCACCCTATGGGAATGCCGCGATCCTGCCCCGGCGGTCGGAAGGGCTGCCGTAGGCGCACGGCATGCCGTGCGCCTACCGGGCGCGTCGCAACCGCTTTCGTGGCCGGGAGGCGATGTCTATCGGTCGTCCCGCCATCGTGACAAGACCGCGCCGTCAGACGCTATAGTCCGCGCGATCGGGCGCCGGCCATCGCCCTCACGGAGGTTTCCGCGGGAACCGCACGAGATGCCAGAAACCCAATCAGACACGCCGTCGGCGGAGACCCCGGCGGACGCGGCACAGGGCGCGGCCCGAACGGCCTGTGTCGCGTGTCGCGAGCCGATCGCCACGGGTGCGCGGGTCTGTCCGCATTGTGGCTCGTCGCAGAGCCCGTGGCGGCGGGTCGCGGCGACCCTGAAGTGGATCGGCGGCGCGGTCACCGTGCTCTCCCTGCTGGTCGGGATCCAGAACCTCAACGGTCTCTATCGCAGCCATCTCGCGCGCCAGGCGGCGGTGGATGAGCTGGTCACGGGAGCCGAACGGCTGGCGGCGGTCGGCGACTTTCGCCGGGCCTGGGAGATGTACGAGCAGGCCATCACCCAGGGAGCGTCGGGCCGCGCCCGCCAGGGTCAGATCGAGCTGGCCATGCGCTGGCTACCGCGGGCCCGGGTGGTCGGCGAGGAGAAGTTCTCCGACATCGTCGATACCACGTTGCCGGCCCTGACCCGCGGACTCGCCACGGCGCACGGGCCACGGGCGGCCGATCTCCTGGCGCTCCTCGGCTGGGCCCACTACCTGGAGCGCAAGGATCGTCACATCACCGACGTGGACATCCCCGGGCTCTACGCCGAGGCCCTCAAGCAGGGGCCCGACAGCGTCTACGCCCACACCTTCCTGGGCCACTGGCTCCTCAGTGACGAAGACGATCTGGAGGGGGGCCTCGCCCACTTCGAGGCGGCCCTCGCGACCGGCGAACAGCGGGAGTTCATCCGCCGCTTCCAGTGGTCCGCCCTGCGGAACCTGTGGCACGTGACGTCATCGGGATCCGAGCCACGCACGGCGGTTCTCCGGGCGTCGCTGCGCATGGCCAACGACATGCGCCACCACGGGGAGCCGCTCCTGGACGAGCGCCAGCGCAGCGATCTCCTGCGCTGCTACGGCGACCGCTTTACCGGCGAGTCCCTCCCCGACGTCTTGCCGGCCCTCCCGGTGGAGGAGCACCTCGCCCTGCTCCGCTGGCTCCTCGACGGTGCGGACGCCGACCGGACGACCGTGCTGCCCTCACGGTTCGTCATCGGTCGCCTCCAGGAGATCCAGGGGGACGTCACGGCGGCGCTCGCCACTTACCAGGAGATCGACCCGTTGGTCACCGGCAACTACTCCCTGCGGGAGCCCCTCGACGAGGCCCTGGAGCGGCTCACCGGGGTCAAGACCGAGTCCGCACGGGAGCGCGAGGACCCCCTCACCTTCCACGCGGAGGTCCTACGCACGGCAGACCCCGCCGATCCACGCTTCGCCGCCTCCCTCGACTTCATTGACAACATCGTCCAGGACGCCCTCACCCGGAGTGAAACCGATCGCGCAGCCTGGGCCATCGCCACCCTCGAAGGGGTGAAGGAGCGACTCGCGGAGACCGTGCACCACGGCGCGGAGCCGGCCGGGCGAGATCCGCAGGCCGCCACTTCCGAGCCGGTGCTCGCGGGTTACCAGGAGGTGCGCGATCTCCTCGGGACCCTCTACCTCGTGACCCGGAACCTCGACGGCGCCATCGCGGAGCTCGACGGCCTCGCCACCGACCTCGACCCCGGGACCTGGCGGCGACGCGGCACCCTCTACGACCTCGCCTGCGCCTACAGCCTGCGCGCCAGCACTCACGGCACCGGCCCGCGTGCGTCCGAGCGGCAGGCCGCGGACATCGAACGGGCCATCGCGTCCCTCGATCGCGCCATCGCCGAGGGCTACTCCGACTGGGACCACATCAAACGGGACACGGACCTCGACGCCCTGCGTGACCAGCCCCGCTACCGGCAATGGATGGCGGGGCGGTAGACCGGACCGCTCGCGCCGGAAACCGCAGGGGCCGCTCGTTCGATCCCCAGGGTCACGCGGGCCGGCGTGGGACGCGCCAGACCAAGGGGTCCTGTGCTCGGCCTTGGTACGGCGCGGTGGCGCGCGGATCCGGTGGGACGCTGCGCGGCCCTCAGCAATGTGGGTAGATCTGCGGACGCAAAACCGCCCACCCCGGATGCTGCCTCCCCAACCGCGGTACGGCTACTGGAGGCTCTGCCACGCTTCGGAGTGGCGGAAGATACGTTCGACGCAGTCCTCCTCCACGGGCGGCCGCTTGGTGGCCTCGGGATCGAACGGGAGAAGAACCCCAAAACCTGGCCCCTCCGGGCGCCGTTGGTGGACGACCATCTCACCGCCGTGGTGGTAGAGGATGAAGAACGCCGCCAACAGGTCCAGCCCCAGGTTGTCAGGCTCGGCCATGGAGGCGGAGAAGGCCATGAACAGACCACCCACCTGTTCGTCGGTCCAGTCCGGACCCGATCCGGTGATCATGATGCGCACGCCACGGGTCCCCCATACCGGGACCTGCGCTCTGGCGGTGACGGAGATCGATGCCCCTACCGGGGACAGTCGCACGATGCGCTGGAGCACGAGGTGGAAGAAGTTGCGCATCATGTCGGCGGAGACACGGAACCGGGGCAGGTCCTCAGCGATGTCCGTGGCGATTGTCTGGCCCTTGGCCTCGGCGGCGAAGTGGGTCCGCGCCACACCGACCCCGATGAGCTGATCGAGTGCCCACTCGGCATCGAGCACGGGCCGGGGCTCGACCGTCGCCTCCGCGACCTGCTCGACCATCTTCAGGATACGCTCGCTCTCCAGGTGGGCGACGGACCAGAGGTCCTCCCAGAAGGACGGGTCGTTCACCTTCAGTTGCTGATCTTCGGCCAGCTCCTTGCCGAGCAGCTGCGGGGCGAGATCAAGGAACGCCTTCAGGGCCCCCATCGAATTCCGGATATGGTGCGAGAGCCCAGCGGCGAGCACGGCAAAGCTGCGCACCCGGTCGGTGAGGATGAGCCGCTGTAGGACGTTCAACTTGGCCCGCAGCAGGACGTCGCGCTCGCGCTGCACCAGATGGTAATCCATGGCGCGCAGCAGGACACCGCGGAGGTCCGGGAGGCTCCACGGCTTGACGACGTACTTGAACACCGCCCCGGAGTTGACCGCCGCGATGGCGCCGTCCAGGTCAGAGTAGGCCGTGGTCAAGATCCGCACGATGTTCGGCCGCGCAACGCGCACCCGTTCGAGGAGGTCCGTGCCGCTCCCACCCGGCATCCGCTGATCCGTCAGTAGCACGCCGATACGGTCGGCGTCCTTCTCCAGAATCCGCCATGCCTCGTCGGTATCGGACGCGGTCAACACCTGCAGGTCCTTGTCATAGGCCTTACGGAAGTACTTGAGGGATTGCAGCTCATCATCCACGTACAGGACCGCAAAGTTGTGATAGTCGTAACTCATAGTCACCGTTGGCTAAGGCCGTTCCATGACCGGTAGATCGAAGGTGATCTCGGTCCCCTGTCCGGCCTCACTGGTCGCTGTGATACTGCCGCCGTGGTTCTTGACAATGGTGTAGCAGATGCTCAGGCCGAGCCCCATGCCCTCGCCCACCTCGCGCGTGGTGAAAAAGGGATCGAAGATCTTCGGCAACTCGTCCTTCTGGATCCCGATGCCGTTGTCTCGAACATGTACGTAGAGCCGTCCGTTCAGCCACCGGGAAGAGACCTCGATCTCCGGCTTGCGATCCGGCGGGATGGCCCGCAGGGCCTTCGCCGCGTTGGCCAGGAGGTTGATGAAGACGTGGCTGACCTGGGTCTGCGAGCCGACCACCGGCGGCGCCTCCTCCAGATTGCGTCTCACCGCCACATCCTTGAGCTCGTGGGAGGTCAACTGTACGGCCGTGGCCAGCGCCGTTTCCACCCCGAACCGCTCCTGCGCCCCCTCCTTCGACGGATACGCGAACGTCCGCAGATCCGTGACGATGCTCCCGATCCGGCTCATCCCCTCATGGATGTCGTCCAGGGTCTCCATGAGCTCGCTCTCGGCGTCGCTCACCAAGGCCCGGGCGAACTGCAGGGCCGTGAGGGTGTAGTTCAACGGGTTATTGATCTCGTGCAACAGGCCGGCGGCAAGGTTCCCCAAGGCATTGATCTTCTCACTCTGCACGAGCTGCGCCTCCGTGGAGCGAAGGCGACCCAGGGTGGTGACGAGCTCCGTGTTGCGAATGCGGAGATCCCCTTCTAATTGTGATGCCCGCAAGAGGTTCGCGATCCGGACCTTCACCTCCATGGTCGAGAACGGCTTAGTGAGAAAGTCGTCGGCACCGAGCTCGAGGGCCTCGAGGCGCGACTCCTCGTCCATGCGGGCCGTGAGCAACACCACCTTGGTCGACATCGTCTCCGGATCCGACTTGATTTTGCGGCACACCTGCAGTCCATCCAACAGCGGGAGCATGAGATCCAAGACGACGAGCTGTGGATGGTGGGCCTTGACCGCCGCCACCGCCGCCTCACCGTCCGCCGCCTGCAGGACGCGATAGGTGTCCGCCAGGGTCCCGGCCACGTATCGGCGAAGGTCGGGCTCGTCCTCCACCACCAGGACGGTAACCTCCCCTTTGCCTGACACCTCGGCAACGCCGGTGCGCGGCTCGGATCCCACCGGCACAGAGCGATCCGCCGCCTGGAAGACTCGCGAGAGAGGATCTGCCTCCGGCGGCATTACCTCCGCTGGCTCCGCGATCGTGGTGGCCTCCACGGCGGGCGGTAGCTCCACGCGCAAGGTCGTGCCCTTCCCCAGCGCACTCCGTGCGGTCAAGCGCCCACCGTGTTGTTCGACGAGCTCGCGCGCCAGCGCCAAGCCGATCCCGACCCCTTGGTAGCGGCGCGTACTCGACCCGTCGGCCTGGCGGAACCGGTCGAAGATAAACGGCAGCTCCTTCTCACTGACCCCCACGCCAGTGTCGGCGACCTCGACCACGGCTTGTCCATCTTCTCTGCGCCAGCGGACGCGGATGGCCCCACCGGCGGGGGTAAACTTCATTGCATTTGTCAGTAGATTCAAGATGACTTTTTCCAGCCGGCTGGGATCGGCTTCCACCACCACCGGCTCACCCGGGGCATCGATGCGCAATGCGAGATGCATCTTGTCCCCGAGGTGGCGGATCGAGTCCAGTAGGCCGGGAAGGAATGTGCCGAGGTCGATTGCCTCGCGATGCAGCTCCGCCCGCCCCGCCTCCAGCCGCACCAGCTCCAGCAGATCATTGATGAGCTTGAGGAGCCGCAGGGCGTTCTCCTTGGCCGTCGTCAACGCCCACCGCGCCTCCGTGGAGAGGCGCTCCCCTTGCCGGAGCAGATCCTCCAGCGGCGAGATGATGAGGGTCAGCGGGGTCCGCAGCTCGTGGCTGATATTGGCGAAGAACTCGGCCCGCAGCCGATCGAGCTCCCCCAATCGATCGAGTGACTCCGCGAGCTCATCGTTACGAAGATTGAGCTCGTCGCGCAGGCAAAAGTCTGCGAACCGACGGCGGGCATTGAACCAGTTGGAGGTCGAGCTGACGATCGTCGTCAACACCAGGAAGTAGAGATTGTTGAACAGCAGGCTCCGGTCCGGTGACGAGGCGTCGTGCAGCAGACACGCCGCCGTGTACATGGCAATGGTCAGGAGGCAGAACAGGACCGTCTCGCCCAGAGTCCATGGCAACAACACGCCGACGGCGAGGATGACCAGGTTGAGCCCCGCGTAGTACGGCGACACCGCACCCTCCGTCAGGACCACCATCCAACAGATGCCGAGATTCACGACCAATGCACAAGCCATACTCAAAGGTCGTATGTTGCGCCGACCGAAATCGGTAAAAAAAAGCGCAAATATCGGCACTACGGCTGCCTCTACTGCGATGCGAGTGAGCAAGAGATCGTCGAATAATTGTGGATAGACGACATAGTCGAGGCTAATCCCGAACAGCACGAGCACCAGGAGAAGCACGCCGCCGATGATCGACGTACGAATGCGCAGATCACGGTCCGCCTCCCGGTACGCGGCCTGCACTCGATCGGACTGAGTTGCCGGCAAGTGCATCATCACGCAACGTTCTTACGGACTTCGAGAAAGACGTTGACACCGGTCGGATCGGTGTGCGTATGTCCGGTCTCGCCTGCAGGAATCAGTCCTTGCATCGCCTGCTCATCGCGATACACGAGATGCCATTCGAGAATGTGTTCCATGTTATACCGATATGGGTTTCGCGGATGAACATTCGTCACGACCACCAACCCCCCCGCGTCCACCTGACGGCAAAATAACTCCATCACCCGTTTACAGACACGATCCTGCAGGTAATCGAAGAGCCCAGCACAATAGATCAGGTCGTAACGCGGCTCGCTGTCTTCCAAATTCCTGGTAGCGTCACGCAGAAGCTCATGGATGGACTTATGGATGAATCTCACTGTCGGCTCTAGCGTCCTCTTAGCCTTCGCCTCAGATATCTTCTGGCGCGCGTAGCCGATCGTCTCCTCACTGAAATCCAACAAGTCGAACTCACACCAGGCGGCCAGTGGGTCCTCGCGAATGAGCTGCTGCACCTCTGCTGCAGGACCACAACCAACGCTGAGGACGCGGAGCGGTCTCCCTTGTTTGGCGAGTCGCTGTGCCTCGGCGCGTAATACCTCGACCAGCATGGCGACACGGTTGCGGTGCGCCTCGGCCGGCGCGGACCGCAAGTGCGCGGTATCGATGACCTTGGCATAGATGTTGGCACCCTGACCCTGGTTTTCGAGCATCATGTTCACCATCACGTAGTCACCGCCATAGCCCAGAGGCTTGGTGTACGTGCGGTGGACAAAGGGGGAGCAGAGCGTCAACGGATGGAGCTCACGGCGAGCGAAGGCCTTGTGCGACATCGTCTCTTCGGGCGGGATCTGGCTCGCCTCCCGTTCGAAGACCGCGAACAGCTCGTCGAGCTTGGGCCCAAGCGAGGTTTCCACATCCGCGAAGAACTGCCGCTCATGGTCCGGGGAGGGCTCCGCGCCACGGGCCCTGGTCACCGTCTCGACCTGCTCCAGCCAGCGACTCACCTCGCCGAGAAAGGCGCGCAGATTGCTCACGGCAAGCTGATAGGCGGGCCGCAGGCGATGGCCCACATCCCAGTCGCGCACGAAACGCGAAACCTCCGCGCGGAGCCCCTTGCCTGGCGAAAATCCGGCGAGCTCCGACCAGGGGTCGATAAGCGATGCCGACACGATGAGAAGGATTCCCGTCGATACGAGGTTGCTGACCACTGCCCGACCGCTGTAGTAAACGATCTCTCCCCGCAGAATCCGGACGTCCTGGAGGACCTCGCTCAACTGGACAAGCGAAAACGGGTTGTAGACCTCAAAGACCGCCAGGTCGCGGGTCAGATGGAGGAGGGTCCCCTGTCCAGAATTGCCCTGACTGTTACGAAAGAGGACGACGCTGTCGCTATGGTAGATCTGGGCTTCCACGGCAGTCCCGCTCCACCTAGTGGTGCCTGAACGGTCGTGTTTCCCCCGTGACCGAGGGGCCCCAACGGCTCGCCACTCGATTGCCGCCCGGGTGGCATGAGGCGTCCTCGCTGAAGGAACTGAATGAGATTTCCCTTCCCGCGGATTCAGCGACGGAACACGTCATGTGGCTACGGCCAGTTAGGCGCTCAGCTTATACATGACATGAACGGCCGTCTTCAATCCATCACCCCTACCAAACTATCCTTGGCTCACCGGAGGCTCACCGCCGCGGAGCCCAGGAGATCCAACAGCGGACGACCGACCGCTCGTGGGTTGGCCGCCCCAGGCCGCCATCGGGCCGAGCCGACGCCGGTCCATGCCCCTCACCTGGCTCACGGGTCAGAAATGGTAGCTGAACGCGACCGTCAAGATGTGACTAAAGCTCTCGTAGTCGAAATTGTGGCCATCGCGATTCGTGTCGGTGCTGATCTTCTCGAAAAACACCGCGGTATAGGCAGCATCGACGCCAAATCCGCCCGCCTGAAAGCCCACCCCCACGGTCGCGAGGTGGCGATTCGCATCCGGGAGAATGGGATCGAGGGTCTCGTCGGGGATCGGGCTCTCGTCGAACGCGTACCCCATCCTCACCGCCCAGGTGTCGTCGAGGCGATGCTCGCCGCCGACGCGAACATCGGTGGTGTCCCGGTAATCTCCGGCGATGGGTGACAACCTCGCCTGCGTCACCGGGTTTTCCGCGTCGAGGCGAATCCCGTCGAAGGTCTCCCAGCCGATCCGATTGATGTCGACGTTGATCGTCGTGCGGCCGTGGATCTCGGCGGAGATGCCGACGGTCCAGATCTCCGGCAGGTCGATGTTGGTGCTGACGCTGGAGTTGGGGAAGTCGCCGGCGAAGGTGGCCGGGACGGTAAACCGCACGACCGAGTCCTCCTCCGCGAACTCGAGCACCGCGGCGCTGTGGTAGGTCACGCCCAGGGTGAGGCGATCGAGCGCTCCGAGCTGTTCCAGGAGCACCACCTGGCCCCCCACGTCGTAGGCCCAACCTTGCCCCTGCCCCCCCAGCTCGAAGGTACCGTCGGCCAGGCCGGGACCAAAATAAATCTGCCGCCGTACCTCCGCGTCCGCGTAGATGTAGCTGACGCCGGCACCGAGCCTCAGCCGGTCGGAGAGCTGAACTCCGATCGACGGTGTCAGGAACAAGGTGCGCAGCTCCGCGAACGCCGACTGATGACGCACGAAGGCATCGTCCTGCCAGTCGACCGACAGACCGAAGGGCGAGTTGACCCCGAAGCCGAGGGCGACCCGATCGTTCACACGCCACGAGGCGAAACCGAGCGGGCCGGCAAGGACCGTGCCCGACTCGCTGTCCGCATGATCGGCATCGGCGAGGTTGTCGCGCCGCCCATCGGGGTCGTCGGCCGCGAAGTCCGGGAAGAAGACGTTGGCCCCGAGGCTGACGGTCACACCCGTGGGGGTCCGGGTCAGACCCGCCGGGTTGTACCAGACCGAGGAAGGGTCGTCGGCGTGGCCGACGAAGGCACCGGCCATCCCCTGCGCCTTCGCGCCGCTTTCGATCACGGCGAAGGCCCCCGCCCAAGCGAGGTCCGCCCCGCAGGCGAGCACGGCGAGACCGGCGAAGATGAACGTATTGAGAGGTCTCATTGCCGACGAAACCGCCTTGCTACCGCGGCCGGCCCCGGCTCGTCATGACTACGCCTCGTGTGGTGTGAATCTTTGCGCCTTGGGGCCATCCGGCGCCTTGTACCAGACTCCGACGGTGACGAACATGATCGAGCGGTCCCCGGAACGTGGCGTGCGTTGCCCACCGAACCGCGGCTACGACGGAGAACACATCGCCGGTCCTCGTACATGTCCTCTGGCGGAAACGAGGCAAACCACAGGCCGGCAAATGGCGCAGGGAGCAATGCAACGGGGACATACCGATGGCTGGTTGAACAGCGGTGCGCCAGCGGCAATCGTCGGATGCGGCAAGCGGTCGTCTGGTTGACCCAGATCGACGACCATGGCCACCCTGTCACCATGATCGGCCCGCGGTGACGCGCAAACAACGACAACCATGACTAAACGCATTTTTCTCACCATCTTGGGCCTGATCGTGGTGGTCGGCGCCATCGCCGGGGTGAAGGTCCTGCAGATCCGCAAGATGATCGCCCAGGGGGCCGCCTTCGTTCCGCCGCCGGAGACCGTGACCACCGCCCAGGCGCGCAGCGACTCATGGGAGTCGGTGCTGACCTCCGTGGGATCCCTCACCGCGGTGCAGGGCGTGACCGTGGCCGCCGAGCTGGCGGGCAAGGTGGTGCGCATCGCCTTCGAGCCGGGGGCGC
>Ga0210124_1000373_pt1 | contig 23637 bp, 24 predicted proteins | sample Muzzi_PWC_D2_FD_185554 | JGI IMG/M metagenome (GOLD analysis project Ga0210124, IMG submission 185554) | Wetland microbial communities from San Francisco Bay, California, USA, that impact long-term carbon sequestration - Muzzi_PWC_D2 (SPAdes) | ecosystem: Environmental > Aquatic > Marine >... | reverse complement strand
CGGCTGTACAAGACCGTGCGGTACCGGGTCACTGGGAAGGCGACCTGATCATCGGCACGAACAACAGTCAGATCGCCACGCTGGTTGAGCGCCACACGCGCTATGTGATGCTGGCGAAGGTGCCGAATAAGAATACCGAAACCGTAATCAATGCCCTGATCAGGCAGGCTCACAAACTACCGAGTGAACTCTACAAATCGCTCACCTGGGATCGTGGCAAGGAGATGCACGATCACAAACGCTTCACCCTGGCGACTGACATCAAGGTGTACTTCTGCGACCCGAAGAGCCCCTGGCAGCGGGGTTCCAACGAGAACACCAACGGTCTGCTGAGACAGTATTTTCCCAAAGGGACCGACTTGTCGGTACACTCTCAGGCGAAGCTGAATGCTGTGGCGCGCCAGCTGAACGAGCGTCCGCGCAAGACGCTGGGTTTCCAAACCCCGGCAGAACGATTTAACGAGTGTGTTGCGTCGATCGGTTGAGCTGGCAGGCCCACACCAGACATTAGCCTAAACTGATATTCCAAATGCGGCACGGGGCTGCTCGGTGCCAATTCTAATAGGGCATGGTGGGGCTGGGTTGGAGGACACCATGGCTGATTTTTATCTACTGCCCGATGAGCCACTAGCGCAAGCGCCTCACCATCAACCAAAGCTCCTTGGCCAGAAACCACCTCTAAAGCCCAAGGAGGTCTGGGCGATCCGTATCAGGCTGCAGATCAGGGGCAGGCTGCGTGATCTTGCCCTGTTCAACCTGGCAATCGACAGCAAGTTACGCAGCTGCGACCTGGTGGCCGTGCGCGTCAGCGATGTTGCTTCTGGCGGCAGCGTCAAAGAGCGCACCACGATAGTGCAGCAGAAGACCGGTCGCCCGGTTCAGTTCGAGCTGACTGATCAGACACGTGAGGCCGTCCTGGCCTGGATCAGTTTACGTGGGCTGCATCAGGGCGATTATCTCTTTCCCAGCCGTATCCGCACCTGTCCACACCTGACCACCCGGCAATATGCTCGCATCCTGAAGAGGTGGGTCGCCAGTATCGGCCTGGATCCGCAGAAATACGGTACTCACTCGCTCAGACGGACGAAGGCGGCTCAGATCTACCGGAAGACCGGTAATCTCCGGGCAGTGCAGCTGCTGCAGGGTCACACGAAGCTGGAGAGTACCGTGCGGTATCTGGGTATCGAGGTTGAGGATGCTCTGGCGATCAGTGAGCAGGTTGAGTTGTAATCAAACGGCCATGGCAGTGCCCGAGTGTGGGTGTTGCCTTGGTTGCTGGTCGTCCGAGTGTCTGAGAATATCCCCAGAGGAGACCTTCATAGAGAAAAACTGCCATTTACTGGCTGGAGCTCTTCTTCCGACCCGAAGTTGCCGTCCAGAAATTCCCTGGGAACGGTGAAAATGTACTGGAACCGGTCGTTCCTGGCCCGGATTCTGGACGGAGACTTCCGACCCGTTCCGGTCCTGTCATCACTGGTTATTAGCAGTGGCCCATGGGTTGCCATTTTTGAAATGGCCTGCAGTCCATTTATCCAGATATACCTATATCTTTATTTCACTGCATTACTATACTTACTGTTGCTTGCCCCTCTCTATTTGCTACGACTGAGATTCAGATCGGTCAGCGCAACTCACCACGGCCATTCGGTCAGGTTTAACAGTCTGTGTTGACAGTTATTCCTTGCAGTCTGGAAATGATTCAAGGCATTTAATGTTGTGTGACTCGCCTCGAATGGTGCCGGCGGCACGACAGGAGAAATTTGATGAAAAGGATAGTACACGCACAGGTTGGAGCATTTGTACTTACAATCACAGCAGGCGGGATGGCAATAGCTGATTGTCCATTGTCAATGCCGGAACAGCTGCTGGTGGACTGCATTGTGTACGAAGGTGCTGGTTCTAGTTTCCCGTCCAGTGATTATGCATACATGGGCCAGTACCAGGACTGGCTCAAGACAACAGAAGCGCAAGCAATAGCCTTGCCGGACACACCAACTAAATAAATATCTCACAGCTACAATGGCGGCCTTCGGGTCGCCGTTTTTATGTCCGCAAACGGCAACTTATAGCCGATTGCCGGTGAGGGTCTCTCACCTTTTCGAGCCACCCTGAAGGGAGGGCTTGTCATGAAGCGGAAACGGTATTCGGTCGAGCAGATTGTGGCGGCCGTCAAGGAACATGAACTGGGCACGTCGGCGGCGGAGATCGCCCGCAAGCTGGGTATAGCCGAGCAGACATTCTACCGCTGCGCAAGGAGCAGGCCGACCTGTTCTTCCAGGTAGTGGCCAAACGCTACGAGCAGGGCTCCATAATACTCACCTCGAACCTGTCGTTCGGTGACTGGGAGGAAATCTTCGACGACAACGCCGCCCTGGCCAGCGCCATGCTGGATCGGCTGCTACACCACGCCCACGTGATCCAGATCCGGGGCGACAGCTACCGGCTTCGCCAGGCCCGGCAGAGTGGACTGATCGGAGGAAAACAAAACCTGTGAACGCACCAGGCAACATCAAGCGGGGGGTCAATAGTATTGTCCGCTCGTGGGTCAATTATTTTTGTCTGTTGACAGTACAGTATGCCGCGAGCGCAGGGATGCGCAGGAGCGGCCATGGCGCGGCTGGCGGCGCTGGTGCCAAGGCCGCGGGTGAACCTGATCCGCTACCACGAGGTGTTTGCACCGAACAGCCCACAGCGGACCCAGGTGATGCCGGCAAAGCGGGGCAAGGGCGCCAAACCTGGGGTGTCCGATGAGGAACAGGAGAAAACGCCGGCTGAGCGCCGGGCGGCGATGGCCGGTTTTTGCTCCTGCAAAACCGGCATACATGCCATCCATGGCAATAACCTGGTCGCAACGTCTGAAACGGGTATTTGGCATTGACATCGAGACCTGCCCGGCGTGCGGCGGTGCGGTGCGGATCATTGCCAGCATCGAAGACCCGGTGGTGATTCGGAAGATTCTGGTGCATGTTGGGGAGGCGGAGCCGGGCCGAGAGGGTTTGCGGTTGCCGGCGCCGCGTGCGCCGTCCGACGGGTGGGTTGGAAAATTCACATGACCCGGCAAGAAAGTCGGTCCGAGAGGGGGCGGGCAGGGTGGGCGGCAGCCGGTGGTCCGTGGCGGGGGTAAAGTGCTGGTGAAAGCCGGCGGTGAGTGGCCTGCAGGTGGCCGGATTGCGGGGATTCAGGTGCAGGGATGCCGGCGTGACGGCTGATACCGGGGTGGATTCTCGCGAAATACGTGGGTTACGTGGGTTACGTGGGTTGTACTTCCTCATATAGACGCCCCCTCTGTCAACTTGAAGGTACGCGGTATTCATCACAGAGCGGGTGTAGACCGTGGACTCACATCCTATACGCCGGAACGAACGGTCTTCATCCGTTCAGCCAGTTGCGCCTCGGCCAGCATTTGCTTTTTCATGCGGACACGGTGCCGTACCTCGTTTCGATTCGAGTCGACTGCTTGCCGTATGCAGGCACAATTAGCGGCATTCCGGCGGCTGTCGTGTCAGTCGTTCGTCTATGTTCACTTCAGGGTGCGGGCGATTGCCGCGACAGAACGTCGGCCTTGCCGTCGCCGTCGAGATCGGCGATGAGCTGTGACGGGAGATCGATATCGCTGGTATTCAGCACCGACCAGGGACTACGTCCGCTCCAGGACACCTGCCACTGCCCATGGTCACTGCAGGCGATATCGGTGATGCCGTCGCCATTGAAATCGGCGAACACCGTTTGCGCAAGCGCGCTCGACGATTTGTTGAGATGACGCCAGGTTTGAGCGCCGTGCTCCCAGACCAGCCATTCGCTGCCGTTCGAGCGCACCACGTCCAGTTTGCTGTCTCCAGCGAAGTTGCCGAAGCGCAGTTCGGAGAGCCTGTACTGCTGGCTGTAGTGCCGGGTCACCAGCGGAGAAAAACTCTGGACGATCCGCCACTCGCTGCCGTCCGCGAAGAACAGGTCGTCGTGGCCGTCACCTTCGAAATCGCCGATCGCGGCACTGGCGAGCGGTGCCGTGCTCTTGAACAGCCTGCGCCAGCCCGACATGCCGCCTTCGGAAATCTGCCATTCGCTGCCGGTGGCCCGCACCACATCGGACCGTGCACTGCCGACGAAATCACCCAGGCGCAGTTTGGCCAGCGGATCGGTCAGCGTGTTGAGGAAGGCCCAGCCTTCGCGCCCGCTCCTTGACCACTGCCATCCCGTCGCGGTCACCCGCATGACGTCCGCGGCACCGTCGCCGTCGAAGTCGCCGGCGGCAACGCTGCCCATCGGCGTGTTGTCGAACTGCCGCCACTGCCAGTGGCTGCCGCCGCCGAAGGACACGTACCAGGCCGGCAGGTAGTCGACCCCGGTGCGGTTGTCCCGGGCGTGGAAATTGCCGTGCGCGTTCACCTGGGTGAAGGCATCGCCGGCGTCGCCGTCGCGGGTTTCGTTGTGATCGATCCAGGCGCCGCGAATCGGAATGCCGCGCAGTCGCACCGCCGGCTTGTGCGATTGAAGAAACGTGTTGTGCTGGATCACGAAGGCACTGCCCGCGACGTTGGTGCAGTTGCCGTCAGGGCAGTCGTTGTCTGGGCTGCCGTCGTTGCAGCTGCAGAAGTGGTTGTTCTTGCCGCCGTGGACGTCCAAGCTGTGTTCCACGGCGCCGGTCAGCACCAGGTTGTAGCTTGCGGTGTAGTAAGCGCCGGGCGCACCGTTGGAGGCAATGTCGTGCCGGTTGTGATCGAACACGTTGGCCTTGACCTCCACGCTGCCGGGACCGACCTGCACACCGTAGCCCAGACCGTAGTCATGGTCGCAGGTGTCGTTGTGTTCTTGACGGCGGTTGTACTGGAACACGTTGTGGTGCACCCGCACGCCCTGGGCGCCGACGATGTCCACCCCCGCATTCGGCCAGGCCGAGATTTCGTTGTTGTCGATCTCGGTCGCCCAGCGCTGCGGCACGACGGCCGGTTTGATAGCGATGGCGCTGGCCTCGGCCTTGCAGTGGATCGGGTCGTCGTTTTCGATGCTCGAATCCGGCCCGTGCAGGCGCAGGCCGGTAATCCGCACGCCGGCGCCCTGTACGTCGAGCAATGGACAGTCGGTGAAGGTGTGGGAGAACAACAGAGCGCCGCGCGAGTGGGGATGCCCGCGGCCGCTGGCCAGCGTCAAGTTCGCGGGAATGGCGAGCGAGAATTCGGTGCACGGATCCGTATCATCCGGATCCGGACCGGAACGGCGGTCGACCTTGCAGCGATCGCGCTCGGGAAACCCGGTGCAGAATGACAGGTCGATCTCGGCATGATCGTCGATATAGATCGTTTCCCCCGCAGTCCCGGCATTGCGCAACGCGCCGCGCAGTTGGTCGGCGGTGCGCACCAGGACCGCGGTGCGCGGCAGGACGGCGCCGGCCACCGTCGCCCGCACCGGCAGTGGGCGGCGCACCCTGGGCGGCGGCTGGACGAGGCGGTCGTAGCCTTCGCCGCCGCCGAGCGGGCGTAGCGCCGGATTGGCGAGTGCGCCGAAGGAAGCGTCACGCTGGTCGCGCACGACCGGCTCGGCGAATTCGGAGTCATCCAGCGTTTGTCCGCAGCAATTGACCAGATCAAGCGTGTCGCCGCTGGCTGGTATTGCAAACGGCAACACCGACAACCACGCCAGCGCGGTGAAGCACCGCGCCGGCAATGCCGCGGCGACCGTTCGACTCACACCGCCGTCTTGCGGCAAGACAGGTCCCTTCTTGTGCGCGCGCATCGCTTTGTCCACGCTGGCTCCGACTTCAGCATTCTAACCTACGTCGCTGGCGCGAACCCGCGGCTCGCGCGAAGGCCCGGTTGTGCAGGCTTTTGCGCGACACTGTGCGCGCGAACTGACCTGTGATCCGTCGCTGCGGATTCCCGCGCCCGCCTGCGAGAGTGTAGGCCGAATAAACGCCCATCTCATCACCCGTGAACGGATCATGCCCGTGTCACGCACGCCCTGCACCCGCCACCACCTCGGAACCTCACTCTTTCAGTACGCGCCCTCTCTCTCGGCCACCCTCTCCCGCCCCTGTTGGTACGATCCCGGGTCGCTGGCCAGCCACCCCGTGGCGCTCTTTTACTTGCCGAACATCGAACACACACAAGCCCGCGCAGAGATTGCACAGCAAATCCCTGTGCTGCGCCCTGCGGGCCGCCGCTGCGCGGCGGCCAAAATCGCTTCAAGTTCGCGGGTCGTTTCTTTCGGGACGTTCTTATGCGTGGTCATGCCGAGAGCATGGTCCCGGAACCTGGGATCGTCAACGAATCTGGAGGCGCTTGGCAGCGGAATTCGCAGCAGCAGGCTTCGGGAATTTTACGGGACACGGTTGTGCACGGTTATGCACGGTCCTGCAATCGAGGCAACGGACGCCCCAATTATTTGTATATTTAACAACAGGATACATCCCAAGCAGGTTCCTCATAATGCTGGGGTCGGTGGTTCAAATCAGCCCGTAGCCACCATTTCGCAGTAAATTCAGTGTGTTACAGATTACCCTCCGGGTGCAAGAGTACAGCATCTTTATGGCGCTGCTTTCCCAGGCAGAACTTCCGCACTTTCCCGCATGTAGGCATCAGTTGCTGATGTTGTCGTTGCAGTGGTGTGTTGTGTCGGCACCAGGGCAGAATCCGCGCTGGTCTGATCCTTACACTGTGCCGGTTGTGCCGGTTCGGTTGCACATGTCGCGCAATCTTCTAGTGCAGTGCAAGTCAGGTATTTTTGCCACGAATGCTCCGTGCCTGCGTCTCAATCTGATGGCCACCTTCGGTCCAGGGCTTGTTGTCCGGCGGCCGGTTATGACCTAACCTCCGTCCATGGACCGCTTTGACAGGATGTTTCAGCTGCACCGGATTCTGAGCTCCCGCCGCACGCCGATCCCGCGCAAAGCCCTCGAAGAACGACTGGAATGTTCCCGCGCCACCGTCAAACGCGCTATCGAGGATATGCGCGATTTCATGGCCGCGCCGATCGCCTATGACCGTGCCCGCAATGGCTACTATTACGATCTGGCGGACGGCGCGCACCCCTACGAGCTGCCGGGGCTGTGGTTCAACGCCAGCGAGTTGTTCGCACTGCTGACCACCCAGCGCCTGCTCTGCACCATCCAGCCGGGATTGCTGGATACCTGGCTGGCACCGTTCCGGGAGCGCATCGAGAAACTGCTGCACGGCCGGGAAACCGGCTTTGGTGAAATCGCCCGGCGCGTGCGCATCCTGCAGACCGCGGCCCGCCCGGCGAACGTCGAGCATTTCCGGCAATTGACCAGCGCGCTGGTGCAGCGACGGCGCATCCACGTCCTGTACCACGGCCGCGAACGTGACGAAACCACCGAACGTACCCTGTCGCCCCAGCGGCTGGTGTACTACCGCGACAACTGGTATCTCGATGCGTGGTGTCACCTGCGGCGGGGGCTGCGCACCTTTTCCCTCGACCGGCTGCACCCGGTCTACATCGATGACGCGCCGGCCAGGAACATCAGCGAGCGCACGCTGGACGCCCACTTCACCGGCACCTACGGCATCTTCGCCGGCACGGCACGGCACACGGCCGAGCTGCATTTCAGTCCCCAGGTCACGAAATGGGTGGCCGACGAGCACTGGCATCCTGGACAACAATGCGAATACCTGTCTGACGGCAGCCTGCGGCTGCGCATCCCCTACGGCGACCCGCGCGAACTGATCCGCGATATCCTGAAATACGGGCCGGATGTCGAGGTGCTAGGGCCACCTGCCTTGCGCCGGGCCATCGCCGAGGCGCACCGGCAAGCCGCTGGCAGGTATTCAGGATGAAGGCCACGGGCTCACTTAATGAGCCAGTGGGCATGGTAAAAGACAGGGTGTGCTATGCGCACCTTGCCGCGGGATCGGTGCAAGACGACGGATGCAAACATCGTACGGCTGCAGAAGAGCAGGAATCCATGGGAAAGAGCACTGCCGAGTGTCAGGTTAATAAATACCTGAAGAGGCAAGTTCATACCCCGAAACCCGGCATAACAAGAATGGAAAAGGCAGTTACAAATGGAATATCGTGATTTCTTTGGCGAGGCCTACGGCAAGTCCGGCGATCCGGCTTTCGAGCCCTACGACTACCAGCGCCGGTTGGCTGAAGACGCATGGCCGGATCTGGTGGACGTGCCAACCGGCATGGGGAAAACCGCGGCCGTGGTGCTGGCCTGGTTGTGGAAACGCGGCTGGCGGAACAACGGTCGCAGCGGAGTGACCGACCCGGATACATCGCGCCGATTGGTCTATTGCCTGCCCATGCGGGTGCTGGTTGAACAAACCGTCGCCAATATCGAAGGCTGGCTGAAAGCACTCGGTCTCGAAGGCAAACCAGGTGAAGGCAAGGTCAGCGTCAATGTCCTGATGGGTGGCGAAGCCGATATCCGCAGTCCGGAGTGGGCGAGCTATCCAGAAGAAGACGCGATCCTGATCGGAACGCAGGACATGCTGCTTTCCCGCGCTCTGATGCGCGGCTACGGCATGAGCCGTTACCAATGGCCGATCCACTTCGCGCTGCTGCATAACGATTGCCTGTGGGTGTTCGACGAGATTCAACTGATGGGCCCCGGCCTCTGGACATCGGCCCAACTGGATTGGATGAGGCAGAAGCGATTCCCAACGAATAAGCCATGCCGAAGCCTATGGATGAGCGCCACTGCCGGAACGGGTTTTCTGGCAACCGAGGATCGCAAAGCCGACAAGTTGGACAATACTACACCTTGGCGACCAGATGTCGTCAACGATCCGAAGACGAAGATATTACGAGACGCTAGGCGTCCGGTTGATTGGTTCAACCCAGACAAGAAAGGCACATCATCGCTCGCCGGACAAATCGCCGCCGCCGTTGAATCGCAGCACCAACAGGGGACGTTGTCCCTTGTCGTTTGTAACACAGTAGATATGGCGCGTTCGATTTTCAATGCACTGCAGGTTGAGAACAAGATACTGCTCACCTCTCAATTTCGCCGTCAGGATCGCCAGCAACATGAGCAAATGCTGCTTGACTTCGAGGCGATGCGTCGGCGAACCGATAGTGACCCTGTGCCTAATAATCCGGGTCTGATCTGTGTCAGCACCCAAGTGATAGAAGCAGGTGTGGATATTTCCGCGCATCGTCTGTGGTCGGAACTGGCGCCATGGTCGTCCGTTATTCAACGCCTCGGCCGCCTGAACCGGGATGGCATGGATCGAGACGCGCAGGCACTTTTCTGGAAGACACCGCAGGAGGGTCATGGCAAGCAGGAGCGTATCGGCCCCTATGATTCGCTCGACATCGATCTCGCCAGTAAGCTCGTTGGAGAGTTGATTCCGCTTTCGGCAAGCAACCCATCATGGCAAGCATTGCAGTCTCTTCAGAAGAGCCTCAAGGCGGGTATCGAAAAAGCGCTTAAGCCGAAGCCGGCACCGCTTCCACGTGCAATCGATGTGCATGGTCTGTTCTCAACCGAACCAGACGTGCATGGGGGGTTTACCGACATCAGTATGTTCGTACGCAGCACCGATCCCGATGCCGATGCGACCGTTTTCTGGCGCGAATGGCCGGAAAAGCAGCCTCAGGTTGGCGATGAACTTGAAGGGCCGGATCTGGATATCAGGCAGGAAGGTTGTTCAGTCGTGGTCTCGAAAGTGATAGGTCTCCTCAAGGCACGGCGGACTGGCGCATGGATATGGGACGACAAGAATGCGCGCTGGGTTCGCATACAGCCAGCCGATATCAAGCCTGGCATGGTCATAATGCTGCACCGTGATACAGGCGGGTACCGGCCGGATACTGGATGGACGGGCGACGCGGCGGACATGCTGGATGACTTGCCGCCACCAGGGCGTGGTGCCGCCTTCCAAGACGATGTGCTGTCGGAAATCGGCTACTGGTCGACGCTCGAAACTCATCTGACAGACGCCAAATTGGAAGCCGTGAAGTTGTGCGACGCGCTTGACTTCAAGCCTGATGATCTTTGCAGAGTAGCCGTGATTGAGTGCGCCGGGCTCCACGATCTTGGTAAGGCCCATCCAAAATGGAATGATGCGCTTCCCGCAAGGTCCTGCTTTCCGGATGACCAGCTCGCCAAGTGTCCGCGTGTAATCGCCATCGATGTTCAGCGAGACGAGCCTGACCACAGCAATCAAGTGACGAGACTTCGAGCAACCGCTCTACGGCTTCCCGACGAATCCCGGCGCCGTGGGGCGACCGAAGTAAAGCGGAAGAAGTGGGCAGTCGATCAAAAACTGAGTCGAGATGAACTGAAACAGTTGCAGAATCTTCCTGGCGTCTTATGGGCTGGCCATGTCCCCTTCCGGCCCGGCATGCGTCACGAAGCAGCCTCCGCACTTGCTATGTGGCAATACTACCGCAATTCCGGCGTCTCAAAGCCATTCCCTGCGCTCGCCGTATATCTCGCTGCTGCTCATCATGGAAAGGTTCGTACCGTCATGCGCAGCCTCGGGGATGACGGCACCGACGTATTTGGTGTTCCCCGCGAGCCAACAGACCTGAAAGTCGGCTCGCAGTCCTGGCGAATGAGTTTCTCCATCGCAAAAGACGGAGCCGTCGGCGACTGGGATGGTGACGAGTTCCTGCTTGCTGATCATGGATGGACGGGGTTGGTTGCCGATCTACTCGGCCCATGGAGTCCGGATGATAAGTCGTCGGCAGGTGTCGTGCCTGACGGCGAACCACGACAGTTGGGTCCATTTGCGCTGACATTCTTGGAAGCTCTGGTGTGCATCGCAGACTGGCGCGCCAGTGCTCGTCCATCGCGCAGCATCAAACCAGGGGAGGCGCTGGAATTATGACTAAACCGATTCGACTTCCAGTCATCCCAATCCCAGGCCTGATGTCCGACAGCCTCGGGAACTATCTGGCGTCACTCGGGTTGCTGCGCGTGTTGTCGCGCAACTGGCCTCAGATCAGGATCGCCTGGCGCGGCGATGTTCTGCAAGTGGTCGGTGGACCGACGACGCTCGAAGAACTGCTCGATGTACTTTGCCGAATTGCGCAAAGTAGCGAATGGTCGCCTTACGAACGAGGATGGACAGAAGCTCAGAAGAAGAGCACAAAGGCGAAGTCCGGAGATGAGCTCGCAAAGTGGAGAGCAACAGCCAGTGAGCTTGGGCTAGGCCTCTTCGATGCTCATGCGGTGGCGGCAACGCGAATCAGTTTCAACCCCTTGCTAGGGAGTGGTGGCAATGCGGGGAAAAGGGCGTTTTCTGATGGCTGGAAAAAGGCCGTGGCGGCATTGTCTGGTATTCAACCATCAAAACCACGCAAAAATGAAACTGAATCTCAAAAAGAAAAGCGCCTGGAAAAGGATCGTCAGAATACTCAGGATTTTGACACTCGACGGAGAACCGAACTGCAAGCATGGCTCAACGGTACACCTGTGTCCTGGATGCTCAAAAAGCTAAATGCAGCTTCTTGGTTCAGTGATGCGAACAAACTCTACAACAGCGGCCAGGGTGCGTTCCGCGATGGGCAGATTTCCCCTTGGGCCATGGCCCTTGCATGTGAGGGGTTGAGTTTCTTGGCAGGGAGCGCGTCAAAGCGATTCGGCGCCCAAGCCCGCACACGAGGCGCGTTCCCGTTTGTGACCCATGCTCTGGCGCCGCGCGGTCAGGGTGATGTTGGTCACGATATAGCGGAATTCTGGGCACCAATCTGGAGGCGACCCATGACATTTCAGGAAGTAGGCGCCTTGATTGCCCGTGGGCGTGCGGAAATTCTCGGAGCGGGTGCGCGTACTCCAAGCGCCTTTGTCGGTGCGATTTTGCATCGCGGTGTAGATGCCGGGATCGAAATATTTCGTCGTTTTGTGCTCGGCCGAACAACAAGTGCGAACACGTTCGAATCCCGTTTCGAGGGTACGTTCTCTTTACCCGAAGAGGATGCCTTGGCACGCAGAGATACAGAGTCTCCCGACATTCTCGTCGCCAACGTCATAGATTGCTTGCTGAGTCTCATAGAACATCTGCCTGCCGACAGAGATGTGAAAGGACAGCCGCGCTTTGTTGGTTTACGCGGTCCTATAGAGAAGGCATCCGTGGCATTCGCATCGTCTCCGAGCGATCCTGAGCGCGCGCGAGATATGCTCGACGCCGTAGTTGCAAGCCTCGATAGGGTAGATCGAAACCGCAGTTTCCGCGCGGCAAGAGTTACTTGGAAACCGACGCCAATCGCATGGCTGCCGGCACTGTTTGGAGCCGAGCAACCACCTCTTGAAGCGCGGCTGGCCATGGCGCTGGTGTCAGGATTTCCGCGGTCTCTACCATTCACCCTCTACCGGTTCGGCGTCGAGTGGAAATATCAGCGGTTCGAACATTCCGAACAGGCGCCAGTCCGCTGGGTCTGGAGGCCTGGAGAGCTGTCTCGCATCCTGGGCACAGTTCTGCTCCGTCGCACGCTGGACTGGGAGGCCGAAGCGAATCGAGACGGCGCCTTTATTCCTGCGCGTAGCCTGATACCCGCCTCATTGAGCGATGTGCGCCGTTGGCTGGAAGGCGACGTGGATGATGACCTTCTCAACCACTGGCTGGCGCGACTTGCATTGTTCGATTGGCGCTACGTGCCGCGACAGGTGCGGGTTTTGACAGCACATGACACAGGTGACGTGGACTGCGATGGATTGTTCGCCCTATTCGGTTTGCTCAGGCCACTGTTCGATTTGCTGCCGTTGAACGTGCGCATGAATGGGCACACACGTAACTTGCTCAAACAGGAAAGTGGCGCACGTACACCCGCATTGGCGCGCTCCCTCGCAAATGCGCTCCGTACCGGCCAGGTCGATAACTCCGTCCGCGTGGCCAGGGGGCGATACGCGATGTCGCGTACGCCATTGATTCGCACTGATACAGCCTGGGCCATTACCGACTATGACAGGTTTTTGGCAGCGATGCTGTTCACGGTTTCCAGTCGCAAGCGTTCGACCCTCATTCGTCCTTGGCTTCGGCCCCAACGCCTTATAGGAGAAACATCTTATGAATGAACAGTCCACACATAAGCTCACGCCTGGCAATGTGCTGAAAGGCACATCGCCACTCGTGATTACGGCCGACCTCGAACCGGTCGCGGGACTGGATCGTTTCCAGCCGGCTGGATTTCCGGAAATCGGTCATGTGATCTACAAGGCACCACGCGGCGACGGCTCCGAAGAATCGGTTTGCATCGTAGACAGTGCAGCCAGCATGGCGAACCATCTGGAGTTCCTGTGCATGCGCGGGGCACATGACTACGAGCTCGTGCGAGAGCTTGCTGGCATGCCATATCTTCGCTGTGTCACCAGTGATTCTCAGTATGGAAAACTGTCCGCAGAAGAGCGTGAAAGCGTAGTTACCAGTCTGACCGAAGGGCATCGCATCGCTTCTACATACTTCCTCGGCGGGAAACAAGTATATTCGGATGGTGCTATTGAAGAGGACACCTTTGATAAGACCTTGATCAAAGAATTTGGAATTGTGCTCCCGCAAAGCAAGAAAGCCCATCCACCAGTTGAAAAGTGGTGGGATGTTTTCAGAACGATTTTCAAGTATGACCCGAACGCACTGGTCCACGGTGTGCTCTTCCCGCAGTGGCAGATCAAGATTCCCCGTTTACTCACTGCACACCTGGAAGCCTTCGGCGCTGGCCGCGTGGATCGTTCGGGTGTCAAGTTCGACCGGCTCGGCAAGACTACATCCGGTCAACCGATCTTCGCTGTAGATGACGCCGTAGCCCAACAGATCAGAGCTACTTTCATCCTCGACCTAAGTCTGGTTCGTTCTTTTGGCAGATCTGACAATGGAAACACACGCGGCCTCAACGACAAACAGAAGGAGTTTCTGATCGCTCTCGCGCTATGGAAGATTCAGCGCCTGGTCACCACACCTTTCCGGTTTCGTTCAGGCTGTCATCTTGGCCTTCAGAATGACGGGCTTAAGGCCAATGGTGAATCTACCACCATCGAGGTAAATATAAAGGATGCGATCGGGAATGCAGACTACGGTGATGAATCTACAAGAATTACTGATATCTACTGGCCGCGTGACGAGCTGTACCGCGAAGGTAACGACGGGAACCAGTCGTCGGACAGCAATACCAACAGCCAGGACGAATATTCGGATAGAGGCAAGGAAGAGGACGAGGAATAAGCCATGCAGATCGTGCTTCGCCAGACCTTCCCGCTTGGGCGCTTCCACGCCACGCCGTGGGCCGTCAATCCGTTCGATGATCCGCACGGCGAATGGCCACCCAGCCCTTGGCGGCTGGTGCGGGCAATCGCCGCCCGCTGGCATCAATGGGCAAGGGAGGCGGGCCAACAACCCGAGAAAGCCGAGCTTGAAAATCTGCTCAGGGCATTTTGTGCAAGTAGGTTTTCTTTTTATCTCCCGATATTTTCGTTAAAGGGAAAGTCACTTCGCCAGTACTTTCCGCAAGAATTTGGCTGGCATCCGGCTGAAAAGAAGAAAGCAGGAACACGCAGTTACAATACGAGCCTTGCGCAAGACAATTACTGGTGCTTGCCATCCAATATTGATAATGCTGTGTGGTGGCTGCTGGATAATGGTGACAAGTGGGATGACTCGCTGCTTTTGACGCTCGATCGTTGCCTGGAACGTATAACCTATTTCGGCCGGGCAGAATCCTTCACGCGCATTGAGCGAAACTCAGCTGATGCGCCAGCGCCGAACTGTACGCTGGAACAAGAACGACTCGCTGCCGGCGTTGGTGCGATACCGGTGCTGGTGCCACGATCTGATGCGACCCGCGAACAGATCGAACAAACGACAGGTAATTTAAACCCCACGATACCGCCTGGCGCCCAAGTGATGTACGCGCTTCGTCCGTCACGTCCTCCTGCCAGGGAAAGACCGAAAAGAAAATCGCGCAATCGGGATACGAATCTTATCCAATTTGCCATTGGATGGAATGTCGCGCCACGTCGCCAGGTGATTGTGCGACTCACCTCGCGTTTTCGTGGCGCAATCATCAAAGAATTACTGGGAATCAAATCCGGGAATCGGAAGATTACCTGGAGCCGTGCCAGCATTGATGTTCGTAATGCTGTAATGAACATGACGGGCAAGGACGCATCAGGAAAGCCGCTCAAGGGGCCACATCGACATACTGAATTTCTTGTCTGGTGCGAAGATGGTCAGCCCACACGTATACTAGTCTGGCGCGATCAAGCCCCATTCGACGAAGACGAGCAGGCCGCAATTTTCCACACTGCTTCGAGGGAACTCGCTTGGGCCGGAAATAGTCCTGACTCATGGCGCGTGAAGTTGATCCCGCTGGATCGTGCCGTGCCGCCTCCTCCTGGCTTCGATGGAGTAACCGCGAAAGTCTGGGAATCACTAACGCCTTACGTTCCACCACGTCACCACTTGCGAAACGGCAAGCCACGCGACCGTGAATCAGTAAATGCTCAGATCCGTCGAGAGCTCGCATCACGAGGCTTTCTTGGAGCCGATCAAGTGAGCGTTGAGCAGATTGGAGACGACGCCGACTGGGTCACTGTGCATATACCCCGTGGTTCAGCCAAAAATAGGGCGTTCATAGGTGACCGCCGCGGGTATCAGATACGCCTCACGTTTCCAGTGCCGGTTAACGGGCCAATCCGACTTGGCAATTCGAGTAGCTTTGGGCTTGGTATGTTCAAACCGGTTTCGGAAGAGTAAATGCCTTTTCACCGCAATCACCCCAACACTGACTGTCACCTGTCCGACAGTAGGATGTGGTCGCTGTTGCTTTTGCGGAAAATGGCGAGGCTGTATCCTATGTCGGATAAGCCGCTCGACCTCTTCTTATCAGGGGAAACTGCCGACCTCCGTAAGCAAGGCTGGAGCCAGCCACCCGCCGTGCGCAAGGTGAGCTACCTGCGTCCTGTCGATGCATTGCGGCCACGCTACACCACACCCCGGATAGAGGAACCCGACGCCACCACAGCGAGTTTCATCCTGGTCGGCAAGCCGCTGCAGCGCGTCGAGGAGTCATTACGCATCGGTGAACTAATGCGTGTGGCGGTCATGAGCCAGGCGAGGCGCGTATGCGGCGAAGAAAACGTGCCTGCCATATTCTCCGGACACGACATGCCCGAAGGCAACCGGCATCGTCATGCCTTATACCTGCCCTGGGACAACAATCGCGATGGCTACATCGATCACATACTGCTGCATGTTCCTGATGGCATGCAGGACGAACAGCAGCGGATCGTAGAAAACATCAAAAAACTATGGAGTCGCGGCGGCGGCGAGTGGCGCCTGGTGCTGGAAAGCATCGGTCATTCTGAAATAGCGCTCGCCTTGACACAACCTAGCAACGTCTGGGAGTCCGTCACACCCTATCTGCATCCCTGGCACGTCAAAATGCAATTCGATGACGCGGCACAGATCAAACGCGAATGCCGCGAACGCGGCCTGCCCGAGCCGAGTGGTCTGGAATCGTTCAACGAAGTGGAGGCTGGCAAGAACCGGAAATGCCGCCCGATCCATTTTCGGCGTTATCGCAATCGCCGGGGCCTCACCCAACCCGATCGTTTGGGCAGCTTCTGGCGCCTGACATTTCCGCAACCCGTACAAGGTCCGCTGGCACTCGGGTTCGCGTGTCACTTCGGCCTTGGCCTGTTCAGACCCTTGAATCAGAAACCTGAAGCACTTGAATTAAATCCATCACAAAAACAATTTTAATGCTCATGCTGGCGCATCAAACAGGTACAGGATCCGCGTCCACGCGGAGTAATGAAAATACTGGAGAAACAGCATCATTCCCGACGAGGCGCTGGACCTATAGATCCTCGTATTAACTTACCGGACTGACTTACTGAACATCATCCCGCAAACATCTCCCCCAGCAACACCAGCGTCCGCGCCGCCGCCGGCTTACTGATCGCACCCAGCCGTTTGACCAGGCGTTGCTTGTCCACGATGCGTATCTGATCGATGACGATCCGGCCCTTCTTCTGCTGGAAGGTGACGGGGACACGGAAGGGGTAATCATGTCCTTTCGTGGTCATCGGCGCGACAATCACGGTACGCAGGTGCCGGTTCAGTTCATCCGGTGAAACAATGACACAAGGTCGTGTCTTGTTGATTTCATGACCCTGGGTCGGATTCAGTGCCACCAGCCACACCTCGAAACGCCGGGCTACCACTCCCATTCCGTCTCGTCCCATTCCGTTGGTCCCAGGTATTCCTCGTCCAGCAGACTGTCATCTCCGCGCTCCGCCATTCCCATGCTTGCTTCTCCCCAGCCGGCACGCGGCTTCTCCAGGGGGCGGATTACCAGCCGGCCCTCCTCGACGCTCAGGTCGACCTCATCCTGCAAACCGCACTGCTCCAGCATCGCCTTGGGCAGGCGGATGCCACGTGAATTGCCGATGCGCACGATGCGGGTTTTCATGGCGTTTGGCCTGGATTTCATATAGTACCCACATTGTAATTACATCCGCAGTGCCTGTACACCCATTGCATCACGGCCCTGCATGCGGCCCTGCCAGTCCATGACTAAAGCCACGTCCGGATTCTCCCGTTATTCCCATCAGAAAGACCTGCAACTGCTGCCCTACCTGTCCAGGGAGCCGGATATGGACGACACCGCCCATCAGAACGAACTGCCGCTGCCCTTCCCGGAAGCCAGCGGCGATCAGCCACTATTGCCGGCGCGCATGGTCAACGAGTTCCAGTACTGTCCGCGCCTGGCCTATCTGGAGTGGGTGCAGGGCGAATGGGCGGATTCCGCTGATACTGTCGAGGGCCGCCACACCCATCGCCGGGTGGACCGGCCCGGCGGGACACTACCGGCGCCGAATGACATCGAAGCAACCACCCGCATCCATGCCCGCTCCATCACGCTGTCTTCCACCAGGCTCGGTCTGATCGCGAAGCTGGACCTCATCGAGGGAGACGAGGACAGCCTGGTTCCGGTCGATTACAAACGCGGCAAACGGCCGCATATCCCGAAAGGCGCCTATGACCCGGAGCGGGTCCAGCTCTGTGTGCAGGGGATGTTACTGGAGGAGAACGGTTATACCTGCGGAGAAGGCGTGTTGTATTACAGCGAGTCCAGGGAACGGGTACGCGTCGTTTTTGATGATGAACTGCGCACCTTGACGCGGGCTGCCATTGACGGCCTGCGCCTGATCGCCGCCGGTGGCCAGATGCCGCCGCCGCTGGAAGACAGCCCGAAATGTCCACGCTGTTCGCTCGTGGGCATCTGTCTGCCGGACGAGGTGAATTTCTTTCGCAAGGGGCAGGACAGCCCGCGCCCGCTGGCCGTGGCACGCGAGGAAGCCATGCCGGTGTATGTACAGGCCAACAAGGCCAAGGTGGCCAAGAAAGGAGAAACTCTGGAAATCAGCGTCGAGGATCACAAGGTCCAGACCGTGCGTCTGCTGGATACCTCGCAAGTTGTGCTGATGGGCAATGTCTATATGACTATGCCGACGCTGCATGAACTGTTGCGCCGCGAGATTCCGGTGAGTTGGCATTCCTACGGCGGCTGGTTTCTCGGCCATTCCGCCAGCACCGGACACAAGAATGTCGAGCTACGCACAGCCCAGTACCGGACCAGTTTCGACGAGAGCCGCTGCCTGCACATCGCCCGGGTACTGGTGCATAACAAGATCCTAAACAGTCGCACGCTGTTGCGGCGTAACTGGCGAGGTGAGGAAGACCCGAAGCCGCTACTGGCCAATCTGAAACGTGATGCCGAGCATGCGCTGCATGCTCCGGACCAGTCGACCCTGCTGGGTATCGAGGGTAGTGCAGCTGCCCGCTATTTTGGCGCCTTCTCACAGTTGATCAAGCGCGACGCGGATACCCGAAGCCTGGTGTTTGATTTCAACCGGCGTGACCGCCGGCCGCCACCGGACCCGGTCAATGCCTTACTTTCCTATGCTTATACCGTGCTGGTACGTACCTGGACCATCACGCTCTCCACGGTCGGCTTCGATCCCTACCGTGGCTTCTATCATCAACCCCGCTACGGGCGTCCGGCGCTGGCGCTGGACATGATGGAACCGTTCCGGCCACTGATAGCCGAATCGAGCGTACTTTATGCGATCAACAACGGTGAGGTACGGCCCAGCGACTTCATCTCGGCCGCCGGCAGCTCGACGCTGACGTCCGAAGGCCGCAAAAGGTTCATCGGTACCATCGAACGCCGCCTGGGCCAGGAGATCACCCATCCCCTGTTCGGTTACCGGGCCAGTTATCGGCGCATCCTGGAGATACAGGCGCGCTTGCTGGGTCGCTATCTGCTGGGCGACATCGACGATCTGCCCGCCTTCACAACGAGGTGATACGGATGGACGAACACCTCTACATCGTGACCTACGATATCGCGGAAACAAAACGCTGGCGTGCCATCTTCAAGCTGATGAAGGGTTATGGTGAGTGGCTGCAGCTGTCCGTGTTCCAGTGCCGCCTGAGCCGACGCCGCCATGCCGAACTGCTTGCAACCCTGGATGAAATCATCCACCATGATCACGACCATGTCCTGATGCTGGACTTGGGCCTGGCGGACAAAGTCGACCCGCGTGTGATCAGTCTCGGCAAGACCTTCAACGCAGTGACACGCGAAGCAGTCATTGTGTGAGCCTCCGCCGGGACAATGCGAGCAGTCCGGTGACACCCTGATCCCGGTGAGTGCTCGCAATGGACAGCTCTTTTACAATAAGTATGTTACAAACCACATTCTGTTTGGTCTGTATGAGTATGGAGATCAGACTTGTGAGAAATTTGTACCCCTCGCAAACAACAATACAACAAACTGATCTTTTAAGGCTTTTTAAAGGGTCTATATTCCGCCGCATCATGCGGCGGCCTCATTGAAGCCAAACCGGACAGAACAAAAGACGGTTCATATAATTAATATTCCGCCGCATCATGCGGCGGCCTCATTGAAGCACCAGTTTGGTCGAGCCCTTGGAAAGGATCGTTGGCATATTCCGCCGCATCATGCGGCGGCCTCATTGAAGCAACATCATTTCCTTATAGACGCGCTCAACGTCCTTGATATTCCGCCGCATCATGCGGCGGCCTCATTGAAGCTGGAGCTGGTTGAAACACAGGCACAGGAAAAAGTAAATATTCCGCCGCATCATGCGGCGGCCTCATTGAAGCAGCAGCGGCGCGCCTTCCACATTCTCAATGACGTAGATATTCCGCCGCATCATGCGGCGGCCTCATTGAAGCTGGGCTGCGGATTCAACGAGCTCCCGCAGGGGTTTGGGATATTCCGCCGCATCATGCGGCGGCCTCATTGAAGCGGGTTATAATGCCCGGTGTAATGAATGAGGTTCTGATATATTCCGCCGCATCATGCGGCGGCCTCATTGAAGCAAACAGGTGCGGGTAAGACAGGATTGCCGGGGGCAGGATATTCCGCCGCATCATGCGGCGGCCTCATTGAAGCTCATAGTCCGTCATCGTCTTTTTCCTCGACTATCAGATATTCCGCCGCATCATGCGGCGGCCTCATTGAAGCGACTCCGACGTGATGCTGGGATAGCCCAGCACGGGACATATTCCGCCGCATCATGCGGCGGCCTCATTGAAGCTCGTAGGCTTCCGTGATCTGCTGCTTGAGCTGTGGAATATTCCGCCGCATCATGCGGCGGCCTCATTGAAGCAACGACACACCGGTATAATCCGGAAGCACATCAACATATATTCCGCCGCATCATGCGGCGGCCTCATTGAAGCTGTAATAGCTTGCGCCGGTCCCACCAGTTCACAACTAATATTCCGCCGCATCATGCGGCGGCCTCATTGAAGCTAGCCGAGTCCGGCCTCGTGGAGCTGGCGGGCGATCTCATATTCCGCCGCATCATGCGGCGGCCTCATTGAAGCCGCGGATGTGCCGCGTTCACTTGTGACCCCTCGCCACATATTCCGCCGCATCATGCGGCGGCCTCATTGAAGCATCGCATCCTCGACACTGGCAAACTGTATGCCACTTTATATTCCGCCGCATCATGCGGCGGCCTCATTGAAGCACTACTAGCATGGATCCTAGCCTCTTCGGCAGTTTGATATTCCGCCGCATCATGCGGCGGCCTCATTGAAGCATACGGATGGTGCGTTGAGTGCTGGCGGTGCATCGCATATTCCGCCGCATCATGCGGCGGCCTCATTGAAGCATCTGCCGGACGCGGCCTGTGTTTTTGCGGCGCTCTTCGCATATTCCGCCGCATCATGCGGCGGCCTCATTGAAGCACCGGCTGGCTCATCTGGGACCAGCGCAAACGGCCGAATATTCCGCCGCATCATGCGGCGGCCTCATTGAAGCCATACTTGGAGAACTTGGAGATTGATGCATCGTGGGATATTCCGCCGCACCATGCGGCGGCCTCATTGAAGCAAGTGAAACGAATGGGATCTTTCGCATAATTTTGCGATATATTCCGCCGCATCATGCGGCGGCCTCATTGAAGCTCGAGCAGGGAAGCCTGAGATCGGCTCTCGCAAGTGATATTCCGCCGCATCATGCGGCGGCCTCATTGAAGCTGGTCCAACCAGGTCGCCCAGCTCACCGCCGCGGCCGATATTCCGCCGCATCATGCGGCGGCCTCATTGAAGCAGCATCAACTCGGTCTTGCCCGACTGGGTGCTGGTGATATTCCGCCGCATCATGCGGCGGCCTCATTGAAGCTTAGCCACTTGCATAGCAAAAGAGGCATATGATGAGATATTCCGCCGCATCATGCGGCGGCCTCATTGAAGCCGGCCATTTCCTTGCTAACCATGCACCGAATAGTTCATATTCCGCCGCATCATGCGGCGGCCTCATTGAAGCCTGCGCCTGGCCGCGCGCGAATTGTACGATCAGTCGGTAAATATTCCGCCGCATCATGCGGCGGCCTCATTGAAGCGAGACGATGATCAGGTGCATCTCATCTTCGTAATAGATATTCCGCCGCATCATGCGGCGGCCTCATTGAAGCAGGAAGTAGTGGAGCATGATATCGTCATAGGCCTGTATATTCCGCCGCATCATGCGGCGGCCTCATTGAAGCCGGAGATAGCCAAACCCGTACCACCTCCCCGTTGTGTATATTCCGCCGCATCATGCGGCGGCCTCATTGAAGCTTGTGATGGGTACGATCATTGGGATCGATCCTGGCATATTCCGCCGCATCATGCGGCGGCCTCATTGAAGCGATAATGTGCAGTGCTACAACGGAAATTCATCCTATATATTCCGCCGCATCATGCGGCGGCCTCATTGAAGCGTCGCCGGCAGCCGCGAGGAATGCACGATTTCCATGATATTCCGCCGCATCATGCGGCGGCCTCATTGAAGCCTGTTTGTGGACCTGCCTAGCGGAAGGAGTCTCCACTATATTCCGCCGCATCATGCGGCGGCCTCATTGAAGCCTGCAGCGGACTGAATTGCAGCAGGCTGCCGACACCGGATATTCCGCCGCATCATGCGGCGGCCTCATTGAAGCTTGGGCGCTGGATCGGGCAGGCTGATGCCGGTCGCCGGATATTCCGCCGCATCATGCGGCGGCCTCATTGAAGCGGCTCCAAGGCGAATGACCCTGACAGGTACGTCAACAATATTCCGCCGCATCATGCGGCGGCCTCATTGAAGCGCCATGAGTCTTACCCGCACAGAATCTGTCAATCAGCGTATTCCGCCGCATCATGCGGCGGCCTCATTGAAGCGGCCCGAAGGTCTCGCCGTGGGTCGGCATTGCCAACGTATTCCGCCGCATCATGCGGCGGCCTCATTGAAGCGATCGGCGTATCGGCAGAAATTCCTGACGGGTCTGAGTATTCCGCCGCATCATGCGGCGGCCTCATTGAAGCTATGTGCACGATCACCATAATGTTGCGAATCCATAGGTATTCCGCCGCATCATGCGGCGGCCTCATTGAAGCCTTTGCTTGTTTGGTAAACATAAATCATGAATCATAGTATTCCGCCGCATCATGCGGCGGCCTCATTGAAGCGAACTCTGGGGAATCGCGATCAAGCTCAGCCATCGCTGTATTCCGCCGCATCATGCGGCGGCCTCATTGAAGCAGGCGGATGGCGAGCTGTGTCGAGTTCCAGGGATCGTAGTATTCCGCCGCATCATGCGGCGGCCTCATTGAAGCGACAGCCAGATCCCCGGGTCCCCGAACGGCCGGTGTCGTTGTATTCCGCCGCATCATGCGGCGGCCTCATTGAAGCCGCTGGACGAACTAAGGGATATCGCTCACTCGATCAGTATTCCGCCGCATCATGCGGCGGCCTCATTGAAGCAAGAGTGTCGGGGGTATGATCAACCCGGACGGAACTGTATTCCGCCGCATCATGCGGCGGCATCATTGAAGCGCCATCGGACAGATAGGGGACGGCATCCTTGACCGCGGTATTCCGCCGCATCATGCGGCGGCCTCATTGAAGCAGCAGGGTAACCTGAAGCAGCAGGGTAACCTGCTGACCGGCCAGAAATCGCGTAACAGGCTTCGGGACTTTTACGGGACACAGTTCTGCGCGGTTATGCACAGTCCTGCAGATAGAGGCAACGGACGCCCCAATATTTATTTATAAAACAGCACCATGCAAGACAACACTGCCCTCATAATGCTGGGGTCGGTGGTTCATGTCCACCCGTAGCCACCATTTCGCAGAGAGTTACGTGGGTTTCTATGTTGCGCTGTTGCCTGTACG
>Ga0210124_1000371_pt1 | contig 23783 bp, 21 predicted proteins | sample Muzzi_PWC_D2_FD_185554 | JGI IMG/M metagenome (GOLD analysis project Ga0210124, IMG submission 185554) | Wetland microbial communities from San Francisco Bay, California, USA, that impact long-term carbon sequestration - Muzzi_PWC_D2 (SPAdes) | ecosystem: Environmental > Aquatic > Marine >... | reverse complement strand
TCTTCAGGTTTGCCTCGGCGATGCGCGCAAACGAGCGGGCCACGATCGCCCGGCCGCCGAGGTGGCGCGGCTCCATGGCGGCGTGCTCGCGGGAACTGCCCTCGCCGTAGTTCTCGTCGGCGATCACCACCCAGCCGAGCCCCTTCGCCTTGTAGTCGCGGGCGACCTGGTTGAAGTCGAGGCCCGCCTCGCCGGTGAGGACGTTGCGGCCCTTGCCCGCCTCTTCCGTGAAGGCGTTGATCGCGCCGATGTACATGTTGTTGGAGATGTTATCGAGGTGGCCGCGGAACTTGAGCCACGGGCCGGCCGGGGAGACGTGGTCGGTGGTGCACTTGCCCAGGGCCTTGACCAGGATCGGCAGCTCCTGGAAGTCCTTCGCCGGGTCGCGCGGGCCGAACGGCTCCAGCAGGGCGATGCGCTCGCTCTTCGAGCTGACCGTTACCTCGCCGCTCTGGGTCGGGGCGACGTAGCCGCCCTCCTTGCTGGCGAACCCGGTCTCGGGCAGCTCGATCCCGACCGGCGGGCGAAGCTTGAACTTCTTGCCGTCGGCGCCGGTGAGCTCGTCGGTGGTCGGATTGAACTTGGTGGTGCCGGCAATCGCCGCCGCCACGACGATCTCGGGGCTGCCGATGAATGCCTGGGTATCCGGGTTGCCATCGGCGCGCTTCTTAAAGTTCCGGTTGTAGGAGGTGATGATCGTGTTCACCCCCGGTGCGCCGTCGCGCTTCCACTGGCCGATGCACGGGCCACAGGCGTTGGCGAGGACCACGCCGCCGACCTTCTCGAAGTCGGCGAGGATGCCGTCACGGATGATGGTTTCCTGGATTCGGTCCGAGCCCGGGGTCACGTAGAACTCGGTCTTCGCCTTCAGGCCGTGCTCTGCCGCCTGGCGGGCGATGGAGACCGCACGGGTGAGGTCCTCGTAGGAGGAGTTGGTGCACGAGCCGATCAGGGCCGCGGAGATGTCGGTGGGCCAGTTGTTCGCCACGGTATCCTCGCCCCACTTGGAGATCGGCCGTCCCAGGTCCGGGGTGTGCGGCCCGACCACCTGCGGCTCCAGGGCGGACAGATCGATCTCGTACACCTCGTCGTAGTACTTCTCCGGGTGGGCGTGGCAGTCGGGGTCGGAGCGCAGCTGGGCGCGGTGGGCATCCGCGAGATCCGCCACCGCGGCGCGCTCGGTGATCCGCAGGTAGCGGCCCATGGCGTCGTCGTAATCGAACAGCGAGCAGGTGGCGCCGATCTCGGCGCCCATGTTGGTAATCGTGCCCTTGCCGGTGCAGGAGATCGCGTCGGCCCCTTCGCCGAAGTACTCGACGATCTTGCCGGTGCCGCCCTTCACCGTGAGGAGCTGTGCCACCTTGAGGATGACGTCCTTCGGCGAGGCCCAGCCGGAGAGCTTGCCGGTCAGCTTGATGCCCACGAGCTTGGGAGCGCGGGTGCCGAAGCCCAGGCCGGTCATCACGTCCACCGCGTCGGCGCCGCCGACGCCGATGGCGACCATCCCCAGACCGCCGGCATTCGGGGTGTGGGAGTCGGTGCCGACCATCATCATGCCGGGCACCGCATAGTTCTCCAGCACCACCTGGTGGATGATCCCCGCGCCGGGCTTCCAGAAGCCCATGCCGTACTTCATGGCCGCGGAGTAGAGGAAGTCGTAGACCTCGCGATTGCTGTCCAGCGCGATGGTCAGGTCGGAGCCGGCACCCGTATGGGCCTGGATCAGGTGGTCGCAGTGGACCGTGGTCGGCACCGCCGTGGTCGGCAGTCCCGCGGTCATGAACTGCAGGATCGCCATCTGGGCAGTCGCATCCTGCATGGCGACCCGGTCGGGCCGCACGAGCAGGTCGGAGACGCCGCGATCGAGCGGCGTATTTTCCGGGTCGTCCATGTGGGAGAAGAGGATCTTCTCCACCAGGGTGAGGTCGCGGCCGAGCTTGGCGCGCATATGGGCGTGGGTGGACTCCAGGGAGTCGTACAGGGTGCGAACGGCATTGATGTCGATGAGCATCGGCATCTCCTCATGGGGGTTGGCCAAGGGGGATAGGGCGCCGCTACTGCCGCGGCCAGGCGAACCTTAATATTTAGAGGATTCACAAAGACCGGGCAACTGGCCCCCGTAGCCCCGATGGCGATGGGCCTCTCCTCGGGCCGGGGTGCACCGAGGATGGGCTCTGCGGCGCTGTTGGCGGTAATTCCCTGTGTAGGGGCACGGCATGCCGTGCCCCTACGGTGGGGTGAAGATCGTGGTCGGAGCAGACACCCGCGCTGACGGTCGAGGAACGGTGAGAGCGCTAGCCGTATGGACCGCGCCTGTCGGCCCTTGATCCGCCCGGCGGGGCAGCCAATGATGACCGGCATTTGCGCACGTTTGCGCCGTCGTCATCGCGCCGTTATTCCCGCCCCGACATCCCTCCGTGGCCAGCTTCCCCCTCAAGACCGGCGTCCTGCTGGTCAACCTGGGTAGCCCCGTGGCGCCGACTGCGCCGGCGGTGCGCGTCTTCCTGCGCGAATTCCTCGGCGACCCCCGGGTGCTCGACATGCCGGGCATCGCCCGCGCCCTCCTCCTCAACCTGGTGATCCTGCCGTTCCGGCCGCGCAAGGCGGCCGAGGCGTACCACAAGATCTGGTCGCCGGAGGGCTCGCCCCTCATGGTCCACGGCCGCGCCCTGCGCCAGCGGGTCGCGGAGGTCCTCGGCGACCATGTGCGGGTGGAGCTCGCCATGCGTTACGGTCACCCGACCATCGAGGGCGCCCTCGACCACCTGCGCTGGGCCGGCTTCGACCGGGTGGTGGTCTTTCCCCTCTACCCCCAGTTCGCCGCCTCCACCACGGGCTCCATCCTGGAGGAGGTTTGCCGCCAGGCCGGCCGCCTGTGGAACACCCCCTTCATCCACGTGACCGAGCCGTACTACGACCACCCGGGCTTCATCGATGCGGCGGCGGCGGTGGCGCGGCCAGAGCTGGATGCGGCCCAGCCGGACTTCGTCCTGTTCAGCTACCACGGCCTGCCGGAGAAGCAGATCCGCAAGGGAGACGACACCGGCCACCGGTGTCTCGCCTCGGACGACTGTTGCGCGCGCGTGTTCGAGGGCAACCGCAACTGCTATCGCGCGCAATGCTTCGCCACCAGCCGCGCCCTGATCGAGAGGCTCGGTCTCGACGCGCAGGCCACCGCCACGACCTTCCAGTCACGCTTCGGCAAGACCCCGTGGATTCAGCCGTTTACCGACGTGCAGATCGAGGCCCTGGCCCGGCGTGGGGTGAAACGGCTGGCGGTGCTGTGTCCCGCCTTCGTCGCCGACTGCCTGGAAACCCTGGAGGAGATCGGCATCCGCGGCCGCGACGCCTTCTTCGCCGCCGGCGGCGAAGAGCTCACCCTCGTCCCGTGCGTCAACAGCCACGAGACGTGGGCCCAAGGCGTCGTGCGGATCCTACGCGATAGCGCCCCATGGCTCCGGTGACACCGTCGAGCGCGCCGTGAGGATCAGCGCAGATCCTAACCGATCAAACACCCCTCACACCGCGGGAACACGAAAGCACGAAAGGGGGGAAGCACGAAAAGCAACCGATTGAATTCTTTCGTGTTTTTCAAACCTTCGTGGTTTCGTGGTCCCTCTTTCGAGAACACTCGAACGTGTCGAATCCCTCGACAATCGTTATTTCCGCTGACCGTCTGTGAGAGAAGCGGGAGCGGCCCGCAAAGACCGTCCCGCTTCCCCGATGAGGGGGGCGTCTTCGGGTTGTGATGGCGTCCTCCGCCCGGTGGGAGGGATCCGGGGGGAGGGAGCGTTACATCACGACGCCGTCGACGTCCCCCTGCCAGACCGGTCAGACGTGCATGTGCATCGGCCGGGCGTATTCGGCGAGGTCGTGGTCCAGATCCTCGACCAGGCGGATGAGCGCAGCCATCCGCGGTTCCCGCTCGTCCGGCGGCAGCCCTTCGACCTCCGCGGCCTCGACGGTCAGTCTGCGGAGCCGTGTGCCGAACCGCTCTTTCTCGGTAACCGGGAGGTGTTGGTACATCTCCGTGGCGAGCTCAAGCCGTTTCTTGATGGTTTCCATGCCGACCTCCAAATGCGACGTTGGCCAAGGTGCACCACTGCCCCCCGGCCAAGGTCGCCATCACATTCCGTCCACATCCTCCATGGTCGTGACCAGTTCGTCCTGGTGTTCCGGGTAGGGCGGCCAGTCTGCGGTCACCCCTTCCTCCCGGAACCGCTCGATGCACGCAATCAGCCATGCGGCGCCGTCGCGCATGGCGCAGGCCTCGGTGAGGGTCTCGTCGAGGATCCTGCGCAGCTCACTGCGGCCGTGGCGGACCTCGGGGTGTCCGTCGCCGAGCGTCTCCGCGGCGGCGTTCAAGGTCCCCTCGATCTCCAGCAGACACTCCCCGGCCGCCTCGAACGAGGCCGCACGGACCAGGTGGCGGAACCGGCGCGCGACCACCCCCGCCTCTAGCAAGGCGATCTCGTGGTGGAGAGCACGCAACGCTGGTTTCCCGTGCTCTTCCTTGGTCCACCGATGCGGGGCCAGAAGCTCTCTCGAGTCCTCCCGGAGCCTCTCAAGCCGCGGTCTCTGGCTCTCCGCCACCTGGCGACTCAGGCGCTGGAGACGGTCGCTGAACTGCCCGAGCACCTCCACGCTGTCACCGTAAACGTCGAGGATTCGATCAATCCACTCCCGTCGCAGCAACATGGTGAGTCTCCTTTCTCCCCCAAAGGATACCCCACGCGGGAGGAGCACGCCGGGGCGGGGGCACGGCATGCCGTGCCCCTACGGCCGCAGGAAATGGGATTCGAGGCGCGTCCGAAATGAGGCCGATCGCCGGCCGCAGGCCGGGACTGCCCCTGGCCCCTCGCCCCTGACTCCTACCGGCTAGCCGATCCCCAGCACCCGATCGATCTTCGCCTTGTCGAACCCCTTGATCGTCTTGCCCTTGAGGATGATCACCGGCACGGACGTGCCACCGGACCGGCGCTGGCACTCCTCCAGGGCGCGGGGATCCCGCGTGATGTCCTTCTTCTTTACCGGGATGTCGAGCTTCTTCAGGTAGTTCATCGCCTGGGTGCAATAGCCGCAGGTTGGGGTGGTGTAGATCGTGGCGTAGAGGCCCATCGGAGACTCCTGCTGCCGGCGCGCGAGGGTGGTCAGGCCGCGACCATCTCGCCACGCTGGTAGACGAGACGGCCGTCCACCAGGGTGTGGGTGGCGCGGCCGACCATCGCGTGGCCCTCCCACGGGGTGTTGCGCGACTTGGAGAAGTGGCGATCGCTGTCGTAGGTCCAGCGCTCGTCGGGATCGAACAGGGTCACATCGGCTGCGGCGCCCACTCCGAGGTGGCCGGCGTCGAGGCCCAGGATCGCGGCCGGGCCGGAGGTGAGACGGGCCACCAGGTCGACCATCGCCATGCCGTGGTCGCGCACCAGGCTCAGGGAGAGGGGCAGGCAGCTCTCCAGACCGATGATGCCGAACGGCGCCTCGTCGAACGGCCGCTCCTTCTCCTCCGGGGCGTGGGGCGCGTGGTCGGTGGCGATGGCGGTGATGGTGCCGTCGATGATGGCCGCGCGGACCGCGTCGCGATCCGCCGGAGAGCGCAGGGGCGGACTCATCTTCCAGTGGGTGTCGAAGGCCGGCATCTCCTCGTCGGTGAGCAGGAAGTGGTGCGGTGCGGCCTCGGCGCTCACCGACAGGCCGCGGGCCTGGGCGCGGCGTACCAGATCGACGCCGCCGCGGGTGGAGAGGTGGGCGACGTGCAGTGGCGTGCCGGTCAGCTCGCACAGGCGGATGTCGCGGTCGATGTGCACGTCCTCGGCGGCGTTGCAGATGCCGCGCAGGCCCAGCTCCGTGGCGCGCCACCCCTCGTTCATCAGCCCGTGGTCGAACAGGCAGTCGTCCTGGGCGTGGATGATCACCGGCACCCGGAACGGCCGCAGATACTCCATGGCGTGGCGCATGACCAGACCGTCCTGCACGCCGCGGCCGTCGTCGGAGAAGGCCACGCAGCCGGTGTCACAAAGCTCGCCGAGGTCGGCGAGGACCTCCCCCTTGAGGCCGTGGGTGAGGGCGCCGATGGGCCGCACCTTCACCGGAGCCACCTCGGCCCGTTTCAACATCAGGCGGGTGACCGAGGCGTTGTCGTTGGTGGGTGCGGTGTTGGGCATGGGGCAGATGGTGGTGAAGCCGCCCGCGGCGGCGGCGCGGGAGCCGGAGAGAATGTCCTCCTTCCACTCCTGGCCGGGTTCACGCAGGTGGACGTGGAGATCGATCAGGCCGGGGGACACGATCAGGCCGGTCGCGTCGAGCGTCTCGCGCCCCTCCATGGTTCCCCCCACCTGCGCGACGCGGCCGTCGCTGATGGCGAGGTCGCAGGGACGGTCGATACCGTTCGCCGGGTCGATCAGGTGGCCGTTCTTGATGACGAGGTCGTACATGGTCTCACCGAGGGCTGGGAGGATCAGCGAAAATAACGATCATCGATAAATCCGATGCGATCGGTGCTTACGTGCCGGGGAACACGAAAGCACGAAAATTTGAAAACACGAAAGAGTTCACGGTTGTTTTTCGTGCCTTCCCCCTTTCGTGTTTTCGTGTTCCAGGGGTGTGAGGGGCGGTTGAGCGTCCAGGGCTGTTCCTGCTGGTCCTCTAGGAGGTTCGAGTGGCGACGCGGCGTCGATATGACCGCGATCTTCGCTGCCGGAGATTCGGTCCGCGAGCAAGCTCGGTCCTACCTCTTTTTCTTGCCCCACATCACGTAGAGCACCGCCATGCGCACCGCCACGCCGCTGGTGACCTGGCTGAGGATCAGGGAGGGGGCCGCGTCGGCCAACTCGTGGGTGAGCTCGACGCCGCGGTTGATCGGTCCCGGGTGCATGACCGCGCAGTCCGGGGCGGCGAGGGCCAGGTGGCGGCGGGTGAGGCAATAACGCGCCGCATACTCGCGCAGGTTGGGGAAGGTGTGGCCGCCCTGGCGCTCCATCTGGATGCGCAGCATCATGATCGCATCCACCCCTTCTACCGCCTCCTCCAGCCGCGTATATACCCGGCAGCCGTAACGCTCCACCGCGGTCGGCAGGAGGGTCGGAGGGGCGCAGACGCGCACCTCCATGCCCATGGTGCGCATGGCAAGGAGGTTGGAACGGGCGACCCGCGAGTGGCTGATGTCGCCGACAATCGCCACCTTAAGGCCGGCGAGGCGGCCCTTGGCGTGGCGCAGGGTGAAGAGGTCCAGGAGGGCCTGGGTGGGGTGGGCGTGGCAGCCATCGCCGGCGTTGATCACCGGCACCGAGAGGTGGTGGGCGAGGTAGGCGGCCGCGCCGGAGGCAGGGTGGCGCACGACGATCAGGTCCGTGCCCATGGCCTCCAGGTTGCGCGCGGTGTCGCGCAGGCTCTCCCCCTTCTTCACCGACGAGCCCGTGGTGGAAAAGTTGATCACGTCCGCCGACAGCCGCTTGCCTGCCAGCTCGAAGGAAGAGCGGGTGCGGGTAGAGGGCTCGTAGAAGCAGTTCATGATGGTGATGCCGCGCAGGGTCGGCACCTTCTTCACCGCTCGTTTGCCGATCTCGTAAAAGCTCTCGGCCTGGTCGAGGAGGTAGCGGATGTCCGCGGCCGTCAGGTCCGCGGTGTCGAGGAGATCCGTGTGTGGAAACGGCTTGGCCGGGGTCGCGGTGGGTGGGTCGATGACGTCCGGCATGGGGCTCTCCTCGACTGGCGGCTAGGCGGCGGCCGGTTTCTCTGGCAGGGCCATGAGGCACACCGCGTCCTCGGGTGCGCCGTCCTCCACGAACCGTACCCGGATCGTCTCCGTGGGTGCGGTGGGGACGTTCTTACCCACGTAGTCGGCGCGTATGGGTAGCTCACGGTGGCCGCGGTCCACCAGCACCACCAGCTCGATACGCGCCGGCCGGCCGAGGGCCATCAGCCCCTCCAGGGCCGCGCGGATGGAACGGCCGGTGTAGAGCACGTCGTCGGTCAGCAGGACCAGGGCGTCCTCCAGATCGACCGGGATCTCGGTGCGCACCAGGTCGGGATAGTCGCTGCGGGCGCGCAGGTCGTCGCGGTAGAGGGTGATGTCCAGGGTCCCCACCGGGACCTCGATGCCCGCGATCTCCGCGATGCGCCCGGCGAGGCGCCGGGCGAGGTGGGTACCACGGGTACGGACGCCGATCAGGACGGCGTGGCGGAGATCCTCGTGGGCCTCGAGGACCTCATGGGCCATGCGGCTGATTGTGCGGCCGAACGCCTCCCCGGTCAGGGGACGGGCGATCTCGACTCGCGGCTCGGGGGGCGCCATTTATGCTCCCCTCCCGGCCCGTTCACGGCAAAAAAAAGGCGCCCCCGCGTTCTCGTACAGGAGAGTCTCGGAGGCGCTGCCACGCATCGGGGTCACTCTTTCGAGCCTCACAGGGCTTCATTTAAAGAGTGAACGAAGGCTACGTGCAGGGGCGCCAGGAGTCAAGGTGGCTCGGCGGCGGTCCGCGGCGGCGGGTAGTTCAGCCACCCCCTCCTGCTGGTGCCGCCTGGAACGACCGCGCGGCCCGTTTCATCGCGCCGGCCCGCGGGTGCGCTGGCCCCAACAGGTATGGCACGCGGCCGCGGCGTTCCTCCTGGCGTGCTCGGCCGCGAACCCGGAGCGCCGCGCGTTTCCCGCCCGCCGTCAGTCTCCGAGCAGGTTTGCTCGGACAGCCGTTCGGGGCGGTGTGGGGCTACTCGACTACCCGCTCCTCATCGACGCTGAAGTCAAAGCTGTACTGGATGTCGAAGGGAAAGAAGACGTACGCGGTCCAGTCGGCGGCCACCTTGACCCGATTGTCCGCGTAAACGACGCGGACCTCCTGCTGAGGGTCGTCGATCCACGCGTTGCTCTCCTGCGTGACCTCGTAGATTCGCGACTTGAAGTGGCTGGGACCGATCGCGGGGGCGACCTTGACCAGCTCCCGCACCTCGTCCCGGAATTGAAAGTAGGACAGCCACGGCCGGGCAAGCTGCCAGCCGGCCCAGATGCCTGTCGCCAGCAGGGCGAGGAAGATGAGACCACCGATAGGGATCTTGCCGGCATTCATGGGAGCCACTCCTGCGTTGTATCTCTGTACCCCTTTCGGTACGGACGGACGCAACTGGAGTCGAGGGCGACGCGGCGACCAGGGTTTCCCGGTAGCGCTCACGCCGTCGGTCTTCGAAGATAGGGGATATGGCCGCCCCGCAATTGACCGTCGGTGCCCACGTCTCCGCCGCGGGCGGGGTCGACAAGGCGCCGGCGCGCGGTCGGGAGATCGGCTGTGACGGGATGCAGGTCTTTACCCGGAACCAGCGGAGCTGGCGTGCCAGCCCCCTGGGTGCGGAGGAGATCGCCGCCTTTCGCGAGGCTCGGGAGCGGCTCGCCATTCGCACGGTGATGAGCCACGACAGCTACCTCATTAACCTCGCCTCGCCCGAGCCGGACAAGCGGGAGCGCTCCATCCAGGCCTTTGCGGCGGAGTTGGTCCGGTGTCACCAGCTGGGCATCGAGCTGCTCAACTTCCACCCCGGCTCGCACCTCACTGCCGGGGTCGAGGTGGGGATCGCGACCCTCTGCGACAGTCTCAACGAGATCTGCGCACGCCACCGGTCGGCGACCGACGTCACCCTCGTGCTCGAGACCGTGGCCGGGCAGGGGACGAATATCGGTCGTACTTTCGAGGAGATCCGGGCGATTCTTGACGGTCTGAAGGAGCCGGAGCGATTCGCCGTCTGCGTCGACACCTGCCACGTCTTTGCCGCCGGCTACGACCTTCGCAGCGAGGCGGGGTGGGCAGCGACCTGGGCGGCCTTCGACGAGGTGATTGGCCTGGAGCGGCTCGCCGCCTTCCACGTGAACGACTCGAAGGGCGGCTTCGACAGCCGTAAGGACCGCCACATGCTCCTGGGGCGCGGCGAGATCGGGCCCGAGGCCTTTCTGCGCCTGGTGACCGACCCGCGCACCCGTCACCGCCCGATGTTCTTGGAGACGCCCACCGACCCCGAGGGGTATGCCGCCGAACTGGCCTGGTTACGCCAGATGGCCGCCGCCGGCGCGGTGCCGCCACTGCCGGCCGTGGTCGAGAGTCGGGGCGGCCTGTGATCCGGGGGTGCGTAGTCCTCGCCCGCGGGGAGGGCCGGCACGCCAGTCAGCCGCCCTGGGAGGCTGGTCCGCCGGGGTCCCGCCTTCGTTCGCAAACGATGCCGTAGGGGCACGGCATGCCGTGCCCGCTGACTGCGCCCTACCGGTGTCGCAGCAGCTTCAGGGCGAGGATGACCAGGGGCGTCGCGTGCAGCAGGAGGTCGAAGATGTCCAGGGGGCGGACCAGCTCACCGCGCGACAGCATCTTCAGTTTCTCCCAGAGGTGGGGCTCCGGGACGAAGGGGGCCAGCGCCATGAGCACGGCGACCACTGCGAGGGGCGCGAGGGGAACCCGGTCGAGCCAGTTCATGGGAGTTTCGTTGCTGTGGGTCGGCCGCGAGTGCCGGAAACAAGTTGGCCCACGCTCCTGAGGGGGGAGGAGGCGTGGGCCAATCCAGGGGGTTTATGAGGAGGGAGTAAAACCCGGTTGCCTGGATAACCTTTGAGAGCCGACCCGAAGAGCGGGGATTCACGCGGCGGATTCTTTTTTTTGCGGCACTTACTGCCCCCTCCGGCACCCGGCCTCCGGTGCCCGCGAGAGGCCACGGAGGGGCGTCTCCGGCCGCATCACCGGGGGGCGGGCCGCGACCCCGTTTCGGGTCCGGGCCGTGCGAATAAAGACGGCTAAGCGCCTGTCACCGTGGGGATCTTCAGAGTATCCCCGGGCCGGATGATGGCCGAGCCGCCGAGCCGATTGTGGCGCCGCAGGGCGTCCACCGTCGTCTTGTAGTGGCGTGCAATCTCCCACAGAGACTCGCCGGAGACCACCTCGTGGAGGACGAACGGCCGCGGCTTGAGGCGCAGGATCTGGTCGGGCTGGAGGGTCGCCGAGGTGCGGATCCCGTTCCATACCGCCAGGTCCTCCATGGCGACGCCGAAACGTCGGGCGATGGTCCACAGGGTGTCGCCGCTGGTGACGCGGTAGTCGGGTGGAAGCGGTTGATCGGGATCGTGGCGCGCGATGTGTCGCCGCGCCTTCGGTCGAGTCCCCTTGGGGACGTAGAGCAACAGCTCGTCGCCAGGGTGAATGATCTCGTGTTTGAGCAGGCCGTTCCACTTGCGGACGCTCTCCGCCGTGGAGTCGTAGCGGCTGGCGATCGTCCAGAGACTCTCGCCGGAGGCGACCTTGTGGGTGACCCGCGTGTAATCGCGGAAGGCGGGTTTGGTCCCGTGCCGCTTCGTGCTGGCGACCTTGGGCAACGCTCGCCCCTGTGGGATCGGGATGACCAGCTCGCGGCCGGCGCGGATGGAGTGGAGGTCGGGCAGATTGTTGAACCGCGCGATGTCCTGCGCCGGGATCCGGTACTTCTGGGCGATCCGCGAGAGGGCCTCGCCCGGCCGCACCAGATGTGCAGTCCAGCGGGTGTAGAGGGTCTGTGGGGCGTCTGCCAGCGCCAGGGCGAGCTGCTCGCCGGTGCCCTCCGGCACCCGCAGGGGGTACGGCGTCTCCTGAGGTGGGGTACACCCCTGGAGCAGGGCCGGGTTGAGGGTACGCAGGTCGTGTTCGTCGATCTCCAGCTCGCGCGCCACGAAGGCGAGGTCGACGCTGCCCTTCACGGCGACCTCGTCCGTCGGCGTCGGCGGCTCGTCCGTGACCGGGAGGACGAGACCGTAGGCCTCCGGCTCGACGGCGATTTGTGCCGCCGCCACGAAGCCGGCGACGTAGTTGCTCGTCTCCCCCGGGGTGCGCACCGAGCGCACGATCTCCCCGTAATCGCGGGAGCCGAGGCGGCGGATGATCCCCAGGACCCGTCCCTCGCCGCTGTTGTAGGCCATCAGCGCCAGGGGCCAGTCGTCGAACATGCGGTACAGGTGGGCGAGATAGCGGCCGGCGGCGTGGGTCGAGATGTGTGGGTCGCGGCGCTCGTCCACCCACCGGCTGAGGGTCAGGCCGTAGTGGCGCGCGGTCGAGGGGATGAATTGCCAGTAGCCGCCGGCGGCCATGATCGACGTGGCGTTGGAGCGGAAGCCGCTCTCCACCATGGGCAGGTAGCTCAGGACCCGGGGCAGGCCCATCTCCGCCAGGACCTCCTCGAATTGCGGCTGTACCACGGCGCCGCGCTGCAGGCTCCCCTCCAGCCAGGCACGACGTCGCTCCAGGTAGGCGCGGCGCCACTGGGTCACGCGTGCCTCGTCCGCGAGCACGGCGCCGAAGTGGGTCTCGAGCTCGGCGAGGAAATCGCCGGACTCGGCGAGTGAGGGCTGGGGCCAGACGGCCGCCAGACACAGGAGCGTGACGGCGAGGAGCGTTCCCCGCCTCATCCTCCTGCCCCCACCCGGCCCATGAAGATCACGGCTACACCGAGGAGCATGACCACCACGCCGATGGCCTGCAGGAATCCGTTCGAGAGGTGGGGCAGGACGGTGGCCAACTGGCGTACCTTCATCGGCGCGACGGCGTACGGTAGCCCCTCGATCACCAGGGCCAGGCCGAGGGCCGACAAAAAGAGCTCCATCCACACTCCTCCCAAAAAACGCGCGCACTATATCCCCCTTGATCATTTCAGAACAGATCGGCCGCAGGACACCATTACGGAAGACCGCCTGGCAGGCATCTGTGACGGCGGGTAGACTCCCGGCCCTTTCCGTCCCGGAATTCCATGCAAGAAGAGCTCACCCACGCCCTACGCGGCGCGATCGCCGCGGCGGTCGCCGCCGGCGTGTTGCCGGAGATCGCGCCGCCCGAGGCGATCCTGCTGGAGGTCCCGCGCGATCGTGCCCACGGTGACTGGGCCACCAACGTCGCCATGCAGCTCGCGCCGTTGGCGCGCATGGCGCCACGCAAGATCGCCGAGGCGATCATGGCTCACCTGGTGCTGCCGGCCGACGAGGTCGAGGAGGTGGCGATCGCCGGCCCCGGCTTCCTCAACTTCCGCCTCTCCCGGGGCCACTGGCACCGTCGCCTGCAGGCGATCCACGACGCCGGCGCGGAGTTCGGCAGGCTCGCGGACGGCCACCGCGGCAGGGTCCTGCTGGAGTTCGTCTCCGCCAACCCCACCGGGCCGATGCACATCGGCCACGGCCGCGGCGCCGTGGTGGGTGACGTCCTCGCCCGCCTCCTCGCCGCGCGCGGCTTCGACGTGGCGCGCGAGTACTACGTCAACGACGCCGGCAACCAGGTGCGCACCCTCGGCCGGTCGATCTGGATCCGCCTGCGCCAGGCGTGCGGCGAGCCGGTCGATCTGCCGGACGATCACTACCCCGGCGACTACGTGGGGGAGATCGCCGCGGCGTGGCGCGCCACCCGCGGCGACGACCTCGCCACCGCCACCGAGGAGGCGGCCCTCGCATCCCTCGTCCCCTTCGGGGTGGAGCAGATGCTGGTGCGTATCCACGCCGACCTCGACGACCTCGCGATCCACTTCGACCGCTGGTTCTCGGAGAAGGATCTGGTCGCCTCCGGCGCCGTGCCGACCCGCCTGGCCGAGCTGGAGGCGGCGGGCCAGGTGAGCGTCACCGACGACGGCGCCCGGCTGCTGCGCACCGTCGACTACGGCGACGACAAGGACCGGGTGGTGATCAAGCGCGACGGCGAGCTGACCTACTTTGCCACCGACATCGCCTACCACGCGGACAAGCTCGCCCGCGGCTACGAACGGTTGATCAATATCTGGGGCGCCGACCACCACGGCTACATCGCCCGGGTGAAGGCGGCGATCGCCATGCTCGGCACCGACCCGGCGAAGCTCGACGTCCTCCTGGTGCAGATCGTCAACCTCTCCCGCGACGGCGTGCCGGTGAAGATGGGCAAGCGCTCCGGCGCCTTCGTGTCGCTCGCCGAGGTGGTGGAGGAGGTGGGCGCCGACGCCACCCGCTTCTTCTTCCTCCAGCGCCGCTCCGACTCGATGCTCGACTTCGACCTGGAGCTGGCCAAGCGGCAGAGCAACGACAATCCGGTGTACTACGTGCAGTACGCCCACGCCCGGGTGCGCAGCCTGTTCAAGCTCGCCGCCGAGCGCGGCTATCGCCTGCCGGACGGCGCCGCGCCCGTCGACCTGCTCAGCGAGCCAGAGGAGATCGAGCTCATCCAGCGCATGGACGGCTTCCCGGCCGTGCTGGAGGGCGCCGCGGCAGCAGCCGAGCCCCACCGGCTGGTCCCCTACCTCACGGAGCTGGCCGGGGCCTGCCACGCCTACTACTTCAAGCACCGCATCCTCGGCGACGACGCGGATCTCTCCTGCGCCCGCCTCTACCTGATGGAGACCGTGCGGCGGGTCGTGGCCGACGGCCTCGATCTCCTCGGGGTGAGCGCTCCGGACGCGATGTAAGACGCGGGCCAATGCGGCGGTATACGGGGCGCTGGCCCGGTCTGTGATCGGTCCTGCGGGATTCCCGCCGTAGGGGCACGGCATGCCGTGCCCCTACCTTGGGCCACACCTTTAGCCAGGCAACGCGCTGCCACCCACCTCGCCCCGGGCGGTTGCCGTGTGGTAAATGGGGGCGCTCGCCTGTCCAGCCCTTCCTTGTCCGCCTGGAGCACTCATGCCTCGTCCCCTTCGTGATGAAGACAAGATCGTCGAGCGCACCGAAACCCCTGGGTTTTCCAAGCGCGCCCTGATCATCCTCGGGACCGTGGTCTACGTCCTGGGCATCGCCTCCGGGGTACGGATCGCCAGCGTGATGGGGGTGGGGGTCTGCCCCACCACCCCGGCCGCCGGCCCGGCGAGCCTGCCGGCGCCGAAGCCGGTCGCGCCCGCGCCCCAGGCGATCCCGCAGGTCCCGCTGCCGGTCCCCGGATCCACGGGCCCCAGGGCCGCGCCCGCGGCCACGCCCGACGCCAGCCTCTCCGCCCCGACCGAGCCGGCGCCGCCGGTCCCGGCCCTGGCCACCCCACCGGCGGTGATCGCCGCCACGCCGGGCCAGGTGTACGCCATCCAGGTGAAGAGCTTCGCGGATCTGGAGGAGGCCGGTGATCTCGCGCGCCGCCTCAAGGAGGCCGGCTATCCCGCCTTCGTGGTGAGCACGACCCTGCCGGACAAGGGGGAGATGCACCGGGTGCGGATCGGCGAATACCCGAGCCGTGCCGCCGCCGAGGCCGCCGCGACGGATCTCGAGGACAAGACCGGTCTCACCTCGTTCGTGACCGTGAGCCTCGACTGACCGATATGCCGATCCCCTGAGCTCAGCTTTCTTCGTCCGGCTGCCTCGTAGGTCCTACACACCGCGTCACCGAGGCGAACGCAGCTTTATGGAGGACAGCGGCGCCTTGCAGGCTTGTTCACCACGGGGGACACGGAGGCGTGCGGGGCAAACCACGCCCGGCTTCGGCCGGTCCAGGGGGCGGCGCTGGTGAGGTCCGAAACTGCTTTTGGTGGGGGCGTCTGGGGATCCTACCGCTTTTCTTTCCCCCCAACCTTCCCCGTGTCCCCCGTGGTCAAACTGCTGCCCGCAGAGGAATTGCTCCGGACGCGCTACCCTCGCGGCGACTTTGCTGAGCAACCGGAATCGGCGGATTGACCCATGGAGATCACACTGACCACCATCGAGGCGCGGGTTCTCGGGGCCCTGATCGAGAAGGCGGTGACGACTCCGGAGTACTACCCCCTCACCCTCAACGGCCTCACCGCCGCGTGTAACCAGAAGTCCAACCGTGACCCGGTGATGGCCCTGGAGGAGACGCAGGTGGTGCGCGCCCTCGACCACCTGCGGGACAAGGGGCTCGCCGTGCAGAAGACCCTGGTGGACGCACGGGTCCCGAAGTACGGCCACACCATTGAGCGCGTCGTCGAGCTCTCCCCGGCCGAGCGTGCCGCCCTGTGCGTCCTCCTCCTGCGCGGCCCCCAGACCCCGGGGGAAATTCGCAGCCGTACCGGCCGGCTCCACGAGTTCGGCGATCTCGCGGAGGTCGAGGCGACCCTCGACGGCCTGGCGAGCCGCCCGGACGGGCCGTTTGTGATCAAGCTTCCGCGCCAGCCGGGGCGGCGCGAGCACCGCTACGCCCACCTCCTGTGTGGCCCGGTGGAGGCGGATGCAGCCGACGTCGCGGGGCTCGCCCCGGAACCCGCCACCCGCGCGGTGCGCAGCGAAGATGAGCGGCTCGCCGCCCTGGAGCAGGAGGTCGCCGCCCTGCACGACGCCGTGGCCGAGCTGCGGCAACGATTCGCCGACTTCGCCCGACAATTCGAGTAGCTTCGATCAGCATTGCCCGACGGTCTTGGCCCTCGGCACCGTGGCGAACGCGATCGAATGAGACGAAGCGACTCCTGGCAGGTTGTTTGACCACGGGGGACACGGGGAACGTTGGGGGCAACGGGGGTCGGCGGTCGCACCAGACGCCCACGCGAACGGCGTTTCCTCGATCCAACGACCGAGCCGCCGATGAACCGGCTGACTACCGCGCGCCATCTGCCTCCCAGGCCCCCCGTGTCCCCCGTGGTCAAAACCCTTGCCAGGCAATGCCCATTAGTTTTTGCACGGATGCCGGCATCGTCCTGAGAAATACGGCTCACTAGGTTAGAGTCTTTCGCGCTCGTCCACGATGGCAGTGGGGCCGTGAGTCGTCGGGGAGGGGACTCGCGAACGAAGAGGAGCATCCATGGCATCGGATAGCAGATCGGACACCGGCTGGCGCCACCGCCTTCACGAGGTGATCTTCGAGGCCGACACGCCGGCCGGGAAGGCGTTCGACGTCCTCCTGATCCTCGCGATCACGGCGAGTGTCGCCGCGGTGATGCTCGACAGTGTGGCTGCCATCCGTCGCGGTTACGGCCCGATCCTGTTGGCGCTGGAGTGGTTCTTCACCCTGCTGTTCACCGTCGAGTACCTGCTGCGCCTGTTCTCCGTACGGCGCCCGATCCGCTACGCGACGAGCTTCTTCGGCGTCGTCGACCTGCTCTCGGTGATCCCCACCTACCTGAGCCTGCTCATCCCCGGCAGTCGCTACCTGCTGGTGATCCGCCTGCTCCGGGTGCTGCGGGTCTTTCGTATCCTCAAGCTCGCGCAGTATGTCGGCGAGATCCGCCATCTGAATCGCGCCCTGCGGGCGAGTCGCCGCAAGATCACCGTCTTCCTCCTCACGGTGCTCACCCTCGTGGTGATCATCGGCTCCCTGATGTACGTGATCGAGGGGGAGACCAACGGCTTCACCAGCATCCCGAAGAGCATCTACTGGGCGATCGTCACCCTCACCACCGTCGGTTATGGCGACATCTCCCCGGGGACCAGCCTCGGCCAGGCTCTCGCTGCGGTGGTGATGATCCTCGGCTACGGTATCATCGCCGTGCCCACCGGCATCGTCACCGTGGAGCTTTCCCGCGCCTCGGAGCCGGAGGTCTCCACCCAGGCATGCCCCCAATGCGCCGCCGAGGGCCACGACCCGGACGCGATCCACTGCAAGCTCTGCGGCGCAAAGCTCTAGGCCGCGTCGGCTTCCGCAGCCGCGACGGGAACTTCTCAACGCAAAGACGGGAACACGCAAAGGGGCTCGCCGAGCAGCGGCGGCGACCTGCTTAACGCGGAGGTGCGGAGGCGCAGGGACGCAGAGGCAAACACCTCGCCCGGGACCGAGCTCCCTCTCCCCACCGTGGGAGAGGGACAGGGTGAGGGGGCGCCGCGCACAGACCCCCGGCCCACCAACAGAACGGCCAGCGGGTGGGGAAACCACGGGGGAAACCACGAAGGCCACGAAGACGGGCGGTCGTGTTTGCTGGCCGTCCCTCCCGAGGTGTAGGCGGATCGGTAAGGTGGTAAAATTACGGCCCGCAACATCTCGCGATCGCCAGTAAAACTAACAACATGCAGCCCGAATTCCAGATTCACCCCGTGTTGCACCCCGGAGTCGACGTAATCCGCCCCGTCACATCGGACACCGACATCAAAGTTAGGCGGCATCGACAGGCATGAGCGGGATTTGAATTCATCAAACCAAGCGACATGGAGTACTAATTCGAATGGAAAAAGAGTTCGCGACGGTGACTGAAAGATGCTTGGATGCGTTGCAAACATCTGATCCACAAAGCAGTGTCGAATCGATCTTGCTTGAGGCAGCGATGGATCCGGCGATTGTCCAAGCCATCTCCAGTCGCACGAAGTTTGCGAGCCTCGAGGACTTAGCCATCTATAGAAGTGATCGCCTGACGCTATTGGCGGGGGCTCTACCGCCGGGTCTCAGCGCCGGGCCCCACAACCACAACCTCTGGTCGGTCGTCAGCGTATGCGCTGGCCGGGAAGACAACGAGTTTTACGAACGGAACGGCCAAGGGCTAAAGCATATTGGTATGGCTTCCATCGTTGCGCCCGGAGTTTTGGCGAACGATGCGGACGTAATTCACGCGATATGCAATCCGCTTGACGTGCCTTTTCTCGTGCTACACGCATACGGTGGGGACCTTTTTGCCACGCCGAGAAGCAATTGGGATCCCAAGACGCACGAGGAGATTCCCTTCGATTGGCAAAAGGTACTCTCGACATGATGCCGCCTAACAAAGGCATGCGACCGACTGGGCTCAATGTCATGTCCCTTGCCTGCGCAAGGGCCGCGCCCTTGAGCCCAGCCGCTGATGCCTGGCGTTAGCCGTCGCATAAACCTACGGCGTTTTTTTGCGGGGTCCCTCGCACCTGCACTGGCGGCGGCGGGCGGTCCGCCACGGGCGCGGGAGCTAACCACATACGGAATCACGGCCACCCCTGCACGCGCAGCCACCGCTGTATGGGCGCAGCCTAAGAGCGGCAAGGTAGTCGCCTACACGCACCGGAGGGGCATTCGACGTCTTGCTCCACATGACCGCGTAGATGAAAGGAAAAAACGCCGGTCCGGGTGAGCTTTAGCCGCGAAAATCGCGTTTCCAAAATGGATGCGGGGGGCGTATAAGGTGCCGCCCAACCAGGCACTCCAGCGGACCGCCTACTCGCGGCGCTTGCGGTGGTTCAGTCGGCTCGGTCGTCAGGCGGGCTTAGAAAAACGTTTGCAGTATACTCCTTTTCGGGGTGGTCTCGATGGGCGCCGAGCTCAGTACTATTTGTCGGGGATGCTGGCAGAACATGCACATGCCCATTCCGATTCGTGGGCCGCTAGCCGTTCCGTTCCGTCTCGCAGGGATCAAGATCAGTCGAATGAATCCAAATCTCTGCACGATATGCGAGACGATGTTCACCAAGGTGAAACGGAAAAAACAGATCACAATCGAGGCGACTGTCCTGTTCGCGGATCTGCGCGGCTACACGAACCTTTCAGAGCATGCCTGTGCAGACAACGTGGTGGACATGCTCCACGGCTTTTATGACGACTGTGCATTCGCCATTTGGGAGCGCGATGGCATTATCAATAAATTCATCGGGGATGCGGTGCTAGCGGTATTTAACTTCCCGATCGAAGGGGACGACCACGCGCGCCAAGCAGTGCTTGCGGGTGTGGAAATTATGCAACGATGTGCCGATAAGAAGGAGCTCGTTGCTCGAGACAGCGACGACGAACCGATAGGAATCGGCATCGGGATCCATACGGGCGTCACCTCCATCGGCGAGGTGGGCACGGCCTACAAGGACTTCACCGTCATCGGCTCCGTCGTCAATATAGCCTCGCGGGTACAGGCCGCGGCTAAGCCTGGAGAGATCCTCGTAACGGGGGAGGTATATCCTCACGTGGCCGACTTGTATCCCGGTTTGGAGCGGCATGACCGGCAGTTGAAGGGCATCGAACACGCCGTATCTACCTATTCGCTAATGGTTGCCGCCTAACTCTTCGCTGCACAGACCGGGTGTGGCTGGTTGGCCGGGGCAGAAGCGCCTCGCGCTGCGTCGTTCTCGTGTGTCGCTGGCACCTGGAGGGATGCGGCCTACAACGCAGCGCTCCACTCCTCTTTGGCAGCGCACCACGCCGACTAACGCGCCGTCCACCTGACGGCGCCCGGTGGCGGCCGCAGGCGTTCGGCAAGAGGTTGTACCGCCCGTCGCGACACCGAACACTGCTCACGTGAATCCGTCCGAATCCAAGCTCGGCTTCAACGGGACGTGGTCGATGGCCGTGGGCGGCATGATCGGCGGCGGTATCTTCTCGACCCTCGGTGTGGTGGTCGGGATCGCCGGTGCATGGGCGTGGCTCAGCTTCGCCGCCGCGGGTCTCATCGCGCTGGCCGCTGGGTATAGCTACGTGAAGCTCGCCGACCATTACGGCGAAGGCGGCGGAGCGTTCACCTTTCTCCGCGAGGTCAATGCAGAGGGGTTCGCCGGTAGCCTCTCGTGGGTGCTCATCGTCGGGTACGTGCTCACCAATGCGGTGTATGCGTTCACCTTCGGGCAATACCTCGGGCACGTCGTGGGTCTCGGGCCGTGGTTCCCGCGTCTGGCTGGCATTGCCATCGTGGCCCTGTTTATCGGGCTGAACCTGCGGGGCGTCGGTGAGGCGGGCGGTGTCGAGGTGTTTCTCGTGTGGTTCAAGCTGGTCGTGCTGGTGGGCCTGGCCGGCTGGGGGCTTGCCCGATGGGATCTGCCGATGCTCTCGCGGGGGGTGCCCGGCGGCGGGATCGGCGCGGCGTTGTTCGGGGGGGCGTCGGTATTCATGGCCTACGAGGGATTTCAACTGCTGACCTACGACTACCAGGACATCGTCAACCCGCAGAAGACGCTGCCCCGGGCGGTGCTGTCGGCGATCGTCGTGGTGATCGTCGTCTACGTGGTCGTCGCCCTCGGCACCGCCATGCTGATTGGAGCGGACCAGGTGATGCAGCACAAGGAGGTCGCGCTGGCGATCGCCGGGCGACAGGCGTTCGGCATCGTCGGCCTCGTGGTGGTCACGATTGCCGCGGCGTTCTCCACCGGGTCGGCCATCAACGCGACGCTCTTTGCCACGGCACGTCTCGCCTACCAGGTCGCCGAAGATGGCGAGTTACCGGCCGCGCTCGATCACCAGAATGCGGCGGGCATACCGGATCGGGCGGTGATCGGGCTCGGTGCGGCGGCCGCGCTCCTCGCCGCCGTGGGGACGCTCACCACCCTCGTCGAGGCCGCCAGCCTCGCGTTCCTGTTCACGTTTGCCGTGGTGTGCGGTCTCGCCTTTCTGCAGCGGGCAGGTGTGCGGGTCGTGACCGGATCGGGTGCGCTGGCGGCGGCCATGGCCTCCGTCGCCTTGATCATCCGCTTGATCCGCACCGACCCGCTGGCGCTCGCCTTCCTCGGCCTGCTGGTGGTCATCGCGCTGTTCGGGCGTCCGCTGCTGCTCCGCCACGTCAGAACGGAGCGCCCGCCTCGTTGAGAGGAGGAATTCGTCCGTTGCTGCCTGGCGCGGGATGACCGGCCACATGCGGCGGATTCGCTAACGCTCACCGCGAACGTGGATCGTGATCCCGGCAAGGGCGGGTAGCTCGGTGCAAGGCGGCCGCAAGAATCGGGTGGGGGCGGGGGAGGGGCGGTGGCAGGATGGGGCCATGAACGATTACCAGCGGATCGCTCTGGTCATCCGGTATCTGGATGAGTGCCACCGGTCGCAGCCGGACCTGGCGACCCTGGCGGACCGGGTCGGGTTGAGCCCGTTTCACTTCCACCGCCTGTTCTCCGCCTGGGCGGGGGTCACGCCCAAGGATTTCTTGCAATGCCTCACCCTCGCGCATGCGAAGGGGTTGCTGCGCGCGGGGAAGAGTGTCCTCGATGCCGCCCTGATCGCGGGACTCTCCGGGCCTGGGCGCCTGCACGATCTCTGCGTGAGCCTGGAGGCGGCCTCGCCGGGTGAGTGGAAGTCGGGTGGCGAGGGTTGGACGATCGTGGCCGGTCTCGCGGACAGCCCGTTCGGCCGCTGCCTGATCGCGGAGAGCCCCCGCGGGGTTTGCCATCTCTCGTTCATCGAGACCACGGATGGGGCGGCCGAATTGACCGCGCTGGCGGCGGACTGGCCGCGGGCACGGCTGCAGCGCGACGACGTCGCCGCAGCACGGCTCGCCCGTCGGGTGTTCGAGCGATCGGACCGCACCGGCTCGCGACCCGCCCTGCGGGCGTGGGTTCGCGGCACACCGTTTCAGGTGCGGGTGTGGCGCGCGTTGCTGGCGCTTCCCCCCGGAACCCTGGTCAGCTACGGGGGCCTGGCCGCGGCCCTCGGCAAACCGACCGCGGCCCGTGCCGTGGGGACGGCCGTGGGACAGAATCCCCTGGCCTACCTGATCCCCTGCCATCGCGTGATCCGCGAGACCGGCGTCATCGGCGACTATCGCTGGGGACGGACGCGCAAACGGGCAATCGTGGCGTGGGAGGGCGCTGCGCAGCGCGCCGTCGAGACCCATGGCGGGTGACGCGAGCAGCGCAGGGGGATTCTTCTCGCGCAAAGACGCGGAGGTGCCAAGGGCGATTCCCTCTGTTGAGGCATTATCGGGGAGCTCCGCGTCTCGGCTCGTCCGGTAGTCGGCCGTCGGTTGGGTTCCGAGTGGAGTCCGACGCCTCCGAAGGGTGCGAGGCCGTTCGCGGTCTCCGCGGATTGGCGAGAGGAATTCGATCAGCTCAATTTGTTCTCGGCCTTTGCGTGCGATTGACGCGCTTCCTAGTAGGGAATACGTTTGGCGCAACACGTACCGGAAAGTTTATGGCGTCAGTGACTGATGCACCGGGACGGCAGTTCGATCCGCGAAGCGTCCAATAGCTTACCCCCCGGGCAATGGAGCCAATCGCCAAATGCCTCGGTCGCTCGCCGGATTTGCCGGGAAACGCCGACCGGCCTATCACGGATCGAGAAACTTGGGCGCGGCCGGGTTCCTCCCGTCCGTTAAGACGGTTGTGTCACGACCCTCATCTCATTCCTCCCGCGATAGACCGGCCGCTCCGGCGGTGTTCGCCGGCAAACGCGGAACTACCTAGATCAGAGTTGGGCGTCGGCAGCACAAGAGCAGCCATACAAGGAGCGGAACAGTGGAACATATATGTCAGTTTGCTGCCATCATCCTCGCAGCTCTAAGTATGAGTGTTCACTTTGGCACTTGGCTTACAGAGCGGCCCATTCGCAGGACCCACTCCGGCGCGTTATTTACAGAGGTGCATCAGGGAAGAGATGCGGTGGCCGCACGAGTCATGCCCATCCTCGGAAATGCTGCGATTCTTTTCGTGGCATTCAGCGCCCTTCTTTCCCGTCACACTCCCGCAGCGTTCGTCCTTGCACTGACGGGCCTTGGCTTCCTCATCGCCGATATGTCGGTAACACTGACGTTCAACGTCCCCATAAACAAAGAAGTACAGACCTGGCGAACGGAGGCGCCCCCGGCCGAATGGCAGCATCTTCGCGACCGGTGGGAGAGGTTTCACACCATACGGACTTTCCTGATAGTTCTTGGCTTTGCCCTGTATACGGCAAGCGTCGTGTTCTTCTGACATCGGGAAAGGGTCTACCATCGAATAATGGTCTTGATGGTAGACCCAGATGTCTTCGGAACGGGGCGGCGACGTTGAGCGAGGTCGTACCCCGCTGGGGAGCTATGGAGTCGACCCGGATGACGAAGCACCGGGGTCGTTCAAGACATGCGATTGCGCAAGCGTGACTGCGAGCCAAGGTAGGATTCTCGAGCTCTTTACTCCATTAATGCCTGTTCCAGTTGTGCATTCTCCGCAGATCTCTTCTTCAGGATGTTGAGATACGATAATCCTAATTTGACTCCATAATCCGAGTAGGATCTCGACGCCCAGTCCATGGCCGACTCGAGGTCTCCATTGATCTCGTTGATGATGGCCATGTTGT
>Ga0210124_1000370_pt1 | contig 23795 bp, 21 predicted proteins | sample Muzzi_PWC_D2_FD_185554 | JGI IMG/M metagenome (GOLD analysis project Ga0210124, IMG submission 185554) | Wetland microbial communities from San Francisco Bay, California, USA, that impact long-term carbon sequestration - Muzzi_PWC_D2 (SPAdes) | ecosystem: Environmental > Aquatic > Marine >... | reverse complement strand
CCCGCGCGCTCTGCGAGCTGGCGGGGCGCGCCGAGGTGCCGGTCTTCGCCGGCTGCGCCCGGCCCATCCTGGGGCCGACGGGCAGCGCGGAGCGCTTCCACGGCAGCGGCGGGCTGGGCGACTTCGCGCCGCCGCCGCCGTGCCTGCCGCTGGGCGAGGCCCATGCGGTCGATTGGATGATCGAGACGCTGCGCGCCGCCGGCGACGGCGAGATCACGCTCTGCGCGCTCGGGCCGCTGACCAACCTGGCCGTCGCGCTCATCAAGGAGCCGGCGATCCGCCCCAAGATCCGCGAGATCGTCATGATGGGCGGCAGCCTGTTCGCCGGCGGCAACGTGACCCCGGCCGCCGAGTTCAACATCCACTGCGATCCGCATGCCGCGGCGGTGGTGTTTTCCAGCGGCTGCCCGCTCACCCTGATGCCGCGCGACGTGGCGCTGGCGGCGCGGGCGACCGAGGCGCGCTTCGCCCGGCTCGAAGCCATCGACAGCGACGTCGGGCGCGCCTGCGTCGCGATGCTGTCGTTCTATCGCCGCCAGCACGCGGCGCGCTACGGCCACGGCGACATCCCGCTCTACGACCCTTGCGTGACCGCGTACCTGCTGCGGCCGGAGATCTTCGCCGGGCGCCGCGTCGCGGTGCGGATCGAGACCAACGATTCGCCGACGCTGGGCATGACGGTGATCGACTGGTACGGCGTCACCGCGGCCGAGCCGAACTGCCAGGTCATGAACGAGATCGACGCCGAGGCGTTCTTCGATCTCGTGCTCGGCCGGCTCGCGACGCTGTAGCCATGGCGGAGGCCAGCGGCGCCATGAAGTCGATGAAGCTCTACGACAAGGTGGAGCGCATCTACAACGAGCTGCACGCGCGCGGCATCGACGACGACTCGCCGCTCGACGTCGAGGACCTCACGCCCTTCGACCAGTACCACTATCACGGCACCGCGGCGGTCGACGCCGCCGTCGCCAGTCTCGGCATCGGGCCGGAGACGCGGGTCCTGGAGGTCGGCGCCGGGATCGGCGGGCCGGCCCGCTATCTCGCCGCGGCGACGGGCTGCCGCGTGACGGCGCTCGAGATCCAGCCCGACCTCGACGAAGTGGGCGCCGGCCTGACCGCGCGCTGCGGCCTGCAGGACCGCGTGGCGCACGTCTGCGGCGACGTGCTCGACGGCCCGCTCGACGGCGGCGGCTTCGACGTGCTGATCTCCTATCTCGTCTTCCTGCACATCCCGGACCGGGCGCGCCTCTTCGCGACCTGCCGTGCCGCGCTGCGGCCCGGCGGGCGGATCTTCACCGAGGACTTCACCAAGCGGCGCGAGCCGACGGCGGAGGACTGGGCCGCCCTCGAGGAGAAGGTGCTGTGCCCCTATCTGCCGAGCGCGGAGGAGTACGCGGCGCAGCTTGAGGCCGCCGGCTTCGCCGATCTCGCGCTGGAGGACATGAGCCGCTCCTGGACCGAATTCACGGCCGAGCGCCATGCCGCCTTCGCCGCGGCGCGCCCGCGCCACCAGGAGATCCACGGCCCCGAGATCACCGCCGGGCTGGCGGATTTCTACGGCACGGTGGCCGGCCTCTACGGCCGCGGCGTGCTCGGCGGCCTGCGCTTCGTCGCGACCAGCCCGTGACGCGCGGGGCCCGGCCCATGTTGTAGAACGCCATTGATCTACCTATGATTTCCGGCAAATCACGGGGGACGCACCCCAGAACCGAGGGAGGACAAGGACATGGTCGGTTTGACACATCTGCGCAGGGCGGCGCTCGGGTTCGGGCTGCTCGCCGCCGCGACGCTCGGCGTGGTTCTCGGGCCGAACCAGGCGCGCGCCGTCGAGATTCGCGTGCTCAACTGGCAGGGCTACGGCACCGACGAACCCTGGGCGCTGGAGGCCTTCAAGAAGCAGACCGGCATCGACGTGGTGCACGACTACTTCAACTCCGAGCAGGAGATGCTGACCAAGCTGCGCACCAACCCGGGCGCCTACGACGTGGTGCTGATCAACAGCTCCTACACCGCGCAGGCGGCCGACGAGGGCCTGATCCAGCCGATCGACACCAGCGACATGAAGAACGTCGGCGACCTCTCGCCCAGCATGCGCAACAGCGAGAACCTGGTGATCGGCGGCAAGACCTACGGCGTCGCCTGGCTGTGGGGCGTCACCTCCTTCGCCGTCAATACCGACAAGATCAAGCCGCTGCCCGACAGCATCCAGGCCTTGTGGGACCCGAAACACGCCGGCCGCGTCGGCTGGCGCGACGACGCCGTCGAGGCGGTGCAGATGGCCGCCATCGCGACCGGGCAGAACATCAACGATCCGAAGGACCTCGACGCGATCCGCGAAAAGCTGCGCGCGCTGAAGCCGCAGATCCGCACCTTCTGGTCCTCCGAGGACGAGTGGAACCAGTTCTTCTCGGCCGGCGAGTTCGACATGGCGACCTATTGGAGCGGCTCCGCCTCGCGCTCCAAGACGCACTTCGGGCTGCCGGTCGCCTTCGTCATTCCCAAGGAGGGCGCCATCGGCTGGCTCGACGGCCTGTCCATCGCGGCCGGCGCGCCGCACCCGGACGCGGCCAAGAAGTTCATCGACTACATGATCGATCCGGCGTTCTACGTGCCCTGGGACACCAACGTCGGTGCGCCGGCCTCGGCCAACGCCAAGGCCAATGCGCAGCTCCCGGCCGACGCCTTCAACCGCGCCGTGCTGGGCGACCCGGCGACGGTCGCGCGGCTGCAGTTCATGGGGCCGCTGAGCGATTCGCTGCGCGAGAAGATGCTGCAGATCTGGCAGGAAACGAAGACCTACATGCTGCAGTAGGCTTCGCCGGCTCGGCGGGGCGTTCGGGAAGGGGCCGCGGATGCGGCTGACGGCACAGGCGGGACGGGTGAAGCGCGGCCGCGACCGCCTGGCCGCCGTCGCGGCGCTGACGGGGCCGGCCTATCTCTGGCTGGCCCTCACCGTCTTCCTGCCGCTCTCCGCCATGTTCTACTTCAGCTTCCTGAGCGACGTGCCCTTCGGCAAGCGCGTCGCCGAGCTGACGCTGGAGAACTACGCCGCGTTCTTCCAGGAGAGCTTCTACCGGACGCTGATGCTGCGCTCGTTCCGCCTGGGCGCCGAGGTCACGTTCTACTGCTTCCTGTTCGGCTTCCCCTGCGCCTACGTGCTCGCCAAGACGATCAAGGGGCGCTGGCGCGAGGCCCTGTTCCTGCTGATCATCCTGCCGTTCTGGAGCAACGCGCTGGTCCGCGTGTTCTCCTGGACCATGGTGCTGCGCGGCAACGGCGTGCTCGAGACCTTCGTCAACTGGCTGGTGCCGGGCGTCGGCTCGCTCAACCTGATGTTCACCTACCCGGCCATCGTGCTCGGCCTGGTGCACTCCTACATCCCCTACATGATCCTGACCTGCTATCTGTCGCTCGAGGCGATCGACGACAGCCTGATCGAGGCCGCCCGCTCGCTCGGCGCGCGGCGCCACGCCGTGCTGTGGCGCCTCGTCCTGCCGCTCTCCTTCCCCGGCATCCTGGCCGGCGCGATCCTGATCTTCGTGCCGGTGGTCGGCTCCTTCATGGAGCCGCGCATCCTGGGCGGGCGCGCCGGCACCTTCATCGGCACGATCATCGAGGACCAGTTCACCGCCGTGTTCAACTGGCCGCTCGGCGCCGCGCTCTCGTTCCTCATGCTGGGCTTCGTGCTGCTCATCCTGCTGTTCGTGGCGCCCCTGGCGCGGAGGGCGGCATGACCAGGCGGCCGCGCGGCCTGGTGCGGATCGGGCGCCTCTACATGGCGGGCGTCCTGCTGTTCCTCTATGTGCCGATCTTCGTCATGGCGGCCATGTCGTTCAATGCCTCGCGGCTCTACCGCCTGCCGATCGACTGGAGCGTCACCTGGTACGTCGCGCTGGCCGGCAACGAGAAGCTGATCGACGCGGCACTGAACAGCGTCTGGGTCGCGCTGGTGACGACCGTGCTGGCGACCGTGCTGGGCACCGCCGCCGCCCTCGCCTTCTTCCGCTACAGCTTCCCCGGCAAGCGGGTGATGCAGCTGCTGCTGTTTCCGCCGATCGCGATTCCCTGGCTGATCATCGGCACGGCCATGCTGGTGTTCTTCTTCTGGATCGGCGTCGGGCGCGGCCTGCACGCCATCGTGCTCGGCCACGTGGCGCTGGCGCTGCCCTACGTCGTGGTCGTCGTCTCGGCCCGGCTGCGCTCCTTCGATCCGAACCTGGAGGACGCGGCCCGGTCGCTCGGCGCCACGCCGTGGCAGGCGACGCGGCGCGTCACCCTGCCGTCGATCGCGCCCGGCCTGGTCGCCGCCGGGCTGTTCGCCTTCGCCGTTTCCTTCGACCAGTTCGTGATCTCCTATTTCCTCTCGGCGCCGGGCGTCACCACGCTGCCGGTCGAGATCTACACCGCGATCCGCAAGGGCTTCACGCCGGAGATCAACGCCGCCTCGACCATCGTCATCGCGGTCTCCATGACGCTGCTGATGGTGGTCGCGCGCTTCTACCGCTTCGGGGGCGAGCGCTGATGGCCGAGGTCACGGTGCAGGGCGTCTCGCGCTATTTCGGCCCGACGGTCGCGCTGGAGGACGTCTCCATCCGCTTCGCCGACGGCGGCTTCTACGGGCTGCTCGGCCCCTCGGGCAGCGGAAAGACCACGTTGCTGCGGCTGATCGCCGGCTTCGACTTCGCCGATACCGGCCACATCGCCATCGCCGGCGAGGCGATGGAGGACCGCCCGGTCGAGAAGCGCGAGATCGGCATGGTGTTCCAGAACTACGCGCTGTTTCCCAACATGTCGGTGTTCGACAACGTGGCCTTCGGGCTCAGCGTGCGCGGCGTCGCGCGCGGCGAGCTGCGCCGGCGCGTCGGCGAGGCGCTCGAGCTGGTGCAGCTGACCGGGCTGGACCGGCGCCGGCCGCAGCAGCTCTCCGGCGGCCAGCGCCAGCGCGTCGCGCTGGCCCGCGCCCTGGTCACGCGGCCCCGCGTGCTGCTGCTCGACGAGCCGCTCTCGGCGCTCGACAAGGCGCTGCGCAGCGAGATGCAGATCGAGCTGAAGCGCATCCAGCGCGACGTGGCGATCACCACCATCTTCGTGACGCACGACCAGGAGGAGGCGCTCACCCTGAGCGACCGAATCGGCATCCTGAAGGACGGGCGCCTGGTGCAGGAGGGCGCGCCGCACGAGGTCTACGAGCGGCCGGAGACCGTGTTCACCGCGCGCTTCCTGGGCGACGCCAACATCCTGAGCGGGCGCGTGCGCGACGGCGGCATCGAGCTGGCCGACGGCACGCGGGTCACGAGCGAGCGCAGCCCCGGGGCGGACGGCAGCGCCGTGACCTGCGCGGTGCGCGCCGAGAAGATCCTGCTGCAGGCCGACGAGCCGGGGGCCGCGGGTGACGCCAACGCGCTGTCGGCCCGCGTGCAGCGGCACATTTTCGCCGGCAACAGCCTGACCTATCTGATCGACTGGGGCGGCGAGACGCTCAAGGTCTTCGTGCAGAACCGCAGCGGCGAGGTCATTCCCGAGGGCACCAGCGTGTGCCTCAGCTGGGCGCCGCGCGACACCGTGCTGGTGGCGCCATGACGGGCGGTACCGCGACGGGCACCGCGACGGGCGCCGAGGCGTCGCTGCCCTTCGGGCCGCTCGACGGCGGCACGCTGCACCTCTGCATCGACATGCAGCGCCTCTTCCTGGAGCCCGGTCCCTGGTACTGCCCGGACGGGCTCGCCCTGCTGCCGGAAATCCGCCGCCTGGTCGCGCACGCCCCCGGCCACAGCCTGTTCACGCGCTTCATCACCGCGCGCAGCCCGGAGACGGCGCACGGCGCCTGGCAGCGCTACTACCGCCGCTGGCGCGCGGTCACCCAGGCCGAGGCCGGGACCGAGGTGCTCGCGCTGCACGGCGATCTCGCGCCGCTCGCCGCGCCGGGCGACGTCTACGACAAGGCGGTGCACGACGCCTTCCTGAGCGAGGCCTTCCGCGAGCGCGTCGCGCGCGAAGCGCCCAGCGCGCTGGTGTTCAGCGGCGTCGAGACCGACGTCTGCGTCCTGGCCGCAGCCTTGAGCGCCGTCGATCTCGGCTACCGGACGGTGATCGCCACCGACGCGGTCGCCTCCTCGGTTCCGGAGTCGCATGCGGCCTGCCTCGCGCGGATCTATCCGCGCTTCGACCAGCAGATCGAGCTAGCGACGGTCGACGAGATCCTCGCCGCCTGGACGGCCGCATGACCGCGCCCGGGCAAAAGGCGGAGCGCTGGTGGAGCTGGAACGCCGACCTGCCGGCGGAGATGCGGCACCTGCCGTCCGGCTTCGTCGTCACGCCGGTCCTCTATGCCGCCAGCGCGAACCGGGCGAGCCGCCTGCCGCCGGGCGAGGCGGTCGTGTTCGGCCGCCGCCCGGTCGGCGACGCGGAGATCGCGCTCGAGCTGTCGCTGGCCGGCACGCGGCTCGCCTGGCGCTACGACATCGCGACGCCGGGCCGGCTCGGCATCGCCTGGCGGACGCAGGCCTTCGGCGAGTGGGGCCTGCGGTTCTGGGTGACGCTCTGCGTCCACGCCGAGGACGGGGCGCGGCTCGGCTACGACCGCGCGGCCGGCACCCTGCACGGCGAGGCGCGCGGCCGGCGCATCGCGGTGCGCGCCGCCAAGGCGCCGCTGCTGGTCACGTTCCACGAGGACCTGGCCGCGCTCGAGCGCGAGTTCGCGGAGCAGGGCTATTTCTATCTCGGCTCGCGCGGCACCGAGGGGCGCTTCGCCGCGCTGCGCTTCAACCTGGAGGAAGCGCCGGAGATGCAGGTCGTGGCCGCGCTTGATCCCAATGAGGAGCAGGCGCCCGTCGCCGTCGCGCTGCCGGCGCCGCACAAGGCGGCCGGGTCCGAGCCGCAGGCGGCGCTCGAGGCCGTGCACGACGTCATGGCCTGGAACCATGTCTACGATGCGGTCAACGCCCGGCCCTACACCGCGCTCAGCCGCTTCTGGAATACGCGGAAGTTCGGCGGCTTCGGCGTGTGGCTCGACGACGTGCTCTACAACGCGCTGCTCTGGGGCCATTTCGAGAGCGAGCGCGCCCTCGACAACCTGGAAGCGGTCTTCGCCTGGCAGACCGAGGCCGGCAACTTCCCCTGCCTGGTGACCGGCAACGACGCCTGGCTCGACCGCTCGCAGCCGCCGATCGCCGCCTTCGTGGTCTGGTCGCTTTACCTGCGCAGCGGCCGGCGCGAGCTGCTCGCGCGCGCCTTCCCGGCGCTGCTGCGCAATCACGACTGGTGGTGGGCGCGGCGCCAGCTCGGCGACAGCGGGCTGATCGCCTTCGGCACCAGCCCCGAGGCCGGCGACGGGCTCTACAAGGGCACCAAGCTGGCGGCCAAGGACGAGTCCACCATGGACAACTCGCCGCTGCACGACCCGGCGCCCTTCGACGCGGCGAGCGGCCTGCTGCGCGCCGCCGACGTCGGGATCAACAGCCTGGTCGCGCTGGACGGCGAGATCCTGGCGCGCATGGCGGCGACGCTGGACGAGGCGGCGACCGCCGCGCGGCTCGCGGCGCGCAGCGCGGCGCACAAGGCGCGCATCGCCGAGGCGCTGTGGGACGCCGAGCGCCAGGTCTTCGCCAACCGCCTGGAGGACGGGCGCTTCATCGCGCCGATCGCGCCGACCTCGTTCTACCCGCTGGCCGCCGGCATCGGCAGCGAGGCCCAGGCCGCCGCCCTGATCGCCCGGTATCTCACGCCCGAGCGCAAGTTCGGCGGGCGCTTCGTGCTGCCTTCGATCACGCGCGACGACCCGGCCTACGGCGACAACGTCTATTGGCGCGGCCGCATCTGGGCCCCGCTCAACTATTGGGTCTACCAGGGCCTGCGGCGCGCCGGGCGCGACGCCGAGGCGCGCGAGCTGGCGGCCAAGAGCTGGCGCCTCTTCGCCCAGGGCTGGGCCGAGCGCAAGTGCGGCGAGAACTACAACGCCGAGAGCGGCGCGATCGACGACCAGCCCGACACCGACGGCTTCTACAGCTGGGGCGCGCTGCTGCCGGCGCTGCGCGTGGCCGAGCACTTCGACGCGACGCCGTGGAGCGGCCTCACGCTGCAGGCCCCGCCGCCGGGCAGCCGCCTCGGGCCGCTGCTGACGCCGGCGGGGCGCTGCTTCCTGGAAGCGGACGCGGCCGAGTGGCGCCTGCTGCGCGACGACGGCGCCGTGCTGCTGGCCAGCAACCTCGCCGGGCGGCTCGCCGAGGTCGAGCTCGCCGGGCTCGATCTGGCAGGGCTCGAGCTGGCAGGGCCGGCGCCGGCCGTCCTGCTGCCGCCCGTCGCGCGCGACGGCGGCTGGATCGCCTTCCCCGCGGCGGCGGCGACGCAGGGCACCATCGGCGACCGCAAGGTCGCGGCGCAAGACGGGCGTTTCGCCGTGCCGCCCGGTGCGGCGCCGGTACATCTTTCCATCAAGGTCTCATCAAGCGGGGTATCATGAAGCTCGGGCAGGAAATCCTCTACCTCTGCAACGCCGACATCGAACGCTGCGGACTCGGGCCGGCCGAGGTCGAGGCCGCCGTCGAGGCCATGTTCGCGGCCAAGGCGGCCGGCACGGCGGCGATGAAGCCGAAGCTCTCGCTGCACGCGCCGGAGACCGCCCTGTTCCTCGGCAGCCCCGGCGTGATGGACGCGCCGCCCTACGCCGGCATCAAGTGGGTCGGCGTGGCCGACAACCACGAACGCGGCCTGCCGCACATCGCCGGCATGATCCTGCTCAACGACGCGGCCAGCGGCATGCCGGTCGCGGCGATGGACGCGCGCTGGGTGACCGGCCTGCGCACGGCGGCGATCACCGCGGTCGCCGCCCGCCGCCTGGCCCGGCCCGACAGCGCCGCCATCGGCTTCGTCGCCTGCGGCGTCCAGGCGCGGGCCCACCTGGCGGCGCTGCGGCCGCATTTCCCGCTCGCGCGCCTGCGCGCCTACAGCCGCCGGCCGGCGACCGCCGAGGCCTTCGCCGAGGAGGCCCGGCGCGCCGGGATCGCCGATGCCGCGGCGGCGACGGAGCCGCGCGAGGCCGTCGCGGAGGCCGACATCGTCGTCACCAGCACGCCGGTCGTGCCGCGCACCCCGCCCTTCCTCGACGCGGCCTGGCTCGCGCCCGGCGCCTTCGCCGCCCTGGTCGACCTCGGGGTGTCGTGGATCTCCGAGACGCTCGCCGGGCTCGACCGGGTGGTCACCGACGACATCGCGCAGGCCGAAACCGAGCGGCTCGCCTATCCCAAGCCCTACGACGGCGAGGTGGCGGACCTGGTGGCCGCCCGCCTGCCCGGCCGCGAGACTCCGGACGAGCGCACGGCCCTGGTGTTCGCCGGCGTCGGGCTGGCCGACGTCGCGGTCGGCGCGCTGGTCTTCGAGCGGGCGCGCGCGCTCGGCATCGGCCGCGTGCTGCCGCTGTGAAAGCAAAAAACCGGGACACGGAGGCCGCCATGCGCCTGAAGCCCTCGGAATGGGGCGTGCTCGCCTTCGCCTCGGCCTACGTGATCGGCTTCGCCGTCTACTTCCTGCGGATCGGCAACAGCGAGTTCCTGTGGTACGTCGCAACGCTGGTGTTCTTCATGGTGCTGATCGCCGCGACCATGAAGACCTCGCGCTTCCCGCCGGCGATCCTCTGGGCGCTCGCCGTCTGGGGCCTGGCGCACATGGCCGGCGGCGGCCTGCAGGTGGGCGACGGCGTGCTCTATTCCTACCGGCTGATCCCGATCGCCGGCGACGGGGAGTTCACCCTGCTGAAGTACGACCAGGTGGTGCACTTCTACGGCTTCGGCGTCACCACCTTCGTGCTCTGGCACCTGCTGCGGCGGAATTTTCCCGGCCTCGTCGGGAGCAGGACGATCTACGTCTTCCCGGTGCTCGGCAGCATGGGGCTCGGCGCCCTGAACGAGATCATCGAGTTCGTCGCGGTGGTCTCCTTCCCGAACACCAACGTCGGCGGCTACTACAACACGGCGCTCGACCTGGTGTTCAACGGACTCGGCGCCTGCGCCGCCGCCCTCCTGATCTTCCTGGCCGAGCGGTCCGGGCCGCGGCCTACAGCGGCGCGCTCTCGATCGCGATCCTGAAGCGGCGCGTCTCGAGCTCGGCGAAGTAGGGCTCGACCGCGAAGTATTCCTCTGGCGCCCAGACGCCGGGCTTGCGGTTGCCGGCGAGCACGAGGCGCGCGGCGATCGACGCGTTCATCGAGGTGCAGGCGTCGACGTAGCCCTCGTAGAGCGGATCGGGGCCCGAGGTGATCGTGCAGCGGACCCGGGTCGGCGTGCCCTCCCGCGTCCCCTCGCCGACGGCGAAGTGGATCTCGTGGCCGTCCTGCGCCGGGATCTCATCGGCGTGGCGCGCCATGTTGCGCGCGATCAGCCGGGCCAGGAAGTCGCCCGGCTGGACCAGCGTGCCGCCGACCTCCAGGGGCTCGTCGAAGTCGCGGAACCCCGCCTTCATCAGGGCGCTCCAGGCCGCGTGCTCGGCGCGCGGCAGGGCCAGGCGCCAGGTGAAGTCGCGGATGCCCTTGTCGGCGATGCCGGTGGCGAAGGGCACGGTCAGCGGCTCGGAGTGCGGCGAGTGCATGAACTCGGTGCGGCCCCAGGGCTCCGGCAGGTCGAGCACCTGGCGGCCGCTCATCGGCGGCACCTCGGTGAGCCGGCCGTCGAGGAACTGCTGCGACGGGCGGGCGTACTCGGTCAGCACGGTGCTCACCGCGTAGGGCGGCACCAGGACCGGGCTCTCCGGCCCGACCAGGGTGGCCGCCCAGTAGAGGTCGATCCGCACGATGCCGTCGAGCCGCTCCGCCACCGCGCGGCAGATCATGTTCGACATGCCGGGATCGGCCCCGCAGCTCAACACCGCGGTGACGCCGGCCTCGGCCCAGGCCGCGTGCTCGGCCTTCTGCTTCACGGTGTAGATGCCGAGCCCGCCGTAGTCGATGTAGGGCACCCGCGCGGCGAGGCAGGCGTGGAAGATCGCCATCTGGTGCCCGGCCATGGTCGGCACCGCGTTGACGCAGAGGTCGGCGCGCCGGATCACGGCGTCGAGCGCCGCCGCATCGGTCACGTCGAGCGCGACCGGATCGAGGCGCGGATCGTTCAGCGCGTCGGTCAGCCTGCGCACCCGCGCGAGCTCGGTGTCCGCCACGATCACCTGCGTCACGCCGGGCGAGAGCTCCGACACCAGGTCCCGCACCGTGCCGGAGCCCATCATCCCGGCCCCGCCGATCACCGCAATCCGCATGGTCCCTCGCTCTCCCTGCCGGGATCGTTTCGCGCCGCCCGCCGCCGCGACCGCCAACCGGCCGCATCGGGCACTGCATCAGCTTTTCCATTTCCGCGCGCGGGGCGCAAGACGTCCGACAGGCCCTGCAACCGTCGAGACCTCGTCATGCCCATCCTGACGGCTTCGAGAGATTTTCGCCGAATCGCGGTGTGCCTGCTGCTGCCCGCGCTGCTCGGCGCCTGCTCGGTCAAGCGGGCCGCGGTCGACATCCTGGCCGATTCGCTCGCCGAGAGCGGCGGCGTCTATGCGCGCGACGACGATCCCCAGCTCGTCTACGAGGCGATTCCCTTCGGGCTCAAGACCTACGAGGGGCTGCTCGATGTCTCGCCGCACAACCGCGACCTGCTGCTGGCCGCGGCGGGCGGCTTCGCCGGCTATGCCTACCTCACGGCCGAGCAAGCGGACCGCCTGGGCGACCGCGACATCGCGGCGGCGCGACGCGCGCGGGCGCGGGCCAGCCGGCTGTTCCTGCGCGGCCGCGACTTCGCGCTGCGCGCCCTGGCGGAGCGCCACCCCGGCCTCCCGGACCGCCTGCGGCGCGCGGGCCCGGCCGCCCTCGCGGCGACCGACGCGACGGACGTTCCCGCCCTCTATTGGGCCGGCGCCGCCTGGGCCGGCGCCATCAGCACCGCGAAGGGCGACTTCGAGCTGGTCGCCGAACTGCCGCAGGCCGCCGCGCTGGTGCAGCGGGTGCTCGAGATCGACGAGGCTTACGACGGCGGCGCCGCGCACGAGTTCATGATCGCCTACGAGGGCGGCCGTCCCGGCGGCGATCCGGCGGCCGCCCGCGAACACTACCGGCGCGCCCTGGCGCTCTCGCGGGGGCAGCGCGGCTCGGTGTACCTGGCGCTGGCCGAGGCCGTCGTGGTCGACGAGCAGGACCTTGCGGAATTTCGCCGGCTGGTCGCGCTGGCCCGCGGGGTCGACCGCGACGCGGCCCCGGAATACCGCCTGCTCAACGCCATCGCCGCGGAGCGCGCCGACTGGCTCGAAGAGCACATTCCCGATCTCTTCCTCGACGCCGAGACCACGGAGAGCCTGTCATGACGCGCATGCTGATCGCCTTGCTGGCCGTCGCCTGCCTCGCCGCGCTGCCGCGCGCGCTCTGGGCCCGGACCATCAAGCTCGCGACGCTCGCCCCCGAGGGCACGATCTACTACGACATCCTGCAGGACATGGGCGCGCGCTGGCGCGAGCTTTCCGACGGCGAGATCGAGCTGCGCATCTATCCGGGCGGCATCGCCGGCGACGAAAGCGACATGGTGCGGAAGATGCGCATCGGCCAGCTCCAGGCCGCGGCGATCACCGGCGGCGGCCTGGCCGACATCACCGACGACATTCGCGTATTGCAGATGCCGATGATGTACCGCAGCTACGAGGAGCTCGACTACGTTCGCGACAAGATCGCCGCGCGCCTCGACGCCGATTTCGCCGCCAAGGGATTCCGCATCCTGACCTGGGGCGACGCCGGCTGGCTCTATTTCTTCACCACCAAGCCCGTCGTGCATCCCGACGACCTCAAGCCGCTGCCGATCCTGACCTGGGTCGGTAACACCACCTTCGTCGAAGCGTGGAAGGCGCTCGGCTATCACCCGGTGCCGCTGGCGGCGACCGAGATTCACGTGGGCCTGGCGTCCGGAATGATCGAGGCCATCTCGGTCCCGCCCTACGCCGCGCTGTCGTTCCAGTGGTTCGGGATCGCGAACCACATGACCGATCTGAGATTCGCCCCACTGGTCGGCGCCTTGGTCATCCGCGAGTCGACCTGGCAGAAGATCGATCCGGGATTGCGTCCCAAGCTGCTGGAGGCCGCGGCCGAGACCGGCCGCCGTCTGCAAGAGGTGCGCCACACCGACACGACGGTCGTGACCGTCATGCAGCAGCACGGGCTGACGGTTCACGAGGTCCCGGAGGACGTCTATCGGGTCTGGGCCAAGCGCACGCGGGACGCCTATCCGACCATCGTCGGCTCGGCGGTCTCCGCCGAGCTGGTCGCGGAGGCGGAACGGTACCGGGACGCGTTTCGGGCCCTCCAAGCGAAGCCATGAGCGTCATGGCCGCAACCCTGCCGCCCGCGACCGACCTCGCACGCAAGCTCGAGAACGGCGTCGGGATCGCCGCACTGGTCGCGATGAGCGCCCTGCCCGCCGTCGAAATCCTGCTGCGCGCCACCGCCGGCATCGGCATACCGGGGACCGCCGGCTACGTTCAGAACCTGACGCTTTGGGTCGGTTTCATCGGCGCGATGATCGCCGCCCGCGAGGACCGCCACCTGCACCTGGCGGTGGCGCGGCTCCCGCTGCCGCCCGCCGCGGCCCGCGCCGTCGAGATCGCCGTGCACACGATCTCGGCCGCCGTCGCCGTCGGCCTGCTGTGGGCCAACCTCAAGTTCGTGCAGAGCGAGCTGCTGTCCGCCCAGCGGATCGGCCCCTGGCTTCCGGTCTGGATCGCCGAAGCGATCCTGCCGCTCTGCTTCCTGGTCATCGCCCTGCGCTTCGTGCTGCGCGTCGACGGCTGGCCGGACCGCCTTGCCGTCGTGCTCGGCGTCGCGGCCATCGCCGCCGCGGTCTTCGTGCTGCAGCCCGTCGCCGAAGCCGCCGTGGCGCCGGCGATCGGGCTCCTGGTCCTGGCGGCACTGCTGCGCGCGCCGATCTTCGTCATGCTCGGCGGCATCACCCTGGTGCTGTTCTTCGCGGAAGGCGTTCCGGCGGCGGCGGTCGCGGTGTCGTCCTACCGCATCGCGGTCTCGCCGCTCATTCCCACCATCCCGCTGTTCACGCTGGTCGGCTACCTGCTGGCCGAGGGCGGCGCACGGCGCCGGCTGCTGCGCCTGTTCCAGGCCTGGTTCGGCTGGATGCCGGGCGGCGAGGCCATCGTCGCGACGCTGCTGTGCGCCTTCTTCACGACCTTCACCGGCGCCTCCGGCGTGATCATCCTGGCGGTCGGCGGGCTGCTGCTGCCGCTGCTGCTGAGCCGCGGCTATCCCGACCGCTTCGCGGTCGGGCTGCTGACCGCCTCGGGCTCGATCGGCCTGCTGTTCCCGCCCAGCATCGCGGTGATCATCTATGCGACGATGACCTACGTGCCGATCCCCGACATGTTCCTGGCCGGGCTCGTTCCCGGCACGATCATGGTCGCCGCCGTCTGCCTGTTCGGCGTATGGCAGGCGCGGCACGCGGGCGTAGAGCGCACCGCCTTCGATCCGCGCGAGGCCGGCCGCGCCGCCCTGGCCGCCGGCTGGGAGCTGCTCATCCCCGTCATCGTCCTGGTCGGAGTCTTCGGCGGCTATGCCACGCTGACCGAGGCGGCGGCCATCGCGGTGCTCTACGTCCTGGTCGTCGAAGTGGCGATCCACGGCGACATCGACCCGGCGGAGGACCTGCCGCGCATCCTGGTCGACTGCCTCTGCCTGATCGGCGGCGTGTTCGCCATTCTCGCCGTCGCCTTCGGCCTGGCCAACTACTTCGTCGACGCGGGCATCCCCGACACGGCCGCGGACTGGGTCAACGCGCACGTCGACTCGCGCGTGGTCTTTCTGCTCTGTCTCAACGTCTTCCTGCTGATCGTCGGCTGCCTGATGGACATCTTCTCGGCAATCGTCGTGATCGCGACGCTCATCCTGCCGACCAGTCAGCTCTTCGGCATCCACCCGGCCCATCTCGGCATCATCTTCCTGGCCAACCTCGAGCTCGGCTACCTCACGCCGCCGGTCGGCATGAACCTGTTTCTCGCCGCCTATCGCTTCGACCGCGGGATGATGGAGATCTGCCGCAGCGCCCTGCCGTTCTTCGGGCTGCTGCTGATCGTCGTCCTGCTGATCACCTACGTGCCGGCCTTCACCCTGATCGGCGGTGGCTAGAGCTCATCCGGCCACGCGCTTGCGCTCACCGGCGAACGGGCTGAGACCGAGCCACGTCTGCATGGAGCGGCTTAGCGCCGCGTCGCCGGTCAACTCCAGCCGCCCCGCCTGGACCTCCCGGCGCACGGTCGTCAACCCCGTCCAGATCGCCGTCATGGTGCGCAGATCGGTGACGACATAAAGGTCGACCTCGAAGCCGGGATCGACACTGCACAGGTCGGTCTCGCCGTCCTCCAGGACCAGCCACCAGGTCCGCGTCGTGCCGGGCAGTTCCGGATAGAGAAACTGCACGACCCGCCGCGCCCGCGGCAGCGGCTTGGGGTCGAGATTGCGCCGCATGTCCCACATGAGCAGAATCGGATCGAGATTCTCGAGCGAGGCCTGCGACTGGATCCAGCGCTGGCCCCAGGTCCCCATGGCGAAGACGATGGGCTGCAGTTCTTGGCCGGCCTTCGTCAGCCGGTATTCGCCGCCGTTGCCGCTTCCCGGAGTGCGCTCGACGATCCCCGCGCGCTCGAGCTCCTTGAGCCGTTTGGACAGTAGGGTCGGCGACATGCGCGGCACGCCCTTGCGGAGCTCGTTGAACCGCGTGCTGCCGGCGCAGAGCTCGCGCAGCAGAAGCAGCGTCCAGCGCGTGCAGACGATCTCGGCCGCCATCGCCACCGGACAGAATTGGCCGTACCCATGAGTCATCGCCTCCGCTTCCTCCTGCCGCACCCGGACACCGACCATACCGCGGCGGGACGATCCGCGCCTAGTACAGTTCGTGGAGTTGAGGCCGTTTCGAAGCGGTCGTAAGCTTGTCCAATTCGCGCAACCGAAAACCTACAAGAACAGGCAGGTGTCCGGGGCGATTGGGGGCACGGCGTGCCATACGGTTTCAAGGATGGAGGAAATTTCATGTCGGCACTCACGATCAAGACACTCGACGGCAAGACCGCGAAAGTCCCTGCCGAAGACATCGACGCCCTGCGTGCCGCCCTGCGCGGCTCGCTCAGCCAGCCCGGCGATCCGGATTACGACGCGGCGCGCAGCCTCTGGAATGCGATGGTCGACCGTCGCCCGGCGCTGATCCTGCGCGCCGCGGGGGCCGCCGACGTGCAGCGCGCGGTCAACTTCGCGCGCGACCATGGCCTGCTTCTCGCGGTGCGCGGCGGCGGACACAACATCGCCGGAAACGCGGTCTGCGACGGGGGACTGATGCTCGACCTGAGCCCGATGAAGTCGGTGCGGGTCGACCCGGCGAACCGGCGGGCGCGCGTCGAGCCGGGGGCGAGCCTCGGCGACCTGGACAAGGAGACTCAGGCGCACGGCCTCGCACTGCCGACCGGCATCAACTCGACGACCGGCGTCGCCGGGCTGACGCTCGGCGGCGGCTTCGGCTGGCTGACGCGCAAGTACGGCATGACGATCGACAACCTTCTGTCGGCCGACGTGGTCACGGCCGACGGCAAGTTCCTGCGCGCCGCCAAGGACGAGAACCCGGAACTGTTCTGGGCGCTGCGCGGCGGCGGCGGCAACTTCGGCGTCGTCACCAGCTTCGAGTTCGCGCTGCACCCGGTCGGCCCGGAGGTCCTCTCCGGCCTCATCGTGCATCCCCTCGATCGGGCGCCGGACCTGCTCAAGGCCTATCGCGAGATCGCCAGGAAGGCGCCGGACGAGCTGACCTGCTGGGTGGTGATGCGCAAGGCGCCGCCCCTGCCCTTCCTGCCCGAGGCGTGGCACGGCCGCGAGGTGCTCGTCTTCGCGCTCTGCTACTGCGGCGACATGGCCAAGGGCGAAAAGGCCGTCGCGGAATTGCGCGCGCTCGGCGATCCGATCGCCGACGTGGTCGGGCCGCATCCCTTCGTCGGATGGCAGGCCGCCTTCGATCCGCTGCTCGAGCCGGGCGCCCGGAACTACTGGAAGAGCCACGACTTCGAAGGCCTCTCCGACGACGCCATCGCGGTCTTGCTGAAGGCGATCGGGAAGCTGCCGGGGCCGGAATGCGAGGTCTTCATCGCCCACGTCGGCGGTGAGATGAGCCGCGTCGCGGCGGACGCCACCGCCTATCCGCAGCGCAGCTCGCACTTCATCATGAACGTGCACACCCGCTGGCGCGAGGCGGCGCAGGACAAAGCCTGCATCGGCTGGGCGCGCGCCCTGTTCGACGCGGCGGCGCCCTACGCCACCGGCAGCGTCTACGTCAACTTCATGCCGGACGACGAGGCGGACCGGGTGCGCGAGGGCGTCTACGGGCCGAACTACGCGCGACTGGCCCGGGCCAAGGCGAAATACGATTCGGGCAACCTGTTTCGCATGAACCAGAATATCGCGCCGGCCTCCTGAGGCGGGCGGCGCGCGGGCACAATCGAGGCGGCGGCGCCCGGGCGCGGCGCCGCAGCCCGGTGCTCGGCGTCACTGCGCCGCGGCGTCGCCGTCCGGGTTGTCGGGGCCGTCCGGACTCCCCTGGCCCTCTTGACGGGCGGCCCGCGCCGCCGCCTCGACCTCGAACAGCGCCTTCTGGAAGCCGTTCAGCGTAATGGTCTGGGACAGAACGGTTTCGCCGGCGGCGTCGTCGATCCGCACCTCGGCCGAGCGGCCCCGCAGGAAATAGGTCTTGAGCTTGGTCGAGATCGGCGGCTCGAAATAGCACAGCCCGACCTCGCAGACGTCGGTCTCGATCGGGTCCTTCTTGTCGGCCTTGATCGACACCCGGCCAAGCGCCAGATCGCCGCCGGACGCGACCAGCGGCATGTCGCCTTCGTCGCGGTACACGAAATAGAGCACGAACTCGCCCTGGTCGGGGTCGAGCAGAATCTCGACCGTGCAGAGCGGCGTCTCGCCCGAGCTCTCGTCGCCCAGGCACTGCGCGTACCAGACGTTGTAGCCCTGCGCCGCCGCGCCGCCCGCCGGCGCCAGACACAGCGCCAGCCCCAGGGCCAGGGCGGCCGTCGGGACGATATGGCGAATGCGTGTTCTAGCCGACACCGACCGAATCCTCTTCGCGCGCCCGGCTTGCCTCGATGGAACGGGGCCGGAGGCTGCCCTGCCCCGGCTCGCCGCCGGAGAGTACCATAAGACGCCGGGCGGGGACGCGCCGCCGGCAAAAAAATGGCGCCCGGGGCCGCCGCCGTCCCATCAATCCCCCATTGTGTCCTATCATCGCCGGGCACAGCGGAGGGGCACGGCATGAGACGGATCGTTCGCGCCGCCATCGTCGCGACCGCCGGGGTCTGGGCCTCGGCGGAGGGAACCGCCGGGACCTCGTCCCCGGCCCAGGCCGCCGAATCGGTGGATCTGGAACTGGTGCTGCTGGCCGACGCCTCGGGCTCCATCGACGACGGCGAGATCCGCTTCCAGCGCCGGGGCTACGCCGCCGCCATCACCGATCCCGGGATCCTGGGCGCGATCGCGCTGGGCCACGACGGACGGATCGCCGTGACCTACGTCGAATGGGGTCGGGCCGACTCGCAGGACATCGTCGTGCCCTGGACCGTGATCGACGGGCCGGAGAGCGCCGCCGCCTTCGCCGGGGCGCTGCTCGGCGCGCCGCGCCGCGCGGCCGGCATGAACGCCATCGGCAGCGCCCTGGCCGCGGCGCAGGCGCTGATCGAGGGCAACGACATCGACGGCTACCGCCGGGTGATCGACCTCTCCGCCGACAGCGCCAACAGTTGGGGCGGCGTCCCCGTCCCGGAGGCGCGGGCGGCCGCGCTGGCCGCCGACATCACCATCAACGGGCTGGCCGTCCTGTGCCGCTCCTGCAGCGGCCGGCCGATCGACTACGACCTCGAGGCGGCCTTCGCCCAGGACATCGTTGCCGGGCCCGGCGCCTTCGTGATCACCGCGGACGACAAGACGAGCTTCGCCGAGGCCGTGCGCAAGAAGCTGCTGCTCGAGATCGCCGGCGCGCCGGCCGGGCCGCCCGGCCCGCGGATGCAGGCGACGGCATTCCAAGCGCAGCCGGCCGACTAGAACACCCCGGCGTCCAGCCCGGCCGCCACCAGCATGCCGAGCTCCTCGCACTGGCCGACGAAGTCCTCGCGCCACGCGCCGCGGCAGATCAGCGGCTCGCGCACCGCGCGCCAGCGCAGGCCGGTGACGATCGTCTCGACGCCGCGCCGCGTGCCGGTGCCGTCGTGCCCGGCGCGGATATAGAGCGCGTAGGGCAGCCCCTCGGTCTTCTCCAGGCAGGGATAGTAGCAGCGGTCGAAGAAGTCCTTCAGCGCGCCGCTCATGTAGCCGAGGTTCTCGGTCGTCCCCAGGACGATCGCCTGCGCCAGCAGCACGTCGTCGGGGCCGGCCTCGAAAGGCGTGAGCGCGCGCACCTCGACGGCCTCGATGTCCTCGTGCCGGGCGCCGCGCAGCACGGCGTCGCGCAGCTTGCGCGTGTTCGGCGAGGGCACATGGGCGACGATCAGAAGGTGCTTCGGCGCCATGCCGCCGCGGCCCTCAGAACGTCCGGGTCTCGCCCGGCTGCATCACGATCACCTCGGCGTCGTCGTCGCCGAGCGCCGCCTTCAATTCGTCCGGCGTCCCCTTGAGCGGCGGGAAGGTGCCGTAGTGCATCGGCACCACCGTCTTGACCTTGAGCAGGTTGCGTATCGCATAGGCGGCGTGCGCGGGGTCCATGGTGTAGTGCCCGCCGATCGGCAGGAAGCTGACGTCGGGCCGATAATACGATCCGATGAAGGCCATGTCGCCGAACACGCCGGTGTCGCCCGCGTGGTAGAGCGTCGTGCCGTCCTCCAGCTCGATCACGTAGCCGGCCGGCTCGCCGCCCGGATAGAGCGCGCCGTCGTGCAGCACTTCGGAGCTGTGCTCGGCGTGCACCATGGTGATGGTGATGCCCTCGCCGAGCGGCCGGATCGGCCCGCTCTTGTTGAAGCGGATCAGCTGCTCCGCCGGCACCAGGCCGAGCAGGCGGAAGGTGTGGCCCATGTCCGCGTTGAGCGCCACCTTGGCGCCGGTCATGGCGGCCAGCGCGGCCGTGTCGCCGACGTGATCGCCGTGGCCGTGCGTGACCAGGATGAGGTCGACCCGGCCGAGCCTGGCGAGGTCCTTGTGTTCCGCCGGCGTCTTCGGGTTCTTGGTGATGAAGGGATCGATCACGATCACCTTGCCGCCGGGGCTGACGATCTTGAACGCGGACTGGCCGAACCACTGCACCTCGGTCGCCTGGGCGGTGGCCGCCAGAACGAGCAGCGGCAGGGCCGCCGCGAGCCGCAACAACGTCCGAATCATGGATGCCTCCCGTAGCCGTTACGGGGGCGACTATAGCAACGCGGGGAGGCGCGCGAAAACCGGCCGCCGGCGAGCGCTCAGGCCGCGCTGCCGGCCTCGGCGACGATCGCCCGCGCGGCGGGCAGGCTCACCGTCGCCGTGGTGCCGACGCCGGGCGCCGACTCGAGCGAGAGGCGGCCGCCGTGCAGCTCCACCAGGCTCTTGACGACGGTCAGCCCGAGTCCGGTGCCTTCGCCTTCGCGGGACAAGCCGCTGTGCGCCTGCCCGAAGGGCTGCAGCGCGCGCTCGATCTCCGACTCGTCCATGCCGCAGCCATCGTCCTGCACGCTCAGGCGCAGCCCGTCGGCCCGCGCATCGCCGGCGGCGTCGGCCGCGTCCGGTGCGGGACCGGCCACCGCGACCTCGACGAGGCCGCCGGTCTCGGTGTGGCAGACGGCGTTGGAAAGAAGATTGATGACGACCTGCTTGAGCGCGCGGCGGTCGCCCCAGAGCCGTACGCCGGTCGGCGCGAAGCGCAGCGCGACGCCCTTCGTGCGGGCCTTCATGTCGATGAGGCGAAGACAGCCTTGCACCACCTCGTCGAGCGCCACTTCCGACTCGTGCAGTTCGTACTCGCCGGCTTCGATCTTCGAGAGGTCCAGGATGTCGTTGATGAGCTCGAGCAGATAGCGGCCGCTTTCGTTGATGTCCCTGGCGTAGCCCTGGGCCTTCTCCGCGTCGAGCGAGACGACGCCGCTGGTCATGAGATCGGAGAAGCCGATGATCGCGTTGAGCGGCGTCCTGAGCTCGTGGCTCATCAGGGCCAGGAAATTGGACTTCGCCTTGTTCGCGGCGGCGGCCTCGCGCCGGAGCCGGGCCTCGCGCTCGCTGCGCTGCTCCGCCTCCTGCTGCGCCTCCCGCAGGGCCTCGGAGCGCATCGCCAAGGATTCGTGGCTCGCCAGCAGCGCGCGGGCGCCCAGCCAGCTGCGCCACAGCAGGAACAGGATCACGAGCGAGGCCAGGAGACAGAGGCCCAGCTTGGGGCCGGATTCATGGAGCCAGCGCCGCGCGAGCTCGCCGCCCGGCATGCCGATCACCGCGACGATGGGATATTTGTGCGAGCGCAGGACGCGGCCGAAGCGCTTGTCGCCGCCGCTGCCCTCCTCCAGCACTGCGCCGCCGCCCGCGGCAAGCCCGCCGAGCAGGGCCGCATCGACGGTCAGGGTCCCGGCTTTGCCCGTCGACGCGAGCAGGACCGCGCCGTCCGAGCGGTATACGCTCGTCTGGCAGCCGGCGCAGCCCGACTGCTCCGCGATGGTATCGAGGTAGTAGGACGGCTCGATCGCCGCGACGACCACGCCGCGGAACGAGTACTCGCCGGCATAGATCGCCAGGCTGACCGGAAAGAAGACGCCGAGCGCGGTATAGCGCGCCTCCAGCTGCCGGCCGATGAACAGGCCCTGGGTCCGGTCGATCGCATGCGCCGCGAAGTAGTCGCGATCGAAGGTATCCAGCTCCGGGGTCGGCCAGCGGTCGGTGTAGATCCGCATCCGGCCGTTCTGATCGGAAAGCCAGGCCGAGCGGACCTGCGGCAGCGGCGCGATCACGGCCTTGAGCTGGGACCACGCGGCGCGCGATTCGCCGACCTCCGACCAGTCGCGCTCCGCGAAATCCATGGCGGCGATACGCAGCGCCATCTCGGTCGCTTCCAGGGTCCGGTCGAGCTGCGCGATCGTCAGGCGGGCGCGCGCCTCGAGCTCGGCCAGCATGTCATGCTCGCTTTCGAGATAGTCGCGCCGCGCCTGCCAGATGCCGAAGCCGAGCAGCAATGCGAGAGCGGCGCAGCCGACCGCGACCGGGCGATAGGCGCTCCCTCGTTTCATCCGCTCCGCGCTCCAATTTCGGTACCGCCGACGGTCGCACAGAGGGCTTTAGGCAACGGTTAACGGACCGCGAACTCATTGCGCCAAAGCAAGGTATTATATCCTATGTCTGGGTGTCGGGCGCCGCCGGTCTTGCGGCAGCGCTTCGGGTTCCGGACCGCTCGACTGCGGCCGGCGATTTTGGCGGCATGCATAGTGGGCTCAGCGGAAGGAGGAATCCGTTACCGCGAGCAGCAGGGCATCGGTCACGGCGGTCATTCCTCGAGCCGCCACGAAAAGTCGTCCTGCGCGGGCGAGCCGGCGGCGGAGGCTTGCCGCCGCTCCGCGCAGTTCCTCAATTCCGCCGCATAGGCGGTCCGGCAGAGCCACACCGCGGCCGAAGCGCAGGCGGCCACGACGGCGGTGCCGAAAATGGCAAGGAACACGCCGGGCAGGCGCAGCAGGCTCACGATGCTCCAGGCCATCGCGAGCCCCAGGGCCGCCGATACGGCGAAGAGGATGACGGCACCGAGCACGGCGTTCACCGCCGCGCGCCAGGAAAGCCGCTTCGCCGACCAATGCGCGACCGCATCGGTCGAGGCCCGGCCTGCATGAAGCGAGTGAGAAAGGTGCGTCATCGCCACCGCCATCCGGTTCGACGCCGACGCTCGGCGTTTCCGGCGAGTCTCGAGTTACTGCTAATTAGCTAGTGCGTGGCCGTATCGCGCGCATCGGCATTTCTTGCATGCCTCGGGGCACCGTCATGAGGCCGACGCATGGCCGTCCTCGCGGCAACGGCGGCGCCACGGCCCCGGGGCCTCTCAGGCTTCACGCCGGGTCGCAAGCGCTTGCTAGTGAAAACTGGCGAGGGCCTTTTCGTGCTATGATTTTTGTTATGACGGTTTCAGGTGGCCATGGCTGGCGACCGCTTCGCAGCACACCCGGCATGGACCCGGAAGTTCTGGACGCCTTGTTGGAAATCTGCCAGCGCGAGTGCTGCGATTGGGATGAGCTGGTCGAAGCGGCGTTAGCTTCGACCCGTAACGCCCCGTTCGCATTTGCTTCTTGTCTGTTCGCCACTGAATATTTCCGTCCCGCGATTGGCGATCCGACCGATGACGCGATAAGCGAAGCAGGACACTTGTGTTAAAGACACCGATCCCCCAGGTCTTTAAAAACTGAAATTTCGCACAATCTAATCCTTCCGATCACCGGTACTGTGCGAAAAATCACAGCAACTCCCTGACAAATTTGTCAGTGCATTCATCGCTTTGGCATCCCGGGACAGAGAATCAAATGACACCAGATCAAGACCTACCGCCTGAATTGAACGTCGAAATCAATGCACATCCCGCAGCGCGAATCGCCGCGAGGCTAGTGGTTGCACTGGAAGAGATCGAACATGCTGCACATTACCATGGTTTAGACGATGTGGGCCATTTGGCAGCAGTAGCGGGCCTAGCCGCGTGGGAACACGCAGGCCGGAAGAGGAGCGCCTAGGTACCGCGCTCTGTGTCAGGTCGATCCGGCATATCGCGGCATAAAGGACGACGCCAATGAGTACCGCCTTTCGGCGGACACGGTCCGAA
>Ga0210124_1000368_pt1 | contig 23870 bp, 16 predicted proteins | sample Muzzi_PWC_D2_FD_185554 | JGI IMG/M metagenome (GOLD analysis project Ga0210124, IMG submission 185554) | Wetland microbial communities from San Francisco Bay, California, USA, that impact long-term carbon sequestration - Muzzi_PWC_D2 (SPAdes) | ecosystem: Environmental > Aquatic > Marine >... | reverse complement strand
TACGAGCTGGCTACCCTCATCGCCGGCGACCTGCGCACGCAGTGCAGCCGCGACAGTAACCGCCCGCGGGAGTTCAAGCAGGTCATCTGGACCCACCTCGGCAGCCTCGATCTCACCGCGATCACCGACCGCGCCTTCGCGGAAATCGAGTCGATCAAGACGCAATGCTTCGACGAGTTCAACACCTTCCTGAAGATCTTTCAGGGCGCCATCTCCCCGCACCTCCTCGATCGTCTGCAGGGCGAGCAAGACCGCGCCGTGCGGCGCTCGATCCTGCGCATCCTCGGCTCGTTTGCCGACGATCTCATCCCCGAGCTCCTGAGCCGTCTCGACAGCACGCATTGGTATTACGTCCGGAACATCGTCCACCTCCTGGGCCAGTCCGGGTCGGAGGAGGCGGTCCGCCCCCTTACCATGCAACTGCAACACAAGGATTCCCGTGTGCGCCGGGAGGCGTTGGTCGCCTTGCGAAACCTGGGGTCCCAGCGCTGCATACCATTTGTCGCCCGCCTGCTCGCCGATGATGCACCACCCGCCTCCCAGGAGAACGACCAGGTTCGCGTCGAGGCGGCACGCTGTCTCGCCAACTTCCCCGTGGAGGCGGCCACCGCGGCCCTACGCAAAGGGGTCCTGAGCAAACGTCCGGCGGTCGCCGACGCCTGCCGCCGCTATCTCAACGAGAGACAATGATGAGCGCCCGGCTCGCCGCCCAATCCGAGTTCCCCGACGGGAAACCCGTGGCCTCGATCGACCAGATCCGTCGGTGGATCACCCTGTTCCTCACGGCCCTCCATAACCGAGCACTCTATCCTCCGGGCCATCCGGCCATGCTCAGCAGCGCGGCGGAGGTCGAGGCGCTCTTGGGCGAGATCCTCGCGCGGAATGAGGCCCTGCAGCTCGCGATCGTCGGAGATCGCGTACTGCTCCCTGGCTACCCGGGCGAGGGGCAGGAGTTCCGCCTGGAAGGGGGGCTGAAGGAGTTCCATCGCCACGGCATCGAGCACCTGACCTTTTCCCGAGGAATCGAGGCCCATGAGCTGAAGGCCCTGTTTGACCTCCTGCTCGTTACGACCACCGAGCCCACCGATGCCCAGCGGGCACTGCACGATGCCGGCGTCCGCAACATCCGCGTCGGACGGATTGCGACCGGCGACAACCAAGGCCAGCACGGCGATGGCCAGATCGCCATGCAGCTCTACCAGAAGGCCCTCAACTCCATCGAAGAGCTGCACCGCATCATCACCGAAGACCGCACCGTCCCGGTCGATCGCGCACGCGAGATCGTGGACGCCGTGGTCCAGGACCACCGTCGCGGCAGTCAGCTCCAAGCCCTCACCTGGCTCAAGAGCCACGACGACTACACCTACACCCACGTGCTCAACGTATGCATCCTGACGGTCGCACAGGCACGTACCTTTGGCGTGCCGGAGAGCCAGCTCCACGCCGTAGGCGTGGCGTCCCTGCTCCATGACACGGGGAAGTGCTTCGTTCCCCCCGAGCTGCTACGCAAGCCGGGGAAACTGACCCCCACGGAGTTCGAGGTGGTCAAGGCCCACCCGGTACTCGGCGCCAAGCTGTTGCGCACCATCCCGAATATGGACGATCTCACCGTCCTGGTGTCGTACGAGCACCACGTTCGGTTCGACGGCGGTGGCTATCCACGTCAGGTCCACCGCCGGCCCCTCAATCTCATCTCGCGCATGTGCACCATCGCCGACTACTACGATGCCCTGCGCACCATCCGCAGCTACAAGGACGAGATCACACCAGACGAGGCGTTGCGCATCATGTCTCAGGGCGCTGGCAGCATCCTCGATCCGACCCTGTTCAAGCACTTCGTCAACATGGTGGGACCCTACCCCCGAGGCTGCCTGGTAGCGTTGTCCGATGGCTGCCTGGGCGTGGTTGTGACCACTCACCCGGGTTTTCCCGACCGCCCGACGGTACGCACCGTCCTAGATGGCGACGGCAATAAGCTCGCCGATCCGTTGACCATCGACCTGCGAGCCGCCCAGCAGCACGATCCACCACTGCAGATCGCACGTGCAGTCGACCCCAACAAGGTGTCCATCGGGGCGGAGGACTACCTCTAGCCATGACCGGTCGCTCTGCGCCCAACCTACCGCTCGCCAGCGGCGAGCTGCAGGAACTGGCATCCGGCATCCTGCGTACCTTGAATGCCGCACTCAAGGTCACCCAGCTCTATACGGTGGACCATCCCTCGGTGGACAGCGCGATCGCACAGCTTCGCGAGCGCTATCAGGCGGCAATGGCCGACCACCTCCTCGTCAACCTCACCTTCACCGGCGAGACGATCGCCGTGAACGATAACATGCTGCCAAAGCTGGAGACTCAACATCTCCGGCTGTCGCGCCATCTGCACGAAATCGGCATCGCGACCCTGGGCTTCGCCCCGGGCGCCGCCGATGGTGCGCTGTACCATCTCATCGAGGTGCTCGCGACACCGCGCCAGGAGGTGCTCGAAGCAGGTAGCATCGAGGCGTTCATCGATCAGGCCCGCCTTGGCGCCTTACGCATCCTGCCGCTCGACTACAGCCGCGTGTTTCGCGTCACGGCGAACGGCCTGCCGTCACAGAATGAGCTGCTCGACGCAGACGGGCTTTGGTACGCCATGATTACGGGCTACGTGGTGCGCCGGCCCGAGGAGCTCAACGAGGAGGCCCGCAACTTCATCTCCGCGTTTGCGGCCGATCCCGGAAAGCTTCGCCACCTGGCCGACGAGCTTGCGACCCTGGAGCTGAATGAGGAGTGGATCGAGATCGGCAAGGTGAAGGGATCGCTGCTGGCTAACTTTTACCGCAGCCTCGGCACCGTCTTGCAGAGCAGCCAAGGCGGACAGCGACAAGCATTGGTGAACCAGGTGGCACGGGGGACGGAAGGTCTGCACCCCTTACAGCTCATCGAGCTGCTTGCCGAGACCGACGGCACGGGGGACGAGCCCGGCAACGAGATCGTCGACGAGCTGATCGCCGCCTTCCGGCCGGACCGGGCGACCGAGCTTCTGGCAGAGGCCGCCGGCACGGCGAATGATGCGGAGCTGGCGCGCCTCGTCGAACGACTGCTCACCGTCCACCCGGAGAAGAAGCGCATCCTTGACCTCCTCGAGCGCCAGACGGAGACGGTTCGTCAGCTCAAGGACGGCAATATCGCCCAGGCCGAGGCCCTCCAGACCCTGTGCCGCCGGTTTGCCGATTCCGACTACCTGGCGATCCTTCAGGAACCGAGCTCTTCCTCGTCCAGCGACTACATCGAGCAACTCCGCTTCCTGGACGAAGACCGCGGCCTGGCCGCGGAGCTCCTCCAGGGATTGTTGCTGGAGGTGGCGGAGCGGGAACAGGCGAGCCTCCACCTAGCCTTGCTCGAGTGTGAGGACGATGCGGAGCAATTTACCGATCAGTTGGCGACCCTGGAAGGTTTGTTGATGGATGCGGTCGACGGGCAGAACTACGACGTAGCCCTCGCGATCGTCGAGGGTCTGACTCACCTCGGTACGCCGGCGGGCCCCCTGAAAGAGGCGTACCGGGAACAGACCGCGGCGATGATCGAGGCGCTGCCGCGCGCTCCGCTGCTCACGATCCTGGTGGCGGATTACGGCGACTATGGCGCCACCGCCGCGGAACGCGACGTGAATCAACTGATCACCACCCTGGGCGAGATAGCCATCGAGCATCTCCTCGACATGCTGAAGGACAGCGGCGATCGGTCCGAGCGGCGTACCATCCTCACCTTGTTGCGTAACCAGGGGATAGCAATTCTGCCGCAGGTGCAGACTCGACTAGAGGACCCGGTCTGGTACTTCGTCCGAAACCTCATCCACCTCTTGGGCGAGCTGCGCCAGGAGGAGAGCGCGCGGCTGCTCATCCCCCTGCTCCACCACAACGACCACCGTGTGGTGAAGGAGGCGCTGGTCGTCCTCGGCCGCATCGGCTCGCGTAACGCGACGCCATTCATTGGCCGCCTGCTGCTCACCGAGCCTCCTCTCTCGACCAAGAAGAACGATGAAATCCGCATCGCGGCGGCTCGCACCCTCGGCGTGCTCGGCGACCCCCGCGCCCTGGACACCCTGCGCAAGGGGAGCCACCTACGCCGCCCAACGGTTGCCCACACGTGTGAGGAGATTCTGCGTGAGCAATCCAGCCGGGCACCGGCGCGCGGCGCCGGCCGAGAGGAGCGGTGGTGAGCGACGGGTCATTGCAAGACGCGGGGGTACCGACCACCAAGCACTGGCCACAGGCAGTGGAGTTCGTCCAGCTGCTGTTCGGCGCCCTGCGCAACCGCCAGCTCTACCCACCGGGCCACAAGCTCCTCGTGACGAGCGCCGAACGGCTGGTCACGGCTCTGCCCGGCGCCCTGGCCGGTCAGACGGAACTCAACATCGGCGTCATCGATGATCGGGTGATCCTCGGTGAATACCCGCTCTCGCAGGGGCTTGCACCATCTCCCGCGCAGCTTGCGCCGTTACGCGAGCGAGAAATTGAGCGTATCACGTTCTCCGCGGAGACCACGCCGGATGACGTCACGCTGCTCCTCGACGTGCTTGCCGGCGAACCCGGCGACGTGCCGCCCGCGGAGCAGCTCGCGATCGCAGGCGTCCGTTCGATCCGGGTCGGTAGGCTCTCCAGCGGCTCACAGGGCGAACCGGGCAGGCGCTCTCTGACAGAGCTGTACAACGAGCTCTACCGCAACGCGGTGATGGCGGTTCGCGACCTCGTCGGTCTATGCCGAGAGACCGGCACGGTCGGAATCGGCGCCGCCCAGGAGGCCGTCGAGCAGGTGGTTCAGAACGCGTGGCACAGCGACGACCGCCTCCTCGATCTGACCAACCTCCCGCAGCAGGACGGGGAGAGCTTTTCGCATGCCCTCAACACCTGCATCCTGTCGGTCTCTCTTGGCCGCTCGCTGGGCCTCGCCGAGCGCCAGCTCCACGATCTGGGAACGGCAGCCCTCTTGCACGACATCGGCAAGAGCGCGCTGCCCGAGGAACTCGTCCACAAAGAGGGAGAGCTCACCCGCGAGGAACAGGAGCTCATGGAGCGCCATCCGATCCTCGGAGCTAACTTGCTGCGCAAACTCAGCGGCGTCGGCAACATCAGTGCGCGGGTCGCCCTCGAGCACCACATGGGCTTCGACGGCAGTGGCTATCCTAGACGCACCGCCCGCCAGCCACTCCACCTCGCGAGCCAGGTGGTGGCGATCGCCAACGTCTACGATGACCTTCGCGGCCGCCGTGGCCGGGTCGAGGAAGTGACCTGCGAACACGCCCTGCGTCTCATGGCGAAGGAGGTGGGTCGCGCCTTCGAGCCGACCCTCCTGAAGCGGTTCGTCAACCACCTCGGTCTCTACCCCAGGGGCACCCTCGTCCTGCTCTCCGACGGCACCCTCGCTCTGGTCAAGGAGGTCCGTCCGGGCCACCCTCTCATGCCGCGAGTGTTGGTCATCCAGGATGCGGAGCGGCAACGATTGGCGACGCCGCGCGACATCGACCTGTACGAGAGGGCCTTCGATAACACCCCCCTGACCATCCTCAAGTCGATGGACGCGCGCCTCCGCGGCTTCGACCCCCTGAGCTACCTCGACTGAGCGCCACGGCCCACAAGGGCACGAGGAAGCCCGGCGCGGGGTAATTCCGTGCGGCCGCGCGCCAACCCGCATGGACCGTCCCTTCAAGATCGAAGCGCTGCTTCTCTGGGGTACCATCACCCTCGCGCTGCGCTACGACGGATGGCCCACCTGGGTCACGCCCCTGCTCCCCAGCCTGTGGATCAATCTGCCGCTGATCAGCCTGGTGCTGCGGCGCGAGCCCCTGAGCGACTGGGGACTGGTGTGCCCCGACCCCGCCAGGGCCGCACGCCACGTCGCCGCCTTTGTCCTGGTGGTCGCGCCGGGGAGTCTCCTCGTCTTGCACCTCATCGGCGCCATCGACTTTGTGTGGCAGCTCGACGCGGCCGCGATCTCCCGCTCTCTCCTCCACCAACTCCTGTGGGTAGCGGTACCGGAGGAGGTCTTCTTCCGCGGCTACCTGTGGCGGCGTCTGCAGCAGGAAACGGACCCGGCTCCCACTCGTGCCCGCCTCATCCTCGCCAACGCCACCTTGTTTGCCGCCACCCACTACCTGATCCACCCGGGTGGTTGGGCCCTCGCTACCTGGTTGCCGGGCCTCTACCTCGCCTGGCTACGGTGTCGGACCTGCAGCGTCGCGGTTCCGATCCTGTGCCACGCCCTGGCGAATACCCTGCTGTTCGCCGCCACGGGGCGGCTGGGGTAGCGCCGACAACACCCAGCCCTCATAGGGTGCGCCTCGCCTGCGGCTCGGCACACCCTATGTCGCTTCGCGGGCAAGCGGCGCCTAACGGTCACGCCTGCGATCTTCCCCCCGGAAACTCCACCCACAAAAAAGGCGGGATTCCGGAAAAGTGGCCCGACGAAGATCCTGCGAAGGATCTTGGGATGGCGACCATTGTGACACACCACGGGGCGTCAAGCCGTCAACGCATTCCGGAACCCCGCACGACAGTTCCGTGACCTTTTCAGGTTAGTTTTCAGATGATCGTGTGTCAACGGGCACGTCCGGCACCGCCGGGGCCTCGCCATAGGTCTCCTCGGCGACCACGGTCTCGTGCAGGGTGCCGAACTTCAGTCGGCTGATGACGCGTACCGGGATGCGCGGCTCTGCCCTGCGCCGCCACGCCTGAAACGAGCCGGCGCGCTGCGCCTCTCCGCGATACCACACCTCGCCATCGATGCGATCGCAACGCAGATGGCCCAACTCGGTCTTCACCTTCTCCTGCCCACGCACCGACAGCCGTACCTCCTTCAGCTTGGCACCATCGAGCAACGGCACGACCAGGCCGTCGAGAGCGGCGAGCGGCTGGAGGCAAAGCCAGTAGGGCAGGGTCAATGGCCATTGCACCCCGTCGACCACGCTCATCACCTTGCGGTCGGTCTTGCCCTCGGTGTGGTTGACCCGGACGAAGGTAACCTCACGCGCGTGCCAATCGATCGTGGACCAGCGTTCCTGGCGCCGGTCCTTGGGCTCGTCGATGTACTCGTAGAGCGCCTCCGGCCGGCCGTCCAGGCCACGGAGGCGCGCGGTGAAGCGGTCTCGCACCCGGTAAAGTCGCGCCATCGGGCCCGCCGGCGCGATCTCCTTGCTCACCCACAATGCGCCCGCCGGGCCGGCGACCCACGAGTAGTACGATTCACCGACCGGGATCCGACCGAAAGAGACCTGATAGGTCAGGCGGATGCCGGCGGCCGCCTCCGCCACCGGGCCGAGGGCCAGCGCGCCGCAGAGGACCAAGACGACCGTGGCGGCCCGGTGCAGCCAGCGCCGGTGCCGGTAACCGTGCCCGCGCGCGGGAGGGTCGACAGCCGTGTGCAGCGACAGCACAACGACTCGCTCGCCAACACGCTGACACCTCGACCCGCCTTGCCCGGTCGTGCCACCCATCAGCCAACGAAGGCATTTCTCTTTTTCTATCAATACGTTACCCGTGGATAAAACTCAATCCGGTCTATTTGGTTAAACTGGCAGAATTATTGCTGACCGGCTATGCGACCACCAGACGATAGCCCACGCGCCACCCAGCCCCCCAAACCCGTGCAACTCGGAGCCAAGCGACCCAGCCACACCGCCCCCTCCTCCCACCACTGCCCACGCGCGCCGTACCCGGGACCGGGCCGGTGCACGACCCGCCCGATCGCCATCGTCTCGCACACCCAGGACCCGCCGGTCGTTACAGGATCACGGAGAGAGATCTGGACTTACCCCACGGAGGCAGCACCATGACCAACCAGACCGCGCAATCCTTGCTGGACCTGATCGTCGCCAGCAACGACCAAGAGCGTTTCCGCGACCTCAACTGGCGCGGCTCGTTCGCCGACTACCTGGACCTCCTGCGCAACGACCCGCGGATCGGCCGCTCTGCGTTCCAGCGGGTCTACGACATGATCGTCTCCTTCGGGAGCACCCGCTACCGGGAGAACAAGATCGACCGGGTCCACTACCACTTCTTCGATGACCCAATCGACAACGGCAAAGACGCCGTGTTCGGCCTCGATGACTCCCTCACGCACCTGGTAGACATCTTCAAGGCGGCGGCCCGCCGTTACGGCACCGAGCGCCGCGTGCTGCTGCTGCACGGGCCGGTGGGCAGCGCCAAGTCGACCATCGTGCGCATGCTGAAGAAGGGCCTGGAACACTACTCCGCGACCCCCGAGGGGGCCCTCTACACCTACACCTGGCACCTGCCGGAGGACATGGTCCACGACCCCCTCACCAAGGAGATGCCGTGCCCGATGCACGAGGATCCCATCCACCTCGTACCCCTCGCCAGCCGTGCCTCCCTCCTCGACGAGATCAACCGCGATCTGGCCGAGACCGACCGCGTCGCCAGCGAAGGCGATCTCTGCCCCGCGTGCCGCTACGTCTTCCGTGACCTGATGACCCGCTACGAGGGCGATCTCGCGAAGACCCTGGAGCACATCACGGTGCGCCGCCTCATGCTCTCCGAACAGGACCGCGTGGGCATCGGCACCTTCCAGCCGAAGGACGAGAAGAACCAGGACTCCACCGAGCTCACCGGCGACATCAACTTCCGCAAGATCGCCGAGTACGGCTCCGACTCCGACCCGCGTGCATTCAACTTCGACGGCGAGTTCAACATCGCCAACCGCGGCATCATCGAGTTCATCGAGGTGCTCAAGCTGGACGTGGCGTTCCTCTACGATCTCCTCGGCGCCAGCCAGGAGCACCGCATCAAGCCGAAGAAGTTCCCCCAGACCGACATCGACGAGGTGATCATCGGCCACACCAACGAGCCCGAGTACAAGCGGCTCCAGTCGAATGAGTTCATGGAGGCCCTGCGCGACCGCACGGTGAAGATCGACGTGCCGTACATCACCAAGCTGAGCGACGAGATCCACATCTACGAGAAGGACTACGGCGCCACCAAGGTCCACGGCAAGCACCTCGCCCCGCACACCCTGGAGGTGGCCGCGATGTGGGCGATCCTCACCCGCCTCGCCGAGCCGAAGAAGGCCAAGCTCTCCGTCGTGCAGAAGCTCAAGCTGTATACCGGCAAGAGTCTTCCCGGCTACACCGAGGAGAACGTCCGCGAGCTGCGCAAGGAGGCCCCGCGCGAGGGCATGGAAGGCATCAGCCCGCGCTACATCCAGGACAAGATCTCCAACGCGCTGGTGAAGGAGGATCACCAGGGGTGCATCAACCCATTCATGGTGCTCAATGAGCTGGAGCACGGCCTCTCCCACCACTCCCTGATCAGCAGCGACGAGCAGCGCAAGCGCTACGTCGAGCTGATGGCGGTGGTGAAGGAGGAGTACGAGGACCTGGTGAAGTCCGACGTACAGCGCGCGATCTCCGCCGACACCGATCTCATCGCCCAGCTCTGCGTCAACTACATCGACAACGTCAAGGCGTACACCCAGAAGGAGAAGGTGAAGAACCGTTACACCGGCCAGGACGACGAGCCCGACGAACGGCTGATGCGCTCCATCGAGGAGAAGATCGACATCCCCGACTCGCGCAAGGACGACTTCCGCACCGAGATCATGAACTACATCGGGGCGCTCGCCATCGAGGGCAAGAAGCTCGACTACACCACCAACGCCAGGCTGCAGAAGGCCCTGGAGCTGAAGCTTTTCGAAGACCAGAAGGACACCATCAAGCTCTCCAGCCTGGTGTCGGGCACAGTCGACGAGAAGACCCAGGAGAAGATCGACGTGGTCAAGGGCCGACTGAAGAAGAACTACGGCTACTGCGACGTGTGCGCCACCGACGTCCTCAACTACGTCTCCTCGATCTTCGCCCGCGGGGATGTGAAAAAGGAGGAGTAGGCCGAAAGGCAGTAGGCAGTAGGCAGTAGGCAGTAGGCAGTCTTTGCTCCGAAGTCATTCACAAATCCGGCTCATTTGAAATACAGACCCCCTGGCAGGAGCCACTATCCGATGCAACCGCATAGCCGCCCACGCTGACCACACCGACCACTGCCTACTGCCTACTGCCTACCTGCGAGCGACAGCGAGCAAGCCATGCCCGTCAAGGCCCAGCAAAACATCACGCGCTTCAAAGAGATCGTCAAAGGGCGGATCAAGAAGGACCTGCGCAAGTACATCACCCACGGCGAGATGATCGGCAAGAAAGGGGATGAGTTCATCTCCATCCCCCTGCCGCAGATCGACTTGCCCCGCTTCCGTTTCGGTCGCAACGACCACGGCGTCGGACAGGGCGAGGGTGACAATGGCGACGCCGTCGGCGAGGGTCCGAGCCAGGCGGGCGACGCCGAGGGCCAGCACATCCTGGAGGTCGACCTCACCCTGGCGGAGCTCGCCCAGATCCTCGGCGAAGAGCTGGAGCTGCCCAACATCGAGCCCAAGGGGCGCAAGCAGATCACCACCAAGCGGGACCGTTACACCGGCATCCGCACCGTCGGCCCCGAGTCCCTGCGCCACGTCAAACGCACCTACCGCCAGGCCCTGCGGCGCCAGATCATGACCGGCACCTACGACCCGCACCGGCCACGCATCATCCCGGAGCCGCGCGACCGCCGCTATCGCGCCTACACCACGGTCGACAAGCCCGAGACGACCGCCGCGGTGATCTACATCATGGATGTCTCCGGCTCCATGGGTGCGGAGCAAAAGGAGATCGTGCGCACGGCGGCGTTCTGGCTCGACACCTGGCTCGCGAGCCAGTACGACGGCCTGGAGCTCCGCTACGTCATCCACGACGCCAAGGGGCGAATCGTCGACCGCGACACCTTCTTCCACACCCGCGAGAGCGGCGGCACCATCATCTCCAGCGGCTTCGAGCAGGCGGCCACGCTGCTTGCCACCGAGCTCTCCCCCGCCGAGTACAACCTCTACCTGTTCCACTTCAGCGACGGCGACAACTGGGACGCCGACAACAAGCGCGCCATCGAGATTCTGCAGAACGATCTCCTCCCCCACCTCAACCTCTATTGCTACGGCCAGGTCCACTCCCCGTACGGCAGCGGCAAGTTCATCAACGAGGTCACCCAGCACATCCAGGGCGAGCCCGCCGAGCGCACCATCACCACCCGCATCAAGACCAAGGAGATGATCTACGATTGCTTGAAGGAGTTCCTCGGCACGGGGAAATGACTGATCGGAACCACAGATGAACACAGATAAACACAGATCATATCCAGCGCTGTCGCGACGCTATCCGCGAGACGTCGCGGTGGAAAGCCAACAGAGCCGCATGGACAACGGCGGGATCTCGAATCCATCTACTCACGCTAGTCACCCGACCAATCCGTGTTCATCTGTGTCCATCTGTGGTTCCAACCCGGGATAGCAAAGAGCGCCCAACATATTAGAGCCCCATGGATACCCAGACCAAATTCCCCACCCAGCTCAAGGAGTGGAAGTACCGCATCGAGCGGATGGCGGGCGACTACGGCCTCGACTTCTTCCAGACCATCTTCGAGATGGTCTCTTACGAGAAGATCAACGAGATCGCCAGCCAGGGTGGCTTCCCTACCCGCTACCCCTACTGGCGGTTCGGCATGGAGTACGAGCAGCTCTCCAAGGGGTACGCCTACGGGTTGCAGAAGATCTACGAGATGGTGATCAACAACGACCCGTGCTACGCCTACCTCCTGGACTGCAACAGCGTCACCGACCACAAGCTGGTCATGGCCCACGTCTACGGCCATTGCGACTTCTTCAAGAACAACGCCTGGTTCGCCAAGACCAACCGCAAGATGATGGACGTCACCGCCAACCACGCGGTGCAGATCCGCGACCTCATGGCGCGCTACGGCGTCGAGCGCGTCGAGGGCTTCATCGACACCTGTCTGTCCATCGAGAACTTGATCGACTACCACGCCCCGTTCATCCGCCGCGGCGCGGTCACGGACGACGACGAGCACGACCGCCACCGCACGCCGGTCTCCTTCCCCGCCAAGCCGTACATGCACGAGTTCATCAACCCGCACCGTGCGGCCCCGGAGCCCACGGACGAGGACGCGGAGGACGACGGCCAGGAGGCCGTGCCCGAGCCCCTCGCCTCACCGACCCGCGACGTGATGGGCTTCGTGCTGGAGAACGCGCCGCTCAAGCCGTGGCAGCGCCAGGTCCTCGCGATCCTCCGGGAGGAGGCGTACTACTTCGCGCCCCAGGCCCAGACCAAGATCATGAACGAGGGGTGGGCCTCCTACTGGCACGCGAAGATGATGACCGGCTCCGACCTCACCGACGACTACCAAGGCCACCGAGGCCAATCGCCGGTGCTCGACTCCTCCGAGATCATCGACTTCGCCGACCACCACTCCGGCACCCTCGCCACCTCGCCGGGCCGTCTCAACCCGTACAAGCTCGGCATCGAGCTCTACCGCGACATCGAGCGGCGCTGGAACAAAGGGCAGTTCGGCAAGGAGTGGGAGGAGTGCACCGACATGCGCGAGCGTGCCGAGTGGGATACCAAGGAGGGGCTCGGCCGGCAGAAGATTTTCGAGGTGCGCCGCGTTCACAACGACATCAGCTTCATCGACAACTACCTGACCCGCGAGTTCTGCATCGAGCAGAAGCTGTTCGTCTACGACTACAACAAGTTCACCAAGCGCTACGAGATCTCCGACCGCGACTTCCGCGAGATCAAGCGGCGGCTGCTCGGCTCCCTCACCAACTTCGGCCAGCCGATCATCTCCGTGGTCCACGCCAACTACAAGAATCGCGGCGAGCTCCTCCTCCACCACACCCACGAGGGAACCGACCTGCAGCTCAGCTACGCCGCCGACACCCTGCGCAACCTCTACCGGCTCTGGTCACGACCGGTGCACGTCGAGACCCACATCGACAAGGACGACTGCCTGCTGTCCTTCGACGGCAACGAGGTCACCCGCACCGACGGCCGCGCCGCCGCGGCGTAGCCTGCGCGCCCGGCGGCCCCCCGTAGGAGGGCTTGCCCGCGAACCGACGCCGACCGTCCGGTACGGGGGGAGGTGACCGTGCGTGACCCACGTCGCCCTCTCCGCGCATCCTCATCTCTCATCGAAGATGCTCGCGGGACCACGCGAACGACACGACACCGCGGCGCCCCACGCGCAGGTCACTGCTCCAGATCGTTCAGCACCCGCTCCACCTGCCGGCGACCCAGCTCGATCATCTCCTGGGCGCGGTAAAACTCCAGAAAGCCGCATGCATTGCGCGGGATCTTCACTACCACGTCCGGCGAGTACGCCGCCATCTTCAGCCGCGCGATGGTGTTCTGCATGGTCTCCGTCGACCGCACGATGATGTCGAACAACCCCATCTCCTCGACTCCCGCCTCCGCGGGCTCTGCCTCCTCCGGGCGCCAAGGCAGGCGCTCGATGACCTCGGCGATGCGCCGGCTATACCCCGCCAGGTGGTTCGACCGTACCTCCTGCGCCGGTGCGGATTCCGGCGCCGGCGCGGCATCCAGCTCCGGGCGCGCCCTCGCCCCGGTCATGACCACCACCGTCAGATCAGTCTGAATCTCGAGGGTCGGCCCGATCGGCACCGGGTTCACCAACCCACCGTCCAGAAGCAGCCGCCCGTGGTACGGAAACGGCGTGAAGAAGGCCGGGATGGCCATCGACGCCCGGATCGCATCGAACAGCGATCCCCGGTTGAGCCACACCTCCTTCTGCTCGCGCACATCCGTGGCCACCGCCGTGAACGCGATCGGCAGATCCTCGATCTTGCGATCCCCGATCAGCTCCTTGAGCACGCCGATGATCCGGTCCCCCTTCACCAACCCGCTACTGCTAAACGAGAAGTCCAGCAACCGCACCACGTCAGCCTTGCTCAGGGCCGACACCCAGCGCGTGTAGGTCAACAACTCGCCGGCGGCATAGATTCCCCCGATTAGCGCCCCCATCGACGTGCCCGCGATCGCCCGGATCTCATACCCTCGGGCGTTCAGACACTCGATCACCCCGATGTGCGCCAACCCCCGCGCCCCACCGCTACCCAGCACCAGAGAGACCGTCTTCCGCGCCATCTGTTATGCCCCTCGCTCAGTCGCTCACGAGCCCGACCATCTCACCAAAGCATAGTGGTAACACGGCGATCCGCCAGCAACGGCGCACCCGCCGATCCGAAAGAAGAATTGCGACCACGAACGGGGGCGAATGCTCGTGCCGTTACCGCCGGACATGCAGAGCCACCAAACCTCAAGGGAACCACAGATGATGAGATGGACACGGACGGATTTGGCGTCGATCCCCTTCGGGAGCGGATGGCCCCCCTCCTACTTGGCCACAGGTCCCCTCGACACCTGACCGTAGCGGCGGGGTCTACCCCGCTCGCGCCGGCCTAACGGCGCGCGATCCAGATCGTGTAGCGCCCCCGGCCATGGGGAGACCGCCCCCGCACACGGAGCTCCTCCACCGCGAACTCCATCGCGCGTAAACGGGCGATGAAGTCCTGATCGGGACCGGCCGACCACACGGCCAGCACGCCCCCCGGGCGTAGGGCCGCGGACGCGGCCGCCAGACCCGGCCGGCCGTAGAGCCAGTTGTTCCCCTTGCGCGTCAGCCCTTCGGGACCGTTGTCCACGTCCAGCAAGATGGCATCAAACCCCTGGCTCGCCGCCCGCACAACCTCGGCCACGTCGTTCACCCGAACCGTGACCCGACGGTCTCGCAGGGGGTAGCCGGCCAGCTCCCCGAGGGGGCCCTCGTTCCAGGTCACCACCGCCGGCACCAGCTCCGCCACCACCACCCGGGCCCTGGTTCCGAGCCGCTGCAACGCCGCGCCCAGGGTGAACCCCATGCCCAGCCCGCCGACCAGCACCCGGGGCCGGGCACAGTCGGCGATCCGGTCACACGCCAGCTCGGCCAGCGCCTCCTCCGACCCATGGACAAGGCTGTTCATCAGCTCCCGCCCGTTCGCCCGGATGGAGAACTCCGTCCCCCGCCGGTACAGGCACAGCTCGCCGCCGTTGCCAGGCACCGACGCGCGGTCGAGAAGCTCCCAGGGGACCATGGATCGTAGGGTCACCCCTCCGCGCCGTCACCGCGAGTCCGCACCCCCTATACCGACCAAGCGCGCCCCACCCCACCCAAAGAAAGAGGGCCGCAAATGGACGCGAATCAACGCAAATTGCCGTGTCCCCGCAGGCGACGCAGCGATCCCCGAGCTACAGGGGAACCCCAGATGAACACAGATAGACGCGGATTGCTCTGGCGCCCACTCCCCGGGGGAGAGGATGAACCCCTCCCCCACCTTGTCGCAGGTCTCCTTGACACCCGACCGTAGGGGCGGGGTTTACCCCCGCCGTGGCCACCCCACCCCCTGACCTCGGCTTGCGGTTTTGCATGCCTGGCCCGGATTCGAGAAGATGGTCGCCATGTTGCAGGGGATCATCAGGTAATGGCCTGGAGCCGCCCGCCCAGGCCGAACCGGAGGACATCCCACCGCGCACCCCGCCGCGAGTGGATCGGCGGTCGGCTATCGCCGCCGTTCTTCCTCGACGATCGCGCGGAGCCCTACCGGCCCGAGCTGGTGATCTGGATGGAGCAGCCCTCCGGGATCATCGTGGCACAGGAGCTGATCCTGCCGGAGGCCCGGGAGGGGGCCGTCGCCCGGGGGCTGCAGACCGCCCTGGAGCGGCCGCTTGCCGGCGCGCCGCGCCGGCCCGACGCGATCCGCGTGGCCGATGCCGCCCTGGCCGCCGAGGTGCGGGCGGTGGTCGGCGCCACTATCCCGGTCACCGTGGCCCCCACCCCGGAGCTCGACGACCTCCTGGAGGCCCTGGCCGCTTGGATGCCGGAGCCGGACGAGGAGGAGAGCTATCTCGAAGGGGGGCGCATCGCCCCCGCGGCGGTGGCGGAGCTCTTCACGGCGGCGGCGCTCCTCTACCGCACGGCCCCCTGGCAGGTGGCAACCGACGGCCAGTTGCTGCGCGTGGACATCCCCGCCCTCGGTGTGGCCGGCGCGTGCCTCTCCATCATCGGCAACCTGGGCGAGAGCCTCGGGTTCATCCTCTTCCCCTCCCTCGCCGGCTATGACGCCTTCGCGCGGGCCGCCGAGGGGCCGCTCCCGGCAACCGGGCCCATCGATCTCGGCACCGACTGGCTGGCGCTCAACTTCGAGCACGAAGCGGACCTCCCCGCAGGGATGCGCCGTGAGGTGGCGACCCACGGCTGGCCGGTGGCCGGCGCCCACGCCTACCCCCAGGTCGAACGCCGCGACCGCGACGGCACCACCCGCCCCCTCGTCGAGCGGGACCTCAAGATCGCCGCGGCGTGCGCCACCTCGCTGTCGACCTTCTTCGTCCAGCACCGCCACCGGTTCGCAGCCGATGAGTTCACGCCCGTGAGCGAGTCGTACGGCGACGCCGAGGATCTAACCGTGCGCTTCACCCTCCCGTACGAGGCGTTTCCGCTCTTTGACGACGAGGAACCACTCGCGCCCACGCCACCGCGTCCGGGCCGCTCCGCTTCCCCCAAGGTGGGGCGCAACGACCCGTGCCCGTGCGGCAGCGGCCGCAAGTACAAGAAGTGCCACCTCCGCTCCGACGAAGCGGCGCGCAGGGCCGCCGGCGAGCCCGACACCGTCCACAACCTCGACGAGGAGCTGGTCTACGAGCTGGCCGCCTACGCCGCGGCCCGTTTCGGCGCGGCGTGGCAGGGCCACAAGAGGGCCTTCGCCGACGCCCGCGACGCCATTCAGCTCGCCCTCCCGTGGGCGGTCTACCACTACCGGGTCGAGGGGGCGACGGTGGTCGACTGGTACCTGCAGGAGCAGGGTCACCGCCTCTCCCGTGCGGAGCGCGCCTGGCTCGCCGCCCAGGGTGCGGCGTGGCTCTCGGTGTGGGAGGTCACCGCGGTGGAGGCCGGCGTCGGCCTGACCCTGCACGACCTGCTCTCCGGCGAGACCCGCTCGGTTCACGAGGTGAGCGGCTCACAGGCGGCGGTGGTGCGCGACACCATGCTCGCCCGGGTGGTGGACCACGACGGCCGCTCCGTCTTGTGCGGCGTCCACCCCCGCCCCCTGCCGCCGATCGCGGCGGCCGAGGTGGTGCGCCGCGCCCGTGGCCGGCTGCGGCGCAAGCAGGCGGTGCCGGTGGGGCGGCTCCGGGAGGAGGCGATCGGCGGCTACCTGATCCGGCGCTGGGAGGAGGCCGTCGCGGAGCTCGACGCGCAATCCGCGATTCCCCCGCAGCTCCGGAACACCGACGGCGATCCCCTGCTCCTCACCACGGACCACTTCGAGATCGCCCCCGAGGAGGCGGCCGCGGTCGCCGCGCAGCTCGCCGCCCTGGAGGGGGTGGAGCGCCCTGATCCCGACGAGGATCCGCAGGCCTACCTCTTCCTGCGGCCCGGCAACCTGCGGCACCGAAGCTGGGAGAACACGATCGTCGGCCACGCCCGACTCACGGAGGCGGGGCTGGCGATCGAGACCAACTCCCAGGCGCGGGCCGACGCGCTGCGGGCCCGGGTCGAGGCCGCCTGCGGCGACCGGCTCCGCCATCGCTCACGGACCCACGCCGACCCCCGGCCGTCCATGGCGATCCCCCCGGAGCGCGGCCCCGTGCCACGACCCCGTCCACCCGGGGTGGAGCAGCTCGAGCTCGCGTTCAAGGAGCGCCACTACGCCGACTGGCTCGATGAGCCGATCCCGGCCCTGGCCGGCGAGACCCCGCGCGAGGCCGCCCGTACCCCCGATGGCCGCGCCACCCTCGACCTCCTCCTCAAGGAGATCGAAAACCAGGAACACCGCGCCGCCGGCACCGCCGCCTTCGACTTCTCCGCCCTCCGCCGCGAGCTCGGCCTCCAGTAGCTCCCCCCACGGCACAGGTCGCTGGCCGCTCGCCGACAACCACGGATCGCGCGCCAGCGTGCCCGGCCACCACCAGAGCGCACGCCAAGCCGGCCCCAACTTGCCAGTTTGCAGGATTGACCCGGTCAGGCTGTTCATCAGCTCCCGGCCGTTCGCCCGGATGGAGAACTCCGTCCCCCGCCGGTACAGGCACAGCTCCCCGCCGTCTCCAGGCACCTGCGCGCGGTCGAGGAGCTCCCAGGGAATCATGCGCCGCAGGGTTACCCCTCTTCGCCGTCACCGCGAGTCCACTCCCCGCCGTAAAACAGAAGGACGCGAATGGGCGTGTCACTGCGGGCGACGGAGGAATCAACGTCGTTGGGGGTAACCACAGATGAACACAGATGGACGCAGATATCTTTCGGCGCCCGGCCCTTGCCCGTGTACTGGACCACCGGTACGCCCGCCGCCGTCCGGTAAGGCCCATCCCAGCGAGCCCGTTCCAGGGTTCAACTTGCGTGTTTGCATACCTGATCCGGATTCGGGTTTTGACCCGTATTTCTGCTGAAACAGAAGGAGGGCATAATGCAGAAGCTTCTGGCAGGGCAAAGGTGAGGATGAGGATTGGTTCAAGCAAGAAGGAGTCACTATGACGTTTCCAATACCATCGACCACAGGCGTTCAAAAAGCGCTCGGTTTGGCCGCCGAGCCGACATACATCGATAAAGGGGGATTCAAGGCCGTGTATCGCTTCGCCACGGAGGATGGAGGTGAGGAAGCGTTGAAGGCCGTTTTTGTCCCGCCTGTCGGGAATGAGGAAGATGAGTTGCGACGGGAGCAACTCGTTGCCCGAGCAAAGCGCGAGATCGCAGCCCTCGGAGAGTGCGCATCTCCTCATTTGGTCAAACTGGGGGGGATGGAAGCCGCTCTGCGCACGATCGAAGGCAACGACTACCTCATGTATTCAGAGGAACTGCTGCCTGGCCAGGCGCTCCACAACTGGATTGGCCAACAACCGGCGCCCGACTACTCGGACCTTCGCGAGGTCTTCACCTCGTTGATTGCACTGATTCGAGAATTGAGCGAGCGGGAGTATCTTCACCGCGACATCAAGCCCGAGAACATCATGGACACAGGCGATGCGTCGCGGCGTTTTGTAATGCTGGACCTCGGCATCGCCTACAAAATGCACGGCACGGACCTGACCCGCGCCGGATCGCCTCCCGGGACGCTTCGCTATATGGCTCCAGAGCTTCTGCAGCCTGACTACAAGGACAACATGGATTTCCGTTGCGATCTGTATGCAGCGGGATTGACTGTCTATGTACTTGCTACCGGATCGCATCCCTTCGCGCCGCGACCTGAGGCGGATTTTGCAACCGTCCAACGCATCATGAAGACGTCTCCCGGTCTGCTCGAAACACTACGATCCGATTTGCCAGTGGACTTCTGCCGGATCATTGATCGCTGTATCAAGAAGAAACCTGCGTTGCGGTACGCAAATTTGGACCTGGTGGAGAAAGCGCTCAATGAGGTGGCCCCATGAAGATCCTTGCCCAACATGGTTTCGGTCCGAAAGACAAACTCGCAGAAGGGCTCAGGAGAGGCATCATCGGCGGCGCGATACTCAGCCCTCGGTACCTCTCGCCGGATCGCATGACAACTCAGGTTACAAACATACGTGATGCAGGCGGACGCGTGCTGATTGATCCGGAGTTCTACGGGGCCGAATTCGAGTCTCATCCGGACCCGAAGCTTGGGTGCTTGGAGGAGTGGGACTACTTCGAACAGCCACGTCGGCGAGATCTTATCTCTGGGCGCGCGGTTCCGGGCCTGATCGAGCGGGCGCTCGCCGATCAGTTGCAGATGGGTGTATCCGACTGGATCGCCCCGAATGTCTATGTTAGGGAAGCCGACTCGATCGATACCGCAGTAGCTCTGCACTTCGTCTCACAAGCAAAGGTCGAATCCGCGAAACTGGGAGACCTCCCAGTCTTTGCCACACTTGCTCTTCATCGAGATGCGATTCTTGACGGAGACGAGTTCCGAGGGATCGTTGACGCGCTGACCGCAATCGATGAACCGCCGGACGGCTACTACGTGATCGTCGGAAGTAACGAACAGGGCGGTTCCGGGAAACAAGTGCGCTCGGACCTATACCAGCCCCAAGTGATTGCGGGCTGGATGTACCTCAACTACGTGCTCGCGATTAATGGGGCTAGAGTCATCAACGGCTACGCCCATCTATTGAGCCCACTTCTGGGAGCCTGCGGTGCGGAGGCCACGGCAAGCGGCTGGTTCTCCGGACTGCGGAAGTTCTGCATCGACCGTTATCGGCAGCAACAGTCGGGCGGCAGGTTCCCACGTGTTCGCTATGTAAGTACGTCCCTCATGTCGAACATTCTGCATACAGACTACCTCGACTACTGTGGGGTCGCGATAGAGGTCGCCAACGACCGTCCACTTGACACCCCCTATAACGATGGAGAGCCAACGCGAACGGAGGCCGCTCTCCAATCTTGGGAAGCCCTCGATTCACTAGCCCAATACTTCTGCACCGATGGCGTTAAGGATGGCCTGGATAGGCTAGACACTCACCTGGATCGTGCGAAGGAGCTGTGGAACCGCCTCAGCGATCACGGATTCTCGAACGAAATTGAACCTCACCGGGAAAGAGTCGGCGCTATGCGCGATGGGATACGCATGTTCAGGGAATGGGCAGAGCTTGCTTAGCAGCTTTGCCTACCGACGCGAGAGCATGGAGATGGTATTTGTCAGATTTGGCTTTCGTCGCACGCGGCGTGTAGTGCGCCCGGATCTGTCCGCTCGTGAGGCAGAAGCTCCAGAGGCCCACGTGAATCGCTCGGAACGTATCGAGGTACAGCAACGCACGATCGACAATGTCTGACGGAATAACGGCGATGGATTGGTTGGCGAAGAAACGATACCGAGACGCTTGGCTCATCGCCTTTCGCCATTCCCTCAGCTTGCATTCGAAAGCTCGAAAGCAAGGCTGAGCGACTTCAGCAAAGGATTCGATATCCTCAAAACGTTCGCCTGGCACGGACCTCCATGCCACGGCCACGAGGTCCGCGATCCCGTAGCCGTTTACGGGAATCTCGCGCGCAAAAGCCATCGATTTTCGGGTCGTGCCGCTGTGAATCGACTCTGCTCGGCGAGCGTATGCTCTGGCAAACGCGATAGTGAAGCGATCCTCCGCCGTCGTGGCCCCTCTACGACCGGGAAGATTGCGTCGCGGTTCGCTGAAACGAAACCTTGGTATCTCTATCGTCGCGCTGTTCATCAGTGTCCACTGAGCGCGCGACTCATGCCCGGCGGCGTTCGAGGTGGCCTCGGACCTCTGACCACGGACGACCCGTCGCCTGCCCCGCCCGTACGCGCTCGGCCCGGCGCTCGATCTCAGCGGCCCATGCCGCCTCGACCTCTTCGTCTGGCTCCCCATCGAGGCTGGCAAGGAGCGCCGCGGCAACCTCCGCCCGCTCCGCAGTGGAGAGCAGCAGGGCCTGATGAGCGATCTTTTCCGCCGCGTCATGCATGAGGAAAAGTTATCAAGTTCCACGGGGGCCGTCGACCAGCGGCGCTGTAACGGGTGAAGGTTGCCCCAGTGTCAGAAGCCATCACTCACTATTAGGCGACATGCAACTCGCTGATCTTGGTGCCCCCTTGGTGTCCTCTGTGCCTTGGTGGTGAAATCTCATCAGCCCGCCACCAACCCGAGCCACCCCCCTCACGCCGGGTTGTCGATGTCGATGAAGTGGTGGTGGAGGCCGCGCTCGGTGGCGAGGTGGTCGCCGACGGCCTGGACGCCGTAGCGTTCGGTGGCGTGGTGGCCGGCGGCGTAGAAGTGGAGGCCGGTCTCGCGGGCGACGTGGACCGTGGGCTCGGAGACCTCGCCGGTGAGGTAGGCGTCGACGCCGAGTTCCGCGGCCTGCTCGATGTGGTGCTGGGCGCCGCCGGTGCACCAGGCGATGGTGGTGATCTCCCCCGACGTACCGGGCACGTGCAGGGGCGCGCGGCCCAGGCGTTGCGCGAGGTGTTCGGCGAAGGCCGCGCCGGTCATGGGCTGCGCCAGCCGTCCCGTGAAGCCGACGCTGCGCGGCACACCCCGTTCGAGATCGCCGGTGATCTCCAGGCCGAGCACCGCCGCGAGGCGGGCGTTGTTGCCGAGGGTCGGGTGGGCATCGAGGGGCAGGTGGTAGGCGATCAGGGAGATGTCGTGGGCGAGGAGGGTGGCCAGCCGCCGGCGCTTCATGCCGCGCACGGTGGGGTCCTCGCCCTTCCAGAAGTAGCCGTGGTGGACCAGCACCGCGTCGGCGCCCGCCGCCACCGCCGCATCGAGCAGGGCCTGACTCGCGGTGACGCCGGTCACCAGGGTGGTGACCTCGGGCCTCCCCTCCACCTGCAGGCCGTTGGGGCAGTAGTCGTCGAAGAGCCGCGGGGCGAGCAGGTCGTCGAGGGCCGCGACCAGGTCTGCCAGCTTCACTGCGGCACCCCGATGAACTCGGGCTCGACCCGCCGCGGGATCAGGCCGAGCTCGAAGGCCTCGTCGAGGAACTGGCACACCGAGCGGCGGCCGTCGTCGCCGTAGTCGAGGGTGCGGTCGTTGACGTACATGGCGACGAAACGGTCGGCGAGCCCCTCGTCCAGGTCGCGACCGTAGCGCATGGCGTGGGCCAGGGCCGCGGGGCGGTGGCCAAGGGCGTAGTGGATGGAGGACTCGAGGATCGCCGCCAGCTCGGTGATCGCCTCCTCCCCCAGGTCGCGGCGGATCGCGTTGCCGCCGAGGGGGATGGGCAGGCCGCCGGTCCGGCCGGCCCACCACTCCCCCAGGTCGACCACCTTGTGCAGGCCGAGGTTCTCGTAGGTGATCTGCCCCTCGTGGATGAGCAGCCCCGCCTCCACCTCGCCCGACGCGACGATGGCCGGGATGGCTTCGAAGTACTGGATGTCCGGCAGGAACCCCGGGGTGTGCATGCGCAGGGCGAGAGCGGCGGAGGTCATGTCGCCGGGGATGGCGATGCGCCGGCCCGCCAGGTCGTCGGCGGCCAGGGGCTCGCGGCTCACCACCAGCGGCCCGTACCCCTCGCCCATGCTGGCGCCGGCGTTGAGCAGGGCGTAGCGGTCGGCCACGTGGGCGTAGGCGTGGATGGACAGCGCCGTCACCTCCAGGTCGCCGGTGGCGGCGCGGCGATTGAGGGTCTCGATGTCCTGGATCACGTGCTCGAAGCGGTAGTCACCGCTGTCGACCAGCCCCTCCCCGAGGAGGGGGAACCACATGAAGGCGTCGTCGGGATCGGGGCTGTGACCGAGGTGAATCGTGGTTGGCATGGCAATCATCTCGTTGCTGGGGAAGAATCCGTCCGTACGCCGGCACAGGAGGTGCCGGCGAACGCGGTAGTTTACCGCTGAAAGCTGATAGCTGACCGCTATAAGCCGACAGCTCAAAGCCAGGAGGCCACCATGGACCGCCGCACCACCGCCGGCGCCGCCCACCCTACACCATCCCCGCGCGTGGCTCAGCCCATCTCCGCCTGGCCCGAGGAGATGCGACCCAGGGAACGTTTGCTCGCCCGCGGGCCCGCGGCCCTCACCGACGCGGAGCTCCTGGCCATCTTCCTGCGCGTCGGGGTGCGCGGCTGCACCGCGGTGGACCTCGCCCGCTTCCTGCTGGACGAGCTCGGCGGCCTGCACGGCCTCTACGACGCGCCGTTCGACGCCCTCCTCCGGTTCCGCGGCCTCGGGCCGGCCAAGGCGGCCCAGCTCACAGCGGCCCTGGAGCTGGGCCGCCGCTACCAGGCGGTGGTGCGCGAGCGGCGGCCGGTGGTGGATGGCGCGCCGGCCGCCTATGCCCTCCTCGCGCCCCACTACGCCGGTCGCCGCAGCGAGGCGGTCACCCTGCTCCTCCTGGACAGCGCCAACGCCTTGATCGCCCTGGTCGACGTGGCGGACGGGACGGTGGACGGCTCCGCGGTATACCCGCGCGAGGTGGTGCGCCGGGTGCTCACCGCGGACGCCACCGGCGTGATCCTCGCCCACAACCATCCGTCCGGCCGTAC
>Ga0210124_1000367_pt1 | contig 23874 bp, 14 predicted proteins | sample Muzzi_PWC_D2_FD_185554 | JGI IMG/M metagenome (GOLD analysis project Ga0210124, IMG submission 185554) | Wetland microbial communities from San Francisco Bay, California, USA, that impact long-term carbon sequestration - Muzzi_PWC_D2 (SPAdes) | ecosystem: Environmental > Aquatic > Marine >... | reverse complement strand
AAGCACCCCGCCCGGGTCCACGGCGAGGGCGTGGATGAAGTTGCCCCCCAGGCCGTCGCGGGCGGTGTAGGTCTTCCAGCTGCGGCCGTCGAAGCGCGACAGCCCGGCGCCCCAGGTGCCGAACCACTTGGCCCCGTCGGGCGTGGTGGCGATGGCCAGCACGTAGTTGGGGTTGTAGCCCTGGTTGGCCTTGCCCTGGGCGCGGTGGTGGCGCGACTCCTGGCGGGCCACCGGCTTGCGCTCCGACTCCGGGATGTCCGCCCCCAGGCCGTCGCCGTGGGTGTAGCTGCGGGTGAAGGCCTTGCCCGTCCATACCGACACGCCCCCCTCGGTCCCGGCCCACACCGTGCCGTCCGGGTCCACGGCGATGTCGTAGACCCACTTGTCCACCAGGCCGTCCTTCTCGGTGTAGGTGACGAAGCCCTTGCCGTCGAACCGGCTCACCCCCTTCCAGGTCGCCACCCACATCGTGCCGTCGGGGGCGAACTCCACGTCGTAGGCCCACCGGTCCCCCAGGCCCTCCACCGGGGTGTAGGTGGTCCAGGTCGTGCCGTCGAAGCGGGACAGGCCGCCGCCATAGGTGCTCACCCACAGGCTGCCGTCCGGCCCCACGTCCAGGGCGTACACCCCGTTGGCCAGCATCCCCGGGCGGGGGTTGCCCTCGGCGTCGTCGCCCCGGGTGGAGGCCACCGTGTAGATCGTGTGGTCGTCGTAGGAGTCCACGTTGTAGCGGATCAGGCCGTTGGGCAGCCCCAGCCACAGGTCGTCGCCGCGCATGGCCAGGGCCTTCACGTTGGCGCCGGTGTCGAAGTTCACGAAGAACGGCAGGGGCGGCGCCTCCCGGCCCACGCCCCCGCCATGCCCCCCGTGGCCGCCGTCCTGCACCGGCTCCACCCGGGCCAGCTCCAGCCCGGTGGCGGCCTCGGCCTGGGCGTTCAGGTCGATGTCCAGCGCCCGCGCCGGCGCGGCGGACAGCGCCAGCACGGCCCCCAGGGCCAGGGACACAAGGAGGCGCGACGGGCGGAAAAGCGGCGGGAGGAGCGGCATGGACGGCCTGCGACCTGGGGTGGAAAGGGGGAACCCGGCGGGGGGCCGGGACGGCGGGTCCGGCCGGTTGACGGCCCCCGGCGCCGACCGGTAGCATCCTACCCCTTCGGGCGGCGCCCTTTCAAACGCCGGGGGACGCCCCGGCGCCGGGCCCCGCCGCCCGACCCCCCGCCGGGCCCCCGCTCGGGCGGGTAGCTCAGCTGGTAGAGCGGCAGCCTTACAAGCTGTAGGTCACAGGTTCGAGCCCTGTTCCGCCCACCACCCCGGGACGCCGGGGGGCGAAGATGCCTGCCGCGCCTGTGGCGTGGACGTGGCGGGCACGGCGGCGGGCGGTGGGGGAAGACGGCGGCGGGTGGATGGAGCATCCTCGCGGGGCCCTGTCGGGGGGGCCCCGGAAGGCGAGACGGCATGGAGATCGACCCCAAGGACCGCCGCTACCTCTCGGAGATCAACGTCGTCCCCCTGGTGGACGTCGTGCTGGTGCTGCTGATCATCTTCATGATCACCGCGCCGCTCCTCTACCGGGGCATCGACATCGAGCTGCCCGCCTCGGCCACCAACACGATCGAGCCCACCGAGCGCCTGGTGGTGACGGTGGAGAAGGACGGCACCGTGTTCCTGGGCAAGGAGAAGGTGCCCCCCGCGAACCTGGAGGCCGCCCTGGCCGCCGCCCGCACCCGCAACCCCCAGGTGACCGTCTACCTGAGGGCCGACGCCGGGGTGCCCTACGGCCTCGTGGTGCGGGTGATGGACGCCGCCAAGCAGGCCGGCATCTCCCAGCTCGGCATGGTGACCGAGCCGTTGAGGACCCGTTGAAGGTCCCCCCCGAGACCCTGAAGACCCCTGAAGACCCCTGAACACCCCGTGAAGACCCCCGACCTCCTGAAGATCTCCTGAACTCCGGTTGACGCCCCGGGGCTCCCCCGGCGGCCAACGAGCCGAACCGTTGCATCCCCCCATCCAGCCGACGCCCGACATGCACCCCGTCCCCCGGCCCCGCCGCGCCCGCCGCGCCCTCGCCGGCGCCGTCCTGCTGCTCGCCGCCTGCCTGGCCGGCCTGGGGGCCCCCCGCCCCGCCGCGGCCGTGTACGACCTGGCGGTCACGCGCCAGGGGGCGGGCCGGGTGCCGGTGGGCATCCTGGGGCTGGTCTCCCAGGGCGCCTCCGAGGACGCCATCGACGAGGCCCGCCAGGTGCTCATGGCCGACCTACGCCGTTCCGGCCTGTTCCAGGCCCGCGACCTGGACCTGCACGTGGCCCAGCCCCCGGACCAGGTCCTCAAGCCGTTTCGCCTCCGCACCATCGGCCAGGACGAGGCCGTGGAGGTGCTGCTGTGGGTGCAGGTGACCCGCCGCCCGAACGGCCTGGCCCTCGTCGGCCACGTCTACGACGCCGCCCGGGGCAAGCGTGTGGCCGGCCGCCGCTACACCGGGCCGGACACCATGCTGCGGGTGATGGTGCACCGCTTCGTGGGGGAGCTGATCCACCTTTACACCGGGGAGTACGGCATCACCCACAGCCGCATCGCCTTCGTGTCGGACCAGACCGGCACCAAGGAGATCTACCTGATGGACTACGACGGCTACGCCCCGCGCCGCCTCACCACCGACCGGGGCATCGCCCTCACGCCGGCCCTCTCGCCGGACGCCTCGCGCCTGCTCTACGCCAGCCAGAAGAGCGGCGGCTGGCGGCTCTACGAGGTGGAGGTGAACAGCGGCGCCCGCGACGCGGTGCCCCGCCTGGGGGGCCTGGCCATCTCCCCGGCCTGGAACCCGAAGGGCGACGGCTACGCCGTGGCGGTGAACATCCGGGGCAACCAGGAGCTGGTCCACGTCTCCCCCTCCGGCCGGGCCCGCCAGCTCACGAAGGACCCCTCCGACGACGTCTCCCCGGCCTGGTCGCCGGACGGCCGCCGCATCGCCTTCACGTCCAACCGGGGCGGCTCGCCCCAGGTCTACGTGATGAACGCCTCCGGCGGGCGGGCCAAGCGCCTGAGCTTCGGCGGCAACTACAATTCGGAGCCGTCCTGGTCGCCCGAAGGGGACCTCATCGCCTACACCTGCCGGCGCGGCGCCTGGTTCAAGATCTGCGTGGTCCCCGCCCGGGGCGGGGCCTCCCGCGCCATCACCGACGGTCCGTGGGACGACGAGGGGCCGAGCTTCTCGCCCGACGGCCGCCACATCGCCTTCGCCTCCAACCGGGGCGGCCGCCACGACATCTACATGATGGACCCCGACGGCGGCGGGGTGGAGCGCCTGACTTACAACGGGGCCAACAACACGGCTCCCAGCTGGGCCGACGCCGAGGAGCGGTGACAGGACCGGTGGAAGGCATGAAAAAACCCCGCGTCGGGGCTTGGGTCCGCCGGGCCTTTCGTGTACATTCGATTGCCCTCGATGCGGCGGCGAGGGGCCGGGCCGCGCGACTCCCGTTGCAAGACGCGACCGGCCGGCCAGTTTCACGGGATGAGGGGAAGGAGACAGCGATGAAGCGGATGTGGATGCTGGCGGCGGCGCTGGCCCTGGTCATGGCCGGCCCCGGCTGCAGCAAGAAGGTGGACACCCTGCGCTCGGCCGGAGACGAGGAGGCCATGGGCGTCCAGAAGGATTCCGGCATGATGACCGAGGACTTGGTCGAAGAGCCCGTCCAGCCCGAGATGGCCATGGCCCCCGAGCCCGCCCCCGCCCCGGCCGCCTCCATGCAGGCGGACGTGGCCATGGGCGTCGCCTCGCGCCTGCAGGACATCCACTTCGACTTCGACAAGGCCGTGATCCGCGACCCGGACAAGCCGATCCTGCTGGCCAACGCCGACCTGCTCAAGAGCAACCCATCGGTGAACGTCACCGTGGAGGGCCACTGCGACGAGCGCGGCACCACCGCCTACAACCTGGCCCTGGGCGAGCGCCGCGCCAACGCCACCCGGCGCTACCTCATCGCCCTGGGGGTGGCCCCGTCCCAGGTCGCCACCGTCAGCTACGGCGAGGAGCGGCCGCTGTGCACCCAGTCGGACGAGAGCTGCTGGAGCCGCAACCGGCGGGCCCACGTGACCGCCGCCCGGTAGGGACCTGACGTGCAGGGGCCCATGCCCGCGCGGCTCACCCGGGCGCTCGGCCTCGTGCTGGCGCTCGGGGCGGCCGGGTGCGCCACCCAGTCCAACCTGGTGGACCTCCAGGACGAGGTCCTGGCCCTCAAGGCCCGCCTCGCCCGCCTCGACGGAGGCGCCGGAGGGGCCGGAGGCCTCGGGGGGGTCGGGGGCGCCGCGCCCCCGTCCGCCCCGGCCCCGGGCATGGGCGCCGCCCTGTCCGGCGCCGCCCAGGACGAGGGCACGATCACCCAGGCCCTCGACCTCACCGTGGCGGTGGACCAGCTCCACGCCGACCTGGCCGACCTGCGGGGCCAGGTGGAGGAGCAGGGCTACACCCTGAGCAACCTGGTCCAGCAGTCCGACTCCCGCCTGGCGGCGCTGGAGGCCAAGGCGGGCATCGCCCCCATGCCGGGCCCCGGCGCCGGGCCGGGCGCCCCTCCCGAGGGCGCCCCGCCGGGCGGGGAGGCCGCCGTGCCGCCCGCGGCCCCGGGCGCCGGGGTGGTGCTGCCCGGCGTGCTGGTGGCCCCCCGGGAGCGGGACGTGAAGCCCGGCGTCTCGGCCCAGACCGCCTACCAGCTCGCCTCCGGCGACTTCAAGCGCGGCCACTACAACCTGGCCGCCGCCGGGTTCGCCAACTTCCTGGAACAGTACCCGGAGTCGAGCCTGGTGCCCGACGCCACCTACTGGCTGGGGGAGAGCTACCGCGCCCAGGGCCTCAACGCCCGCGCCGTCCAGGTGTGGGACACCCTGGCCAAGGGCTTCCCCAAGCACGCCACGGCCCCCAAGGCCCTGCTGGCGCTGGGCGAGACGTACCGCGCCATGGACAACATTCCGGCGGCCGAGCAGGCCCTCAAGCGGCTTATTGCCAGCTTTCCGGTGTCCGATGAGGCCCAGAAGGCCAAGCTGATCCTCTCGGAGCTGCGCTAGCCCCCCCGGGGGTCGGCCGGCCCCGTTCCCGACCGCCCCGACCGTGCGACCCATGACGGCCCCCGCCCCATTGAAGGCCCCCGCCCCGTTCCCGGCCCGGCCCCGCGCCCCGGAGGCCCCGTGGAGCCCCTGAGCCACCCGACGCTCGAGGGGCCCGGCCTGCCCCGCATGGTGGGCGTGTCCGCCGCCCTCCACGCCCTGCTGCTGCTGGGGGTGGTGGCCCTGGACCTGGTGCGCCCCCGGCCCCACGTCTACCGTGACGTGATCACCGTGGACCTGGTGGCCCCGCCCCAGGCCCCGGAGGCCGTGGTGGTCCCGGCCCCCCAGCCGCCGGCCGCCGAGCCCCCCGCCGCCGAGGCCCCGACTCCCAAGCCCCCGCCGCCCCCGGCCCCCCAGGCCCCCCCCCGCGACACCGGGGTGAAGGTCCTGCCGCCCCTCAAGGAGAACCCCCTCTGGGCCAAGCTCGACAAGCTGAACCAGCCCAAGGCCCCGCCGCCGTCCGAGGCCTCGATGTCAAGCCGCTGGAAGGACGTGGCCAAGGCCCCCCCGCCCCCCAAGACCGCCAAGGCCCCGCCCCCCAAGGAAAACCTCAAGGAGTGGTGGAACGACGAGATGACCCGTGCCGCCGCCACGGCGCCCCCGGCCCCCCCCGAGGTGAAGGTGCCGGAGCAGAAGGCCATGCTCGACCGCTGGCAGAAGATCAACGCCACCCTGCCGGAGGCCGCGCGCCTGGGGGAGGCGGAGCTCCAGGCCGGGGCCTCCGGCGAGCTGGCCCAGTGGTGGGACAAGCAGGTGGCCATGGCCACGGACGCCGGGCGCCGGGCCCAGGCCGCCTCGGCCGCCGGCACCCCCCAGTACCTGGCCCTCGTGGAGCGGCGCGTCAGCGCCCGCTGGTCGCCCCCCGACATCTTCCGCGACCGGCGCGAGGTGGTGGTGGTGCTGGCCTTCGAGCTGGGCCCCGACGGCCACGTGGACCGGGTCCGCATCGACCGCAGCTCCGGCAGCGCCTACTACGACCAGGCGGCCCTGAGGGCGATCTTCCTGTCGGACCCGTTCCCGGCCTTCCCCAAGGAGGTCAAGGAGCCGGCCCTGGACATCCGCATCACCCTCTCCCTGGACCGGAGCCGCCCCGGCTGAGGGCCTTGGGGGGGCGCCCCCTTTCGGCGCCGGCATGGCACCGCGGTTGCAATGTTCCCCCCGGTTCGACCCGAAATGGCCCGTGTGAAACGTGTCCGCCTGCCCTGACTCCATCCCCCGCGTCCCGGCCCCGCGCCGCGCGCGCCGCCTGCGCCCCCGGTTGCCGGCCCTGTGCCTGCCGGCCCTGTGCCTGTGGGCCCTGGGGACGACCGGCTGCGCCCTGCAGTCGGAGATGATGGAGATGGAGACCGACGTCACCCGCATCAAGACCCTCCAGCACGACCTGGAGAAGGGAGTGGCCGACGCCAAGGAGGCGGCCGAGTCCATGCGCGCCGTGGGCTTCCGCCTGGAGGCCGTGGAGGCCAAGCTCAAGGCCGGCATGGACCCCCAGCTCCAGGGCCGCATCGACCAGGGCCTCAAGGCCCTCGACGGCGCCCTCGACGACCTGACCCGGGAGCGCAAGGCCACCGAGGCCCGCCTGAAGGAGGCCGAGACCTTCTTCGTGGACCGCCTGGAGCAGGTCTCGTCCCGGGAGCAAGGCCTCTCGAACCGGGTCGCCGCCCTCGAGGAGTCGGGCACCTCCCCCACCCGCCGCGCCGCCCGCGCCGACGCCGCCGCCGAGGTCTCCGTGCTGCGCGCGAAGCTCGCCGAGCAGGCCGAGGCCCTGGACGCGATGCAGGGTGAGTTCGGCCTCCTCACCGACCGCGTGGCCCAGGTGGCCGCCGCCCGCGCCGCCAAGCCGGGCGCCGCCCCGCCCGACGCCGTGCAGGCCCTGGAGGCGCGCCTGGCCGCCGTGGAGGCCCGCACCGGCGAGGCCGTCGCCGGCCAGCAACGCCTGGCCGACCAGGTGGCCCTGCTGGCCGACCGTCTGGCCGCCCCGGCCCCCGGGGCCGCCGCACCGGCCGGGCCCGACCTGACGGCCCTGGAGGCCCGCCTGAAGGCCCTGGAGGAACGGGACGCCGCCCGGGCCGAGGCGGCCCGCCGGGGCGACGAACGCCTCGTCTCCGTGGTGGACCGCATGGCCGAGCTGGGCACCGCCCAAGGCCAGGCCGACAAGGCCCGCGCCGCCGACGCGGAGGCCGCCGCCGCCCTGGCGACCCGCGTGGCCGCCCTGGAGGCCGCCCGCACCGAGGCCGCCGCCACCCGGGCCACCGTCTCCGAGCAGGCCGCCAAGGAGCTGGCCGGGCGCCTGACCGCCCTGGAGCGGGCCGACGCCGAGGCCGCCCGCTCCCGCGCCGCCCTCGGCGAGCAGGTGCGGAACGCCGCCGCCGCCCTCGAAGCCGTGACCGCCCAGGCCGGGCAGGCCGCCGGGGCCGCGACCGCGACCGCCGCCCGCCTGGACGCCCTGGAACAGGGCGGGGCCGAATCGGCCCGGGCCCGGGACCGGCTCGCGGAGCGGATGTCCGCCCTGGACGGCCGCCTGGCGGCCCTCGAGAAGGGCGACCTGGACACCCGCATGGCCCGCCTGGAGGGCGCCGGCGGCCAGATCCAGCGCCTGGGGGAGCTGACCGACCAGCTCGCCCTGCTGGGCTCCCAGGTCACCGAGCGGCTCGACGCCCAGGCCAGCGACTTCGCCCGCCTCGCCGCCCGCATCGACCGCGCGGAGCAGGGTGTGGAGGGGTTCCAGGAGGCCCCGCCCGAGTGGGGCGCGGCCCTCGACAAGAAGGTGACCTTCCTGGCCGACGAGCTCACCCCCCGGGTGGACACCCAGAGCCGCGAGCTGACCGCCCTGGCGGGCACCGTGGCCGCCGTGCGGGAGCAAAGCGAGAGCCAGTCCGACGTGTTCTCCGACCGCATCAACACCCTGGGCACCTCCCTCGTGCAGCGGATGGACGGCCTGGAGGATCGGGTGACCGACGTGGAGAAGGCCGGGCCCCCGCCGGGAGGCGCCCCGGCCGTCCAGGCCCGCCTCGACACCCTGGGGCGGCAGGTGGACGTGCTCGGGCGCGAGGTCCCCGGCCGGGTGGACGACCTGGGCACCGCCGTGGCGCGACTGAGCGACCAGCTCGAGCGGGTGGGCCAGCGCATCGCCCTCCTGGAGACCATCCAGAAGCAGGACGCCGCCGACCTGCGGGAGCGCTTCAACGCCCTCTCCGCCGCCCTGGCCGACGTGGCCCGCGCCCAGGCGGCGCCCTGACCCCCCGATCCCGGGACGCCCGCCCCGTGACCGGCCCATAATGGTCCCATGACCGACGCCCCGAACCCCGCGCCCCTCCTGCTCGGCATCGAGACCAGCACCCCCCTGGGGAGCGCCGCCCTGGCGGGCCCCGGCGGCCTGGCGGCGGAGTGGGCCCTCGGCATCGCCGGCTCCCACGCCGCCCGCCTGATGAAGGCCGTGGACGCCCTGCTGGGCGAGGCGGGGGTGGCCCTGGGGGACCTGGGCGGGATCGGCGTCTCGGTGGGGCCCGGCTCCTTCACCGGCCTGCGGGTGGGGGTGGCCACGGCCCAGGGGCTGGCGCGCGGCGCGGGCCTCCCCCTGTTCCCGGTGCCCACCCTGGAGGCCCTGGCCTGGGCCCTGCCCGCCGCCCTCGGGCCCCCCGACGCGGTGCTGGCCGTCGCCATGACCGCCCGCCGGGGCGAGCTCTACGGCGCCGCGTTCGCGCGCGGCGCGTCCCTTGCCCCCCTCGTCGCCCCCGTGGCGGCGCCCCCCGACGCCTTCGCCGCCGACCTGGCCGCGCTCGGCCGCCCCGTGCTGCTGGCGGGCACCGCCGCCCCCGAGGTGGCCGAAGGGGCCGCCCACCGGGGCGCGGACGTGACCCTGGCGCCGGCCCTGTTCGCCTGCCCCCGGGGCGCCGTGGTGGCCTGGCGCGCCGGCGTCATGCGCGCGGCCGGGGAGACCTACGGCCCCGAGGCCGTGGTGCCCCGCTACCTGGCCGTGAGCCGGGCCGAGGCCCGTGCCGACGAACGGTCCAGGGAGGAGGCCAATGAAAGGGCCGCCGGGGCCGAAGGCGGCGCGTGAGCCCCGCGCCCGCGCCGGGCGCGCCGGACGTGCCCACCGTGCGTGACATGTCGGAGGCCGACCTGCCGATGGTGGTCTGGCTCGAGGACACCGTCCTGGAGCAGGGCCGTCCCGTGGCGGTCTGGGCCCGGCTGCTGGCCGATCCCGCACGCCGCGCCTGGGTGGCGGAGGCGCCCCCCGGCCGGGTGGCGGGCTTCATCGCCGTGGCGGCGGCCGCCGACGAGGTGGAGATCGAGCAGTTCGCCGTGGCCCCCGAGGCGCGCCGCAAGGGCCTGGGGGCCGCCCTGTTGGACCGCGCCCTGGCCTGGGCGAAGGGGGAGGGGGCCGCGGTCTGCCACCTGGAGGTGCGCCGCCGCGCCCGCCCCGCCCGCGCCCTTTACGCCCGCTTCGGCTTTGCCCAGGTGGGGGTGCGCGCGGGCTACTACCGCTCCCCGCCGGACGACGCCCTGCGCCTGGCCCGCTCCCTGTAGCCGCCGCGCCCCCGCCGCCTTGGCGGCGGGACGGGGAAAGTGGTAACGTAACCGCCTCTCCCGCCCGGTCCCCGCCGGACCCTGCCGGGCGCGCCCGCGAGGTGGCTTTCGATGCAAGAGGAAGACAAGGGTTTCACCGTCCGGGACCGCCGCATCGCCCACGAGGGGGAGGCGGAGCCCGAGGCCGCGGAGCGGTCGGCCCCGGAGCCGGACCCCGCGCCCACCGGGCCGTCCGGCGCCGCCGCCGCCTCCGGCGAGGCGGCGCCCTCCACCGCCGGCGGGACGGAGCAGGCGGCCCGGGCCGAGGCCGAGGCGGGCTTCTCCCTGGGGCGGGAGGCGCCCCCCATCGACTTCTCGGCCTTCGTCTTCTCCCTGGCCCGCGCCGCCCTGATGCACCTGGGGCTGGAGGCCCACCCCGAGACCGGCCGCGCCGAGGTGCAGCTGGAGGCGGCCCGGGAGACCATCGACGTGCTCGCCATGCTGGAGGAAAAGACCCGCGGCAACCTGACCCCGGAGGAGAGCGAACTCATCGCCAAGATGCTCTACACCCTGCGCATGAGCTTCGTGGAGGTGTCCAGGGCCGGGCATAGCGGGTAGGCCTTGGCGTTCCGCCTCCTGCTCGGGGGCCTCGTCCTGCTGGCGCTGGTGCTCGGCGCCGAGCTTTACCTGCGCGAGGGGGGCCTCGCCGATACCGCCCGCGAGGCCCTGGTGGAGCGCCTGGGCGAGGCCCTGGGGGGCGAGGTCACCGTGGAGTCGGTGCGCCTCTCCATCCTGCCCCCCACCCTCACCGCCGACGGCCTGACCCTGCCCCCCAAGGGCACGGGCTTCGGCGGCGGCCGGGTCGAGCGCCTCCAGCTGCGCCTCTCCCCCTGGTCCCTCCTGACCGGGGGCCTGAAGTCCCTCGACATCCGCATCCAGGAGCCGCACCTGGTCTTCACCGTGCCGCCCCGCGCCGAGCGGGCCGCCCCCCCGGGGCCGGTGGCGTTCCCCGACTGGGAGCAGTGGGGCTTTCACCGGGTGCGGGTGCGGGACGGCCGCGTCACCGTGCGCGACGGCGCCGCCGAGATCACCGTCACCGCCGTGGGCCTGACCGGCGCCCCCGACGTGACCCTGCGCCGCTACGACCTGGCGCTGAGCACGGGCCCGGTGGCCTGGAACGCCACCCGCGTCCTGGACGGCGCCTCCCTGGAGGTGGGCCTGGAGCCGGACCGCATCCGGGTCCGGCAAGCCGCCGTGGAGGGCGACCCCGGCCGCCTGGAGGCCGCCGGGGAGGTGCGCCCGGCGGCGGCCGAGGAGGGGGAGGGGCTCTACCTGACCCTGCGCACCACCTTCAAGGGCGACGCGGCCGGGGCCCTGGGGCTCGCCCGCCGCCTGGGGGCGCCGCCGTTGCCCCTGGCGGGGCAGGTGGCGGCCGAGGGGCGCCTCTACGGCACCGTGGCCGACCTGAGCTGGGACGGTGAGCTGTCGGGCACCGACTTCGCCTGGGGCGACGACCCCCGCCGGGTGGACGCCCTGGAGGCCCGGGTCCGGGTCGGGTCGGGGCAGCTGACCGTGGTCCACGCCAAGGCCGACGCGGGGGGCGGCGAGTTGCGCGGCGGCGGCGACCTGACCCTGGCGGCCCCCATGACCTACGGAGCCCAGGTGCGGGCCGACGACGTGTCCCTGGCCTGGCTCCTGACCCGCGACCTGCCCCTGGGGCGGGTCTCCGGGGAGGCGCGCCTGAAGGGCACGAAGGGCGCCCACCCCCTGGGCACGGTGCAGTGGCTCTACCGCAACCCGGGCGCGGCCCGGCCCCCGGACGACGACGGGGAGCGCCTGCGCGAGCGCCTCGTGGCCCGCGTCACCGAGGCCAGCGGGCTGGCCCGCCTGGAGGCCGACGGCGCCCAGGGGCACGACCTCACCGCCGCCAGCCCCGGCACCCGGGTCGAGGCCAAGGTGACCCGCGACCCCGACGGGGCCCTGTCCGGCACCCTGGAGGCTCGGTCCGACGACTTCGCCGAGCTGGGCGCCCTGTTCGGCCTGGACTACGTCCACGGCGCCGCCCACGCCAAGGGCACCCTGGGGGGCACCCTGACCGACTGGCGGGTGGCGGGCCGGGCCGACCTGATGGACGGCCGGGTGCGCACCCTGCGGGTCGCCCGCCTGGTGGGGGAGGGGGTGGCGGAGCCGCACCGCATCGCCTTCACCAACGTCCGCACCGGGGGCGACGGCGGCCTGCGGCTGGGGGGCGAGCTGCTGCTTCCGGACCCGGACGGCGGCCGCCCGGAGCTGCTGGCCTCGGTGGCCGCCTCGGCGTACCGGGTGCCCCTGTGGGAGCTGGTGGGCCTCACGACGCGGGACGACGAGCCCCTCGACCTGGACTTCCCCGTCTCGGGCCACGTCAACCTGGTGCGGGGCCCGGACGGCGTGCGCGCCTGGGCCCGGATCCGCTCCGGGGAGGGCTCGCTCTACGGCCAGCGGGTCGCCTCCGGCGAGGCGGACATGTGGGTGGACCACGAGCACCTGGCCTTGAGCGACCTGTCCATGCGGCTGCCGCTCCCCCAGGGGGCCGCGCCGGAGGCGGAGGCCGCGGCCGTGGTGGCCTCCGGGGCCCTGGGGGCCGCCCCCGCCCCCGGCGCCGAGGTGCGCGCCGACGGCACCCTGCGCTTCGCCGACGGCGCCTACACCGTCACCGGCCGCACCGACGGCCTGCCCCTGGCCGCCGTGGACGTGCTGGCGGCGCAGGCCCCGTTCCTGGCCGGCACCTTCGCCGGCGACGCCCGCCTCACGGGCGACCTGTCCGACCCCCACCTGCACCTGGAAGGCGCCCTGCGGGACGCGGCCTTCCACGGCGCCCCCGTGGGCCAGGGCCCGGTGGCGGTCGACCTGTCCGGCTGGCAGCTCCGGGCCCGGGGCGAGCTGCTGGCCCCGGCGGGGCGCGAGGGGCGGGCCCGCTTCGTCTACGCCGGGGTCCTGCGAAGCCCCTTCTCCTTCGCCGTGGCCGCCCGCGTCCGGGGGACGGACGCGGTGCCCTGGGTGCGGGGCCTGATGCCCGAGGCCGACGCCCTGGCCCGGGAGCAGCTGGGGGACGACTACGGCCTGAACGCCGACGGCTCCGCGGCCGCCGCCGGCACCCTGGAGGGGGGCCCCGACCGGGTGCTCGTGAAGCTGGCCGGGGCCCGCCTCACCGTGCGGGGCCGGGACGCCGGGCTGGCGGGCCCGGCCCGGGTGGCGCTGGCGGACGGGGAGGTGGCCCTGTCCGGCGTGCGGCTTCAGGCCGAGGGCCTCGACCTGGCGGTGGAAGGCGGCTTCACGCCCCAGGCGCGCTACGACCTGCGCCTCACCGGCGCCGTGGGGGCCCCGTGGGCCGCCCTGGTGCGCCCCGACGACGGCTACACGGGCGGCGCCGCCGACCTGGCGCTGGCCGTGGCCGGCCCCTGGGACGCCCCCCGGGTGAAGGGCGCCGTGCGCCTGCGGGCCCTGGAGGTGGCGCCCCCGGCCCTGCAGGCGGCCGACGCGGCCTTCACCCTGAGCGGCCGCCTGGCCGTGGACGGCCCCCTGGCCGACCCCCCCGCCGGGGACGTGACCGGCGTTCTCGCACCCTTCGCCGTGTCCCTCTCCGGCAACCGCCTGGAGGCGCAGGAGGTGCGCCTGGCGGCTTCCGGCGGCGTCTACCGCCTGCCGGGGGCGGAGCTGGCCGGGGAGATGGGCCGGCTGCGGGTGGAAGGGGGCTGGGAGTACGCCCGCCGGGTGGGCCTGAAGGCCGTGGGCTCGATGGACCTGGCGGTGCTCGTGCGCCAGGTGCCGGGCCTGTCCCAGGCCAGCGGCCTGGCGGCGGTGAGCGCCGAGGTCAGCGGGCCGTGGGAGGCCCCCACGGTGCGGGCCGGGGCCACCCTGGACGGCGGCCGGATGCGGATCGACGCCGTGCAGCAGACCCTGGACGTGGACACCGCCAGCCTCCTGTTCACCGACGGCAAGGTGGTGATCGACTCCCTGGAGGGGAGCCTGGGGGGCGGCCCGGTCACGGCGGAGGGCGCCTACGACACCGCCACCCGCGAAATCCGCATGGTCCTCACCCTGGACGCCTACCCCTTCCGCGCGATCCCGGGCCTCTCCGGGGTGGTGGACGGCGAGCTGCTCCTGGCCGGCCGGTTTCCCGCCCCCACCCTTTCGGGCGACCTGCACGTGCGCCAGGCCCTCTACGACCGCCGCATGCAGTGGGGCAGCTGGCTGATGGACACCGTCACCTCGGGGCGCACCGAGGTGGCCCGCAACGTGCCCCTGGGGGACACCCGCCTGGCCGTGCGCATCTACGGCGACGAGGACATCGTGGTGGACAACAACCTGGCCAAGCTGGTGCTCGACCTGGACCTCGCCCTGGGGGGCACCCTCCAGGAGCCGGGCCTGCTGGGCCGGGTGGACGTGCGCCAGGGGGAGGTGTACTTCCGCGACCACACCTTCACGGTGGTCTCGGCCAGCATCGACTTCGTCCAGCCCGGCCGCATCGCCCCCGACCTGGACGTGGTGGCCCGCACCACGGTGGACCACGCCCTGCCCGACGACCCCCTGCGTACCGAGGCCATCGACGTGGACCTGTCCCTCACCGGGCCGGTGGAGAAGCTCCAGCTCACCCTCACCTCCCGCCCCGACATGCCCCAGGCCGACCTGCTCTCCCTGCTCGCCGTGGGCCGCACCACCGAGGAGCTGGCCGGGGCCGGCTCCGGGGTGGGGGCCAGCGAGGCCACCTACATCGCCACCGGCCCCCTCCAGAGCCAGCTGGAGGAGCAGGTGCACCGCTACATCGGCCTGGACCAGTTCCAGGTGGAGCCGTTCTACTCCGACACCGCCTCCACCAGCAGCAGCGCCCGCCTCACCGTGGGCAAGAAGCTCTTCGACGGCAAGGGCCTGGTGATCTACTCCACCACCCTGGACGCCGCCCAGCAGCCGGTGGTGCAGCTCACCTACCGCCTGAGCACCCGCACCTCGGTCCTGTTGGAGCAGGACGAGGAGGGCCGCGCCGGGGGCGAGATGCGCTTCCGGTTCCGGTTCCGCTGACGGGCGCCTGAAGCCGCACGCCGTGATCCGTCCGCCCCTCGGCACCGTGCTGGCCCTGATCCTGTGCCTGGCCTGCGCCCTGCCCGCGGCCGCCGCCGACCCGGCCGCGGGGGCGGTGCGGGTCCGGGCGGTGGACTTCGGCCCCCAGCCGCCCCTGCCGGCGGGGGACCTGGAGGCCGCCGCCGGCCTGCACCCGGGCGACACGGTGGACCCGGGGCGCCTGGCCCGGGCGATCCGCGCCCTGGTCTCCCTGCCCCAGATCCGCTGGGCCGAGGTGCGCACCGAGCCGGTGGCCCCGGGCGAGGTGGTGGTGCGCTTCCACCTGGTCCGCACCCGCCACCTGGCCCGCCTGGTGATCGAGGGGGCCCGCCGCCTGGGGGCCGACGAGGTGGAGCGCGCCGCCCGCCTGGGCACCGGCGACGAGGTGGATCCGGAGCGCCTGGCCCAGGCCCGGGAGCGGGTGGAGAAGGCCTACGCCCGCAAGGGCTACTTCGAGGCCCGGGTCGCCGTGACCGTCGAGGGGCCGCCGGCCGACACCGTGACCGTGCGCATCGCCGTGGCCGAGGGGCCCCGCGCCCGGGTCGCGGCGGTGCACTGGGTGGGGCTGCCCCCCGAGGCCGGGCGCGGCCCCTGGCGCCGCAGCCTGTGGAGCGGCTTCGGCTACGACGCCGACGCCCTGGCGCGGGACATCCGGCGCATGGAGCGGCACCTGATGGGCCTGGGGTTCCTCAACCCCCAGGTGGGCCCCGCCAGCCTCCAGGTGGAGAACCGCCGGGTCACCGTCACGGTGCCGGTGCGGGTGCGGGAGCGGGTGCGCCTCCACGTGCGCCGCAGCGGGCCCCTGTCGCGCAAGGACATCCGCCGGCTCCTCAACCTCACCGGCCAGCGCACCCTGGACCAGGCGGTGCTGGAGGAGGCCCGCGGCCGCGTGCTGGACGAGCTCAGGGGCGAGGGCTACCGCGACGCCGAGGTGGAGCTGGACCTGACCCGGGTCCCGGACCAGCCGGTGTTCGACCTGGACGTGACCGTGCGGGGCGGGCGCCGCCACCGGGTGGCGGCGGTGCGCTTCGAGGGCAACCGCACCTTCGGCGACGAGGACCTGGCGTCCCTGGTGCGGCCGGGCTTCCGCATGCGCCCCGAGCCGGTGCGGGAGGGGACCATCGACGAGCGCGCCGGGCGCATCGAGGGCGCCCTGCGGGCCGCCGGTTTCCCCGACGCCGCCGTCACCGAGACCATCACCCCCGTGCCGGGCCGGCCGGACCGGGACATCGTCTCCTACCACGTGGACGAGGGCGACCGCTGGTGGGTGCGGGACGCGGTCGTGACCGGCACCGAGGGCCTGCCCGCCAAGGTCGCGGCCGACGCCGGGGCGCCGGTCGCCCCCCTGGTGGGCGACCCCTACCGGCGCGACCGGGTGCGGGCCGCGCGGGCCGAGGTGGAGGGGGCCCTGGCCCGCCACGGCCACGTGGACGCCGAGGTGGATACCGTCAGCCGCACCGAGCGGGTGTGGCGGGGCAAGGTGGGCCCCGGGGGCGTTCCGTTGCGGGAAGTGCTGGTGGACCTCGACTTCCGGGCCCGCCCCGGCCCCGAGGTGCGGGTGGGGCGGGTGACGGTGGACGGCACCTTCCGCACCCGCCGCTACGTGGTGGACCGGGAGCTGACCGTCCACCCCGGCGACCTGTACACGCCCGAGGCCCTGAGCGAGACCCGCCGCCGCCTGTTCCGGGCCGCCGCCTTCGACCGGGTGCGGGTGGGCCCGGCCGATCCCGACGACCACGACGCCGAGCGGGACGTGGCGGTGCATCTGACCGAGGGCAAGCCCGGCGCGGTGGAGCTGGGGATCGGCTACGCGGAGAAGGATGGGATTCGCGGCCTGATCGACCTGTCGTACCGCGACCTGTTCCGGCGCGGCCAGCGGGGCAACCTGCGCCTGCGCTACGGCCAGCTGCGCCGCTCGGTGACCGTGGGCCACGTGCTGCCGTGGATCGGCCCCTACCGGGTGGCCCTCCACTCCCGCCTGCTCTACGAGCGGGAGGACCTGATCAGCTACGAGCGGGTCACCTGGGCGGTCGAGTCCGGCATCCGCCGTCCGGTGCTGGACGACGTGGTCCTCACCGTCACCTACCGCCTGGAGCGCAACCGCTTCCCCCGCCTGCCCGCGGACCGGGTGGCGGCGGTGGCGGAGCGGCGCCGCATCAGCGTGGGCTCCCTGTTCGGCAGCCTGGTGCGCGACACCCGCGACGACCCCTTCTCGCCCATGCGGGGCACCGTGCTGGGCGCCACCTATGAGCAGGGCGCCCACATCCTGGCCTCCCAGGTGCAGTTCGCCAAGGTCACGGCCCAGGCGGCGGGCTTCCTGCCCGTGGGCGCCGACGCGGTGCTGGCGGGCAAGGTGCAGGCCGGGCGGGTGCGGCGCCTGTTCGAGAGCACCGAGGTGCCGGTCAGCGAGCGCTTCTTCATGGGCGGCCAGTCCAGCGTGCGGGGCTACGCCCTGGACTCGGTGGGTGTGCCGGGCGAGACGGTGATCGGCGGCGTGCCCCAGGGCGGCCGGGTGATGCTCCTGGCCCAGGTGGAGCTGCGCCTGGGGGGGCGCTCCGGCTGGGGCGCGGCCCTGTTCGCGGACGCCGGCAACGTCTGGACCCGCGCCAGCAGCGTGGGCGTGAACGACTTCCGCGCCGGGGCCGGGCCGGGGCTGGAGTACGCCACCCCAGTCGGCCCTCTGCGCCTGGACCTGGGCTACAAGCTGGACCGGCGCCCCGGCGAGTCCGTGTACCGCATCCACTTCACCCTGGGGCACACCTTCTAGCATGACCTCCCCCGACCCCGAGCGCGTCCGCCGCCTGCTGGCGCCGATCGCCCCCCTGGCCCCGGGGCTGGACCTGGGGGCCCTGGCGGCCGCCTCCCCCGACCCGGACGGGGTGCTCACCGGCCTGTCCCGCCTGGCCGGGAGCGACCCCGAGGGGCTGCAAGGCGCCCTCGCCGGACCGGCGGCGCGGGACGCGGTGGTCGCCCTGCTGGCGGCGGGACCGTTCCTCACCCGCCTGCTGGTCGGCCGCCCCGGCGCCCTGGCCGACGTGGTGGAGGCCGCCGCCGGCGCGCCCCTCGACTGGCCCGAGCCGGCGGCCCTGGCCGACGCCGCCGCGACCTTGAGCGACCTCCAGCACGCCCTGCGGGACCTGAAGGCCCGCGCCTTCCTGCGCCTGGCGGCCCGCGACCTGACCCGGGCCGACGGGCTGTACGCGGCCACCGAGGGGCTCACGCGCCTGGCCGAGGTCACCCTGGAGGCCGCCACCCGCTTCGCCCGCCGCACCCTGGCCGAACGCCACGGCGACTGCCTGCGGGCCGACGGCTCTCCCTGCCCCATCGCCGTGATCGGCATGGGCAAGCTGGGTGCCGCCGAGCTCAACTACGGCTCCGACGTGGACCTGGTGATCCTCTACGGCGACGGCGGCGGGGAGACCACCGGGTCCCGCCCGGCCACCCCGCCGGAGTTCTTCGCCCACGTCGCCCGCCTGGTGATCCGGGCCCTGGAGGAGAGCACGGACGACGGCTTCGTGTTCCGGGTGGACATGCGCCTGCGGCCCGAGGGGGGCGGTGCCGCCGTGGCCTGGGGCCACGCCGCCGCCATGGCCTACTACGAGACGATGGGGGACACCTGGGAGCGGGCCGCCTACGTCAAGGCCCGCCCCGTGGCCGGGGACCCGTCCTTCGGGGCGGACTTCCTGAAGGAGCTGTCCCCCTTCGTGTTCCGCCGCTACCTGGACTTCGCCGCCCTGGAGGGCATCCGCTCGGTGCAGGCCCGCATCCGGGGCGCCATCCGGGCCTCCGAGCAGGCGGGCCACACCGACGTCAAGCGCGGCCGGGGCGGCATCCGCTCCATCGAGTTCTTCGTCCAGGCCCAACAGCTCATCCACGGCGGCCGCCGCCCCGAGCTGCGCGCCCCCCGCACCGCCGACGCCCTGGAGGCCCTCGTGGAGGCGGGCCTCGTGGCCCGGGCCGACGCCGACTTCCTGGCCGACGCCTATGTCTTCCTGAGGGACGTGGAGCACCGGGTGCAGCTGGTCGCCGAGGAGCAGACCCACCTGCTGCCCACGGCCCCGGAGGCCCGCCGCCGCCTCGCCGTCCAGATGGGCCAGGCCCCCGGGACCGGCGCCCCGGGGGCCGCCTGGGAGGCGTTCGAGGCCCGCTACCGGGACCGGACGGCCAAAGTCCACGCCCTGTGGGAGACCCTGTTCCAGGCCCCGGAGGCGGAGGGGGGGCGCTTCGAGACCCTGGTGGCCTCCCTGGCCCGTCTGCCCGAGGGGGCCGACCTGTCCCCCCTGAACCTGCGCGACCCGGAGGCGGGGCGGCGCCAGCTCATGGCCCTGGGGGCGGAGATCGAGGCCCCCTGGCAGACCGAGCAGGCCGCCCGCCGCTGGCGCCGCCTGGTGCCCCTGCTGCTGGCCGACGCGGCGGAGGGCGACGACCCCGACGCCGCCCTGCGCAACCTGACCCGCTTCGTCGAGACCCTCAAAGGCCGCAGCATCTACGCCGCCATGCTCGAGGAGAACCCCGACGTGCGCCGCCTGCTGGCGCGCCTGTTCGGGGCCTCGGACTACCTGTCGGGCCTGCTGGCCCGCCACCCGGCGCTGCTGGACGACCTGCTGTCCCCCGCCGAGCTGCTGGCCGACCGCGCCCCGGACGCCCTGGCGGAGGACCTGGCGGCGCGCCTGGAGGGGCTGGACGAGGAGGCGTGGCTCGACGCCATCCGCCGCTTCAAGCACCGGGAGGTGCTGCGAGTGGGCCTCAAGGAGACCCTCACCGGCATGGACGCCGCCGCCGTGGGGCGGGCCCTGGCCCAGGTGGCGCAGGCGGTCCTGGGGGCCGTGCTGGACCACGCCCGGGCCGAGCTGGAGGCCCGCCATGGCCGCCCGCCGGGGGCGGGGGGCGGCCCCGGCCACGTGGCGGTGGTGGCCATGGGGCGCCTGGGGAGCGGCGAGCTGGCCTACGGCTCCGACCTGGACCTGGTGTTCATCCACAACGGCGACCCGGACGCGTCCACCCCCGGCCCCAGGATCGTCTCCGTGCCGGAGCACTACGCCCGCCTGGGGCGCCGCATCGTCTCGCGCCTCACCCTGGCCACCGGGGAGGGGGTGCTCTACGAGGTGGACATGCGCCTGCGCCCCTCCGGCGCCAGCGGCCAGCTCGTCACCTCCCTGGCGGCCTTCGAGCGCTACCAGGCCGAGCAGGCCTGGACCTGGGAGAAGCAGGCCCTCACCCGCGCCCGGGTGGTGGCCGCCACCGGCGACTTCGGCCGCACCGTCAGCGCCGCCCTGCGCCACGCCGCCTACGTCCCCCGCGACGCCGCCGCCCGCGAGGCCCTGCGCGCCGACGTGGCCGCCATGCGGGACAAGATGGTCGCCCACCTGGGCAGCGCCGGGGCCGACGCTGTGGACTTCAAGCAGGACCCCGGCGGCATCGTGGACGTGGAGTTCGTGGTCCAGTACCTGCTGCTGGCCCACGGCCACGACCACCCGGAGGTGGCGGACCCCGCCCCGCGCGAGGCCCTGGCGCGCCTGGCGGCGGCGGGGCTGCTGGCCGGGGACGACGCCCGCGCCCTGGCCGACGCCCTGGCCCTGTTCCGGGCCGTGGAGCTGCACCTCCAGCGCACCGGGGGCGCCTCGGTGCGCACCCTGACCCGCGCCGGCCCCCCCCTGCCCGGGGGCCGGGAGGCGTGGTTCCGCAAGGTCGAGGCCGCCCGGGAGCGGGTGCGGGCCGTGTACGCCCGGGTGCTGGGCGGCACGCCTTAAGGCACCCCCGCCGGGCTGACACCACGCCAGGGGGTGCTATATTGGTGGCTTTCACGGGGGCGGCCTGACCGCCCCCGGCCGATCATCCGAGGGAGGCGGCTTCCGCATGAACATCAGCGTCGTGGGCACCGGCTACGTGGGCCTGGTCACCGGCACGTGCTTCGCCGAGTTCGGCGTCAACGTGACCTGCGTGGACAAGGACGCCGGCAAGATCGAGGCCCTCCAGGCGGGCCGCATCCCCATCTACGAGCCGGGCCTGGAGGAGCTGGTGGCCCGCAACGTGAGCGAGGGCCGCCTGCACTTCTCCACCGACCTGAAGAGCGCGGTGGAGGGGGCCCTGGTGATCTTCGTGGCCGTGGGCACCCCGCCCCGGGGCGACGGCTCGGCCGACCTGAGCTACGTGGAGGAGGTGGCGCGGGAGATCGCCCTCCACATGGACGGCTACAAGGTCATCGTCACCAAGAGCACCGTGCCCGTGGGCACCGGCGAGCGCCTGAAGGCCATCATCGGCGAGACCCAGCGCGAGCGGTACGACTTCGACATCGCCTCCAACCCGGAGTTTCTGCGGGAGGGCTCGGCGATCGAGGACTGCATGCGTCCCGACCGCATCGTGATCGGCGCCACGTCGGCCCAGGCGGCCGCCATCCTGAAGGACCTTTACCGGCCCCTGTACCTGCTGGAGACGCCGTTCGTCATCACCGACGTGGCCACGGCGGAGCTGGTCAAGTACGCCTCCAACGCCTTCCTGGCGACCAAGGTGAGCTTCATCAACGAGGTGGCCAACCTGGCCGAGCACGTGGGGGGCGACGTGCAGACGGTGGCCAAGGCCATGGGCCTGGACGGCCGCATCGGGCGCAAGTTCCTGCACGCCGGGCCGGGCTTCGGCGGCTCCTGCTTCCCCAAGGACGTGGCGGCCCTGTACGACATCGGCCGCCGGGCGGGCTACGAGTTCCGCCTGCTCGACTCGGTGATGAAGGTGAACCACGGCCAGCGCCTGCGCATGGCGGACAAGATCACCGCCGCCCTGGGCGGCGAGCTGGCGGGCCGCACTATCGCCGTGCTCGGGTTGAGCTTCAAGCCCAACACGGACGACATGCGCGACGCCCCCAGCATCCCCATCATCGAGGCCCTCCAGGCCGGCGGCGCCACCATCCGGGCCTGCGACCCGGTGGCCCAGGGCCACGCCGAGGGGATCTTCAAGGGCATCTCCTACCACCCCAACGCCTACGAGACCGCCGAGGGGGCGGACTGCGTCGTGATCGTCACGGAGTGGAACCGCTTCCGCAACCTGGACCTGGAGCGCCTCAAGGGCCTGATGCGGTCCCCCGTCCTGGTGGACCTGCGCAACGTCTACGAGCCCGATCCCGTCACCGCCGCCGGCTTCGCCTACCACTGCGTCGGCCGCGGCCGCTACCGCTAGCCGCCCGCCCCCAGTCCCCCCGAGCGCTTCCCCGGTGTCGGCCCCTCCCGGGCGCCGCCTGCCCCCGTGCGCCCTCCGGGCTGGCTTCCGCCGGGCCCTTTGGGTAGCATGGCGCCAGCCGCGCCGGGAGACCGGGCCGCGGCCGGGGGGGTACAGCGCTTCAGGCGGGGGCCTGGGGACAAGCGGGGGGCGGCCGTGGTCGAGGTCATCGAGAGCTACAAGCGCGTGGCGGGGGAGCCGGGCTTCCTCGACCGCTTCTACGAGCGGTTCATGGAGCGGGACCCCGACGTGCGCCGGCGCTTCGCCGGGGTGGACATGGCGCGCCAGCGCTTCGTGCTGGGGCGCGCCGTGACCCTGCTGCTGCAGCACGCCTCGGGCATGGAGCGCGGGGTGGAGAGCCTGCGGGAGATGGCCGTGCGCCACGGCCCGCTGGACCTGGACATCCCGCCCCACCTGTACGACCTGTGGCTGGACGCCCTGGTGGAGACGGTGGCCGAGCACGACCCCCGCTTCAGCCCCGAGCTGGAGGCCGGATGGCGCGCGCTGCTGCGGCGCGAGGTGGCCTGGTTCCAGGAGCTGGGTCGATCCATCAGGCCCTAGCGCCGCCCCGGACGGCCGCCCCCCGGGTTGGCGCGGCCCGCCGGGTTCTGCTATCAATGAACAAATCACGGTCAGATCCGGAAGGACGGTCGGGCCCGCGCGGGGGACGCGGCGGGCCGCGACCTTGTGTCACGGGGGGGAGAAGGTGGTTCCGGTGCGGGTGGGTGTGTGGACGGCGTGGTGTCGGTCGGCCGCCGTGGCGGCCTTGCTGGCTGCGGCGCTGGCGGGGTGCAACGGTTCGTCGGGCGGCGGGGGGGCGGGGGGCTTCGGCTCCGCGACCGTGACCGCCGCCACCGGCGGCGCCGTGGCCACCGGGGACGGTCTGGGCAAGGTGGAGATCCCCGCCGGGGCGCTGGCGGAAGACGCCGAGATCGGCATCGAGCGGATCGCCGGCGCGGACCTGCCGGACGACATCGCCGCGGCCGGGGGCGACTCCGGTCTGACCTACAAACTCTCCCCGGACGGCCTGACCTTCCAGCCGGGCGCCACCGCCAAGGTGACCCTGGCCCTGGACGGCGAGGCCACGGTGCAGGGGGACACCGTGACCGTCCCCGACGTGCTCGTGGTGCACGAGGGTGCTGGCGGCCTGGAGCCCCTGGACAACCTGGACGTGAGCGTGGACATCGACACCGGGCGGATGACGCTCACCGGCGAGGTGTCGCACTTCTCCGAGCTGAAGCTCCGCAAGGGGCTGGGGGGCATGGCCATCCTGGAGATCAAGGGCGTGGAGAACCCGATGACGGTCGACAAGCCCTACGATGTCGAATTCACCGCCAAGATCGCCTCCAAGGTCAAGAACGCCATCGGAGACGGCATCGGAGACCTCTTTATCGCCTACGGGGACGAGTCCGAATCACCGCTGGACGCCACCTATCCCTACGGGAGCCAGCTGAGCTCGAATCCGGATAACTGGTATCCGCTTTCCCCGCCCGATGCGCCGCGTTACGATCGGGCGTACCAATACGACTACCTGCTGTTTTGCCAGGACAAGGGGGGGAAGGACACGGGGACGTTCCGCGCCAAGGTGAGCTTCTGGCCGAGGGGGCCGTTGCCGGAGCCGGACTCGGACTGGATCGGCCCGACGATCGGCGATTGGTTGCTGCTGTTCCCGGGGTCGGAGACGCCGAAGGAGGTGCCGGCCGCCTTCAACGCCGGCACCTTCACCCTCAAGGGGGAGGTGACGTGCGTCAAGCCCGAGTTCGGCTTCGCCCCCGACATCCCGTCGGAGCTGAACAAGGGGGAGGGACCCAAGGAGTTCGCCGTCAACGCCGACCCCGCCCCGGGGGCGGACACCACGCTCCAGTTGAGCGTCAGCTCCTCCCTGACCCCCGGCACGTCGTACGTGATCACCGGCGACACCCTGACCCAGGTGTCCGACACCGTGTACGACCTGGTGGTGGGCGCGGG
>Ga0210124_1000366_pt1 | contig 23894 bp, 21 predicted proteins | sample Muzzi_PWC_D2_FD_185554 | JGI IMG/M metagenome (GOLD analysis project Ga0210124, IMG submission 185554) | Wetland microbial communities from San Francisco Bay, California, USA, that impact long-term carbon sequestration - Muzzi_PWC_D2 (SPAdes) | ecosystem: Environmental > Aquatic > Marine >... | reverse complement strand
ACCAGGCCATCAAGCAGGCCATCCGCGAGAATACCCGACTCATCTACGGCGAAACACTAGGCAATCCGGGGCTGGAAGTATTGGATATTCCCGCCGTTGCCGAAATCGCTCACGAGGTCGGGTTGCCTCTGATGATTGACAACACATTTGCCACGCCTTATCTTTGCCGCCCCTTTGAACTCGGAGCCGATATTGTTACCCACTCCATCACCAAATTTATGGGGGGGCATGGCATTGCGATTGGCGGGGTGGTGGTCGATGGCGGCACCTTTGATTGGGAGGCCTCCGGCAAATTCCCCACCCTGACCGAGCCTTACGCCGGTTATCACGATTTGGATTTTGCCGAGGAGTTTGGCCCGGCGGCGATGATCTCACGGGCGCGGGCCGAAGGCTTACGTGATTTTGGGGCTTGCCTCAGCCCGATGAATGCCTTTTATATTCTGCAAGGGCTAGAAACACTTCACGTAAGGATGCCCCAACATGTGGCAAATGCTCAAGCCGTGGCCGAGTTCCTGGAAGGGCATGAGGCCGTCGAGTGGGTGCTCTATCCGGGCCTTGAGAGCCATCCAGATTACGAACTGGCCCAACGACTTTTGCCCAAAGGCAGCGGCGCTATCTTTAGCTTTGGCATTCGTGGTGGACGTGAGGCTGGCCGCAAATTTATCGAGCGGCTGCAGGTCTTCTCGCATCTGGCGAATGTGGGCGATGCCAAATCCCTAGTGATTCACCCGGCCAGCACTACCCACCAGCAAATGAGCACCGAAGCTCTGGAACTGGCCGGGGTGGGTGAGGACTTGGTCAGGCTCTCAGTAGGGCTTGAGGATAAGGACGACCTTATTGATGATCTCAAACAGGCGCTCCGGGCGTCACAATGGTAGGAGGCGAAGATGGCAATTGAATTCATGGTCGATGGCAACAAGGTCTTTTGTGCGACCGGCGGACAGCCTTTCAACCCAAATAGTCGCGCTGTAATTTTGGTACACGGCGGGGGTATGGATCACAGTTATTGGAGTTTGCAGAGTCGTTGGTTCGCCTGGCACGGCTGGTCAGTCTTGGTGCCCGATTTGCCGGGGCATCGAGGCTCTGAAGGCGACCCACTGCCTACCATTGAGGCAATGGCCGCCTGGATTGGCCGCCTCATGGATGTCGCCGGGCTAAAGAAAGCAACGCTGGTGGGTCACTCAATGGGCGCAATCGTTGTGCTTCAGGCTGCGGCGGACATGCCGGAGCGAGTGGAGCATATCGGCCTACTATCTGTGGCCGACGCTATGCCCGTCCACCCCGATTTGTTGGAGGCAGCCCGCCAGGATGATTCTCTGGCCTACGACCTGGTGACCTCTTGGAGTCACGGGCAGGGGGCGCATTTTGGCCGCAACCAGCAGCCCGGCATTTGGATGTTAGGGACCGCTCGTCAATTACTGGCCCGAAACCGGCCCGGCGTTCTCTTCAACGACCTCAATGCCTGTAATGAATGGCGGGGAGGACTAGAAGTTGCCAAAAAGGTGAAGTGTCCGGCCCTGGTTATTATCGGCGATAATGACAGGATGACCCCCACTAAACGCGGTCAAAGGGTTGTAGAAGCGATAGAGTACTGCCGGCCGGTTGTTCTAGCCGATTGTGGTCATTTGATGATGCAGGAGCAGCCAGACCAGACCCTAGATGCCTTAATCGCTGAGTTTCAGCATTAAGTAGCGCGGAGAACCTACACCTTGTGATTGGATCTTTACTATAATGAGAAGACGCGAACCAGAATCAAATATTGAATGGAAGAGATGGGGAAAAAAAGACCCTCTATGGGGCGTTGCCGCCTGGGCAGGGAAAGAGAAAGATGGAACAAACCCGTGGACTGATGAGGCTTTTTACCAACTAGGACAGCTTGATTGGCAAGATTATCAAGAACGTTGGTGCAAATACGGGGTAGACAATCAGTCTTGCCTTGAAATTGGCTGTGGCGCCGGACGTCTTACCATGCACCTGGCCAAATTCTTTGAAAGAACATATGCGATAGATGTTTCAGAAGGGATGCTGGCTTATGCTCGGCAGCATATTACAAAACCGTCGGTATTATTTCAACTTGTTGATGGAACAAGTTTACCGATTGCCACTAACTCAATTACTGCTGTCTTTTCAACCTATGTTTTCCAACATTTTGACTCGTTAGCTTATGCTACAGAATATTTCAGAGAGATATCACGGATTTTGACCATTGATGGCAGCATGATGATCCATCTCCCAATTTTCCATTGGCCGCCAAAAACCCCGATAATTTCCAGAGCACTGCTTGGATTTAAAAGAGATGTAGAGGATATAAAAGCACGGATACGTAGATGGTTCATCATTCAGGAATTATCGAGGCCAATTATGCGGAATCTGGTCTATCCAGTAAATTATTTTTATAATACTTTGCCTGAGCTTGATCTTATAAATATAGAAATAAATGTAATTGCCGTCGCCGATAATGGGGCACACGCATTTGTTTTTGCTCGCAAGAATAACGTATGAAATTTGTTGAATGGTCACAGATATAGATCACCGCCCATGGACATTGCCAAATACGCCTTGGATATGGGCCATGAAGTGGTTGGATTCGCTCTTTATCCACTGGCCTGTTGACATTGAATCGTTGCGGCCCCACATACCCCCCGCTCTTGAGATAGATACGTTTGATGGTCAAGCCTGGATTTCCGTCCTTCCATTCCGAATGGCAGGGTCTTGGCTCAGATACACTCCGGCGCTGCCGTGGCTATCGAATTTCTTGGAACTGAATGTTCGGACGTATGTGAAGGCTGGGGGTAAGGGCGGGGTCTGGGTTTTAGGTGTAGAAGTATCAAACCCGGTGGTGGTTCGGGGCACCCGGTTTTTCTTTGACATGCCATTTTACCATGCCAGGATGTCATTAAAAGCAATGAATAAAAGCCTCCACTACAGTAGCCAACGGGTGCATCATCATGGGTTACCCGCAGAATTTTCCGCAACATATCGGCCATCAGACTCTATCACCTATACTGAAAAGGGCTCCTTAGATCATTGGCTAACCGAACGATACTGCGCCTATGCCACTGATCGAAAAGGCCGGGTCCTTCGCAGCGAAATTCATCACGCCAAGTGGCCGTTACAGCCGGTAGAGGTAGAAATTCAAACGAACACCCTACTGGATGTGCTTGGTCTCAGAGTTCCCGCAACTGCGCCACGTTGCCATTACTCGCCAGGGGTGGAGGTGGTAGCCTGGGCACCAAAATCCCTAAAGAACGAGAACACTGAGTGTGATATTTAGACAGGACCTATGGCAAGATTAACAGGATTTTTACCACAATAAGTGTGCCTTTCGGTTAAATTTTGGGCTGGGAATGTCGCGTTTATCTCCATTACTTTTGCATTATTTCTCCATAACTTCTGCAGGATAATCAACTATACTGATAAAATCATTGCTTATTTGCTGTGGTAAACTATATGTGATGTGGTTCACTCATAATAATTCATTTGGAGGTCAATAAAATGCATAATGATGATATCCCGGTAGGACGTATTCTGAGCCGGAGAGAGGTACTTACCTTGATAGGTACAACTGGAGCAGCTGCCCTATTGAGTTCATGTCTTCCCCAAGATCTTGGGGGCGGGGGTGAGGTCAGTGCAGATTTACCGGCCCTGGCAACCAGTAACGCGACACTCCCCACCGGCTGTGTGGTGCGACCCGAACTGACCGAGGGACCGGTCTTTGTGGAGGAAGAGCTTAATCGCTCCGATATCCGCACCGATCCCTCAAGCGGTGCTGTGAGCGAGGGCGTACAGCTTAATCTGGCATTTCAAGTGATGCAGGTCGCCGCTGCCGGATGCGCTCCCCTGGCGGGGGCACAGGTGGATGTCTGGCATTGCGACGCCGATGGCATCTACTCTGATACCACCGAACTGGGTATGCACACCGTCGGACAAAAATTCTTGCGCGGTTATCAAATAACCGACGAGAACGGCCTGGTCAATTTCACCACCATCTATCCGGGCTGGTACGAGGGACGTACCGTTCATATTCACTTCAAAATACGCACCACCGATGGCTACGATTTCACCTCGCAGCTCTTCTTCGACGACACCTTGACCGATGAAGTGTTCGCTCAAGCGCCCTACAACAGTCGCGGCGAGCGTAGTCTGAGGAACAATAATGACGGTATCTTTGCTCAGAGTGGCGGGCAGATGATGCTGGCTACCAACAAAGTCGATACCGGCTATGAGGCCACGTTTGATGTGGCTCTTGATCTTACATAAAACCTTAGTGGCTACCCTTTTGTTAGACACCCGGTTTTTACGCGATTAGGCCAGATTTATTTGGACTAGAACCTAAAGTGACATAAATTGAGACTCTATTTTCGAAAAACCGGGTGTCTTGCTTGGTTACAGTTCCTGCGCCTTCGGCAGCAACGACAATGAAAATGGGTAGGGGTATGGCCTTGCACCTACCTCGTTCGGGATGACCGCAAGGGTTCATCCCTACCCAACAATTCTATTTTCAGAAGAGGGATAACGATGACAGACATGCCCACGAAAATACTTGAAACGAAGCGACTTATCCTCAGGCGTCTTATTATGGAGGATTTGGAGGCTCTATTTGCCCTCTACACCGACCCACAAATCCGCCAGTACTTTCCCGAAGGCACATTGACCCTTGAAGAAACGAAGGAAGAATTAGAATGGTTTCTCAATGGACATCCGGCTCAGCCGCAGTTAGGACTCTGGGCGACCATTCACAAAGAGACGGGCGAGTTTATTGGCCGGTGTGGCTTGCTGCCCTGGACCATTGAGCAGCGCCCGGAAGTGGAGGTGGCTTATTTGTTATCCAAAGCCTATTGGGGGCAGGGATTGGCGACGGAGGCGGCGCAGGCTATCGTTGATTACGGCTTCGAGCGGTTGCAGATATCGCGCTTAATCTGCCTGATTGATCCAGCGAACCAGGCTTCCATCAAGGTAGCCACGAAGATAGGCATGACCCTCGAAAAAGAAGGGTTTATAGACGGTGACCTAACCCTGATATATTCACGGAGCAAGCAGCCCTTCCCAGGCCAATCAAGCGCCGGTCAAACCTACCCTGGTGGACGCACCTTGCATTGGCGGGCTAACACGTAAATATCCCCAAGCCGTGATGGGGGCATAAAGGTTAAATGAATAAAAGACCTTTAGGGTTTCCAAAATCACCTTATTGGGGTAGATTTTGGACATTCAATGTGATTTCCGGTCAAATTTTTCGCCTAAACCCTAAAGGTCTGGATGGGTAACAACTTGGGTTAAGATACGAACAACGGGGTTCATTGAATAAATTGTTAGGCTCCTAAAATGCCTCTTCCTTGAAAAAACATCCTTGAAAGATTAGAAGTGGCCTTTTGGTTTGTGATTGACATCAGACTGTACCGAGATAGATTGGGCAACACACCCCATTTACTGTTGGCCTCTTGGTTGCTTATAGGAAACCTAGCCTGTGAGCGATGATGTCAATGATCACCAGCACCACAATAGTTTTTACTGCTATTTCGACTGTGAAGCCCTTAAATTTGAATATTATTTTGTTCATCATACTTCTCCTGTTTGAAAATAAAAAATCCTGAGATATTTTCAGGATACCAGGAAAAGTTTGATTGAGTCTTTGATTGGTTTGACTAAAAGTTTGCAGAAAATTTGCTCAAAATTTATCTACTGCCCGGCCCGGCAGTTCTACCCCCAGCAATTCTTTGAATCCGGCTCTTTTGAATGCGCCTAAATACCTACTGACAGTTGAAATGTCGAGAGTCGCCTTCTTAGCAAGCTGGGTTACGGTCAAGGGGTCATACAAGGGGTTATAATTCCCACCAGCCTTTTTTGCCGCTTCTGGAAGCTTTTCTATAATATTCTTGGCCGTTCTGGGATTATAGGTGAAACCTTTACTGAAAGGCTCCATTTCTTTACGATCCAGTAGCATTGGCGGTATAGTTGGCTGATCATCACCCCCGGCCTGCTCTAGTGTGGCACTACCAGTAGGCTGAACAAATTGCCAAACAGGATCATCCCGCAAATTTTTGAACAACATGCGAATCGCTCCCTCACGATACTTTCGTTTGCCATACCGAAAAAGCTCGGAGTCTCCAACCATATCGGGAAAGAGTTCATCAGCAGTAGGGAACGGTACATTACTGAGTATCAAATAGGTCACGCTGCCTCGTCTGGTTAATATCAGGTTCCCTAAATTCCCCCATTGCCAACAGCGCAAACTAAAAACTGTCTCGCCGGGCTTATGATCCTCCTCAAATCTTAAGTTGGGATCGTTGGCCGGGTATTTCAACAAATTACGGATAACGGGAATCAACTCATCAATAGGTAGGGGTATGACAACTTGACAATTGGATTGCCCCACGGCCGATTTTGATAGCCACTCAAGCATTTCAAAGATATCCATTGATGGCGGCGGTAATATATCTTCAAACGGCGGTGGGCGAAAGCGGTCTTTCGAGGTGGGCAAGTCCACCGGTGCCCCTCCTCTTTTTCTAGCCACCAAAACTGCGTCCGGGTCATCATTGGCAATTTCCGATACATGGTCAACTATGGTGATAGTTGTATAACCCTCGCCTATTGAGCCGTTCTCAATATCCGCAAAGTAATATTTTCTCTTTACACCCATAAGAAAAACGTCTCCTGATTTCACGACTGCCTCAAGCGCCCTTACGCTGTGAGACGTTTTTTATGGTATCATTATAGCACAGGTGAGCTAAAGCCCCAATCACTCTAAATCAATTTCACCCAAGAAGAGTGCCAAGTGAGCGAAAACGCCTCACAATCACCACTTCTTACAAATTGATAATATTGTTTCCCCTTTTCTAATTTGCTGTAAATTCAGAGCTTGCCAAGGTGCAATAGCCGGGTGGCTGTGGCACCCATGATGGCTTGCCGCGCCTCAGGTGTCAGGTTTTCCAGCGAGTCCATATCCGCCCGGTATTGCGGATTACCCATGCCAAAGGGAAAGTCGCTGCCCAGTAAGACGCGCTCTTCTCCCACGCGGCGGATAGCGAAGGAGAGCGATTCGGCGTCAAAGGCAATGCTGTCGTAATAAAACTGGTCTAAGAATGTGCTGGGCTGGCGATTGACTCGCTCCCGCGCCACCGGCAAGGCTTCAAATGCCCGGTCCAGCCTCCCAATCTGATAGGGAAGAAAGCCCCCGGCATGGGACAGGCAAATCCGCAAGCCGGGATAACGGGCCAGGACACCGCCAAAAATCAACGAGGCAGCGGCCAGGGTGGTTTCGAGGGGATTGCCAACCACATTGTGTAGATAATATCGACTGTAGCGCTCACCCGCAAATATCTGAAATGGGTGAAGCAGGATAAAGGCTTCCAACCCTTCCGCCGCCTCCCAGAATGGCTCCAGGAAGGGTTCGTCCAGATTGGCCTCATTAATATGTGAGCCAATCATCACGCCACGTAACCCTAAGGTCTCCATAGCGTAGGTCAATTCACGCGCCGCCGTGGGACCATCTTGCAAGGGGACGGTTGCCAGCCCCACAAACCGCTCGGCGTGTGGGGCTAAGGCCTCAGCGATGGTTTCATTTTGCAGGCGATTCAGCCGGGCGGCCTTGTTAGAGGGCAGCCAATAGGCCACCAAATCGAGCCAGCCGGATATCACCCGCAAATCTATGCCATTCTCGTCCATCTCGGCCAGGTGAAGGGTCAAGTCAACCAGCTTCGGAAACAATGGCCTGAGCACCAATCCGGTCTCGAAAACGACCCGCTGTTTACCCTCGGCATCTGTTTGAACTTCTACCCCGCAGGCGTCACCCTCACGTTCGAGGGCCGTTATTAGATTGGGTGGTACAAAATGGGCATGAGCATCTATAATCATTGGCTTTTTCCCCCTTACCGGCTGCCATTGTATTATGATAAGTGATATGATGTCAACTTTTTATATCCCCACGTTCTGCTGGCAAACCACTCGATAAATACCAGCCACATAACCCGTTTCGGCAAGATGATACCTGTCCCCAAAAAACAAGGACAACTGACACTTGACAAGGTCATACGATTCGATGTATAATGAGTGTACACTCATTTATATGAGTGAGTACTTACTCGTCCGATTTGTTATTTATTAAAGACCTCAGTTCGACAATTAATCGTAGGTTGGGTTGAACAGAGACAAAGAGCCATTGGAGGTTCATAATTGTTGGGTTTCGCCCAATATGAGGGCCAATAAGGCCAGTAAAACCCAACCTACCCCTGAAATTCCGAACTCAGGTTTAAAACGGAGATATATTATGTTAGAAACTCCTGCCGATTTCAAAGAACAGATGGTTGAAGCCCGGCGTATGCAGATTCTTATGGGCGCGGCCCAAGTTTTCGCTAAGAAGGGGTTTCATAAGGCCACCACCAGAGAAATTGCCAAAGCTGCCAGTGTATCCGAGGGGACAATCTACAACTATTTTGAGAACAAACGCGATCTCCTGGTTGCCATGATTGACGCTATTGGCGTGCAGTCGGTCAGAAATATTGTTATAGATCATCCGCCAGAGGATCCAGGAGATTATTTGAGAGCGGTTCTGAAAGACCGGTATCAGTTTGCCAAGAATTTCGGCAATCGGCTGATGCCCATTATCGCCGAAATGCTGACAGATGAAGAAATGCGAGAAACGGTTTACAGCCAAGTCGCCCGCCCCCTGGCCAGTTATATTGAGAATTTTGTGCAAACTAACATCGATTCCGGTCGATTTCGGCCGGTGGATACAATGGTGGTCACGCGCAGCTTCGTTGGGATGCTGTTTATCAACTTTGCCTTGAAGTTATCTGGGTTAGAGGAGCGTTACAACAACCTCTCCGAAGACGAGTTGATTGAGCAAGTTATTTCGATCTTCCTGGATGGGCTCCTCATCGATGACGATAACGAAGAATGAACCGGTGGTTAGGGGCAGCCAAGAATTAGGGTTTAACCTATGTTCCGAAGAACCTTCAGTTTAATCCGTAAAGAACTGACCCATATCGTGCGTGATCCACGCACGCTGGCCATTATGATTATTCTCCCTCTGTTTATGCAGATCATTTTGGGATACGCTGCCACGACCAATATTGAGCACCTACGGACTGCTGTCTATGATGCCGACAAAAGCCCTCAGAGCCGTGATCTGGTTGAAGCGTACCAATCGTCTAATTACTTTGACATTGTGATATATGTTGAAAGAGAAGACGACTTAGCCTATCTTATCGATCATGGTGATGTACGGAGCGCGCTGATTATTCCCGTTGGTTACGGCCGACAAATCGCCGGTCAGGAGCGGACCGATGTAGCCTTCCTCATCGACGGCTCGGACCCAACTGTGGCTAATACCGTCTTTGCGGCCTCACAACAGGTGGGACAAGCCGTTTCAATCAAGACTATCGAAAAACGCTTTGGTGCATCGGTTAGCCATCTGCCGGGTGTCGAGGTTAGGCCCCGAGTCTGGTACAATCCCAATATGGAAAGTTCTCACTTCATGATTCCTGGCTTAATGGTGATTGTACTCTTCCTGTTTACCACGCTTTTTACCTCGACCTCCATTGTCCGTGAGCGTGAGTTGGGCACCATCGAGCAGTTAATTGTAACTCCCATCAAGCCTATCGAATTGGTGGTGGCCAAGGTTCTGCCTTATATCCTTGTATCTTTTCTTGTATTCATCGAGGTTTTAATCGTTGGCGTGTTGGTCTTTGGTGTACCGATTAAGGGGAGTATCCTCCTCCTGCTGAGCCTGGCCGGTCTATTCATAGTTACCGCCTTGGGGATTGGTATCTTCATTTCCAGTGTAGCCAAAACTCAACTGGAGGCATTTTTGTTGACATTTGCGACCATTATGCCAGCTATTTTCCTGAGTGGTCTCTATTTTCCCATTGAGGCGATGCCTCACTGGTTGCAGCTTATCACTTATATTGTCCCGCCTCGTTACGGTTTGATCATTATCCGTAGTATCCTGCTCAAGGGGGTGGGGCTAGAGATTCTGATGGAGCAGGTGGTGGCGGTGATTATCTTTAGCGTGATCATTATCACCCTAGCCTCGGTCCGATTCAAGAAGAAGCTAGACTGAGAGAAATTAAGCGTTAATACAGGTAGTTGAATGATGTTTTTCAGGACTTATCATTTAGCCCAAAAAGAATTTATCCATATTTTTCGTGATCCGCGGACATTGATCATCATGATTGTTATGCCATTGATGATGTTGGTTTTACTAGGCTACGCGGCCACCACCGATATTGAGCACCTGCGCACCGCCGTTTACGACGGCGATAAAAGCTCCCAGAGCCGTGAACTGATTGAAGCTTACCGGGCTTCGAACTACTTTGACATTGTCAAGTATGTGACGAAAGAAGATGATCTGGCTTATTTGATCGACCACGGCGATGTACGCGGGGCGCTGGTTATTCCTGTGGGTTACGGTCAACAGATGGTGGCGCAAAAGCAAGTCGATGTCGCTTTCTTGATCGATGGTTCGGACCCAACGGTGGCCAATACCGTCCTCGCTGCTTCACAAAGTGTAGGACAGGCCGTTTCAATCAAGCTCATCGAGCAGCGACTTGGCCGATCGGCCAGCGACCTGCCGGGAGTCGACGTCAGGCCCCGAGTCTGGTACAACCCCAACCTGGAAAGTTCCTATTTTATGGTTCCCGCTCTGATCGTGCTTGTGCTCTTTGTCTTTACTATCCTTCTAACCGCCACCTCTATTGTCCGAGAGCGAGAGCTAGGGACGATTGAACAGTTAAATGTAACCCCCATCAAGCCCATCGAATTGGTGATAGGCAAGGTTCTGCCTTACGTCTTGGTTGCTTTCTTCATCGTCATCGAGGTGCTGGTGATTGGGGTGTTGCTCTTTGGCGTGCCGATTCACGGCAGCGTACCTTTACTATTGGGACTATCCGCGCTCTTTATGCTGACATCGCTAGGGCTGGGCATCTTGATCTCCTCTATCGCCACTACCCAACCTGAGGCCCTTTTAATGACCTTAGCCACTGCGCTACCAACGGTCTATCTGAGTGGGTTCTTCTTTCCTATTGAGGCGATGCCTGGCTGGTTGCAGGTTATCACCTACCTCGTTCCAGCCCGCTATGCGATGGTTATCACACGGGGAATTATCTTAAAGGGAGTGGGATTGAATATATTAATTGAGCAGGTCATAGCCGTGCTCATCTTCAGCACGGTAGTTGTTGTGTTGGCGGCAACTCGCTTTCGGAAAAAGCTAGAGTGAGAACGTGGCATAAACCAGGAATCGAGGATAGTCAATTAGTTATTGACATAGAGGTAAAGATATGTTATAATCATCACATACGGACGGACTAGTCCGTCCGTATGTGATGATTGAACAGCAACGAGGCCAACTAGAGAGAGTTGATGATGAACGATACGATAGATCTGCCAGACGCAAAGTCACCTACTACCAAAGGTAAAGCCGATACTCGAGAACGAATCTTACAAGCCGCCTTGACCTGTTTTTCCAATAAGGGATATCACCAAACCACTACAGATGAGCTTGTAGCCGAAAGTGGCTTGGGTAAAGGGACGCTGTACCGCTATTTTGACAATAAACAGGAATTATTTATGTCGTTGATCGACTGGTTTATGCTTGAGTTTGGAGAGGAAATGTCTCACGCCTGGACTGATGAGATGTCGGCGGCTGAAAAAATTCGGGCGATGATACAGGTTTTCCTTGACGAGGCGGAGCAATTCATCCCCTTCTTCAAAATCACTCTGGATTTCTGGGCGCAAACCCTTGAAAGTGAACGGATGCAGCGTACTTTTATGACCTGGCTCACGCAATATCAACAGCAATTGGCTACTGTCATTGAAGCGGGCATCGCCAGTGGTGAGTTTCGCCCGGTAAATGCAGAACAGGCTGCCCTGGGATTATTTGCGGTACTAGATGCTGTGGGGCTTTACAAAACCTTGCTGAGTACCGAAATCGATCTACCTGGCACGATAGAGACCACACTAGATATATTTCTGGATGGCTTAAAGGGAGAGGGAGATTGTCATGTCACCTAGAAAGACCTGGGCTGTCTTTGTTAAAGAGAGTCGTCACATCCTGCGTGACCCTGGTACGCTGCTCCTTTTGCTACTAGCACCGGTTCTCTTAATGATCATTTTCTCTTACGCCTTGGTAGCCGACATCAGAGAAACACCTATCACCGTCATTGACCACAGTCATAGCGCCCTCTCTCGCCAGTTTCTGGCTACCTTGGCCAACAGCAACGACATTATCGTTGACAGGCAGGTTAGTAGTTATGCCGAAGTCGAGCGATATTTTGACCGAGACCAAACCAAGGGCTTGGTGGTAATCCCACCCGATTTCGCCAACCAATTAGCCGCCGGAAAACCGGTTGAAGTGCAAATTTTAGTCGATGGTACCGATCCGACCACCGCCCAGCATGTCATCAATCATACTGTTAGTCGCAGCCAAGTATTTGGGGCGCAAATGGCAGCGAAGCATGCTGGTCAGACTGCCTTCTTTGACCGCATCGAACGCTCTAACTCACAACCGTCCGCTGAAATAAGTTTGAGAACCCGGACCTGGTATAACCCAGACCTAAAGAATACGCACGGGATTGTACCGGCTATGATCCCTATTGTTCTGAGTCTGCCAGCCATTGTGGTGATGGGAGCTATTGTCCGCGAAAAAGAAACTGGGACTCTTGAAGGGATTTTTGCCACTCCGTTAGGTCGGGGAGAACTGCTAGTCGGTAAGTTAATCCCCTACGTTGGAGCCGGTTTGGTCAGCAGCATTACTTGTGCTCTGGTGGCAGTCAATCTCTTTGGCGTACCATTTAGGGGGGCTATGTCCCTTTTCCTGCTCCTATCCACCGATTTTCTGTTAGCCGCCTTTGGTATGGGCTTACTGATTTCTGTCTTCCTGTCCAGCCAAGCTGCGGCATCGATCATTGGTTTGCTGGTGTTCCTTTTTCCTAGCTTCTTTTTATCCGGGATTTTTTATCCAGTTGCCAGTTTCCCCGACCTGGTCAAGGAAGAAGCCCAATGGTTGCCCTCAACCCACTTCGTCGCAATAACCAGAGGGTTGATGGTAAAGGGGCAGGGCTTGGAGGCGCTGTGGGAACCGGCCCTAATCTTGCTTGTCTTAGCCATCGTGATGACCAGCCTGGCCGTGTTTTTCTTCAAAAAACGGTTGAGATAAAGCCGAGGTAGCAAATGTTTCATCGCATCTGGAAGCTAATTGTTAAGGAACTAATCCAATTGGGGCGGAACAAAATATTGGCTCCGATGGTACTGCTTGGACCGCTGGTTGAAATGTCTGTGGTTGCCTGGGCCACCGCTGCCCCCATCACGCACTTACCCACGGCCGTCGTTGATCTCGACCGCAGTGAGAATAGTCGCACCTTACTCACTGCCTTCTACAATACTGAGACCTTTAATTATGAATTTTATCTTGATGATCCAACAGAGGTCACACCTTATATCGAGTCGGGTCAAGCTGTGGCCGGTATCATCATTCCGGCGGATTACGGCCAACGTCTCGCTGACCCCATAAGTGGTCCACCCGAAGTGGCATTTATCTTGGACGGTTCCGATCCGATCTCGGCTGACGAAGCCCTTAGATCCGCTCAGGGGGCGATTGACCATCTCAATCAAAGATTAGCGAAGAGCGGTCAAGAGGTCGGCTTGTCCTTGATTCAGCCTCGATTGCGGGTTCGTTATAACGAAGAAATGAAGAAGTCCGTCTATACCGTACCTTCGGAACTGGGGCTGATGCTTTTTGCGGTTACGCTTATGATCGCCGGGATTGGGATTGCCCGTGAGCGAGAGTTGGGCACGCTGGAGAGGTTAATGGTTACCCCCATCAAACGGGTCGAGTTGATCATTGCCAAATCAGTACCGGCGGTTCTGTTGGGTTACATTGTCTTTCTCAGTATGCTGGCCGTTGCCATTTTGGTCTTTGGCGTTCCCATGCGCGGCTCTTGGCAGCTCTTACTTTCGATTTCGCTCTTTTTTATTTTGGTTGAATTGGGCTTCGGATTGATGATTTCAGCTTATGCCCAAAATCAAATCCAGGGCCTCATGCTGGCCTTTATGTGGGTAATGGTGGAATTTTTCTTCTCCGGCTACGGTGTACCCGTGGAAAATATGCCGCAGGTATTGCAATGGATTGCCCCTATCTTTCCAATTTATCATTATATGATCATTTTTCGGGGCATCTTGCTAAAAGGTGTTGGTTTAAATGTTTTTTGGCCGCATCTGGTGGCCGGTCTGGCTATTGGAATTGTAGTGATGACCCTTGCAGTCCGGCTTTTGGGCCAACAACGCTGGGAGTAAGTAGGTCGGCAAATATGGACAATTATGGTTAGGAATATGAACAACAGCAACGAAGTTATCATCAAAACAGAAAATCTGACCAAACGCTTTGGAAAAATTGTAGCTGTAGATGGGTTGGATTTTGAAATCAAAAAGGGTGAGATTTTCGGCATGGTAGGGCCTGACGGGGCCGGAAAAACGACCACCATACGTCTGTTGGCAGCGATTATGGACCCCACTGATGGGAATGCCACCGTCGTTGGCTTTGACTTGCGCAAGCAGCCGGAGCGTATCAAAGAGCATATCGGCTATATGGCCCAGCAATTTGCCCTATACAGCGATTTGAGCGTACTAGAAAACATTAGCTTTTTCGCTGACGTTTACGGTGTGCGGGGCAAAGTGCGCCGGGAACGAATCGAGCGCCTGCTCAACTTTGCCCGGCTTACCGAGTTCACCAGCCGGAGAGCCGGGCGTCTCTCTGGGGGAATGAAAAAGAAATTGGGCCTGGCCTGCGCCTTGATCCATGCACCCGATATCCTCTATCTGGATGAACCGACAACGGGTGTTGATCCGGTTTCTCGGCGCGAGTTTTGGGATATTTTAGCCAGCTTGCACGTTGATGGCACCACCATTTTGGTCAATACCCCATATATGGATGAAGCAGAGCGCTGCTCTCACGTTGGACTGATGTATAATGGCCGATTGATTGAGCAAGGCACACCCGGCCAAATCAAAGCCCTGATTCCGGGCGAACTCATGGAATTTCGGCCTGTTCTAAGCCTGTCGAAGGAGCCTGAGTCGGATCAGCTTCGCGGGGTGGGCCTGCTACGCCAGGCCAATCGAATTTTGGAGAAACAGCCAGGGGTATTGGAAATCCAGACGTACGGCGATTTGATACACGTTTTTGTTGATGACATTAAGCAACGTTACCCCCAAATCGAAGCAGTCTTAAGTGCGGAACAGATTACTATGGCGAATTATCGCCAGACGATGCCCCGCATGGAAGAGGCGTTTATCTCATTGATTGGCAAAATGGAAGGAAAAAGTTGAAAAATGGAAAAATTTCTGTTTTGGCAAAAGTGGTTACTGGTAGTTGGGATTGTTCTTGTGCTCTTCGGAATCATTATGGCCTTATTTAGTGGAACGACGCTTTTTGCGTTGTTCGATGGTCAGATAAACCCGGTTTTTTGGAATGCCGCAGAAATCAGCGGTGAAATACAGCAATTCCAACATTGGATATATGGTGTGCTAGGGGCAACCGTGGCTGGTTGGGGAATTCTCATTACATTCATCGCTTATTACCCTTTCAAGGCCCAAGAGCGATGGTCGTGGAATTGTGTGTTTTGGGGTATCCTGGTCTGGTTCATTGTAGATACTACAATTTCTCTTTATCACAGCGTATATTTTAATGCGATTTTTAATACAGTTTTGCTGATGCTGATAGTTTTGCCCCTGGGTTTTACGAGAAGGTATTTTTTTCAATAGGGTACAATGCTTTATTGTCAGTTTATTTGATTAACTGTTGTTAGGTGAGAAAAATGACGACACAGGCCAATCACAATAACGGCCCAGCTATCGAGGTAACAGGGCTAACCAAAAAATTCGGTAATTTTGTGGCCGTTAACAACATCAGTTTTACGGTTCCCCGCGGCGAAATCTTTGGCTTTCTGGGGCCGAATGGGGCGGGTAAAACCACCACTATTCGGATGTTACTAGGGCTGTTGACCCCTACCGGCGGTACTGCTCAGGTTATTGGCTTTGACGTGGTTAAGGAAAGTGAAGAATTACGCAAACGGATTGGCTATATGAGCCAGAAATTCAGTCTCTATAATGACCTTACGGTGGAGGAAAATCTCAACTTTTATGGGGGTGTCTACGGGGTACGGGGCCACAGGTTCAAGGAACGCAAAAAATATATCTTAGAACTGGCTGGTCTGACCGGGCGCGGGCGCGAGCTAACTAAAAACCTGTCCGGGGGCTGGAAACAACGTCTGGCTTTGGGCGTGGCGATTATCCACGAGCCGGAAGTGCTATTTTTAGATGAACCCACGGCCGGGGTTGACCCTATCTCACGCCGGGCTTTTTGGGAGTTGATCTATGACCTGGCCGAGGGAGAAACAACCATATTGGTTACCACACATTATATGGACGAGGCTGAACATTGTCAGGATTTAGCTTTTATTCAACGAGGCAACTTGGTAGCCAAAGGTCCGCCGGAAGAGATCAAAACTACCCAGATGCATGGTGAGGTGGTAGAGATTAATTGCGACGATGCAGGGCAGGCCATTCCAATATTGCGCGCCCTGGATGTTTTTGAAGAGGTTGCCTTATATGGTGCGCTTATTCATGTGGTCACGAATAACGTATCGGAGCATATTGCTTTAATTGAAAAGACCTTAACCGACCACAATCTTATCATTGCATCTATTGATCGGATTGCCCCCTCGCTGGAGGATGTCTTTATCTCTAGTGCTCGTGAAGCCGAAAAAACTATGGGGCGTTGAGAAGTTAACAAAGTATGAGGTGAATAATGATACACAAGGTACGGCCTTTTATCATCATCGTGGTGTTAGCTGGCATTATTGGGGGAGGTTATTGGTATTTTAACCAAAACCCTGATGAGCTAACCCGTCTTCAGCTACAGTTGGGTCTCATTACCGAGGCTGAGGTCACCGGTGAGCGAAGCGCCTCCGGTTTTATTGAAGCCGATGAAGTAAGTATAGCCGCAGAAACCAAAGGGCGCATCAAGTATATCGCAGTTGATGAAGGCGGTTTTGTTGAAGCGGGCCAGGTATTGGTTCAATTGGACACGGCGCTCTTGGAGGCACAGGTTAGGCAAGCTGAAGCTAAGGTTGCTACGGCCCAAGCCCAACTGGCTAAAATAAAGGCTGGAGTTCGGGCCGAGGAAATTGCCAAAGCTGAGGCTGCCGTGGCTATGGCTGAAGCTAATGCTGAAGCAGCCTATACTCTGTGGCAGAATGCCATGACTCTGCGCGACAATCCCCAGGAGTTGGGTGCACAAATTGACGCAGCCAGAACCGCCCTGGACTTGGCCGAGTTAAGAATCGAGTATGCTATTCCTCTCAAGGATGTGGGGGAAACCTTGTGGGAATTACGACAACAGCAATCAGATATCATTCATGAGGAACGCTTCACCTGCAAATTTGGCAACTGCTTCACAATTAGAGCCCCCGAAGGAGCCAAACAAGATATCAACGTGGCGTGGAATTTGGCCGGAGCCGATATGTGGGAGACTTGGGTCGATTTGAACACGGCTGTAGCAGAGCGTGATAATACCCAAATCGCTTTGAATGATTTGCTGCGAATTAGGGACAACCCTCAGGAGGCACAAATCAAGGTAACCGAAGCCAAGGCCGCACATCAAACTGCTTTAGCCGGAGTGGAGTCCGCTAATGCCCAATTAGATGTGCTCAAAGCGGGCGCTCGAACCGAACAGGTTGCCGTATTTCAAGCCCAAGTTGAGCAGACAGAAGCCAACCTGGCGGCTCTAAATGTCCAGCGCGATAAGTACACTTTGACTGCCCCCCTGGCGGGCTTGGTCGTTGAGCAGACGGCACACGAAGGAGAAATGTCTGTGCCCGGCACACCTATGCTAACCCTGGCCGATTTAAGCAACGTCACCCTGACCGTATATGTTGCCGAGCCTGATATTGGTACGGTCTCCATTGGGCAAAAGGTGGATGTATTTGTCGATGCGTTTCCAGACGAACCGTTTACGGGTCACATAATCTTTATCAATGATGAGGCTGAATTTACACCCAAAAATGTGCAAACTAAAGAAGAACGGGTCAATACTGTCTTTGCCGTCAAAATCAAACTGGAAAATGAGGAGCAACGCTTGAAGCCCGGTATGCCTGCCGATGCAATTTTATCCAAAGGAAAAGGACTTTAGTGGAAATCAGGAGTTGGTAAAATGAAACGTATTATTCCGGCCATAATCATACTTGCTGCCATCGGTGGTGGATATTGGTGGCTTAATCAACCCGGCCCAGCTACTCTCGAAGCGGCCTCAGTATCAACGAATCTGGTCGGTTCCGGGACAATTGAGGCCGAAACAGTGGCCATCACCGCCGAGTTGGGTGGGCGTATCGTTGAACTTAAGGTTGGTGAAGGTAATGAAGTCAAAGCCGGTCAGGTTTTGGTTGAGTTGGACAAAGCCGACCTATTGGCCCAACAGATACAATTGGAAGCTGCTTTGACAAACGCCCAAGCCAACCTGGAATTTGTGAGCGCCCTGGCTAGGTCTGAGGATATTGCCGTGGCTCAGGCCAAGTTGGGCCAGGCTCAAGTGGCTGCGGATGGGGCTTTACAAACCTGGCAAGAAACTCAAAAATTGGTCAACAATCCTCACGACCTGGAGGCCAAAGTCAATCAAGCTCAAGCCCAAGTAACCGAGGCCGAACGCAATCTGGAACTGGCCCAGGTTAATTTGAAAAGGATGGATATTCAGGCCGAGGCGGCCAGCCGTAATCAAAGTAGCCACGAAGCCCTGGTGCAAAACGATGCCGCCCATTATCAGTTACAGGCTGCCCAGATTGGGGTTGACATGGCCGATGTGGCGCTGACAGGAGCCAAAAAACAGGTCGAGGACTGGAGTAAAATACGTGATAACCCCATACAATTACTGACCCGTGCTAAGGCTACCGAAGTAGACTATAACCGGGCTGAAGCAGCTGTGCTTGTGGCCGAGGCCAACCTAAATGTCGTTAGAGCCGATCCTACGGCAGAAGACATTGCTGTGGCCCAAGCTCAGATACAAGAAGCCAAAGCTGCTCTGGCCGCTGTAGAAGTGCAACTGGCCAAGCAAACTCTCACCGCTCCTCGTGACGGTCTCATCACTCAGAAATTGGTCAATCCCGGCGAGTTAGCGACACCTGGGGCGTTACTGCTGGAATTGAGCGACATCGACACGGTAAAGTTGACGGTTTATATCCCGGAAACCCGTATTGGACAGGTACAGGTGGGACAAGAAGCCCAAGTCTATGTAGATGCTTATGAAAACGAGCCGTTTGAAGGGGTAGTCAGTTTTATTGCCCATGAAGCGGAATTTACACCCAAAAATGTGCAGACCCAAGAGGAGCGAGTCAATTTAGTATTTGCCGTCAAAATCACCCTGGATAACGCAGATCATCGGCTAAAGCCCGGTATGCCCGCCGATGCCGAGATTTTGCCAACAACTGTAGCAAGTTTCACCGAGATGTCTACCCCTACCCTGTCGTCTCAACAAGCCTTAATTCCGACAGCACAGCCATCACTAACAAAAACCTCAACACCTACACCGATTTCAGCCAGCCCCCAAGCCACCTTTACACCTACACCAGAACCTACTAAATTTGCCCCAACTGCTCAAGCTGAAGTTGTAACCTGGTGGTTAAATGTGCGCAGTGGGCCTGGCGCGAATTATCCAATTGTTACCACCTTGCCCCAAGGAGACGTCGTACCGATTATCAAAATGGATCCCGATACCGGCTGGTTACAGGTGAAGTTGTCTGGTGATGGAACAGTTGGCTGGATATCTGGCAGTCCAAATTATGTGACAATCAGTGGCAACATCGACAATAAGTAATGAATTGATATTGTAAATTAAAGTGATGTGATCTAATAAAAATAAAAGCTCTTGCCGAAGCAGGGCTTGTAATATTTTTCGCCTCGTACTAATTGGTTCTCTCGCTAAATTCTTGAGATTAACTGGCCCCTAGATATAGGGGTGAATGGCATTCACCCACATCCGGCTCAATTTGGAACTGGGCTGGTATTAAGCCGAAGCCTTATGAGTGCCTGCAAGATCAAACCTACCACAACGCACCTCATTATTCTAGCCGGGTGCATTTCGATTTTTAGGCACGCCCTGACGGTAGCACCCTGAGTGACTGGAACGCAGTGGAAGTCGGATCGAAGGATACGGCCGAAGGTGCCTCGAATCGTCGCTTGAGTCGCACCCTTCGATACGCCTTCGCTACGCTTCGGCACTCAGGATGCTGTTTCTATAATCCGCCCCATAATTGAAATGCACCCGTCCTAATCCAAAGTGTCGCAGCTTATTGGCAATTCTGGTATAATAATCAAAACTCTCACCGGCGTTGGACCTTAGTTTATGGGCCTCAACGTGACCAGTTCTCCCCTTAGACAAAATGACTTCACTCTGGTGATAGTAATGCCGGACTTTTGAGACAGGAGGAGGTATGAAGAAAGACAGGTCTAATAGCAAACGGGAGGGCCAAGTATCGAAGCCTTCTATCGTGCCAATAGGAAACAGTGACTCCTCGGCACTCTCCCGGCGAACGTTTCTACACCTGGTGGGGATGGCCGCCGCCGGTGCTGTCGCGACTGCCTGTACCTCAACACGGTCCACTTCTTCCAGTAGGGATGGAGACAAGGTGCAACTGGTTTATCAGGACTGGCGAACGGATTGGTTTCCGCCTATGGCTCAGCAAATGCTGGCAGAGTTCCATGCCACCCACCCCAATATTCGTGTCTTCTACACCCCCGATCCCGAGAACTTAGAGAGCCAGATGCTGGTCGATATGCAAGCCGGTACAGCCCCGGATGTCTTCCAGGGCTGCTGCACCTTCTTTCCCATCTGGGCTCAGAAGGGATACACCCTCGACCTGCGCCCCTACGTCGAAGCCGACCTGGACCAGGCCACTATCAATGATTGGGATATAGCCCAGTACAACTCCTTCTTTCTTGCAGACGGGCAGCAGTATGGCCTACCCAAATATCACGGGGCGCTGGCACTCTACTACAACAAGGATCTTTTCGATGAATACGGCGTGGACTATCCTGATGAAACCTGGGACTACGATGATTATCTAGCTGCTATGCAACGCCTCACTCACGATCGTGATGGCGACGGCCAAACCGATCTATGGGGCAGCATGCTTGATATTTCTTGGGACCGCATTCAAGTACACGTCAACAGTTGGGGAGGCCACTTGGTGGATCCCGATGATCCCACCCGTTGTAGTATGGCCGAGCCTGAAGCAATGGCGGCAATGGAATGGATTCGGGCCCGCATGTGGGACGACAAAGTAATGGCTACCTTTTTAGATGTAGAAAACGTGGAGACGCGCGACGCCTTTATTGCCGGGCGGGTCGCCATGGTAGAAGATGGCTCATGGGCGCTGAAGGATATCCTGGCAGGAGCCGACTTCCGGGTCGGGGTTGCTCCTTTCCCGGCGGGACCAGTTCGTCGGGCAACCCTGGCTACGACGGATGGCTTCGGTATCTACGCAGGGACCAAACACCCCGACGCCGCCTGGGAACTGGTCAAATTCCTCATCAGCAAAGATTACGGTCGGGCTATGGCCCGGGCCAACTTTCTCCAGCCCGCGCGGGCTTCCCTGGTGGATGAGTGGGTGGGCTTCATTCGCGAGGAATTCCCGCAAAAGGCCAAGGAGGTGAATATCGCTGCCTTCGCAGACGGGCACCTCAAGGGCTACTCAGTGACGACCGAGATCTTTACTAACATGGCTGAAGCAACGCGGCAAGCCTATGCCGTCTGGGATCAGCTCTTCACTCTGGGCCAGACTTCAGTGGAGCAGATGAAGGATGTATGCCGCCTGATCCAAGAGGCCCAGTAAGAGATGGGATAGGAGGGTACTCGTGTTGTTTGGAATCCGGTGGGGAAGCCTACGCACCAAAATCATCGCTTGGTCTTTCGTGCCCACAGCGCTCATCCTGCTTGCAGTGGCCTTAGTCACCTTTGCTGCCTACCAACAGGTGACACAGGATTTGGTCATCGAACGAGACCGACAGCTGATTCGTCTCTCGGCCGGTCAGTTGGCGGCGGAGCTAACCGAATACACCGACCTTCTCTCTGCCGAGGCGCGGACTGCGGACATCTACAGGAACGATCCAACCGTCCAGCGTACCGCTCTCAGGCGGGCAGGAAACCGCTTCGTCGTCTTTGATGGCGGTGTACTTATCCTCAATAACCATGGGACGGTCGCGGCGGCCGAACCGGAGCGACCGGAAGTCTTGGGGCAAGACTGGTCTGATCGGCCCTACTTTCGGCAGATGCTTCGGGAGCCGGAGCCGGTCTTTTCAGACATCATGACCGATGGACCGGGAAGCGCAGAGGTTATCGTCGTCGCTGTGCCTATCACCGGTGAGCAGGGCGAGTTCTTGGGAACAATGGTTGGCATGTTTCGTCTGGGCGCAACAACCGTTAGCGCGTTTTACGGCGGAATAGTAAAGTTGCGTTTCGGACAGAGCGGCAGTGCCTATCTGGTGGATGGTCAGGGTCGCGTGATCTATCATTCTGACTCTGACCTCATTGGTGATGACTTCTCCGCGCAGGAGGTAGTGCAGCAAGTGTTGAACGGACAGGTTGATGCCCTCCGTACCCGCGATTTGGCCGGTCAGGACATCGTCGCCGGCTTTGCCCCACTGCCGGGCACGTCCTGGGGTCTGGTCACGGAGGAAAGCTGGGCCGCGCTGGTTCGTCCCAGCCAAAGATATCGACAATTCCTCTTGGTGCTGTTGGTGCTAGGGGTGCTAGTTCCAGCCCTGGTTGTTGCGGTCGGAGTCAGACGAATCATGAGACCCATCGTGGATCTTATCAATGCGGCCCAGGCTGTGGCCGGAGGTGATTTCGGCCAGACAATTACGGCTTCAACTGGAGACGAATTAGAGGATTTGGCTGGACAGTTCAATCGTATGTCAGCCCAACTCCAGATATCATATACCCATTTGGAACGGATGGTGGCCGAGCGGACTCAGGAATTGGCCACCCTGAGCGCCATCGCCGCTGTAGTCAGTCGCTCCTTGGACCTGGATGAAATTTTGAGTGATGCTCTAGATAAGTCATTACAGGTCATGGAGGTCGAAGCTGGAGCAATTTATCTGCTAGATGAAGAGGCTGGTGTGTTAAACGTTGCGACCCAAGAGGGGTTCAGCCCCCAGTTCGTAGCCGGAATCGATGGATTAAAGGTAGGTGAGGGATTCTCCGGTCGTGTGGCGCAGTCCGGCCAACCCTTGGTGGTAAAGGATGTCTCCACCGACCCTCGTTTGACCAGGATGGTGGTACGAGAGGAAAGGCTTCACTCTTTGGCTTGTGTGCCTTTACACTCGAAAGGCCGGGTGCTTGGTGTTCTATTTGCTGCGACCTACGACTTTCGCGAATTTACCGACCAGGATGTTGAGTTACTAACTGCAATCGGCCAGCAAGTTGGGGTCGCCGTTGAGAACGCCCAACTCTTTGAGGCAGAACGTTTGCGGCGGCAACAAGCCGCCCTTCTGGCGGAGATGGCCAAATTGACCAGCGGCACCCTGGACCTTGATGAGGTATTACACCTGACAGCCGAGTACGCCGTGGATATCTTCAAGGTTGACCATTGCCTGATCTGTTTGTGCGATGGGCCTAACGAAACCTTACGGTGTGCTATAGAGAAGGGCTTCTCGCCGCAAGCTTCTGCTAACATCAAGGGGACTACTTTCCGCCCCAGCGAAAAGACTCGCAAGGTAGTGTTGGACGACCTACAGCCGCTCATCATTAAAGACGCACTCGCCGATCCAAACGTTGTTCCCCAAAATATGGATTTGCCGGAGTTGCAATCGGCTTTGCTAGTACCCATCGAAGTTGGAGAGCGGCGGTTAGGGGTAAT
>Ga0210124_1000364_pt1 | contig 23950 bp, 14 predicted proteins | sample Muzzi_PWC_D2_FD_185554 | JGI IMG/M metagenome (GOLD analysis project Ga0210124, IMG submission 185554) | Wetland microbial communities from San Francisco Bay, California, USA, that impact long-term carbon sequestration - Muzzi_PWC_D2 (SPAdes) | ecosystem: Environmental > Aquatic > Marine >... | reverse complement strand
CACATACCGACGAACGGCCGATTCCTCGTCCGCGAAAGACATGGACGCTCGTTGTTGGTGCGGTCGGTTTCGTCATCCGCCATCCCCGACTCGCGTGCCAAGGCTTCCTCGAGAACGAGGGCATCTTCGTGGTCAGGGTCGAGCGCGAGGCAGCGGTGAAGCGCCTGCGTGGCCTCGTCCCTGTGCCCGAGCTGATACAGGCAATCGGCCTCGCCATACGCACCGTCCGCACCGCCAATCTGACGAAATGCAGCGGCGGCCGCTTCGTACTGTCCCTGGCTGTAGAGCCCTAGCGCCTCTTGAATGAGGTGAACGTTCATCGAGTCAAACTCCGAAGAGTCTGCTGCACCGCGGATTCAACACATTTTACTTGTCCGACGGGTAAGAATCTACCCTGCCATTCTAAATTCGTTACACGGCGCGCGCGTGCCACTCTAGGTTGGGCAATGGTTTGCGACTTGTTCGAAGTTTGGCGTAAAATACCGTCATTTGGCAGACGATCGAATGGCGACAGACACCGCGACACCAACAGACTCAAGGCGGAGCCATCGCATCAAGGATGCGCGCGGCCGCTCAGTGAAGTGCCTTATCCCTACGAGTTGCAGCTCTTCCGACGCCATGACGTGATTCCGTCGGATCCCCTTGGAAGAATCGTTGACGAGGTGGGGTTCGGGTTACCGAAGTGGCAATTCCGCGGCTACGTGGCGTGTGTCCTTGCATTCCTTGCGTGCGTTATCTTTCTGATTATCTGGAAGATCATATGGCGCAGCGGCGTGGATGCGGTGGAGTATGTGCTGTGGCCCACGAACCTGGCCGTGTTCGCCTTGGGCGCCGTGAAATTCTGGCAGAGTGCCCGACGTGCCCGGGCCAAGCACGTGTGCGAAATCATGCTCGCGCATCTTCGTTGCCCATACTGTGGATACGACATCCGCGGTCTACCGGTAGACCCATCGGACGGCGCTACCATCTGTCCCGAATGTGGTTGTGCCTGGCGCATAGCCGCCACCCAGACACCTCACGGTGAGACCATGCGTGACCTACCGGGCGCGGGTCGATCGCACAAACCGGAAGAAGACGGCGACGAACGAGCCCTGTAGACCAGGTGAATCACGTGCCCGAACCAATTGCCTCCGGGATGGTCGCCGCAGGTCTTCGCCTTGCCCATCGCCGAGTGCCCTACTCATGCCTTGCTGCCCGTCTTCCATATGCTGTTCAGTGCCTACATCAAGAGACTATTTCAGAATCCGGCGACGGTCGCAGGCCGGCACTGGCGGACGCGCCGCCAGTGGCACCCTGATTGAGTTTCTGGGATAGGCTCCGAGCCAGCGGCCGGCGCGACAATCACCGCGCCAGCACGTCGACTATCTGTAGATCAGATCCCGCGGTTCGAAAGGATCGTTCCCATCTGGAAATTCCTTGTCACCGAAGAAAGCCCAGAGCGGCGCTTTGCGCAGCAGATCGTAGTTTCTTACTCCGCTGAAATCATGGTCGCAATTCCAGAGCGCCACGAATTTCTTGGGTGAGGCCGCGAGCGCTACATGATAGAGGAATTTCGATTCGGTCGGCAATATCACCCTATCATCCATGCCCACCACAATATACATCTCTCCAGCGTAATCCCGCAGCCCTTCCCTTATCTCATCCTTTCCAGCATCCAATGACGGTGCAAGAAGAAGAATCTTCTCGATTTCGCGATAGGCAGAAGCAATAGCCCCGATGGCTGACGCGCCGGCAGAGTGGCCCATCAGATACAAAGTCGGTTTGAGATTACCGCATATCTCCTCCGCATGCTCCAGGACGTAATCCACGATGAATCTCAAGTTGTCCCTCAGCATGGAAGGATAGTCCACGTTTCGAATGAATGGGTTGTTCGCTCTAACCATCGGCGCGAGATGCTTGTCCTGCAGTTCGGCCGCAATGGATTTGAATCTCCCGTGGATCCCATCCACATCGCGGTTGGCTCCAGGGTAGTTGATGATGATATGCGGTGAAGGATTGCTGTGAATGCACAGATCCAACTGAATATCATATTGATAGTCCTTTATGTGCTCCGTCGAGGTTTTCATCCTCCGCGTGAGCGTCAGTTTCTCAAAGCCGGTCCTCCCAAACAGAGTCCTCCTTCGCAGGTAGTTCGATGCAACGTATACGCAATTCGATCCGTAAGGGACAAGTTCGCATCCGGTATACAAGAACCCGCAATCAAGCCACTTGTCCGACTTGGACATGCTTAGAACACCGAACGATCCCAAGGAGGCGCCGTCCTCATCATCGCTGGTATACGGCACCACGCGAAACTGGACATCGGGATTTCTTTCCCGCATGGAAAACGACTTTACTACGCTGGAAAACCGTTCGTTGCCGAGTTCTTCATCCAACTGAACGTCGTCATCGATTCTCACCAGGAAACCTGGAAAGTGAATATGCGCTTCCGCATGATGGGCCATAAGAAGATTGTGTATTTTCTCGACGGCTTCCATCTTGTGCCAGACATAATGAAGAGTGAACACGGAAAATATTAGATCAAATGGCGGACCGCCATAGACAAGTTGGTTGATTCCAGCGTGAATAAAATGATCGGAATCTATGTACATGCGCGGATAGCGGTTCATGCCGAGACCGTAGAATTCGAAATGATGGTCCAATGTCCGGCGTCTCAGTTCTTCTTGCAGTTGGTGCAGAGCCCATCCGTCTCCGCAACCGATGTCCAGCACTCTCACTTTGTCGTGTGCCCTCTCGAACGTGGCCAAGCAGCGCTGTACAAGATCAACGCCGAGAATCTTCTCATAGCTGTAACCGCCGTGCAGTGGTCTGTGGTGTGTCGCGGAACGATTTGCGTCGTGGGAGTACTGCAACAGGTCAAGCTCAGCGTCATTTCGACGAGTCATGAGGCGATCTCTCCAGATGCTCCGCCGCCAACGCGGGCCGGAGTACCGAGACGCCATTGTGGCGTCTTCGCACTTAGGGTCAACCTGCAAGCGGGCGGTGGCACCCGGCGACGAACAGCGTCCACAGGGGAGCCGAAAGACGTGGTGCGTCAGGGGCGCACCCGGCTTTGCCGTCAGACTTGTGCCGGGCGACGAATCGGTTCACGTGGTTCAGGATAGGATGGACGTTCTGAGATGAACAGGAGCCATGTTTGTCCGGAACGCCAGGGTGCCAACGGTGAGAAGCACCAACGACATGACGGCCATAGCCCATTCCGATACTACGGGGACATCGACGGCGACGCACGCCTCCAACCCCGCTGAAGGATCAGCCGCGGTCCACGCTTGCGCGAACGGGAGCCAGTCGTCGCAATCGATATCCTCGTCGCCCTCCATGTCGAGTCGCTCACATCCCGGGGCCACCGGCCCGGCGCCGATCCCGGTGAAGCACGACTCGAATTCCGCGCGATCGGCTGCTCTCCATTCAGTTACAAAACGAAACGCCATGGCACTCGCAGGTCAGCGTTTCTGTAAGAACTCGTGCGTGACGGAATACGTGGCCGAGAGATGGTGTTTGTTTGTCTGGGATGGCACATGGAGGTCTCGACTCTGGCGTGAAAGGCGGCCCGGGCCCGCGATAGCATCGGTTGCCGATTCACGCAAGTCCTTTTCATTTCGGAGAACGAACCATGAAAACACGACCAAAGGTAATCACAGTTGTCAGCTTGATGGGCGTGGTATGCCTGACCGTGGCAGCAGGCCCGGAGCTGGCCAATATCGGCAAGTTGTCAGGATGGGAGAACGCGACCTACACCGTTCTTCCCGAGAGCCTGTTCGCATACGGATGCAAGCCGAGCGGCAGTCTTTGGCCTCCATGCCCCGCGTGTGCTGTGCATGCGGCGACGGAGTTTACGGGCACCTTGACGCTATTGCCGCACATTCGTGTCCCGCAGGGGCACAGGGTCTACGACGTGACGATCGAAGATTGGCTCGTCACGTTTTACAACCATGATGAGCCGACGGAGATCACGGGCGAGGGCACCTACGACCGATGGACCTGGACGGATGGCAGTAGCTGGCAGAGTATGTCGCTGGATCTTCTCATCGGCGGCGAAAACGTACACTTTGTCAGCGGCGTGGTGGAGGACCCGAACCTGGCCGGCGGCACCTATCCGGACATCCAGCTCAGCCTGGAAAGCGATACCGAGTGTTGGGGTTACTGGTTGACGATCGAGGCGGAGTACACGACTCTCGATGGCATTTCCAGACCCAGGCAACATCTGTCGCCTGCCTCGATTCAACAGGACTGACCGCGCGATTCGAATTGACGATCACGATCTGGTGCACGGGTGCCACTGCCAGTTCGCCAGCCAGCGACACCCAAGCATCCAAGCAGGCAAGCCGACAAGGTACGCTTTCTATCCGGACCAGACGATTGACAGGCGCAGTTTGAGCCTCCGATTATTGCAGAGAATCTCTTGATCGTTGTTCAGTGCCGGGTCTCTTGCCCCTCGGTCATGGTCTCGAACGGCGTTATCACGCCCAACATCGAAGGGTCTTGCCTGCTCGCGCGGTCAAGCGACGACTTGCACCGGCCCCCCAGATCCCGGCCCTGCCATTCGGCCATTTTCTTTGGCTGATTCCATGCGTTGTAAAGTGACTCCAGCGCCGAGGCGAGATGCGTCCAAACGACGCCGCATACGCGCTGTGGCAACGAAACGTGGATGAAGTGCGGAGATGCCAGCCGAGGTCCATGGCCAATTCACCCCGGAAGCAAAACGACCGCCCAAAATGGACGGTCGCGGGTACGTCAACTCGGGGCGACAGGATTTGAACCTGCGACCTCAGCGTCCCGAACGCTGCGCTCTAGCCAGGCTGAGCTACGCCCCGTGGGCAGGATTCGCAGGAAGGTAGCCGCGAAAATGTCGCGCGTCAATCCGTCCGGCCGAAATGCCGCCATGGGTCGTAATCACCAATTCCTACCGAGCGTATCCAGCCGGGATCGCGATCTCTTTCCGGGCGTGTCCCGCCGGGATCGCACGGCGCGGCGCGCCGCCGCGGCGTTGACCCTCGAGGTCTCACGGCGTCCGTCGAGAGTCGCACAGAACGGCGATAATCGGCGGTGCGAGAGGCGTAGACGGACGACGGCGTTCCACGTATAAATGAACATGAACGGCACCGCGGCGTCGACAGACGTCGAAGGCAGGCTGTCGACGCGTCTCCCCACCGTCGAAGGAATGTAACCCCCCGGTGCGCTGTTTGTGCAGGCATGGAATTACGATTCCGAGGAGAGAAACTGTGTCGGAACTTGCTGAAAAACGTTGTGTTCCCTGCGAAGGCGGTGTGCCGCCTGTTACAAGACGTGACGCCGTCCGCCTGCTGACCCAAGTCGACAGCTGGGTCATCGAACGGGGCCACCACCTCACAAAGAGCTTCAAGTTTCCCGATTTCGTTCAGGCACTGGCGTTTGTCAATCGAATCGGCGAGGTGGCGGAAGCGGAGGCACACCACCCCAATATTTCGCTGACCTGGGGCAAGGTCGGAGTGGATATCTGGACACACAAGATCGACGGGCTGACGGAGAGCGACTTCATCCTCGCGGCCAAAATCGACGCCCTCCCCCGGGCTTGATTCTGCGCCCCCCGACCACAGGGGGCTGATAGGCTCCCACCATGGCACCCGGCAACGCGGCTCAACGGTACCATCAGGAAACCAAGCATCACCCCCGGCGCACGGCGCGGTCGCTCGGCTACATGGATTGGGCGAATCAGCCGGATCCCTTTCGCCGCTTTCACGGGGTGCCGGCCATCCCTCTTCGGCTGGGCGTGCCATCCGAAGATGTATCGTACGATGACTTGCTCACCGGAAGTCTGCCGACACCACGGTCGGTGACGATCGACGCCATATCGGACTTCCTGGAGCATGCTCTGGCCCTGTCAGCGTGGAAAGCCTACCGTGACACGCGGTGGGCTCTTCGCATCAACCCGTCGAGCGGCAACCTCCACCCTACGGAAGGCTATCTGATGCTCGACGCCGTGCCCGGCATCGCGGATTCGCCGGGTGTCTACCACTACGCGCCGCAGGCGCACGCCCTGGAACAACGCTGCCGACTCACTTCGGAATCGTGGCGGCGGCTCACTCTTGGCTTTCCTGTCGGCACCTTCTTCGCGGGTCTCACGTCGATTCATTGGCGCGAGGCATGGAAGTACGGCGAGCGCGCGTTTCGCTATTGCCAGCACGATGTCGGCCACGCTATCGCCACGATCAGCCTGGCCGCCGCTCTACAGGGATGGCACGCCACGTGGCTTCGAGATCTTTCGGACCGGTCAATGACTCGACTGCTGGGACTCGACCGAAGGGCCGACTTCGACGAAGCGGAGGAGGAGCACCCTGACCTTCTATTAGCCGTAGTTCCGGCAGATACAAGAACGACGCCTATTCCGCGATTCATTGCTGATGCGGAGATCGAATCAGTCGCGCGAGCAACGTGGCACGGCAAGGCCAATCGCCTTAGCAAGGAGCACGTGGACTGGCCCCTGATCGACGACACCGCCGCCGCGTGCGTAAAGCCTGCAGGATTCGGAACCGTCGATCTGACGACACCGCATGAACACGATGTGACCTTGCCACGGCGTGGCCACTCGCCATCCGCGCGCCGAATCATCAAACAGCGCCGCAGCGCCGTTGACATGGATGGAAAGACCGGCATGGCGGTCGAGGCGTTCTACCTCCTCCTGGACAGGATGCTTCACCGCCCGGCGCGATGCCCCTGGTGGTCACTCGACGACGAGCCACGCATCCACTTGTGCTTGTTCGTCCATCGCGTCGATGGTCTCGCGCCGGGTCTCTACTTTCTTCTGCGGTCACACCGAGCACTCGAAGCCCTGCGCCAACAGACCGACAATGGGTTCGCGTGGACACGGCCAAGCGGTTGCCCGAACGGCCTACCACTATACTTGCTGGAAGCCGGCGACTTTCGCCGCATCGCCGGCCAGGTCAGCTGCGAACAGGCCATCGCGGCAGACGGCGCCTTCAGCCTGGGGATGATCGCTGAATTGGAAAAACCGTTACAGGCGCACGGTACCTGGTACTATCGCCGGTTGTTCTGGGAAGCCGGATTGGTGGGGCAGGTGCTCTACCTGGAGGCAGAGGCGGCAGAGTTACGCGGCACGGGTATCGGATGCTATTTCGATGACCTTGTGCACGAGCTTCTCGGTTTCGAGAACACCCAATTTCAATCCCTTTACCATTTTACGATCGGAGGCGCGTTGGGGGACCCTCGTCTGACCACACTTCCACCCTATGGGCCACCTGCCGACTCGACCGAAGGCCGGTGACTTGCCCGCGCCAGCCCTGGATAGAACCGAGACCGTCACCAACATGCAGGATAACGACGCGCAGTCTGCTGTTTGACAACTTTCGCGGGTGCGCCAATCGACCGCGACTTGTGGGTGTCCCATCATAGCTCACTTTCTTTGCACTACCTTTATTGTGACAATTCACCCGCCACTTTTCACTCCGCGATGACAGTGGGAAGATTCTACAACACGTGCAGCGCATGTCCTCGATGCACACGCATAAACACTGCTCCACTATATTAGTTTCGTATATGTATACTTAGCATACTACACTCTTGTGTCGCACATGCACAACCAGATCGTGCCCTGGGAGCGGCCAACGTGTCCGAAAGATTTCACCCAAGATAATCGACTTTTGACTTGCAAACCTGGCGCATCGTCGTATAGTGGCACTTGTGGGACAGGTAGCGAGTAGAAGCACACATGCCCTCTCAAGTTGCTATCACGTTTGATTCGCGCGTCTTCTTTGAAAGTTGCATGAAGTCCATGGTCGGCGCAACCGTCGACCGAGCATCGGCAGCACAGCTTTGAAGTCCAGTTCGTGAACGAAACCTGCCGCGAGAGCCCATGCGGTTGGGGGCCACGCCCTTTCGCGGTTGACAATCTTATTTGCCTGAGATCTGGAGGCCACAGAACCGGCGGTACGAGTTTTGTGTAATGCCTGCAAGTGCCCGGCATCGATTGGCGGATGCTAGAGTCTAGTGAACGACTCACCATGCATGCGGCCTCGACATCGGAAGGTTACGGTGCGCCGAGTCCGCTCGCCGAAACTGCCGGTCGGGCATCGGCGGCACACCTCTATGATTCGGTTCGTGAAGTAACTGTTCCGCGAAAGCCTGTGCAGTACGGCCGGGGTCACGTCCTTTCGCGGCTGACGATCTCGTTTTAGCTAATTTCTGGAGGCCAAGGCAACGCCCGGACACAGCCATTGTGTACTGATGGCGCATCCCCCGCGTCAACTGCCGCGTGTCGTAGCCATACGAGCGCCTCGTGAAGTATTGGGCCATCACTTCGAAAGACTCGCTCCGCGAAACCACGGTCGTAATATCGAACGAAACAGGTCGATCCAGCCTTGGTCCGTCCCGTGGCGCGCGCGGGCGCCGTTCGAATCATCGAGGGCACGCGGGCCGCCTCTTCGAACAACCACCCAGCGAGCCGCGCGAAGGTTCGCGAACGCCGAATCCGGCGCATTGATGAGATCGCACTTACGTGATCGCTACGCGTGCTAGCGACTACATCAGTACACTTCGATAGGAGATCGAATCCATGTATCACGCTCAATACGAAGGGTACCGAACCCAACGAGAACCCACGTTTCACAAATTCCTGAGGCTCTTACCGGCGCTGGGACTGCTGGCGGTATTCTCCGGCCCGGCCGTACTCGCTCAGATTGTGGAGCCTCCGCACAACCCGCAGATATGTCCCTTCGAGGGCACATCGGAGAGCGCAGCACTCGCTTTCCTGCTCGAGTTTCGGGAGATCGATGGCACCGGTAACAACCTCCTCCACGACGACTGGGGTGCGGCCAACACGGCGCTGCTGCGACTCACCACCCCCGGTTACGCCGACGGCGTCTCGGAGCCAGCCGGACCGAACCGACCTTCGGCGCGCATCGCCAGCAACCACCTATGCCGACAAGGGGAATCCATCCTCAATCCGTTGAACGCCAGCGATTACACCTGGCAGTGGGGCCAGTTCTACGACCACGACGTCGATCTGACCGATACAGGCTCCAAGGTCTTCAATATCATCGTGCCGCGGTGGGACGAGTACTTCGACCCGACCGGAACCGGCGTCGAGATCATCCCCTTCACCCGGTCCATATTCTATCCGCCGCATGCCTCAGATGAGGTCCGGCAACAGTTGAACGGGATCACGTCGTACATCGACGGATCAAACATCTACGGCTCCGACGAGTGCCGCGCCTGGGCACTGCGCACCAACGACGGAACCGGTATGCTGCGCACCAGCGCGGGCAACCTTCTGCCGTTCAACTACCGGCCTCCCTGGTCGGGTTCTGACCCGTGTCCCTGCTGTGATGCGGACGGCTACGTGATCAACGCCTCGCCGCCCGGGGCACCGCAGGACAGGTTCTTCCTCTCCGGTGACATTCGGGTCAACGAGCAGGTGGCACTGACCTCGATGCACACACTGTTCATGCGCGAGCACAACTGGCTTGCGGCCATGATTCAGCATCACTACCCCCATATGACCGGCGAACAGATCTATCTGTTCGCCCGTGCCATTGTCGGGGCGGAGATGCAGGTCATCAACTTCCGCGAGTTCCTGCCGGAACTGGTCGGACCCAACCCGCTTGGGCATTACGTGGTTTACGATCCGTACGTAAACGCCGGTACGAGCAACTTCTTCTCCACGGCGGCCTTCCGCCTGGGGCATAGCATGCTGGATCCGGCCCTCTTTCTGGACTACGTGACCGCCATCGGTTCACTCCCGTTGGACCAGGCCTTCTTCAACCCCACGTTTATCCAGGACCAGGGGATTGACCCGCTGCTAAGAGGCCTGGCCGGGCAACGTATGCAGGCGGTCGACCCCTTTATCGTGGATGAGGTGCGCAACCTCCTCTTTGGCGAACCGCCCGGGTCGGTCGGGTTGGACCTGGCGGCCCTTAACTTGCAGCGTGGTCGCGACCACGGAATGCCGGACTACAACCAGGCCCGCGTCGATTGGGGCCTGCCCCCCGTAACGCAATTCGATCAAATCAGTTCCGACCCCGCCATTCAGGCGCAATTACAGGCCGTCTACTCGACCGTGGGCGACATCGATCCTTGGATCGGCGGCCTGGCCGAGGACCCGGTGATCGGCGGGCATGTCGGGACCCTCATTCGCACGGTGATGTTGGACCACTTCCGGCGATTGAGCGTGGGCGATCGGTTCTGGTTCGAGCGCCATTTCGCGCCGCTGAAGCATATACTGGACTGGCTGGAGGCCAACAAATTGGCCAACGTCGTGCGCCGCAACACGGGCATCGGCACCGAGCTGTCGGACGACGTGTTCAACCTTCCGTAATCGTGCCGCGATGGTGCCACTACGGAGCGGTCAAAACATGACACTATAGCGGCACGGGTATTCTGCCGGTGACGCCGGCGCGAAAGGAGAAGCCCGTGCCGCATGACCAAGCGCTGGAAGTCCGTGATTGCGGCGGCGCAGTGGACGTCGCGCGGCTCACGACGCTGCCGGCCTATCCCGAAGCCACGCCGCCTTAGTCGACGCATGGAGGGCGCGAGTGCCCATGGCACCAAAAGAAGAACGGCCGCCGCTGAAGGCGACCGCTCAAGTTCATATGCCAGGCACGGTGTCTACGGTGACGCCGGTGGATCACTATTGCGGCATCATGTTCGACTCACATGCACCAAACGTATCGGGTTGAAACAGGGAGAGTTGCAGATTGGTGCCGGCGATCGTCAACGTCAGCTCATGACCGGGTACCGTGAACGCGACGACATCCGTACCCGTGGCGATCAGGTCCTGGCACACCAGCGGGATGTCGTCGTTCTCGGGCAGACCTTGCAAGACCAACTCGTTTCCGACCAGTGCCAGCGTGACGATTTCACCGTTGCCCGGGCAACTACCCTGAAGTACGTACGTACCCAGCGTGTCGGCCCACAAGCCGAGTCCGCCGCCCTCGCAGGCATCGCCGATCCCGTTACCGTTCGTATCTTCCTGATCCGGATTCGGCGTGTCGATGCAGTTATCGCAGACGTCCCCCACGTCATCACCGTCGGCGTCCTCCTGCCCGGGATTGTCATCGTCGGGACAGTTGTCACAGATGTCACCGTGACCGTCGCCGTCTGAATCCGTCTGATCCGCGCTGGCAATATCAGGACAATTATCGCAGTCGTTGGGCCAGCCGTCGTTGTCCGTGTCGTTGTCTGAGTTGAGGAACGAAGTGTGTTGGCCGCCGGCGCCGCTCGCCAGACGACCTTCCGCCTCTTCGTTGAAAGTACATTCGAATCCGCCATTCTTGCAGTCGATTCCGCCGAGGAAGCACGATGACGGATCAACTGTCTGCGTATCGGGCACGCCGTCACAGTCGAAGTCGATATCCATGCCTGGTGTCACCTGTACGACATCATTGTTGGCCGGATCGAATTCGCCGGGACCGTCAAGCAGCACCCAGGCGTTACCCGTGCCCTCCAGGTCGAGGCGCTCACACAATTGACCTGGCTCACCGCAATCCACGGACTGCTCGGCGTTTGTGGCGCGACTGGTGAACGTGAAACGCGGTACCACAGGAATCATGGAATCGAACGTGCCACAATCCTCCTCGTCGAGCGTGATCGTCATGCTGCCCATCGGCTGCGGCGAAGACGACAGACACACTTGAAGATCCCATTCTTCCGTCGACTGGCCGCCGTTAAATGTCACTTGAATCGGCTCCACACTCACCAGGCTCAACGCGACAATTTCGACAGGCACCGTGACCGAATCGCCGACGTCCGTCGGACACTTGTCCTCCATGCGGCGTACGATGGTATCGGCCGGTCCCAGGCTCGAAGGATTCAGCGCTGCACCCTGCAGCATGACCGTGCCGTCGAACGGATCCGAACCCGGCCCGAAGAAGTCGGCCGGTAGCGGTGTATCGAGGAACGAGTAGCTCGTCGCACTACCCGGCGGCGTGGTCCATAGATCATCCGCCGGCAGCCCCGTGCCCGAAGTGTTGCCGTTTCCGTTTCCGTTGTCATTGGCATTCGCGTTACCGTTCCCATTACCCGTCGTCGGCGGGCAACCGGCCGTCCACACCATCGAAAGCGGCAGTAGCCATAGCATCAACGTCCGCAAAGTACTCCGTGCTCGCATGAGTGTTTCTCCTCTTGGGTTAGTGGAGGAAGAGATTGCCCGTCCGGCGCACCACCCCTCCGGCAGGGGCCCGCGCATATAGGCTCAATATCGACCCGTACATCAGAGAGTCTTGAGTGATCTTTGGGATCAGCCGGCCACGCACGGGGCAACGGCAACCGTCCGAGTCGAGTGATGCTTCATAGCCTATTCCGGGGAGTCTCGTCACGGCGTTGGCTCCAGCCTCGATCAATCAACCTACCAAGAAAGCGTACAACATGACGTCGCGTGAAGATCAAGTGGAATCTGTGAAAATGACCAAAAAATCGGCTCCTGCCCCTCGCGTTCGGTTTTTATTCGGGTACAATCCACGCCTCATGATTGCCCGGTTGCACAGTGCGGCGTTTCACGGGATCGAAGCGATCGCCGTGGAGGTCGAGGTGGACGTGGCGGGCCGCGGGTTCGCGTCCGCCATGGTGGTCGGTCTGCCCGATGCGGCCGTCAAGGAGAGTACCGAACGCGTCCGCGCCGCCGTGCACAACTCCGGCTACAAGTACCCCAAGAACCGCACGGTGATCAACCTCGCCCCCGCGGACCTGCGCAAGGAGGGCCCCGCGTTCGATCTGGCCATCGCCTTGGGCATGCTCTTCGCCAACGGCGACGTGGTAGCCGAGAGCGCCGACGGGTATCTCGTGCTCGGTGAATTGGCACTTGACGGTCGCGTGCGGCCGGTGCGCGGCGTGCTGTCTGCGGCGCTGCTCGCGAGGGAGAAGGGCTTTCGCGGTATTGTCGTGCCGCGAGAGAACGGCAACGAGGCCGGCGTCGTCGAGGATCTTGATGTCATTCCGGTGGCATCGCTGACCGAAGCCGTCGGTTTTCTCTCCGGCCAGCTTCCGCTGGAGCCGCTCTGCATCGATATCGACAAAGTCTTCACCGACCGTTCGCAGTATGACTGCGACTTCGCCGAGGTGCGCGGGCAGGATCACGCCAAGCGGGCGCTGACGATTGCGGCGGCGGGGATGCACAACGTGCTGATGATCGGGCCTCCCGGATCGGGCAAGACGATGCTGGCCAAGCGCCTCCCGACGATTCTTCCACCGCTGAGTCTGGAGGAATCCCTGGAGACCACGCGGATTCACTCGGTGGCGGGTGAGTTGCGGCCGTCCGTGGCATTGCTGGCGACTCGTCCGGTGCGCATGCCGCACCATTCCGCCAGCACGCCGGCGCTGGTGGGGGGCGGCACGATTCCGCAAGCGGGCGAGGTGTCGCTCGCGCATTACGGCGTGCTCTTTCTCGACGAGTTTCCGGAGTTCTCGCGTTCGGCGCTGGAGGCGCTGCGTCAGCCGCTGGAGGATTCGGTCGTCACTATCGCCCGGGCGCATTCCACCGTCACTTTCCCCGCCTCTTTCATTCTGATTGCGGCCATGAATCCCTGCCCTTGCGGCTATTACACCGATCCGAAGCGCGGCTGCAAGTGCTCGCCGATGCAGATTGACAACTATCTCTCGCGGATCAGCGGCCCATTGATCGATCGCATCGACGTCCACGTCGAGGTGCCGGCCGTCTCGTTCCACGAGTTGCGCAGCACGCGTGAGGGCACGCCTTCGTCGTCGATGCGCGAGCAGGTGCTCGCGGCGCGCGGGCGGCAGCGCGTGCGCTTCGGCGATGACACGACCATGACCAACGGCAAGATGAGCGGCAAGCGCCTGCGCGAATTCGGCAAGCTGGACGACGCGGGCGAGATGGTCCTGCGCCAGGCCATGACCGAGCTGGGTCTCTCTGCGCGGGCTCACGATAAGATCATCCGCGTCGCGCGTACCATTGCGGATCTCGCTGGCCGCGACGACATCATCGCCGAAGACGTGATGGAAGCAGTCCATTACCGGCGGCTTGATCGGCAGCTCTGACGATACGTTTCGCAGAGAGCGGCGGCGATGCCCGTACCGAAGGCATCCCTGCCTGCCCCTCCGCAAACGTACCACAGGCATCCCCGCCAGCCCGTCCGGCAATGCACCGCAGGCATCCCTGCCTGCTCCGCGCGGTTGGCATCGACCACGGGCAGCCCTGACAATCGGTTGGGCACGATTCGTCGCGCATTTCGGGATTACAGTAGGACTTTGAAATGGGTTCGTTTCGTCATTTTTTTTGTCGTACTGACACGTTGTTGGCATTGTTGGGGCAAGCGACGGAGCGACTGAGAGTGACCGAGCAGGGAGCACGAAGCGACGGAGCGACGAAGGAGAGGGAAGAAGCGACGCAGGAAAGGAGTGACGAAAAAACAAAGGGGGAAAGAGCAGGCGCGTGGCGGCGAGGGGGCGACGGCGCACGGTGGTAGGCGCCGGGCGTTGCGTGCGCGTTGTGGTGCGGTGTTGGCTGACGGTGGCCTCGGGCATGGTGCGGACTCCCAGGAATAAAACGCCGAGGATGATCGGGGTGGTGGTTGGTTTTCACTGGTCAGTTTTCACTGGTCAGTTATCAGTTGTCAAGAAAAAGCCGTCAGCCGTCAGCCATCAGCCATCAGACGGCTGCACACCGGCTTGCCCCGTCGGGGCAATGGGATTACACGCCTCGACCCCTTTTGGGGTCGCCGCGGCTCGCCGTCAGGTCGTAGGGTGCGTCCCGGACGCACCAAGCCCTCTCTGGCGTCGGCGAGCACACGATGGCGGTCCACGACAACCAGCGACAAGGCCTTATCGAGGGGAATGGGCGGGCGCCGATGTTGCCGTGTGGATTCCAGATGTGATACTGTTCACCGGCTCGACGAAGAAAAGCGGTGCGGCCGGGCCGCACCCTACGCGGCTGGGTCGCTTTCGCAAACCAGTTATCCAGCGTCAGGTCATGACGCTGCGCGTCATGCCTGACGCACCGAAGAAAAACGGTGCGGCCGGGCCGCACCCTACGCGGCTCCGTCAACTCGCGCATATCGCAACCGAGCGGGTGGATCTGTCGATTCGTTGCGGCGGCCATTACTCCCTGTTATGTTCCTAGGTGGCAAAGCGAATGGCACTGGGTGCAGGACGGTGTTTGGTCGAGCCTTACCGGGCTGTTCGGGTTGCCAATTCATTCGTCCTTTTCCGGTTCGGTTACCACGCCGCTATGAGCCCGGCAATCACTACTGTGATAAACAGAGCGATCAGGACGGGAACAACAATCGCCTGCCAGTCGATATCGCGAACGGGCCGCCCGAATCCACACTGAGGACAGTGTGTCCAGGCGCGGCGGTCGGTGTGACGGCATTTTGGACAGGTGGGCATGATACAAGTATACACGCCGAGACCCGAGAGAAAAAGAGCGGGCAGCGGCTGAGCCGGGTCGCTGGCCCGACACCGGCTCAATCTCCCGCCTGCTCCCTTGTCGCGGAGCGAAAGCGGGCCAAGCACTCGGCGTCAAATGAGAGACCGCGCGACAGCACGCCCCGGATCGTTATCCCCGATTGTTGACAGGACGTCGATTGCGTCGCGAAGGCACCAAGCCCTCGCCGGCGTCGGCGAGCACAAGATGGCGGTCCACGACCACCAACGACAAGGGCATTTCGGGGGGGAATGGGCGGGCGCCGATGTTGCCGTGTGGATTCCAGAAGTGATCCTGTTGACCGGCTCGACGAAGAAAAACGGTGCGGCCGGGCCGCACCCTACGCGGCTTGGCACTCTGGTGGGATAGTCCTACGGTTTCAAGAACAGGCGATTTGTCATCGCCGGTCGCGCGATCCGCGATCTTGGACGCGCTTCGACGGTCCACGCTCGTTGGATGTGCCGGCACAATGGACGATGCGGCCGACGTCTTTTCCGGATAGCAATCCCTGGCGCCGCCATTCGTTGGCATGCCGCGCGGCGCAGGCGGTCATCTCGCCGTGGCTGTGAGCGGCGAACATGCATCCGTTCAGCACGTCCATCATCGTGCATCCGTTTTCAAGCAACGTATTCGGTACGGAGGTTTCGCAGTCATTGATGACGATGAGCTTGGCAAGGTCGGACCTGGGGCAGGCGTCACAGTCATCGAGGAGACCGTCGTGGTCGGAATCCGCTTCGCATTCATCGGGGACGCCGTTGTCGTTGCAGTCTTCACTCTGCCCGCAGCCGGGGCGGTTGCACGGATCTCCCGGCGGCCCACAGTCGATGTCGCAGGTGTCAGGGATGGTGTTGCGGTTGCAGTCCCTCGACAACGCGTTGCGCAGAACCGATACGCTGTCCTGGAAGTAGCTCGTGACCACGAGGTCAGGCATCCGGTCGCCGTCCACGTCGCTGATTGCAAGGGAATGCGACGCCGTGTCTGCCGCGTAGTTTTGCGCTGGAATGAAGGTGCCGTCTCCGAATCCCAGCAGGACCGATACGTGACCGGCATACCGATTAAGCTCGCCACCATTCGCCACGGCAAGGTCGGGTATCCTGTCGAGGTTCAGGTCGCCCATCAAGACACGAAGGGGATTCGTCCCCACTTTGTAGTGTACCGCTGCCGCGAACGAACCGTCGCCGTCCCCTAGGAGTACCGACAGGTTGTCGCTTTCTGAGTTCGTGACGGCCAGGTCGGGTACGTCATCGCCGTCCAGGTCGCCGATCGCCACAGAGGAAGGGGCGTCGCCGGCAGCGTATTCGATGGCCGTCCCATATGTTCCGTCTCCGACGCCCGTCAGGATCGCCACATTTCCGGCGACTGAGCCTGCTATGCCCTCGCTCGCGACTGCCAGGTCGGGGACTTCGTCGCCGTTCAGATCGCCGATGGCAACGGAACGAGGTCGGTACCCGACGACGAAATGCACTGGAGAGGAAAAGGTCCCACCGCCGGCTCCAAGCAGCACGGAGATTTTGTTGACCGTGTTATTCGTCGCTACCAAGTCCGGCACGCGATCGCCGTCCAGGTCACCGATCGCGATGAACTGGGGACTGGCGCTGGCGTAGTATCCTACTGCGGGGCCAAACGTCCCATCGCCGAGTCCAAGCAGCACCCGGACGTCAGAAAGGCCCCCCAGTGCCACGTCGGGCACTCGGTCGCCATCCAGGTCACCGATTGCTATGGATCGAAGGCCGTAGTAGACGGGATACCGCGCCGCTTCTGCAAACGTTCCGTCGCCAACACCGCGCAGCACGGCAATTCCTTCGTCCAGAGCATTGGCTACGACGATGTCGGGTACCTGGTCGGCATCCAGGTCGGACACCGCCACGGCAGTGGGCCCATCGCCGACGGCGTGCTCAGCCGCGGCGAGGACAGTTCCGTCGCCGACGCCCTTTAACACTGTGACGGCGCCGGCAGTACCGTTCGCGACAATCAGGTCGGGTGCCTGGTCATCGTCCACATCGCTTATTGCGATGGAATTCGGAAAGTAGCCTGCGATGTAGTGCTTCGCATTCTCGAACGTCCCATTGCCGAGCCCCAGCAGCAATGAGACGTTTCGTTTGTATTCAGGAGCTTTCCCAGCGTTCACCACGGCCAAGTCGGGTGTCTGGTCGCCATTCATATCTCCGATCGCCAAGCGCACCGGATACTCACCCGCGGCGTAGTTCACCGCAGTGGCGAATGATCCGTTGCCCCGGCCCAGTAGCACCGAGACTTTGTCAGGGTGCTGGCTCGTCACGGCCAGGTCGGGCACCTGGTCGCCATCCAAGTCGCTGATCGCGACACATGTAGGAGTGGATCCCACTTCGTATTCTATGCCGGCGGGAAACGATCCATCGCCAGAGCCCAGTAGTACCAACACACAGCGCCCGTCCCTGTCCGCGACGACCAGGTCGGGGACCTGGTCGCGATTCAAATCGCCAATCGCAGCGGATCGCGGAGATTCACCGGCGGCATAGGGCACTGCGGCTGCAAAGGTCCCATCGCCGGTGCCGAGCAGAACCGAGACGTCAGGGGCCGTGGGATAGTATCCCGGGTTCACGGCGACTAAATCGGGAACTCCATCGATGTTTAGGTCGCCGACCGAAACGCGCCGTGGATCCTCGCCTGCGAGGTACGTCACGGCTGGGCCGAACGACCCATCACCGACGCCGAACAGAACTGCAAGCCCAGGTGCGGAATAGTCAGCGCGCATATTTGTCACGGCCAAGTCGGGTACGGTGTCGCCGTTCAAGTCGGCGATTGCTGGGAACGAGGCCACGCCACCGGTGGCGAATTGCCTCTCAGGACCGAAAGTTCCGTTCCCCAGCCCCAATAGAATCGAGACGCCGGGTGTAATTCCGATGTACGATGTGTTGGCCACAGCCAGGTCGGGCACCTGATCGCCGTTCAGGTCGCCGACCGTGACGAACGAAGCGATACCGCCGACAGTAAATTGCCGGCCGGGATACATACCAGGATGCAACGGTCGGTTCGAGGCGGCAACGCAGTGCATGATGCGTTCTTGATCTTTTCCGGTAATCAGGCCTTCCTTTCTCCATCGGTTTGCATACCACGCAATGCAGGCGGTGAATTCGTCGTGGTCGTGAGCGGCGACCTTGCATTCGGTCAGCACGTCCATCATCGTGCAGCCCTGCTCCAACAACGTATTCCCAACTGAGGTTTCGCATACCTCGATGACGATGAGCTGGGCGAGATTCGACTCAGGACAGGCATCACAATCATCTGGGAAACCGTCGTCGTCAGTGTCGCCTTCGCAATCGTCCGGAGTGCCGTTGTCGTTGCAGTCTTCACTTGTCCCGCAGCCTGCCATGTGGCACGTATCGCCCGGCGGTCCGCATTCGATATCGCACGCGTCGGGAATGGCATTTCCGTCGCAATCCTGTATGCGCTGGTTGAGCAGGATCGAGACGTTTTCTGTGTCCGAGTTGGCCACGGCTAGGTCGAGGCTACGATCGCCGTTGAAGTCTGCAATGATCACGTCCCACGGTCTGCCTCCGGCGACGAAGTGGTTCGCGGCGCGGAACGTTCCATCACCCACGCCCGTCAGGACCGACACGTTTGCACTGTCAAGGTTAGCTGCGACGATGTCCGGCAATAGGTCGCCGTCCAGGTCACCGATCGCCACGGCGATGGGGCCAAGTCCGGCGTCATATCCCCCCGAGTATTCAAAACGGCCCCTGCCGAGACCGAATAGCACCACCACGCGGTTACGAAAGCGATCGGCCAACGCCATATCCAGAATATGGTCGCCATTCAAGTCATCGATTGCGATAGAGAACGGCCTGTCGCCCGTCTCGTAGTTCCGCATGTAATAAAACGTTCCGTCGCCTGATCCCAGTAGAACCGAAACGTTTTCGTTGTCCCTGTTATTGTTTGCGAGAGCGAGATCGGGTACTGGATCGTTGTTGAAGTGACCGATCGCGATTGACTCAACTGCGTGCTCCAATTCGAAATGCACGGCATCGGCGAAAGATCCGTCACCGACACCGAAAAGAAGCGCCACGGCTATTGGAAAGGTAGTTGCGACGGCCAAGTCGGGTATTAGATCGCGGTTAAAGTCGCCGATCGTGAGGGACCTCGGTGTATTCCCGGTAGCAAAATTCTCACTGGCTGCAAAGTTTCCGTCGCCCGCGTTGAGAAATACCTGCACATTGCCGTCAACGGCATTCGCCACGATCAGGTCCGGCACATGGTCGCCGTTGAGGTCGCCAATCGCCACGGATCCGGGAAAATCGCCAGCCGCGAGATTCGTCATATTGCCAAATGCCCCACTACCATCCCCGAACAGGATGGACACGTTGTCGAAGCGCGATCCGGCGGCCGCCAAATCCGGCCGACCATCACCGTTGAGGTCGCCAACTGCGAGGGAGCGCGGCGCACTTCCGGGTGTGTACGGCACCGCACTGGGGAACGATCCGTCGCCCAAACCGGTCAATACCGTGACGGTACCCGAGAAATTCACGACGGCCAGGTCGGGCGAAAAGTCTCCATTGAGGTCCGTGCACACGACGGAGTTGGGGGAGCGCCCTGCGGCGTAATCGGCCGCGGCTACGAACGTTCCGTCGCCCATGCCATGTCGTACCGACAAGAAACCGGTGGTCCTGTTCGGTATGATCAGGTCGGGCACCTGGTCATTGTTCACATCGGCAATCGCAATTGAATTCGGCGCAGCAAAGACCGCATGATTGATCGGTGCGGCGAACGAGCCGTCGCCATATCCCAGCAGCACTGAGATGTCGTCGCTTGCCGAGTTGGCGACCGTCAGATCCGGCAGCTGGTCGCCGTTCAGGTCTTCGATGGTGACCCAGGCGGGTTGGACGCCAGCTGAGTAGTTACTCGCAGTGGAGAACGTTCCGTCACCAATTCCCATCAATATCGAAACGTCGTCGCTCCAGATGTTAGGGACGGCCAGGTCAGGGACATGATCGCCGTTGAAATCGCCGATGGCCACGTTGGTGGGCCAATCGCCAACGGCGTAATGGACGGCTACGAGAAACGTTCCGTTGCCGACGCCGATCAGCACGGAGACGCTATCGGCCCCACGATTGGAGACCGCCAGATCAGGCACTCCGTCGGCGTCCAAATCGCCAATGGCTACGGATATCGGGAATAGCGCTGCGGCGTAGTGGACGGCCTCGGTGAATGTCCCGTCGCCCAAGCCCAACAGTACCGAGACATTCCTGCTGCCCCAATTGGCCACGGCCAAATCGAGGAATTGGTCGCCATTAAAATCGTCCATGGCCACCGACCGTGGATCTTCGTCGGCGAAATAATCAACGGCGGTGCGAAACGTTCCGTCGCCATTCCCGAGCAGAATCGAGACAGTCTGGCCGGTCTGGTTCGCGACAGCCATGTCGGGCACGCCGTCACCGTTCAAATCGCCAACGGCGAGCGAGACGGGACCTTCTCCGACGACGTACTGCGCGCCGTGGAAGAGCGGGGTGGTTCCGAGCGTCGTGGCTGTGGTGGTCAGCGCAACCGCCAATGACATACCGATACCATACCGACGGCCGTTGATGATCGTCTTCGTTCGGACTCTCTGCTTCATGAGAATAGACTCCATCCGCGCAGTGGTGGTTTCCGACCTTAATCTCTACCGCCATCGTAGCAGAACGGAGGATCAATATGAAGAGAATTCTGCCACGAGAGCACTACGGCATGATGAAATGAGCCTCTTGGGTGCAGGAAGCGGGGATACTGTTATTCGAGCATGATCGGCGACGGGCATTAGTTACCGGCCAGGTGTTATGTCGCCGGATTACGTCTTGCTCGTTAGGGTCTCGCCGGTGTCGGTCTGTCCGATTAAGAAGATGCGGTTTTTGCCGGCGCGTTTGGCTGCGAGGAGGGCTTCGTCAGCCTTCTTGAGTAGCACCCCCGGTGTGGTGCCGTCCCAGGGGAAGGTGGCCAGGCCGCCGCTGATGGTGAGTCGGTGTGCATTCTCCCCTTCCAACTCGACGAGCGGTTGATCGCGCAGGGCCTGGCTGACGCGCTCCAGGATGTCCAGGGCGCACTGCGGATGGTGGGAGCCGGCCTGTCGCGGGCCTTCGGCGTCCCAGAACACGACGGCGAACTCGTCACCGCCGTAGCGCGTGACAATGTCATGGTCACGGCAGTGTTTCTTGAACAACTCGCCCGCGGCTTGGAGAATGCGGTCCCCGACGTCGTGGCCCTCGGTGTCATTGAATGTCTTGAAGTCGTCCAGATCGAACAGCAACACCGATACCTGCCGCCGCTCTCTGCCCGCTTCCTCGAGGATCTGCGTCAGTCTCTGTATGAAGTACCGCCGATTGGGTAAGCCACTGGCTTCATCTGTGTACGCGAGTTCCTGCCAGCGTTTCTGTTTGATGGACGCCTCCAGCATTCTCCCGAGAAGTCTGGCATAGAGCGTCAGACGTTCCATATCGCCGGGCGTGTATGCACTGTCCAACCGGGCGGGCAATGTCAAACGACCCATGGTTCCAGATTCGTTCTCTAATGGCACGTCCAACACCGGCGTGCCACGCGACGCTCCATCCGACGCCACGGTACCCTGAACGACGACCGTACAACCGGGGGCGCGAAACGCGGTTCGAATCCACCGCGCTACACGAGACAGAAACATGGTCGGCGGACCGTCGAGTTCGGCCATGGCCTCAATGAGGGACGTCAGTTCATCGTTGGTGGGGGCGGAAGGCATGACGCGAGGCGGCGTCGTGGAATGCCGATCAACACCCAGGGCGTTGTCCAACTCGGACCGGTCAAAGGGCATCAGAATGTAGTCGCCACCCTCATTCGCCACACGGCGCGCCACGGGTTCATACTCCGGCGGGCAGCACAGCACGAGTCTGGCACTGTCACCGGCCGCTTCACGCAGACCGTTCACCGCATCCTCCAGCCGATTCGCCTGGGTATCCACACAGGCCAGCACGGCGCGCGCTTGCCGCCGGCCGAGATCATCAATGGCCGAGAGGAACGACTGATGTTTCTGAAAACTCCATTCCGGATAAAAGCGCCGGAGGTGTTCCAGCAGGTGCGGATGTTTGGATTCATCCGCGACCAGCAGGACGCGTTCGGACGCGAGCGGATCGTTGGCAGTGGCTTCGGTGATCACTCGTCACCTCCCCGCCCCGACCGATCGGAGGGCGGGCGCCTCGACGGCTCGCGCGGCGCGATGGCGGAGATGTCGTCGCCAATCAAAGCCTGGAGTTCTTCGTCCGTCAGGAGCGGTCCGGAATCGTCTCTGGCATCCTGCGGTTCATCGGTCGCTTCGTCGCGATCGTCTGAAGGTGTCGACTCCTGCGCCGACGGCTTCACGCGGGTCGGACCGCGACGGGTCGGCACATCCTCATAGCGACGCCAGGGTACGCGCGTCGGGTTGACTTCACGATCGTCACCACCGCTATCGTCACCGGTCGCATCGATGTCGTCCGGCTGATTCGGTTGCACTTCGATACGTGGTGCCTCGGCCTCAGGCGGTGCAATGGGCGTCGAGGGTAGCGGATCGAAACGTTGATCCAGTGAGCTTCGGGTCGGCTCCTCTGTAGAATCGGGTTCTTCGTGCGGTGTATCTGCCTTGTCGCCACGAAAAGTGGACGACTCCAAAAGTCCTTCGATCGCCTCCTTATCGGCCCATCCTGCCGCCCCGAGATGGCAGGCTTCACTGGCACGCGTGGTACCGGCCTGCGCGCCGTAGACCAGAATGGGGGCGTGAGGGAACAGACGGGCAGCAAACGTAAAGAAGGGCATTTCCGAAGCGGCGAGCGAATCAACTTCGACGATCAGGGTCCGTACTCTCGGACATTCAGCGGGATCGCACGCGAGCCGTCCGAGTCTGGCCAGGCCGCAGTACACATCCGTCCAGGTGATGACGTGACAGGGCATGGACGCCAAAAACGCGTCCATCTGCTCGGATTCACCGGGCGTACCCGCACGAATGTGAATGACCGAAGCGAGATCGGCATTCCGAGCATTTGTCACACGTCACCTCGAGATTCCAGCTAGACCGGTGTGGAGTAACTATCACCCTCCGCGCCAGTTTAGGGCTGCCTTTCAGGGTAGTCAAACGAGCCGGCATTCGGCTGCGCCCGCTGCCTTCGGCATCAAAACTGACGGAAATCGGGGTTATGTAGCCATTTGCAGAGCGACAACCGGACCATGCCCTCGCCGCGCGGAAGGTATAGCTCCCCGGCAACCGCCTGGCTTGAGTGTTTTCGGACGCACATGTAGCGCATGGTCCGATCGGCGCCGGGAGACCGGGTGGGCGCGCGCCAGGGACGTTTTTGGCTTGATGGAGGAGGATCGTCCGACGGCTATCTTTAGGAGCCCGAGTACATGCAATCAGTCAGCACGCTGCTCTCCGTCCTGACGCCGCTTGTCTTGGTGCCGCTCACCGTCATCACGTTCTACCTTCGATCGATGCGTGAACACCAGCTTTCGTGGCATGCCGCGCTGGTACGGCGTGTCGACGCCATTGAAGACGCCGTAGCAGAGGTCCGCCGTTCGATCAAGGATCTGGAACGCGAGTACACCACCAAAGAGGAATGGCTGCGTGAGTGCATG
>Ga0210124_1000361_pt1 | contig 23975 bp, 18 predicted proteins | sample Muzzi_PWC_D2_FD_185554 | JGI IMG/M metagenome (GOLD analysis project Ga0210124, IMG submission 185554) | Wetland microbial communities from San Francisco Bay, California, USA, that impact long-term carbon sequestration - Muzzi_PWC_D2 (SPAdes) | ecosystem: Environmental > Aquatic > Marine >... | reverse complement strand
GGGGGAGACCGAGGCGGTCGGCGGGCGCATTGCCGCGGCCCTGCGGTCCGGGGACACGGTGCTCCTGGATGGCCCCCTCGGGGCGGGCAAGACCTGTCTGGTGCGCGGGATCGCCGCGGCCCTCGGCGTGGCGCCTACGGCGGTCCACTCGCCGAGCTTCACCCTGGTCAACGAGTACACGGGTCGTGATGGCCTGCGGGTGGTCCACGCCGATGGCTACCGCCTCGCGGACGCCGCCCCCCTCGACGACCTCGGCCTGGAGGAGGCCCAAACGGAGGGGGCGATCCTCTTGATGGAGTGGGCGCGGGGGTTCACCCCGCCGGACCCGAGCCGCACGTGGCGCGTGGCGATCACGATGGACGAGGAGGATCGCCGGACCATCCGCATGACCGCACCGCCGGGCCGCTCGCCGTTGTAGGGCGGAACGCCGCAGGCGGTTCCGCCATGCCAGGTGATTGCACGGCGGCGGATCGCCCTTCGGGCATCCGGCCTACGGCACCCCTGGCGTAGGGGGCTCGACCAGCACCGGGTGGCGGGCCGCGCGGGTCTCGTCCAGGTGCGAGAGGCGGGTGGTGTGGGGCGCCTCCTTGAGTAGCGCCGGGTTGTCCCGCGCCTCCTGGGCGATGGCGCGAAACGCGGCCGCCGCCGCGTCCAGGGTCGCCTTCGACTCGGTCTCGGTCGGCTCCACCATCAAGGCCTCGGGGGCAATCAGCGGGAAGTAGATGGTCGGTGGGTGGATACCGTGGTCGATGAGACGCTTCGCGACGTCGAGGGCCGTGACGTCGAAGCGCTTGGCCAGCCCCTTGGCGGTGAGCACGCACTCGTGGAGAAAGGGCACCTCGAAGGCGAGGGGCAGGGCATCGCCGACCATGGCGCGCAGGTAGTTGGCGTTGAGCACCGCCTGCTCGCTCACCTCGGTGAGGCCGGCGGCGCCCAGGGCACGGATGTAGGCGTAGGCGCGCACCAGGATACCGAAGTTGCCGGCGAAGCCGTGGACCCGTCCGATCGAGCGGTCGTCCGTGGCCCAGCGAAACCCGTCGTCGCCCCGTTCCACCCGCGGCCCGGGGAGGAAGGGGGCGAGGGCGGCGGTCACCGCCACCGGCCCGGCGCCGGGGCCGCCACCGCCGTGGGGGGTGGAGAAGGTCTTGTGCAGGTTGAGGTGGACGAGATCGAACCCCATATCGCCCGGTCGCGTCTTGCCGAGGATCGCGTTGAGGTTGGCGCCATCCATGTAGAACAGGGCACCGGCCTCGTGGAGGATGTCGGCGGCGGCGCGGATCTCGCTCTCGAAGAGGCCGAGGGTGTTGGGGTTGGTCACCATCATCGCCGCGGTGTCCCCGTCGACCGCCGCGCGCAGGGCAGCGAGGTCGATGCGGCCGCTGGCGGTCGACGCGATCTCCTGGATGCGGAAGCCGGCGAGGTGGGCGCTGGCCGGGTTGGTGCCGTGGGCCGAGTCCGGGATGAGCACCGTGGTGCGGCGCTCGCCCCGGGCCGCGTGGCAGGCGCGCACCATGAGCATGGCGGTGAGCTCGCCGCTCGCCCCTGCCGCCGGCTGCAGGGTGGTGGCGGCCAGACCGTTGATCTCCGTCAGGGCACCCGCCAGGCGGTGCAACAGCTCCAGCGCCCCCTGGCAGCCGCTTACCGGGGCGTACGGGTGGAGGGCGGCGAAGCCGGCCAGCGACGCCACCGCCTCGTTGATCTTGGGGTTGTGCTTCATGGTGCACGACCCCAGGGGATAGAAGGTGGTGTCGACCGAGAAGTTCTCCCGCGACAGCCGGGTGTAGTGGCGTACCACCTCGGGCTCGGAGACCTCCGGCAGGGCCGGCGGGGCCTCGCGCAGGAGGTGGGTCGGGAGGTCGACGCCGGTGGTTGGCGCCGACCGATCGAGGAGAGGCACGCCGGCCTGACCGGGTCGGTGGAGATCGAAGATCAGTGACATGTCGCGGCTTGGGAGTCGGGGTAGAAGTCGAGGGCGAGGCTGAGCCGTCGGGCTGGCGTCAAGGAACCGGGTCGTAGCGTTGGGTGTCTCGGCTGCGGGTTGCGATCCTGTAACGGTCGACGAGCAACGCGCCAGCCCCATCCTTGTGTGATCGCCGAGTGCTCGTCACTCGTTTGGGTCGCCGCGGAGCAACATAAATATTAAAGGCAAAATTGAATCAACCGAAAGATGGAAGGAATTACAGAAAATTCGACCATGATGCGTCGGATTTTCAGTGCGTCGCCACCCGAGAACCGTGGCGAACGATTGCCATCCGGGCCGTAGCGGCGCCTCCACGACAGTCGGGGAAGCGTGCGCCGATGCATTGGGCGGCGTTTTCTCGGATGCAACGGGCGACAGATGCCCGAGAGGAGCGCGTGTATGTCTAGCGACGCGCGACGCATGGAAGGCGTGTCGTCCGCTCCACCAGTCACACGGGGGGCAGTCGGCCCCGTACGACTGTACCGGCGAGGAGCAGACGCCTTCCCCGACGACAGTCTTGCGGAGCTGGTCCGAAATGCGGTCGGGAGGGTTGCTCGGAGCCTACGGGATATCGATGCGCGGCTAGAGGCGGTCGCTACCGACCATGAGATCGGTCATGGGCTCTACCGAACCATCTGCCTCATCTGGCGTGTGACCGAGCCACTGGGGTTTTCGGCCATCGCCGGGCTCGCCGCCGAAACCGAGATGCTTTTGGATGCGGCACGGAAACAGGAGCGCGCGATGGATCGACAATTCATCGATCTCCTGCATCGTTCCGTGGCGTTGATGAGAGCGCTCAACACTGATCTGGCGCAGCCGTTTGACATGGTCGCCTGTCCGGTTTCTGCACCCTGGCGGCAGGTTCGGGTGTGGAAGCTGACCGGCGAGATCCGGCGCTTTCTTGGGAGGGCCGCGTGATGCCTTTTTCGCTCACCAACCAATGGCAGCGATTGATTGAGGATATGGCCGCGGACGGCGTGCGACGATCGGCAGCCGCTTCCTCTGACAGGCGGGCGACCGCTGGTCCCGAGAGATCATCGCCTATGCCACCGCGCATTCCCCGCTGGCTCTACATATTGGCCTTCGGCCTGGTAGGGCTCTTCGGGGCAGGCGCACTATCGGCGATGGCCTGCCTGCAGGGTGTGGACCCTGTGGCCGAGCGATGGGATCGCCTTGTCGAGGCGGGCGAATCGATCGCTGATCAGATCGACGCGTGGACCGGAGGCTCCGCTGCCCATGGCGATCTCTCCGCAGCACGCGACGAGCTTCACCGAGCCTTTTCGGAGTTCGACCGCCGGTTGTTCGCCCTGGAGGCGGTAGACACCAACGAAGGGACCATCGACGAAGTGCGGCAGGTCTGGAGAGAGCTCACGAACCGCGTCGGTGAGCGTTCTGCCGACGGGGAGGAAATTTCCGTTACGTCGCCATCGCGATTTCTGGCGACCCGGCTTCTGACGGCGTGCAATCACGGCCGGCGTGCCTGTGCCACGACCGGCGAACGCCTTGCGTGGCAGGCGAGGTGGCTCGCCGTGACCGCTGGCGCGAGTTGCACGGCGCTACTAATCCTCGTCTGCGTCGACTGCCGGCGGCGGGCGCGTGCCGCTGCGGTGCAGAGACGCTGGACGTCACTCTGCGAGCTCAGGGGCTCGTTGGTGGACTTGCTGGATTCCTTGGAGGCTCTGAAAGGACATGTGAACGAGCGACCGCCGCAGGTTATCGCCATAGATCGTCGCTCGTCTGCGGGAATAGGAGGCACTACCACAGAGGCCCGGAGGTGGCTGCGCTGGTAAGGGCGCCATGACGGAGGGGGTGTGGTGACCTTGTCAAACCCCGACGACCAAGTCATGGCACAAAGGAAACAGACTTTATTAATTCCCACGCGTAGCGGCGTTGCAGGCAATGCACAGGGGGGCGTCGTTGCACGCGTCCCCCGATTTTCCGCCCAGCTGCCGGCATACAACCGGTCGGCCATCATCGGTGCGCCGGCGCTTAGAACTTATCCGTAAATTATATTGACCTTCAACGGCACCTTTCGGAAGACGATGATGGCCGCGGCAAGGTGATGGAGCGCCCGGAAGCTGCGCTCGAGCTTTTCGTAGCGCACGAGCAGCTTGCGGAAGCGATTGAACCAGCTATGACCGACCTCGACCACCCACCGCCGAGCCTTCTTCTTCGGGTCGCGCCGCTTACGATCGATCTCTTGGCGGCGGTCGACGACGTGAGGGATGTAGCGATGCGCTTCGATAAGGCGCAGATTGTCGGCGCTGCGGTAGCCGGCATCGGCGCACAGGTGCTCGCGGCGCCGAAGAGGCGTGCGCTTGCGCTGGACGACGATGGCCCTGAGCACGGCGTCGATTCGCTTGCCGTCATTGACGTTGGCCCCGGTCACGATGAGCGACAACGGGACGCCACGGCCGTCCACCAGAAGATGACGTTTGCTCCCTTTTTTTTCCCCGATCCGTCGGGTTCGGGCCGACCGCTTCTTGGGCCAGCGGCGCTTTCATCATGGCCCCGTCGACGCTTTGCCATCGCCAGGCGATGCCCTCCATGTCGTCGTACTCCGCCAGTCCCGCTTTCCATAACGCCTCGAAGAAGCCGGCCTCTTCCCATTCGAGGAAGCGCTTGTGGACGGCACTCGCGCTGCCAAAACGCTCCTTGGGCAACGCCTTCCACTGGCAGCCAGTGCGCAGCACATAGACCACGGCCTCGAACACCTGCCGTGCCGGCTTGGGCGGCCGCCCTGCACCCGGCCTGCGAACATAGGTCGTGTCTGCCGACCGTGTCCGCCGCGGAATCAGTGGCTCCACTCGCTGCCAGAACGCATCCGTCACCACCCACGATTCCACTCGTTTGGCCAAGGCTCGTCTCCGATCCCGCGCGTGTTGCCCCTCCGGTCGAGAGTATATCTAATTTACGGATAAGTTCTAAGGGAGCGGCAGGCGTACCCCGTGACCCTCGTCGCGTAGGTGCCTGATCAGGGGACTGGATTCGGCGAGCGGTGCCGATTGTGGCGGTACCGACCACTGCTCGATGGCGGCGGCGAGCTCGCGGCCGTTGATCGGCTTGAGCAACAGGTCGTCCATCCCCACCGCCAGGTACCGTTCGTGACAGTCGCCGTGGGTGGTGGCGGTGACGGCTATGATCGGGATATGGACAGCATTGCCCTCGCAGCGTCGGATCTCCTGCGCGGCCGTCCAGCCGTCCATCTCCGGCATATGGCAGTCCATGAGGATGAGGTCGTAGGAAATCAGCTCGACCGCCTCGACCGCCTCCCGGCCGTTGGCCACGGCGCACACGCGGTGGCCCATCTTGTGGAGCTGGGCCACCGTCACCTGCTGGTCCACGATGTTGTCCTCGGCCACGAGGATCCGCAGGCGGCGTGTGGCCGCGGGGAACGGTTCGACATCGGGCGCTGGCTCGGGCTGTGCGGTCGGCGACGATGTTTCGAGGCGCACGGTGAACCAGAAGAGGGAGCCCTCGCCCTCGGTGCTCTCCGCCCCGATCTCGCCGCCCATCAGGGTGACGAGCTGTTTGCTGATGGCCAGACCGAGGCCCGTGCCGCCGTACTCGCGGGTGTTGGACGGGTCGGCCTGACTGAAGGACTGGAAGAGCCGGCCCAGGTAGTCGCGCGGGATGCCGATGCCCGTGTCGCGTACCTGAAGGCGCAGGACTGTCGTCTCGCCCTCGGAGTGGTCGCGAGCGACGTCGACCTCCACCTTACCGTGTGGGGTGAACTTGATGGCGTTGCCGATCAAGTTGTAGAGGACCTGGCGCAGCCGGCCGGCGTCGCCGCGCAGCCGTGTCGGGAGCCGTTCCGCAAAGCGGCACGTCAGATCGAGCCCCTTGCTGGCCGCCTGCGGGGACAGGAAGTCCACGATCTCCCTTATGGTCCGGTGGAGGTCGAAGTCGAGGACCTCCAGCTCCATCCGGCCGGCCTCGATCTTGGAGAAGTCGAGGACGTCGTTGACGAGCCTGAGGAGCTCGTCGGCGGACTGGTCGATGGCGTCCGCGATCTCGCGCTGCTCCGGGTCCAGGTCGGTCTCCAGGAGGAGGCTGTTCAGGCCCAGGATGCCGTTCATGGGGGTGCGGATCTCGTGGCTCATGTTGGTCAGGAACTGGCCCTTGGCACGGCTCGTCGCCGCCGCCGCGTCGGCCGCCTGCTGTAAAGCGCGCTCGACCTCTTTTTGGTCGCTGATGTTCCGGGCGATTCCCGCGTACAGGGTCGTGCGGTCCAGGCACATCTCCGCCACGGTGAGATCGACGGGAAAGGTGGTGCCATCGCTGCGCCGGCCGAAGCACTCGCAGCGCCCCTCGGTGGGTCTCGACGCCTGGCTCGCCACCATCTCGGCGAGGTTGCCCCCGTCCGCCGCCGGCCTCAGGGCCGGGATGTAGTCGCCGATGGGCCGGCCAACCGCTTGATCGGTGCGGCACGCGAAGAGTCGCTCTGCCGCGGGGTTGAACGACCGGATCCGCCCGATCTCATCGATGGTGAAGATGGCGTCGGCGACCGTATCGACGACCGTCTGGTAGCGCCGTTTCTCCCCGCAGAGCCCGTTCTGTGCGGGACGTAGGACGCCGAACCAGAGCAGCGGGGTGCTGAAAATACCCAGGAGCGTGACATCCCCTAGCCCCTGCACCGCCGGCGGTAGCGCCTGCACCCAGGGTACGGTCATCAGGAGGATGATGCCGGCCTCGACGGTGCAGGCGATGGCGAGCATCAGCACGAGGACTTTGCTAAGGGACCACTCGACGGGCCTGGCGTCCGCGTTGCCGCCGACTTCCCGGGCCGGGATATCTGCCATGCGCCACCTGCCTTGTTCGCAGAACCGCCACGACGAGCTGAGGTCGTGGGGTATGCCAGCAGAGGCGCAGTCCGGGCCCGCCTATACGATGTTCCACAGGGTCCTGGTGGAGGTCCCGCGCGACCGCTCGGCGATGTGGAGCCGTCGCCCTTTCCCGATGGTGTGTCTTCGGAAATAAATTCCTAGCCGTTAACTCGAATTTTACCAGGCGGGCGGTGGTGGCGCTCCTGGGGGTCTTGCCGGAAATTCGGGATACACCCTATTTCATCGAGGGTGTTGCCCGGCCGGTGGTGTTGATGCGCTCCACGGCCTCCACCAGCTCGCCAGCGACATCCCCCATCTTGCGGCGCTGCGATCGCGCGGCGTCACGCAGGCTATCGAACGCCTCCCCGGCGACAAGCTGCCGACGCTCCATGAGCACGCCCACGGCGATGCTGATCTCGCGGCGTTCGGCGAGCGCCTGGTTGAGGTTGGTCTCGGACACCTGAAGCTGCTGGATCTGCTGGCCACGGGCGAGCGCCGCGTGGATCATCGGCAGGATCTGCGGGAGGTCGATCGGTTTGACGATGTAGCCCAGCGCCCCCTCTTGCGTGGCTCGGTCGACGATCTCGGGATCGCCATACGCGGACAGGAAGAGGAACGGGACCTGGGTCTCGGTGCGCAGGATGGCCGCGACCTCCACGCCCGACAGGCCCGGCATCCGGTGGTCGAGGATGGCGAGGTCGGGGGCCTCTTGCTTGCAGAGCGCCGCTGCCTCGATGCCGTTGGTGGCCGTGATCACCTCGTAGCCGGCATCCCGCAGGCCGTCCGCCAGCGTGCCGAGGACCACACGGTCGTCTTCCGCCACTAACAATCGGTTGTTCTTCATGACCACGGATGCCATCTCCTGTGTGAGGCGCGGTGCGCCGAGTTATGGGGTGCTTGAAGGTTCGCCTGGCGCCGCAGCGCGATCGTGGATGCGCTATGGAGCCGCTCGCCGGAGTGTGATGTGGACCACCGGGGCGGCCAAGGTCACCTCGGTTACCACAGATTCGCCCTCGCAGGAGAATCTCACGGTGACGCCCTCCGGAGGGAGCATCGACTTCACCAGCTGCAGGCCCGTGCCGAGGCCCGTACCGGCGTCGAAGTCGAAGTCCGGCGGTAGTGGCCCACCGTGGTTGGTGATCTGGACCCGAGCGTGGTCCGGCAGGTAGTCGACCGATATGGCGACCGGAGGGCCGTCCTCTGGGTCGTGTTTCGCGGCGTTGGTCACCAGCTCATTCAGGATCAATGCCACGGGCACGGCCTCATCTTCCAGGATGGCCACTGGACAGTGGTGGTGGTCGGGGTCGCAGGCCTCGAAGGCGATGTGGACCATTCTCGGCAAGGCGTGGCTGATCGCCTCGACCAGATCGCACAGGCGGATCTCCCCGCTACGCCGGGCGCTCTGCAGGCCGTGGACAATCGCCACGGACTGCACCCGGCCGATTGCGGTCTCCACCACCGGCGTCCCTTCCGGGGCGTCCTTGATGGTCCTTCGCAGTAACCCGATCACGCTCTGCAGGTGGTTCTTGATCCGGTGGTGGACCTCGCGGACCAGGGCATCGCGCTGCCGTCTCGCGTGGGTGAGTCGCTCCTGCTCCTCGCGCCTGCGGTCGCTGATGTTGCGGACAGCGGTACAGACGTACTCCTTACCCCGATACGCGAAGTAGTTCGCCGTGACCTCCACCGGGAAGGTGGAGCCGTCCTTGCGGCGATACACGGACTCCACCAGCCCGAAGCCGTGGGCCCGCAGCGTCGCCCAGCCGGCCGAAAACCGGTCTGCAGAGTAGTCGGGATCGATCTCCCACAGCCGCATCTGCAGCAGCTCCTCACGGTCGTAGCCCAGGGAGCGGCACGCCGCCTCGTTGACGTAGTAGAATCCGCCGTCCGGCCTGACCCAAAAGATCCCGTCGTTGGCGGAGTCGACGCAGAACTGAGTGACCTTGAGGGTTTCCTCCGCGCCCCGTAGCTCGGTGACGTCCTGCACGCTGCCGGTCATGCGAAGTGGCTTGCCGGCGGCATTGAAAGTGACCTTGCCGCGCTCGTGGACCAGCCGCTCGCTGCCATCGGGACGGATGATGCGATGGTCGATGGAGTACGGCTCCCCCTGATACAGCGCGGCATCGACGGCCCGGATGACGCGCTCCCGGTCATCGGGGTGGACGGCCGCGAGAAACGCATCGTAGGTACCAGCGAACCCCTCCGCGGTGACCCCGAACAGGCGGTAGATCTCGTCCGACCACGACAGCTCGTTGCGGCGGATGTCCAACTGCCAGCTACACAAGTTGGCGATCCGCTCCGCCTCGGCGAGGTTGCCTTGGCTACGGTGCAGCTCCTCCTCCAGCTCCTTGCGCTCCGTGACGTCGACCCAGCAGCCCACCATCTCCGGCGGATCACCGTGCTCCCCCGGCACGAGCCGCACCGTGTCGCGCAGCCAGCGGTAGCTCCCATCCCGGTGGCGGAAGCGATATTCGAATGCGAGATGTCCCGTCTGGAAGAGCTTCGCGTGGATCCGCAGGACGTAGTCGACATCGTCCGGGTGGATCCGAGAGCGCCAGAAGTCGGGATCGCTGGTGCACTCCTGCGGCTGGAAGCCGAGCAGATCGGTGACGTTGGCGCTGACAAAGGTGGTGGCGTAGTCACCGGCCGGCCGGCCGCGAAAGATCACCGCCGGGCTGATGGTGAGGAGCTGCTCCAGCTCGGCCATCGTCGCGCGCAGCGCCTGCTCCGCGTGGACCCGGTCGGTGACGTCGCGGCTCTGGCAGAGGAAAGAGACCGCCTCATCTTCGGGGAAGCGCAGCGGGGTGATGACGGTGTCCAGCCACAGCGCATCGCCGGCGGCGCCTATGACCCGCGACTCTACCCGCAGGGGCCGGCGGCTGCGGTGCACCTCTGCCAATTGTGTGAGCCGCAGTTCCAGCAGGTCGGGCGTGAGCACCTCGTGGATCGTCCGGCCGATGACCTCCTGGGGCTCCTTCTCCAGGAGGGGACGCACGTTGCGTGCCGCCACGATCCGGTACTCCCGGTCGAGCAGCATGATGATGTCGGTCTGACTCTCGAACAGGTTCCGGAATCGCGCCTCGCTCGCCGCCAGCTCCTGCGCCGCGGCCTCCTTCACCTCGTACATGCGGGCATTGGCCAGCGCCACGCCGATGTGGTCGGCAAAGAGCTGGATGGGCAGGGCGCTGCCGGCGTCGAGGTCGCGTCCGGCGAGGTACAGGATCCCCGCCACCTCGCCGGCGGCGAGGATCGGCGCGTAGAGCGCCGGCACCGTACCGAAGGTCTGCATGATTTTCGCCGCCACCGGGCGGGCGGCCGCCGGGAGGATCTTTTCCAGGACGGGGCGGATGTTCGGGAGAAACACCGCCTGCCTGCGGTCCAAGAGGGTGCGGAAGAGATCCACCTGGCCCACGGGGAGCGAGAAGCCATCACTCCGCAGCCCCACCGCCGCCTCCAATCCGACCAGGACCGTGGCGATCGGTGCGGGGAAGGCGGTCCCCCGGACGGTGAGCCGCTCCCCGCCCTCCTCCAACATGAAAAGGCCACCCCACAGCCCGAGCCCCAGCACCTGATCGCGGAACGCCTCGACCACGTCGGACTCCGACCACGGCGCGGTCTGAAGCTGGAGCGAGGCGGCATGAATCGCCGCCAACAGGTGGTCGCGTCCGGGGCTGTCGGTCGTTCCCTCCGAGCTCGCCCTCATCTCCACTCCATGTGGCACCGCACGCCGACCCGGAGAGTCGTCCTCACCCACGTCCTCTGATCTCTCATAAATCTAGCGCGCGCCGCGAGCGATAGCCTGCACCGGGCGGGCCATGGGTGGACGGAGTGATCATCGACCTCCACCAACGGCGGCGGGGGCGTTGACTTCCGGCGGTGTTGAACAGCGAGGCGTCGTCCGGGCCAGACGGCTAACGTTGCCACGCGATCCGGGTGGCGATGGGGTGCCAGGAAGAAAGGGGGGGAGTCGTGACTCCGCCTGGCTCCCGCGAGGCGCACCAACCTACCATATGGGGTTCTTGACAGTCTCGTGGGGAATGTAGTCGGCGATCGTGGGGGCCGCCGCGGTGCATAGGCGGAGGAGCTGGTCGAGGGGGTTGCGCAGGGGCGCGAACGGCACCGAGCCGAGGCACCGCCAGCGGTAGAGCCGCAGGGTGGTGCGCAGCTACAGGGGGAGGTCGGCGATGGGAGGCATGATGGTCCGCGACGGCTGAGGCAGGGTCGGGCGGAGGATCGCAGATCCGGGGAAGCAGCCCAAGGTTCTGGGGGAAGATCTCTGATTGGCGACCCCGGTCCAGGTTTCTGTTGAGCCCTGCGCGGCGAGGCGGTGGGCGAGTTGCTGGCCTGGACCTCCGGCGGTGGCCGGCTCCTGTCTCCCAACGGATCAGGTATCCACAAGCCAGAATTTATCGTCGGCCCGGACATCATGCTCTAAGGGGAGCCAACGGCTACGGTCGCTGCGCTGCCCCTCGAGAGGTCCTGGCTAATGGATTGCCCGGTGAGGGGCGATAGGTTCGCCCAGACGGCTTGACCATACTCGTCAAGATCGCGCGGTTGCATCGCCACAACAACGCTGTGGCGCCTGTCCATCGGGCCTTGGAGCTGCCCTCTTGCCATTCTTGTCGGTGCGCTTGCATCGGCAGATCGCAACTAGAGGGAAGTCACCGATGGGAAGAGACCGAGTCTGGGATAGTTCCGGCACTACTGAGCCGGGCGTGCCTGGATACGCCGGCGAAGAAGGGGACGCCGCTGACGGCGCAGCGCAGAACGAATCCCCCACCGGGATGTCGAGCGCCATCAGTCCGTGTCCGACGCCTCCTCGTTCGGATGACGCCGTCGATCAAGGACGCGCATTCGGCGGCGGGACGGCAGAGTTTCCAAAGGTCACCGGGATCGAAGGCCTGCCGGCGGTCGGTGACGATGGCGTCCTGCACCTGTGGGGTTTCTATAACGAGACCCGGCGGTGGCTCCCGATGGCGGATGCGGACGCGGAAGCCCTCGCGGCACGCCCGCGGGAAATAGCGACCATCCAGGCCCTCATTCACACCTTTCAGTCGATCACGGTCGCGGCGAAGGCTTTAGCGCTCGGTTCTTTCGAGTGCCTTGCCCACGAGACCCGGAACCTCCTCGATCGTGCCCGGAGCGGAGACATCGTCCTGGAGGACTCCTCCATCGCCTTGCTCCGCGACTCCATCGACCTGGCCCACGGTCTCAGCGACAACCTGGCCGTCTTCCTCGAAGCGGACTGCGAGACCGGGGTGCCCCGGCTTGTGCCGCTCCCTGTAGGGCATCAGGTCGATACGATCCAGCGCTTCCTGGCCAGCGGCGCATCGGGCGCGGGAACGACCCAGCCCATGGAGGCCAGCGCGGCTCTCAAGACCCAGGCGAGGAATGGGGTGGAGGCTACCGCCCACAAGTCCGTGTCGGTGATCCGGGTCGAGACCGAGCGTCTCGACACCCTGATGAATCTGGTGGGGGAGATCGTCATCGCCCAGAGCCAGGCGCTGAAGATCGCCACCGAGCTGGAATCCGAGGCGGGCGAGCGGCTCCAGACCGCCCTCTACGACGTGGAGCGTCTGTCTCGCTCCCTCCAGGACCAGGTCATGGGGGTGCGGATGATTCCCATCGGCCCCACCTTCAAGCAGCTCGTCCGCTTCGTCCACGACACCAGCCACGAGCTGGGCAAGCAGGTCGACCTCGTGATTACCGGCGAGGACACCGAGCTGGACAAGACGGTCATCGAGCAGATCGACGATCCCCTCAGACACTTGATCCGCAATGCCCTCGACCACGGTCTGGAGACCGCGGACGAACGGGCGGTCGCCGGCAAGCCCGAGAGGGGCACCCTGGAGCTGCGCGCCGGCCATCAGGGCGGCAACGTGATCATCGAGGTGATCGATGACGGACGCGGCATCCCGCGCGATAAGCTGCTCGCCACCGCGGTCGCCAAGGGGCTGGTTACCGACGGCCAGGATTTCTCCGACGGCGATGTCCTGCGGTTGAGCTTCCACCCCGGCCTGTCCACCGCCACGTCGGCCACCGACCTCTCCAGCCGCGGCGTGGGCATGGCCATCGTGAAACGCAACGTCGAGGCCCTGCGCGGCAGGGTCGACGTCGAGTCGGTGGAGGGCCACGGCTCGACCCTGCGGATCACCCTGCCTCTCACCCTGGCGATCATCGAGGGCATGGTGGTGAGCGTCTCCGGGCAGGCGTACATCGTGCCGGTACTCTCCATCGTCGAGTCCATCCGCCCGGACAACCGCGACATCCGGCACGTCAGTGGCCAGGGCGAGGTCCTCTACTTCCGCGGCGAGTACCTGCCGCTCTACCGCCTCTACGAGTGGCTCGACCACGAACCGGTGGTCAGCGATCCGGCCCAGGGGATCGTCATGGTGGTGGAGGACACCGCCGGACGCCGCGCCCTGCTCGCGGACGATCTCCTCGGCCAGCAACAGGTGGTGATCAAGAACCTCGAGGACAACTTCACGCGCCTCGACGGGATCTGCGGCGCCACCATCCTGGCAGAGGGCAACGTCGCCCTGATCCTCGACATCGTCGGGCTCTACCACCAGCGACGGAGCACGGCGGAGTTGGGCCGCGACCACGATTCGCAGGAAGTCGCTAATGAGCACTCGCTCACGGCCAGCCATTAGAGGAGAGAGAGCTATGTCCAAGGACAGCATTCAAGCCGTAGCCGAGGCCAGTACTGCCACCGCTGAAGAGCGGCACCGCGACGTCCTGGGAAAAGGTGCCGACGACGAGACCGACTCCATCTTCGACATCATCAACTTCTCCGCCTCGGGCGCGTCGCGCCAGTACCTCACCTTCAAACTGGGTGAGGAACGCTACGGTCTCGAGATCCTCAAGGTCCAGGAGATCATCGGCCTCACCCACTTCACCCCCCTGCCCAACATGCCCGAGCACGTGCGCGGCGTGATCAACCTGCGCGGCACCGTGGTGCCGGTGGTCGATCTGCGCTCCCGCCTCGTCATGGAGGAGCGTGACTACGACAAGTTCACCGCCGTCATCGTGGTGAACGTCGCGTCGAAGACCATGGGCATCGTCGTCGACACGGTGGCCGACGTCATGGGCATCCCGGAGGACGCGATCCAGGACACTCCCTCCTTTGCCGCCAGCCAGAAGATCGCCAGCGACTACATCGCCCAGATCGGCAAGGTCGGCCACACGATGGTGGTCCTCCTCGACATCGACCGGGTACTCGACCTCCCTGATCTTACCGCGCTGGACGTGTGATCCGGCTCCGAGCTCACGCTCGCATACCCTAACCACGAGGACCGCCATGAACACGACGACGCACGCCATGAAATTCTCGCTGGCCACCAAGGCGGTCATGCTTATCACCGCGTTAGTGCTGGTCATCGGCGCCTGCATGCTCGCGGTGTGGGGGAACAACCAACTCTCGAGCAAGATGGCCGATGGCATGCGCGAGCACGCCGAGCAAGCCAGCACGGATACCCTGCCGATGGCGCTCGGGGCAATGGAGCTTCGCCTCGACGTCGTGCAGGTACAGCAGTGGCTCACGGACGTCTCCGCGACCCGCGCGGCACCGGGCTTCGACGACGGCTTCACGGAGGCGGAGAGCTTCGCGGGTAAGGTGCGCGCGAAGCTCGCGGAGATGCACGACCACTTTCGCGATCGGAACGAAGGCGAGGACGCGGCGGCGGTCGAGCGGCTGCAGGCGAAGTTCGAGGGGTTCTACGACAGGGGCCGCACAATGGCCCAGGCCTATGTGGACCGCGGACCGGCCGCCGGCAACGCCATGATGGGTGAGTTTGACCAGGTCGCCGGCGCTCTCGACACGGAGCTCCAGGCGTTCGTCGAGACCCATGGAAACGAGCTCGTCGCCGGCATGGGGGGGATCCAAGAGGAGACTGCGGAGATGGTGTCCGCGGTCGCCAGCACTCGACGCGAAATCATCCTGGCCTTGGTCGCGGCTCTCTTGGGAGGAATCGCCTTCTGGTGGGCGACCCGCCGCTTCGTTACCCGCCCGCTGGGGATGATATCGAAGGTGGCGGAAGAGATCTCGGTCGGCGACATCGATCACCAGGTGACCTACCGCTCCGGAGACGAGATCGGCACCCTCGCGGACTCCTTCCGGGGGCTGATCGACTACCTCAAGGAGGTCGCCGCCGCGGCCCAGTCCCTCGGCCAAGGCGATGTGCAGGTCACCGTGAAGCCGCGCTCCGCCAAGGATCGCCTCTCGCAGAACGTCGCCGACGTGATCACCACCCTGCAGGCACTGGTGCAGACGACCGGCGACCTGACCGAGGCAGCCAGCGACGGGCGCCTGCATGAGCGCGGTGACGACAGCCGGTTCCACGGCGCCTATGCCAACCTCGTACAGGGGATCAACCGCACGCTGGACGCGATCATCACTCCCATCGAGGAGGCGACAGGGGTGCTGGAGACCGTGGCGGAAAACGATCTGACGGCACGGGTACGGGGTGATTATCGCGGCGATCACCAGCGGATCAAGGTGGCGGTCAACAGTGCCGTGGCGAGCTGTGAGCAGAACATGGCCGCCATACGGCAGGCCTCCGAAGATATGCGCCTGAGCACCAGTGAGATCGCGGGAGGGAACCAAGACCTCGCCGTCCGCACCGAGGAACAGGCCGCATCGCTGGAGCAGACTGCGGCGACCATGCAGGAGCTTGCTGCGACGACGGTCGCCGCTGCGGACAAAGCCGAGCAGGCCAACGAGCTATCGAGGACCGCCCAGCAGGTGGCCGAAGATGGCGGTACCGTGGTCGCGGGGGCCGTGGAGGCGATGGCGGCGATCAGCCAATCCTCGACCCGGATCAGCGACATCATCCAGGTGATCGACGAGATCGCCTTTCAGACCAACCTCCTGTCCCTCAATGCGGCGGTGGAGGCGGCGCGCGCCGGCGAGCAGGGACGCGGCTTCGCCGTCGTCGCGGCGGAGGTGCGCAACCTCGCCCGCCGCTCCGCCAAGGCGGCGCAGGAGATCAAGGAGCTCATTCAGGACTCCGTCGCCAAGGTGGAAGCCGGCACCGCGCTGGTGAATGACTCCGGCGCGACCCTCAACGGGATCCTCGACTCGGTCCGGAAGGTCTACACCATGGTCGACGAGATCGCCGTGGCCAGCCGCGAGCAATCCATCGCGATCACCGCGGTAAACGAGGCCGTCGATCAAATGAACACCATGACCCAGCAGAACGCCGCCCTGGTCGAGGAGGTCTCGGCGAGCGCCCAGGCGCTGACGAGCCGCGCCGAGGACATCGAGGCTAGCTTCCGGCTGGGGGGCGACGTTGTCGCGACAGCCCCGCCTCGGAAACCGCAGGTCGACACGAAACCTCGCCGCCGAGCGGTGGCAGCCACTACTGCTGTCGTCGAGGCAACGGCCGCGGTGTCCGACGGCGAATGGGAAGACTTTTAGAGATCCCTTCTTCCGGGAGCGGTTCGGAGGGAGAGCGATTGACAGGAGCGTTTCCATGCATGCACAGCCCAACAAGCCACTTGTGACCCATGATCGCCACTCCGACCCTCCCCCGCTCGCGTCTACCCTGCTCCGGGGCATCCTCTCCGTGCTCCTGGCGTCGAGCGTCCTCGGAGCGCCGGCCACCGCAGGCAGCGACGAAGGGGATTCGTTCCTGCAGTTCGCCATCCCCGCCGACGAGTTGCCGGGCCATGAGCCCGGCGCCCGCCGGCTTGAAGAGAGACCCCCGGAACATGCCGCGGCGGCCCCCTGGTGGCAGGGAGAACATGCCACCGGCGATTGGCTCGGGGCGCGCTCGGCCCTTGTCGAGGCGGGTATCGACGTGGAGGGCGCCTACATCTTCGACGGGTCCTACGTGCTCGCCGGCGGTCTTCGACAAGACGACACCGGTCGCGGCCTCCTCGACGTCAACGTCACCTTCGACCTGGAGCGGTTAGCACGGCTGCCGGGCGGCACCGTCTTCGTCGATGTCTATACCCAGAACGGCCACAACGGCTCGGAGGACGTGGGGGACATCCAGGGATTCTCCAACATCGATTCCGACGACGTCAGCGAGATTGCCGAGCTATGGTACGAGCAGTGGCTCGCGAACGACCGGCTGCGGGTGAAGATCGGCAAGGTCGAGGCGAACGCCGAGTTCGCCTTCGTGGAGGCGGCTGGCGACTTCCTCAACTCCTCCGGTGGTTTCAGCCCGACGATCTTCGTCCTCCCCACCTATCCGGACCCGGCCTGGGGCCTCCACCTCTTCGCCTACCCCACGGATCATGCCTACGTCGGCGCGGCGGTGTATGATGGCGCCAGCGCGACGGCGGAGAACACCGGTACCCACAGCCCCAACTGGCTGTTCGATGAGGGGCGCTTCTGGATCGCCGAGGCGGGGCGGACCTGGGAGGGGCAGGGCGGGCGGGGCGGCGGCCGTGTCGCAGCCGGGGGCTGGCACCACACGGCCGACTTCGAACGGTTCGATGGTGGCAACGAGGACGGCACCTGGGGTCTCTTCGCCCTCTTCGAGCAGCAACTGTGGAAGGAGCGCGCAGACCTCACCGATGATCAGCAGGGGGTGAGCGTCTTCCTCCAATACGGCTGGGCCGACGAGGAGGTGAGCGAGATCGCCCAGCACCTGGGTGCCGGCCTGCTCTGGGTGGGACCGCTGGCCGGCCGCGATGACGACGCGGTGGGCGCGATGGTCACCTTCGTCGACCTCTCCGATGCTGCCTCCGCCGACTTTGCCGGCGATGAGATGGTTGCCGAGCTCTTCTACCGCCTACAGGTCACCCCCTTCCTTTCCCTGAAGCCCGACCTGCAGACCATCTTCAATCCGTCAGGAGCGGGCTCGGTGAGCGATGCCGTCGTCGCCACCCTGCGCATCGAGGTGGCGCTGTAGTCACCGCCCGTGATCTCTGGAGTTGAACTGGGGTCAATCATCAGCGACCCACTCCAGAGGTAGGCGACTGGCACGGAGGGCCCAGCATCGCCCACGCCGATCCGGAGGGGTCGGCGACGATAGGCACGGATTCCGCTGGGCTCCGTCGATCTGGCGGGGCCTCGCGCAAGAGGTGGGGCGGGAGGTCGACGGCCATCCTCCCCCTAGCCCCTAACCCCTAGTCCCTAGCCCCTGGCGAAGCCAGCACCTCCCACGCGGCGGTGACGTACGCCTCCAGGTCGGCGGCGTTGCGGCGTTCCGTGACGCACACGAGGAGATCGTCGGGACGGTCCGGGTACCAGCGGGAGAGGGGGACACCGGCGAGGATGCCGCGCTCCGCCATGGCGGCGCAGAAACGCTCGACCGCCATGGGCAGTCGGAGCGTGAACTCCTTGAAGTGGGGGCCGTCGTTCACGGCGCTGACCCCGGCGAGCTGGCTGAGGGCGGCGCGCAGGCGCGCCGCGCCGGTCTGGCTGGCGGCGGCCACCCGAGCCAGGCCGGTCGGGCCGAGGAGGGCCAGGTAGAGGGTCGCGCGCAGGGCGAGGAGGGACTGGTTGGAGCAGATGTTGGAGGTGGCCCGCGCCCGCTTGATGTGCTGCTCGCGCGCCTGGAGGGTGAGGACGAAGCCGGGGTTGCCGCGCCGGTCCACCGTCTTGCCGACGAGCCGGCCCGGGACCTGACGCACCAGCCTCTGGGTGCAGGCGAGGTAGCCGAGGTAGGGTCCGCCGAAGGCGAGGGGGTTACCGAGCCCCTGGGCCTCGCCCACGGCGATGTCGCACCCCCACGCGCCGGGCGGTCGGAGCAGGGCGAGGGAGATCGGATCGCAGCAGGCGATGAGCAGGGCGCCGTGGTCGTGGACCGCGTCTGCCCAGCCGGTGAGGTCGAGACAGCGCCCCTCGAAGTCCGGGTTCTGGACCAGGACCGCAGCGGTCTCGTCGTCGACGGCGGCGGGCAGATCCTCCGGCGCCACACTCTGGATCTCCACCTCCTGGCCCTCGAGGTAGGTACGCACCACCGCCACCGTGTCCGGGTGGATCGCGCCGGCGAGAAGGAGCTTGGTGCCCCGTTTGGCCGCGCGCAGGGCCATGAGACACGCCTCCGCGCAGGCCGAGGCTCCGTCGTAGAGGCCGGCGTTCGCCACGTCCAGGCCGGTGAGCCGCGCGATGAAGGTCTGGAACTCGAAGATCACCGCCAGGGTCCCCTGGCTCACCTCGGGCTGGTACGGGGTGTAGGCGGTGGCGAACTCGCCGCGACTGGCCAGGGCGTCGACCGCGGCCGGGCAATAGTGGTCGTAGGCCCCGGCCCCGGCAAAGCAGATCGCCTGCGCCGTGGGGTTGGCGGCGGCAAGCTCGGTGAGATGGCGCCGCAGGTCGATCTCCCCCAGGGGTGGGGGCAGGTCGAGGGGCCGGGTGAGGCGCAGGTCGCTGGGAATGGAGGCGAACAGGGTCTCCACGTCGTCGATGCCCAGGGCCGCGAGCATGGCCGCGCGGTCGGCATCGGTGGTGGGGATGTAGGCCATGGGCGGCGGGGCGAACGGTCGGGTGTGCGAAGGCGAGAATGGTAGTGGGCGCGATGCTGGAGGGGAAGGCGGCGACCCGTGTGCATCGTCATGGCGGTTGCCTTACGCGGACCCATCGGCGGGATGTCGTCGAACCCCCCGCATGGTAGGGGCACGGCATGCCGTGCCCCTACGCCGGCCACGCCGCGGCGCAATCTCCGTCCGGATAGATATTCTTACAGCGATGGTCGTAGCCACATGTGGGGTCTTGCTCGCGCAGCCCAGACCGTCGCTGCCAGGGACGGGCTGAGTCGGTTTGCTGGCGCGCTTGCGGATTCGAAAACACTTCGATTCTCCCTGCCAAACATGACTTTCATATGTGTGTAAGGTATTATTTCTATTGGGAGTCTATCGGTTGTGGCGAATCGCAAACGGTGTCGCTGGCTCTTCTAAGAGGAATGAGGGGTGATCGTGTTGCGCGCGGATCCGGCCGAGAATGTGGAGGGGAATGGTTTAGGTGGTTATGTCTGGTTATCTGGAACGATCGATGATGGTGGTGATGTCGGCCCTCGGGACCGTGCTCCTCGGGGTGGGCCTGCTGGCGCCTCAGGCGGCGCTGGCCGCAGGACCGACCATCGACATCACCTTCGAGCAGGGCGGCAGTCCGGGTGAGCAGATCATCCACGTGGAGACCGACTTCGGGGTCGTGGGAGCCGCCGCATGCAAGGTCCTGTGCGTCTTCCCCGACTACACCGCGCTCCACCCGTGGATCGTGGCAAGCCAGCTGGAGTCGGTCAGCCCCGATGGCACCCAGGTCGTCTACTTCGTCATCGATCTGCCGTGGCCCGTGGGCCGCCATTGGTCCCGTCTCGAGGTGGAACGGTTCGGCGATCGCACCATGGCATGGCAGCAGGTCGAGGGCAGCTTCAAGAAGAACCACGGTACCGTGGTGCTCCGACCGGAGAATGGGCGGACCCACCTGAGCTACTGGGCGGTGATCGATGTCGGAGTCCCCGCCTTTGCGGCCCGTCCGTTCCAGGAACAGTTCGTGCGCGAGTTCCTGCAGGCGGTCTACGACGCGGCGTTACGCCGGTAGCCGTGCGGGCGTGCCGCGCCTGGGGTAATCGCAGAAGCGCACGTCGGGCTGGCTCGGCCTGCCCGTCCTTCTCGCCGTAGGGGCACGGCATGCCGTGCCCCTAGCGGTGTCCTCCCGAGGATCTCCAGTCTAGCCGCCCGGGAAGGGCCGACGATGATCGGCGCGGCGCCCCATATTGATCTCGTCCCACCCCTTCGGCACCCTGCGGCCTTCCTTTCTCGGAGGCCGCTGTGCGTGGATGGCTGTGTGGTGTGGTATCCGTCGCCGTCGTGTCGGTGCTCGGTTGTAATCGCGGGGCGGGTTCCCAGGCCACGCCGGCGCAGCTCGAGGAGCGGGCGGGCCACGTGACCAGTTACCGCGCTCACGTGGCCAGCCACTTCAAGGTCGCGGGACAGGAGATCAACCTGACCGGGACCATCCAGGCGCAGCCACCCGACCATCTGCGGGTCGAGATGTACGGTCCCGACGGTGCCCTCATGCGGGCCATGGTGCGGCGTGGCGACATGCTCACGCAGCACGACCCGGCGCAGCAACGGGTGACCAAGGTCGATCTAGCGCGGGTGGTAGAGGCGACCGGCAAGCGGCCGCCGGCGGCGCAGGGTACCGACCTCAGCCGCCCCTTCGCAGGGCTCGACCTGGCGGCGACCACCTATGTCGAGGGTGTCGAGCTGGACGGGGCCAAGGCCCATCTCTTCGAGGGACCCCTGAAGGAGGCGGCGGCCCTCGCTCCGCGTCTCGGCTTCGAGCCCGGCGCGGCGCGGGTGTGGGTCGACGACAAGACCGGCTTATTACGGCGTACGGAGATCGTGAGCAAGGAGGGGGACAGCGGCCTCACCCAGGAGTTCACCGCCATCGAGGTCGATCCCGCCCTGAGCCCCGAGGTCTTCTACCTGAAGCCGCCGGCAGGGGTGTCGGTGACCGACCTCACGGACGCGATGATCCAGGCCCTGTCGGCGCAATAGCTCGGGGTCTGGCGCCGCTGCGGCTGCCCCGGGGAAGGGGCGAACGCGCGGCAGGTCGAACGGTCATCGTTGTCGTCGCCAGTCGCCACGCAGCCGCTCGAGATCGCCGAGGCTGCCGATACACAGCAGCACGTCGCCCGGCTGCATCTCCGTGTCACCGGGGGGAACGGTCATCAGGGCGCCATCCGTCCGTTTCACGGCCACCACCAGGACGCGGTAGTCGCGGCCGAGGCCGCTGGCGCGCAGGGTCTGGCCGATGAGCTGGCTCTCCTCCGGAATCGGGATCTCCTCCATCTGCAGCTCGGCGCCGGTGCTGCTCATGGCGATCTCCACGAAGTCGGAGACGTTAGGTCGCAACAGGACGTGGGCCATGTGGCGTGAGCCGGTGGAGGTGGGGGAGATCACCCGGTTGGCGCCCACCCGCCGCAGCTTCTTGTTCGCGACTTCGTTGGAGGCGCGCGCCACGATGTGGATGCCCGGGTTCATCTCCCGGGCGGTGAGCACCGTGTAGACGTTCTCCACCTCGCTCGACATGGTGCTCACCAGGCCCCCCGCGTCGGCTAGGCGCACGGCCTCCAAATCTTCCTCGGAGACCGCATTCCCTACGTGTACCGCGTAGCCCTTCTTCTCGGCGACCTCGGCCCGCTCGGGGTCGCGCTCCAGGACCACGAAGGGCACCTTGGCGGCGGCCAGCTCGTCGGCGACGGTCTCGCCAACCTGGCCGAAGCCGCACACCACGTAGTGCTGGCGCAGCTTGGTGATGGCGTCTTGCATCTTCTTCCTGCCTTTCATGGTGAGGAGCTTTTCCGTCAGGGCGGAGGTGATGATCGAGGTGTAGAAGGCGAGGAAGGCAAAGCCGGAGAGCATCACCGCGCCGGAGATCAGCTTGCCGATCGAGGTCTCGGCCACCACGTCGCCGTAGCCGACGGTGGTGATGGTGACGATCGCCCACCAGAAGGCGTCCCGCAGGGTCGTGATGTTGGGATTGACCTGGCCTTCGAGGATGAAGATCGAAAAGCTGGAGAAGGTCAGGACACCGAAGAACAGCAGGGTGACCGTGCCCAGCTCCCACGACCGCTCCCGGAAGGCGCCGAGCAGCTCACCGACGTGAGTGCTGTAGCGCAGTAACTTCAGGAAGCGGAACAGCAGGAAGACCCGCATCAGCCGGAACGGCCGGAAGAAGGGCAGAATCGCCAGCAGGTCGATGATGCTCAGCGGGTGGAGGATGAACGCCACCTTGGGTCGTACCGCGAGCCACAGGGCCACCCAGATCGACGGCCGTTCGGCCGCCCGGCGCAGGGCCCGGAACTCCTCCCGGAAGTTGTTGGCCACCCACAAGCGCAGCAGGTACTCGACGATGAACAGCGGGACGACCAACAACTCGACCCGGTGTGCCCACACCGCCATCGGGTCTTTGCCCGCCAGGGAGGTCTCCAGGAAGAGGGCGATCACGGACGCGACCACCACCACGACCATGCCCAGGTCGACCCATTGCCGGTAGAGGCTCAGGGGGTTGACCAGGAGGTTGTAGACGGCGGTCTTGACCGGGTGATCGGCGAAGATGGGGCGGAATGACGCCATGGACGGCGGGGGCTGAGGCGGGTGGGGCGCTTCTGCGGCGGGTGGCTCGGGGAGGGCGAAGACCGTCGGTCTTTGACCCATCGCCGTGGCTCCGGGCTTCTACAACGTCCACCGCGGCGTGGAAAGAGCGCCGATCGCCCCCTCCTTCCCGCCGCGGAATCTGTAGGGGCACCACACCCCTACGCCGGATAACGCCACGAGCCAGCCGCTCCGCCTCCCACGGCGTCCGCCGCCGTGACCTCAGCCGATGTACAGCTCCGCCAAGGGCTCAGCCACGGCGTGGCGCTGGTATTGCGCCCGGCGCAGCCCATCGAGATAGGCGATCCATTCCAGCCAGTCGGAGTGCTCCTCGTGGGACAGGCGGAACACCGGGATCGAGTCGTTGATCGCGCGGATGATCGCCCGCGCCGCGTCCATGTCGAACTCGGTCTCGTCGCGGCGGTCACACTGGGTGATGAGGATGAAGTGACTATCCCGGATCGCCTCCGCCGCTTCCGTGATCGGTCGCAACCCGCCGACCACCGGGAAGAGCAGTCCGCGGGCGTGGCAGCCGAGCACCATGGGCGGGGTGCTGGCCGGGTCGCGATTCTCTTCGAGGAAGAGGTAGTCGAGGGCTCCGAGGGGGATCTCCCCCAGTAGATCGAGGAGGACCTCCGGGGTCAGGTGGCTTACTCCCTGGGCGCGCCACACACCGACCTCGTGCACGGTCGCGACCGGCGCCGTCCCCTGCGGCAAGGCCGGTGTCACCACTCCAACCCCCTCCAGGTCGTGTAGGGAGCTGGCCAGGTGCTCCACCAGCGAGGTCTTGCCACTTCCCGTGCAGCCGCAGAGCTGCAGGGCAATCACCCGATTCTCATCGAGTTGCCGACGGATTCGCTCTACGACGCCTTCTTCTACGTAGGGGCTCATGGCGACCTTTCTGGAGAATACGGCCCACCTCTCTAAGCTAAATTTTAGCTGATCCGGCGGGAGCTTGCAGGATTCTCCTTGGTTGCGGAGACAAAGGCCCAGCTACCGCGCACATCGACCGTTGCCCCCGCTGGGAGCACTGCCTGCAGGGCGTCGCGGCCGAACGGTTCGGCCACCTGTCCCGCGCGGTGCAGCCGCGCCAGGAGCCAGTCGCCCGCGGGCCGTTCGCCGGTGATCAGACTGGA
>Ga0210124_1000360_pt1 | contig 24004 bp, 20 predicted proteins | sample Muzzi_PWC_D2_FD_185554 | JGI IMG/M metagenome (GOLD analysis project Ga0210124, IMG submission 185554) | Wetland microbial communities from San Francisco Bay, California, USA, that impact long-term carbon sequestration - Muzzi_PWC_D2 (SPAdes) | ecosystem: Environmental > Aquatic > Marine >... | reverse complement strand
GATGCAGCGCGAGATCATGGAGCTGTACAAGCGCCACAAGGTGAACCCGATGATGGGATGCCTGCCGATGGTGGTGCAGATCCCGGTGTTCATCGCCCTGTACAACGTCTTGCTCAACACCATCGAGCTGCGCCACGCGCCGTTTCTCTACCTCCCCGATCTCTCCGGCCCGGACGCGTTATTCGGTCATCTCGGCCACTTTCCCATCGGGCCGCTGCCGCTGGTGATGGGCGTGAGCATGTGGGTCCAGCAGCAGATGACGCCCACCACCATGGACCCCACCCAGGCGCGGATGATGAAGGCGTTGCCCATCGTCTTCACCTTCATGTTCCTCAACTTCCCTTCCGGTCTGGTGCTGTACTGGACCGTGAACAACATCCTCACCGTGGCCCAGCAGGCGATCGTCAACCGGCAGATGGCCTGACGGCGTCGCGGTCCGGGGCCTTTCTCGGATGGCGATCGACCCGGATACGATTGTCGCCATTGCCACCCCGGCGGGCCGGGGGGCGGTGGGAGTGGTACGGGTCAGCGGTGGCCAGGTAGGGTCGCTCATCGAGCGCCACCTGCGCTGGCATCGCGGGCGGCGCCCACCGCCGCGTACCCTGGGGCGCGCGCTGTTCGTGGATGGCTCACGGCGGGTCGTGGATGATGTCCTCGCGGCGTATTTTGACGGTCCGCTATCCTATACGGGAGAGGATGTTGCGGAGATCCATGGCCACGGCGCGCCAGTCCTCCTGGAGGCCGTCGTCGACAGCTTGATCGCCAGTGGGGCGCGCCTCGCCCGGCCCGGGGAGTTCACCGAGCGCGCGTTTCTCGCCGGCAAGATCGACCTCACCCAGGCCGAGGCGGTGCAGGCGCTGGTCGCCGCCCGCTCCCGGCACGCGGCCGCGCTTGCCCAGCGGCTCCTCGCCGGGGAGCTCGGCGAACGGATTCGCGGCCTGCAGGGGAGGCTGGTCGAGATCCAGGCGGAGGTGGAGGCCGGTATCGACTTCGTGGAGGAGGAGATCGATATCGCCTCCCACGGGCGACTGGCGGAGCAGGTCGCCCGGCTCCTCGCGGAGGTGGACGACCTACTGGCAGGCTACGCTGCGGGGCGGCGCCTACTGGCCGGGGTCAGGGTCGCCCTGGTCGGGTCGACGAATGTTGGAAAATCCAGCTTATTCAATAAGTTATTAGAGGAAGATAGGTCCATCGTGACGCCTGAGGCGGGGACCACCCGGGACTACGTCGAGGTGGAGGTGGAGTGGCAGGGGCTGGCGGTGCATCTGATCGACACGGCAGGTCTGCGCAGCGGGACGAGTGCCGCGGAGGTCGCGGGGGTCAACCGTTCCGTGCAGGAGTTACGCCGTGCCGACCTGCTCCTGCACGTGGTCGACGCGTGCCGGCCCGAATTCACCCTGGACTGCGCGGCAGACCGGCCGCCGGTGCCGACCCTGATCGTGTGGAACAAGATCGACGTGGGGCCGCCCGCGCCGCCGGCCGGGCTCGGTCTCGAAGGGGAGGTGGTGGCCGCGTCCGCCGTGACCGGGGAGGGTGTACCGTGGATCCGCCGGTGGGTCGTCACCGCGGCAGACGGCCGGGACGGTAACGACGCCGAGGCCCTGCTCTGTCTGCCACGCCACCGCGATGCCGTGGGGCGCGCGCGCCGGGCGCTGGGTGCCGCACACCTCGGCCTGGCCGCTGGGGAATCGCCGGAGCTGGTCGCCTTCGAGCTGCGCGAGGCGCAGGAGGCCCTGGGAGAGGTGGTGGGGACCAAGACCGCGGATGACATCCTCGAATCCATCTTCAGCCGGTTTTGCATCGGCAAGTAGGGTGTGTGAGGACTCGCCGCCGACCGTGTAAGGTGCGTGCCGCCCGGTGGCCGGGGAGGCCTGCGGGGAGGGGAAGGCTCCTTGTTCCACGTGAAACATCCTGGCCCCGCGCCGTTATGAGGTGACGTGATGCGCCATCCCACCTCCTACGACGTGATCGTGGTCGGGGCAGGCCACGCCGGGTGCGAGGCCGCCCTGGCCGCGGCACGCATGGGGCGCGCCACGGCCCTCTTTACGCTTAACCTCGATACCATCGCCCTCATGCCGTGCAACCCGGCCATCGGCGGCCTGGCCAAGGGCCACCTGGTGCGGGAGATCGACGCCCTCGGCGGTGAGATGGGTCGCAACATCGACGCCACCGGGATTCAATTCCGGATGCTCAATATGTCGAAGGGGCCGGCGGTCCGGGCGGTCCGGGCCCAGGCGGACAAGTACGCCTACAAACAGCGCATGCGCGGGGTAGTGGAGTCTCAGACCGGGCTCGATCTCCGCCAGGATCAGGTGGCTGAGCTGGTGGTCGAGGACGGGCGCGTGGCGGGCGTCCGTACGGAACTCGGGTGGGAGTACCGCGCGGGCGCCGTGGTCGTCACCACCGGCACCTTTCTCAACGGGTTGCTGCACACCGGGGAGGTGCAGCGGCCCGGTGGCCGCGCCGGCGAGGGAGCGGTCGCGGGGCTGGCGCTCGCCCTGCGGGCACTCGGTTTTCCCCTCGCCCGGCTCAAGACCGGGACCTGCCCGCGGGTCGACGGCCGCACCATCGACTGGCAGCGACTGCAGGTACAGCCCGGGGACGCGGTCCCGACGCCATTTTCCCATGCGACCGGGCGCCTGACCCAGCCGCAGGTCCCGTGTCACATCACCCACACGAATCCCTCCACCCACACCCTCATCCACGCCAACGCGGCGCGCAGCCCGATGTTCAACGGGCAGATTCAGGGGGTGGGGCCGCGTTATTGTCCGTCCATCGAGGACAAGGTCTTCCGCTTCCCGGATCGATCGAGCCACCAGCTCTTCCTGGAGCCGGAGGGGCGCGAGACCTGCGAGGTGTACGTGAATGGGCTCTCTACCAGCCTGCCGGTCGACGTCCAGGTGGCGATGGTGCGCACCATCCGCGGCCTCGAGACGGCGGAGATCATGCGTCCCGGCTATGCCGTGGAGTATGACTTCGTTCCGCCGACGGAGTTGCACCGCTCCCTGGAGACCAAACGGGTGCGCGGCCTGTTCTTCGCCGGCCAGATCAACGGCACCTCCGGCTACGAGGAGGCCGCGGCCCAGGGGATCCTCGCGGGAATCAACGCGGCGCGGCACACGGCCGGGGGATCGCCGGTGATCGTGGGTCGCGACCAGGGCTACATCGGCGTGTTGATCGACGATCTGGTGACCAAGGGGACGGCGGAGCCGTATCGCATGTTTACCTCGCGCGCCGAATACCGGCTCCTGCTGCGGCACGACAATGCGGACGAGCGCTTCACCCCCCTCGGCCACGCCCTGGGGCTGGTGAACGACGACGGCTTTGCCGCCTACCAGGAGCGACAGGGGCGGCTGGCGGCGGAGGTGGCGCGACTGCAACGCACGCGTCTCGTTCCCGGGCCGGACGGGGCGGCACGGTTGGCGGCGGTCGGGGTTGCGCCCCTGTCCCGTCCCGTGACCCTGGCGGAGCTGCTCCGGCGACCAGAGGCGGACTATCACTCACTTGCGCCGGTCGATCCCGAGCGGCCAGCGGGGCTCGGGGAGCTCGGTGAGCGGGCGGCGATCACCATCAAGTACCAGGGCTACATCGAACGCCAGGCCAAGGCGGTCGAGCGGCTGCATCGCCTGGAGGGGGTGGCGATTCCCCCCGAGGTGGATTTCCACGCCATCATCGGTCTCTCGGTCGAGGTGCGACAGAAGCTCGCCACCGTGCGTCCCCTGACGATCGGCCAGGCCGGACGCATCTCCGGGGTCACGCCGGCGGCCCTGTCCCTCCTTCTGGTCTATCTCCGCGCCCAGGGGGCGGCCGCCACGATTTCATGAGACGTGGCCTCGTCGTGCTCCTTCCTCCCGGTGGGACGAGATGAGCCCCGCGCGGCCGCCGGAATGGCACGCCCGCCTGGCATCCGCGCTGGCGGACAATGGCCTGGCCGCGGCGCCCAGTGCCGTCGGGCGGCTCGCCGGGTACGTACAGGAGTTGACCCGCTGGAGCCGGCGGATGAGCCTGACCTCCCTCGACCCGGCGGGGATCGTCGACCGGCTCGTGATCCCCTCCCTGGCCATCGCCACCCTCGCGTCCTATCGCTCGGCGGGCGCGGTCGCCGATCTGGGCAGCGGCGGCGGCATCCCGGGAATTCCCCTGCAGATCGCCGCGCCACGGCGCCGTTTCGTGCTCATCGAGGCGCGCCAGAGACGCGCCGTGTTCCTCCGCCACGCGGTTCGATCCCTGGAGATCGGTGGCATGGAGGTGGTCGCGGGGAGGGCCGAGGGCCTCGCCTGGCAGGGCGAGGAGCGGGTGGATTTGGTGGTGTGCCGGGCCGTGGCGCCGATCGCCACCCTGCTGCCCTGGTGTGCCGGGTTGCTACGGCCCGGCGGTGCGGTCGTGGTCGCGGTCGGGGAGGCGGTCGCCACCGGGGAGCCGGCGTTGGGGTGGCAGGAGGGGGAGAGGGTGGCCACACCGGGCGGTGTGATCCGCTCCTTCGTCGATTGTTCCACGTGAAACAATCACCCTGGCGCCGCGCTGCCGATCCACGCTACCCTCGCCTGGTCAGCGCCCAGTGGCACCCGTGTGGAATCTCGCTAGTTCGTCATAAATCGCTGTTTTACAACGATTGCGTAGCCTGTCTATGGGTCGCTGCATCGCCGTCGCCAATCAGAAGGGGGGGGTGGGAAAGACCACCACCACCGTCAATCTCGCCGCCGCCCTGGCGGCGACGGAGCGGCGCGTGCTGGTGATCGATGCCGATCCCCAGGCCAACACCACCGGGGGGCTCGGCCAGCGGGCCAGCGAGGCGCGTCCGAGCCTCTATGACGCCCTGGTGGAGGGGCTCCCCCTGGGAGACGTGGTGGTGGCGACCTCCTTCCCGCGCCTCGACCTGGTGCCGTCGGACGTGGTGCTGAGCGGTGCGGAGATCGAGCTGGTCGGCCGGCCGGAGCGGGAATTCGTCCTGCGGCGTGCCCTGGAGCCGGTGCGCGGCGCCTATGACTTCATCCTCATCGATTGCCCGCCCTCCCTTGGTCTGATCACGGTCAACGCCTTGACCGCCGCGGATACGGTGTTGATCCCCCTGCAATGCGAGTACTACGCCCTGGAGGGGCTGAGTCTGATCACCAACACCGTCCAGCTCATCCAGCGCAGCCTCAACCCGAAGCTCACCATCGAGGGGCTGCTGCTGACCATGTTCGACGGTAGGAATAACCTGTCAAATCAGGTTGTTACGGACGTAAAAGCACATTTCCCGGGGGCCGTCTTCGAGACCGTCGTGCCACGCAATGTGCGCCTCTCCGAGGCACCGAGCCACGGCCTCCCGATCCTCCAGTACGACATCCGCTCCAAGGGGGCACAGGCGTACATGAGCCTCGCCTGCGAGGTTCTGGCCGAAGACGGCGGTCGGCCCACACGCCCCCACCAGGAGGTCACCCCATGACGACGCGCAAGGCCCTCGGTCGCGGTCTCGGTGCGCTCATCCCCACGACCCCTGTGCTGGAAGCCGATCCGCCGCCTTCGCCGAGCGGCGGCGGGGCGGCAGATCGGGTCCTCCGGGTGGCGATCGATGACCTGATCCCCAACCGCCAGCAGCCGCGCAGCGACTTCCGGGAGGAGGCCCTGGGGGAGCTGGTGGCGAGCATCCGTAACCACGGCATCCTCCTGCCCCTGGTGGCGCGCCGGGCCGGCGGCCAGTTCGAGATCATCGCCGGTGAGCGGCGCTGGCGCGCGGCCCAACGGGCCGGCCTGACCGAGGTGCCGGTGGTGGTGCGCGAGGCGGACGACCCCACCAGCCTGGAGCTGGCCCTGGTGGAGAACCTCCAGCGCCAGGACCTCAATCCCATCGAGGTGGCGCACGCCTACGAGCAGCTCCAGGTCGAGCGCGGCTGGACCCAGGAGGAGCTGGCCGAGCACGTGGGTACGGCGCGGTCGTCGGTGGCCAATCTCATGCGCCTGCTCAAGCTCCCGCGCCAGGTCCAGCAGCAGGTCCGGGACGGCGCCCTGGGCATGGGCCACGCCCGCGCCCTCCTCGGCCTGCCGACGGCGGCCTTGATGAGCCAGGTCGGTGCCGAGGTGGAGGCCAAGGGGCTATCCGTGCGTCAGGCGGAGGAGCGGGTGCGTCGCGCGCGGCGCGACGGGCGCGCGGCGCGCGTTGGCGGCGGCCGGCGCACCGGGGACGACGGCTTCGGGCCCCAACGCCGCCACCTGGAAGAGCAGCTCCGCACCCGCGTCGGCACCCGGGTCAGGATCCAGGGCTCCACCGAGCGCGGCCACATCGAGCTGCACTATTTCTCCGCGGACGAGCTCGACGCCCTGATCGATCGCCTGGGCGGCCGCTGAGCTACTCTCAGCCGCGCGGCGGTCCCAGGGCGGCAAGGACGGCTGCGAGATCGCCGGGGAGCGGCGCGCGAAATTCGCGCTGCCGGCCGTTCGCCGGGTGGCGCAGGCGCAGCGCCGCGGCGTGCAGGAAGAGGCGCTCCAGGCCGTAGCGGCGGCGCATCAGCTTGTTGAAGGTGGGGTTTCCGTAGCGCGGATCGCCGGCGATCGGGTGGCCGGCGGCGCGACAATGGACGCGCAGTTGATGGGTGCGGCCGGTGTGGGGGGTGAGCTCCACAAAGGTCACCTGGGGCCAGGCGGTGCGGGTGCGGTAGTCGGTGGTCGCGGGATCGCCCGCCGGGTCCACCTGCACCTTGCGGCGCCCGGTGTCCCCAGCGTCGGGATCGGCGCGCCTCAGGGCCGCGTCGAACCGCCCGGCCGTCGGGTCCAGCACCCCCTGCACCAGGGCGAGATAGGTCTTGGCGACCGCCCCCGCGAGGAATTGCCCGTGGAGGTTGGCGAGGTCGTCCTCGCGGGCGAGGACCAGCACGCCGCTGGTCGCCGCATCCAGGCGATGGGCCGGGTGCCAGCCGGTGTGGCCGGCGGCGCGCAGCCGCGCGAGGAGGGTGGTGTCCGGGTTTATGCGGCTGCCGCCGTGGACCGGCACGCCGGCCGGCTTGTCCACGACCAACAACGTCGCGTCGTGGAAGAGGATGGGAACCATGGGGAAGTCTGCGGCAGGCGACGGGTTGTGGGAAGCCGGCCCGGACCGGCGGCCGGCGTCGGTTCGCGGGCAAGCCCGCTCCTACCGGTAGCTGTCTATACCGTCTCAGAGCGCCCTATACTTGGTGAATTACCCTCGGAGGAACGCCCATCAACCAGACCATCCACGGAAATTGCCACGGCCTGAAGGCGAGCGAGCTACGCCAGCTCGAGCGCCTCTACCGGCGGCGCATGGGGCGGGGCGAGTGGATCAGCCCGGAGGCGGCGCGCCAGCTCACGGAGGTCTCCCACGCCCTCGGCCGCCAGGTCGGTCTGTTGATCGGCCGCGATGGCAAGGTGAGCCACGTGATCCTCGGCGATCAGCGTCAGATCACCATCCCGAAGCTGGACCGCTACCGCGCCGGTCCCCAGGGCCTCAAGGGGCTGCGCTTGGTCCACACCCACCTGCGCGGCGAGCCCCTCTCCCGGGACGACCTCGCCGACCTGGCCCTGCTGCGCCTCGACCTGATCGCGGCCCTCACCCTCACCGCCGATGGACTGCCGGGTGAGGCGAGCCTCGCCCATCTGCAGCCGGCGGGGGAGGGGGACACGCCGTACACGGTCCTGCCGACCACCGACTTCCACCGCGTCGACCTGGACTTCGCGAGCTTCATCGATGAGCTCGAGGGATCCCTGCGCGCCGCCTTCGCCGCGGTGGCGGTGGCGCAGCAGGAGGGGGCCGTACTGCTGGGCCTCTTCCCGCCGGCCACGGACACCGACGACACCATGGACGAGCTGGCGGCCCTGTGTCGCGCCTGCGGCCTCACCCCCGTGGAGCGGGTGGTCCAGCACCGCGCCAAGGCCGACCCGAAGACGGTGTTCGGCAGCGGCAAGATGGCAGAGGTCATCACCACGGCCCTGCACCGCGGCGCCACCACCCTGGTCTTCCACCAGGACCTCACGCCGGTGCAGGCGAAGGAGATCACCGCCATGAGCGAGCTCAAGGTGCTCGACCGCACCCAGGTGATCCTCGACATCTTCGCCCGCCAGGCCGGCACACGCGAGGCCAAGCTGCGCGTCGAGCTGGCCCAGCTCACCTACCTGAAGCCGCGCCTGGTGGGGCTGTCGCCGCAGCTCTCCCGTCTCGGTGGCGGCATCGGCACCCGTGGCCCCGGCGAGACCAAGCTGGAGGTCGACCGGCGGCGGATCGAGGCGCGCATCACCCACCTGAGCCGCCAGCTCGACTCCCTGGCCGCCAGCCAGCAGCTACGCCGCAGCAAACGGCAGCGCGCCGGGGTGCCGATCCTGTCCATCGTCGGCTACACCAACGCGGGCAAGACCACCCTGCTCAACGTCCTCACCCAGTCGGTCTGCCTGGCCGCCGATCGCCCGTTCGCCACCCTAGACACGGCCAGTCGACGCCTGCGCTTCCCGCGCGAGCGGGAGGTGCTGATCACCGACACGGTGGGGTTCATCCGCGACCTGCCGCCGGCCCTGCTCGGCTCCTTCAAGGCGACCCTCGACGAGCTGGCGGACGCCGACCTCCTGCTCCACGTGGTCGACTGCGCCGCCCCGGACTTCCGCGCCCAGATCGAGGCGGTGGACGGCGTGCTGGAGGAGCTGGGCTACGTCGACATCCCGCGCCTGTTGGTGTTCAACAAGATCGACCTGCTGGATGCGGCGTGGGCCAGCCACCTGTGTCGCGAGTGGGGGGCGATCGGCGTCGCCGCGGTGCAACGCCCGACCCTGCGCGCCCTGACCATGGCCCTGGAGACGCGGCTGTTCGCCGCAGCGTAGACCGGTCAACGCGGCTGCCTACCCATCTTACGAAAGCAGGAAGAGAAGGAAGGCAGGAATTAGTAATCCCCTGGCCTCTGATACGCTCTTCACCCTTGCTGCCTTCCTGAGCTGAGGTTCCGCGTGTCGGTTGGATCACGCCGCGTAGCGGCGTGATCCGACGTGGCGCGTCGTCGGCTCCGCCTCGCTTGAGCTCCATCTACGGGAGTAGCGGCGGCCCGCCGCGACGTCGCTGTAGTGTGGCACCAAGCGCCGCCTACCACGAACGCAGAAATGGAGTAGGAAGGCAGGACCTCCGTAGCCCATCCCGTGCGTGCTTCGCCCCCTTCCTGCTTTCCTGATATCTCCTGCCTTCCTTAGATGCACGACGCGGGCGTCGGGTGCCCTTGCTTCGCCAATGCGTCACGCGCCAGAGTCCGGCGATGGAGTCGATCCGCCGAGCAATCCGCCGCGGTCTCGTCATCGTCTTGGTTATGGCGGTGGCCGCGTGCGGGAAGAAGGGGCCACCCCTGCCGCCGGGGATAACCGCCCCGCCGCCGGTGGCCGGGTTCCGCGCGACGGTGCGTGGCTACGAGGTGCGCCTCTCCTGGCAGGCGGCGCCGGTGGCGCAGGGGGACGAGCGGCCGACGGATATCACGACCTATGTCTTGTACCGCGAGGACGTGCTGGCGCGCGAGGCGGCCGACTGTGACTGCCGGCAATGGGAGGTGCTCGACACGGTCGATGCGGAGTACCCGGGGAATGCCTTCATCGAAGGGGGCAGGGTAGTTTACATCCTGCCGCTGGCGGGCTATGAGCGCGCTCGGGTCTACGCCTTCACCGTCGCGGCCCGGAACCGTTACGGCGTGGTCTCGACCGTGGCTCGCGAGCGGGTCCTCAACGTCGGTCAGCCACCGCCGCCGGTGGAGGCGGTCACGGCGACGGCAAGCGAGTCCCAGGTCGAGCTGGCATGGCCTGCGGTTCCGCGGGCCGCCGGGTACCACGTCTACCGCTTCGCGCCGGGGGAGGAGGTCCCCGACGACCCCTACGCCACCGTCGACGGTCCGGCCTTCGCGGATCAGCAGGTCGAGCTGGAACACACCTACGCCTACGTGGTCACGGCCCTCGGCAAGGGTCGTTATCCTGCGGAGTCGCGGCCGTCGGCAGCCGTCACGGCGACGCCGCGGGACCGCACCCCACCCGCCCCGCCCGCCGGGCTGATCGCCGTCCCGGTCGGGGGCGAGGTGCGCCTGTCGTGGGAGCTCGGGGGGGAGGCGGACCTGGCGGCCTACCGGGTGTGGCGTAGCGCGGGTTCGACCACCCCGGCGGCGATCGCCCGCCTGAGCGCCGAGCGCACGACCTTCGACGACGAGCCGCCCGCCGCGGGCGCCTACCGCTACCACCTGACCGCGGTCGACCAGCACGGCAACGAGTCGCCACCCTCGCCCGAGGTGGCGGTGGTCGTGAGCGGAGCACCGTAGCGAGCCCCCCGTCCCCGCGGATCGCGACCGCGCGGTGGGGGGCGCCGCCCACCGCCGTTACTTCTCGTCCCGCTCCTTGGCGAGGGTCGCCAGGAGGCGATCCTTGAGGTAGGCGGGCAGCTCTTCGTAGCGCTCGATGTGCATGGAGAACAGGCCGCGGCCGCTGGTGAGCTGGCGCAGGGTGGAGCCGTACTCCAGCACCTCCGCCATCGGCACCTCGGCCTGGATGCTCTGCGCCGCCGCCTTTGGCTCTACGCCGAGCACCCGGCCGCGCCGCGAGTTGAGGTCGCTGATCACGTCGCCGGTCGCCTCGTCGGGGACGGTGATCTCCATCGCCACGTGCGGCTCGAGGAGAATCGGGCCGGCCTGCTCCATGGCCTTCTTCCACGCCATGGAACCGGCGACCTTGAAGGCCATCTCCGAGGAGTCGACCGAGTGGTGAGAGCCGTCCACCAGGTCCGCCTTGCAGTCGACCACCGGGTAGCCTGCCACGCAGCCGCTCCCCAGGGCCTCGCCGATCCCCTTCTCCACGGCGGGGATGTATTGCCGGGGCACCACGCCGCCGACCACGTGTTCCTCGAACACGAAGCCGGAGCCGCGCGGCATGGGCGATACCTCCAACCAGACGTCGCCGTACTGGCCGCGTCCGCCGGTCTGCTTCTTGTATTTGCCCTGGACCCGCACCGACTTGGTGATGGTCTCCAGGTACGGCACCTTCGGCGATTTCAGCTCCACCGACGCGCCGAAGCGGTTCTTGAGCCGCGCCACCACCACCTCCAGGTGGACCTGGCCCATCCCCTCCAGCAGGGTCTCATGGGTCCGCGGGTCGATGCGCACCTTGAGCACCGGATCTTCCTCCATCAGCTTGGCCAGGGCGTCGCTCAGCTTGTCCTCGGAGGAGCGGTCGGTGGGCTCGATGGCGTAGGTGATCTGCGGCGCCGGGTAGGTGATCGGTGCGAACCGGATTGGCGCGGTGCGCACGCACAGGGTATCGCCGGTGTGGGTGTCCTTGAGCTTGGTGGTGACGCCGATCTCCCCGGCCTGCAGCTCCTGGACCGGGATCAGATCCTTGCCTTGCAGGCGGTTGAGGGAATGCAACCGTTCGTCCTGGCCGGTGTTGGCGTTGAGCAGATGGTCGTCGGCCTTGATGGTGCCGGAGTAGACCCGCAGGTAGGAGAGCTTGCCGGCATACGGGTCGATCAACGTCTTGAAGACCTGCGCGCTCACCGGGTCCGCGGGATCGGGCTCGCGCTCGGTCACCTCGTCGCTGTCGGGCACGGTGCCCGCGATGCGCGTGATGTGTGCCTTGTCCAGCGGTGACGGCAGGTAATCGATGATCGCGTCGAGGAGCTCGGGCACGCCGATGCCCGTGCTGGCGGACCCGCACACCACCGGGACGACGCGGCCGGTAAGCGTCGCCTCGCGGAGGTGGACGCGGAGCGTCTCTTCGTCCGGTTCCTCTCCTTCCAGGTAGCGCTCTAACAGGTCGTCGTCCATCTCGCACACCGCTTCGAGGAGCTTCTCCCGCGCGGCCGCCGCCTCGGCCTTCACCTCCTCGGGGATGTCGCCGTCCGGGATCGCCTCACTCTTGCCGTCGACCCCGCGGGTGCCCTTCTGGGTGATCAGGTTGAAGACGCCGGCCAGGCCCTGCTCGCGGCCGATCGGGAGGAACAGCGGCAGGGGGGTGGCGCCGAATATCTCCTCGACGTCGTGCAGGGCGCGGCCCAGGTCCGCGCGCTCCCGGTCCAGCTTGTTGACGAACACCAGCCGCGGCAGCTCGTACTCGTCGGCGAAGCCCCACACGCGCTCGGTCTCCGCCTTCACGCCGGAGATCCCGCTGACCAGCACCACGGCGCCGCCGGCGATGCGCAGGGAGGCGTGGGTATCGGAGAGGAAGTTGCGGTAACCCGGAGTATCCAGGAGGTTGACCAGGTGGCCGCGGTGCTCCAGGTGGCCGACGCCGGTGGAGATCGACACCTTGCGGTGGATCTCCTCGGCATCGAAGTCCATCACCGTGTTGCCCTCGTCGACCTTTCCGAGTCGCGGGATCGCCCCGACGGTGAATAGCAACGCCTCGGTCAGGGAGGTCTTGCCCGCACCGCCATGAGAGATGATGCCGACGTTACGGATGGTGGAGAGATCGCGAGGGCTCATAAGCTTCTCCCAAGAATCAGTGTGCGGCGGATGTTCCCACCAATGTACGGTCTCCAGCGGCGCGACGCGAGTGGTGACGCGCGCTCGGCCACGGTCTAGACGTTGTGGGTCGGTGCGACCTCCTGTACCATACTGACGAGGTAAGTTTTCCCATGGAAACCAACGAACCGATCGATCGACTGGAGCCCGAGGAGCGCGCCCTCCTGGACCGTTTCCAGCAGGGCGAGGAGGGTGCCTTCGAGGAGCTGATCCTCCCATTCGAGACCCCCATCTTCAACTTCGGGCTGCGCATGTGTGGCAACCGGGAGGACGCGCAAGACGTCCTGCAGGAGACGTTTATCAATGCCATGCGCTATCTCCAGGGGTTCCGCGGCGAGGCGAAGCTGCGTAACTGGCTGTTCCGGATCGCCAGCAGCGTCTGCCAGAAGAAACACCGGCGCAGCAAGTTCGCCCCGGAGCGCGAGCTCTCCCTCACCCAGTTCTACGACGACGGCGATGGCGCCGAGGAGTTCGACGTGCCGGACGAGCGCCGTCTGCCGGACGCCGAGGTGTTGGGATTCGAGCTCTCCGACCGCCTTAACCTGGCGGTTCAGGGGCTGCCGAAAAAATATCGAATAGTTTTGCTCCTTCGCGACGTGGAGGGGCTCTCAGCCAAAGAGGTGGCGGAGATTCTGGCCATGAGCGTACCGGCGGTGAAATCACGTCTGCATCGGGCCCGTCTCTTCGTCCGTCAAGAACTGAAGCCGTATCTCACAGGAAGGGCTGCCTCATGAGCCAGCAGTGTCGCGAGCTGCTGAAGCGGTGCTCCGCCTACCTGGAGGGGGATCTGGACGGGGCGTGCTGCGAAGAGATGCAAAAACACATGCAGACTTGCAGCAAATGCCGCGAGATGCTCGCCGAGATGAAGTGGACCATCGAGCTCTGCAAGAGCACGCCGGTGGCGCAGGTCCCCCACGAGGTCCACGACGCATTGCGGGCGCGGCTCGCGGCCGCGCGATCGGGTCACTAGCACGGGCCGGAGCCCCCGGATGGGGCATCGACCCGACGCCGATCCTGGATCTTTCGGCGTGCGCCCCGCGTGTGCCGGCTCTGGCGTGGGTGGTTCAGGTGTGGCCATGGTCCGTACGACTCCCAGGCGGCTTCGGGCGGCAGGCCTTGTTGCGGCCGCCGCCCTCGCGCTGGCCGCCTGCGGCGGGTCGCCGGGCGGGGGCGGCGCGCCGCCTTCCGGCGAGATTCTGTACGACGCCTTCGCCACCCAGTTGTCGGCGACGGGTCCCGACGGCCAGGCGGTCGATCTGCTCCCGGTGACGGGCGAGAACCTGTTCTTCGAGGTGGCGGCGTCCGGCATATTACCGGCGGAGCCACCGACGGTCATGGTGGCGGGTCGCCCCGCGCCGGCCACGAGTCGCAGCGAGTGGTGGGCCCTGCTCGCCGTCGGGGAGGACGGCACGCCGTACGTTGTCGACGAGGCGGCCGGTCGCTCCCCCAGTCTTGCCGGCACCCTGCCAGAGGGGTTGCGCCGCGCGGGCACGGCCCTCTACCTGGTCCGCGGCCGGCACAGCGAGGAGGTACGCGTGGCGCGTGCGCAACACCCCCGGCGGCTCACGGCCACGGCCCTCGGCGGTGCCGCGGGCGAGTGGGTGGCCGACCGGCGCGACGATCTCATCGACCTGATGACGTCCCCGTGGCAGTGGATCGACGACCGCGCCACCGACCTCGAGGACAAGGTGGTCGACCTCTACTCGGACGCCCTGGACGAGGTCCTCGATCCATTGTTCGCCGAGTCCGACTACTTCGAGGAAGCGGTGGGCCACTTCCTCGATCCCGAGGTGGTGGTCGATCCCACCCACCGCAACGCGCCGGAGCTCGGTCAAGTCCCGGTGGTCTTCATTCACGGTTTCACCTTCCTCTACCCGATCACCGCGCCGGACGAGCAGCTCGATGACCTGATCGAGGCGGTGGTGTCCGGGGTGCCGTTCTGGGACCTGCGCTACCGGGCGGTGCGGTTCGATTACAACCCGTACTCCCCGGTGGCGGATAGCGCCGACGATCTGGCGAACGAGCTGGTCAAGGCGGGGGTAGTCGCTCCGGGGGAGGAGCTGATCATCGTCGGTTATAGTCTCGGCGGGATCGTCGGCCGGCGCTTCGACACGGTCCATGGCCAGCGCCTCCCGGTGCGGAAGCTGATCATGATCGCCTCCCCCAATGGCGGCATCCCGGTGGACGCGATGCGCGACAGGATCCTGGAGCGCGCCTACGACATCGGCAACCCGCTGCGGGTGCATGTGCCGTTCGGCCTGCTTACCCGCACTCTCTTCCAGACCTTCTGGGCGCGGACCTACGGTAGCGCGGACAGCGTGGAAGATCTGGATGCGGGATCTGGCCTGCTGCGCTCCCTCGCCCCGCCGCGGCCGGGCTATTCGGCGATCGCGGGGGTGGACGTGGGGGGCAACGTCTTTCTGGAGCAGATCACCAAAGTCTTCCACGGCGCGCCCAACGACGGCCAGGTCTCGGTCGCCAGCGTCGAGGCCGGGTTACCGCCGGGAGAGGACGCCAAGGTCACCTTGCCCGGGGGTCGACGCGACTACGTCCACGCCTCGCACGACGCCCTCCCCGACGACCCGGACGTGCAGGGCGAGGTGGTCCGGTTGCTGGACGCGCCATTGCCGTAGTCGCTCCCTCCCCGTCCGGGGGAGGGCTGGGGTGGGGGCGGTGGGGAGCGGCGTTGGGGTGGGTTGTGTGTGGGGCGGCGTGCTTATTCCCACCGCCCTCCCCCAGGCCCCCTCCCGGGGGGAGGGGGATTCGCGGACGCCCTTGCGGGCGGACCACTGCTCACTACAGCCGGGCGAAGTTCTCCAGCACCTTGAGGCCCCAGCGTTGGGACTTCTCCGGGTGGAACTGCACCCCGAAGAGGTTGCCGGCGTGGGCCATGCAGGTGAAGTCGATGCCGTAGTGGCAGGTGGCGGCGATCGTCGCCGCGTCCGCGGCGCGCGCGTAGTACGAGTGGCAGAAGTAGAACGGGGTGGCGGCCGGGACCCCGGCCAGCAGCGGGTTATCGCCGCGGGCCTGGACCGTATTCCACCCCATGTGTGGCACCTTCAGCGGGACCCCGTCTTCCCGGAGGTCGCCGGGGAACGGGACCACCTCGCCGGCGAGGCGGCCGAAGCCGTCGTGGAGGCCGAACTCGTGGCTACGTTCGAACAGGAGCTGGAAGCCCAGGCAGATGCCGAGAAACGGTCGGCCATCCGTCAGGCGCGCGGCCACCGCCTCGCGCAGGCCGTAGCGTTCGAGGTTCACGAGGCAGTCGCGAAACGCACCGACCCCTGGCAGGACAACCTTGTCGGCGCGCTCCACGTCCCCGGCGTCGCGGGTCACCGTGACCCGCGCCCCCACCCGCTCCAGCCCCTTGGCCACGGAGTGAAGGTTGCCCATGCCGTAGTCGACGATGGCGATCATGATTCAGTAGGCAGAAGGAAGTTGTTGCCGCGGCCGGCCAGCGGCGGCCATCACAGTACCGCTGTGACGGCAGCGTGCGCTGGCAGCCGGCTGCATGGCCGGGGGCGTTGCCGGTCCCGATGGCGCCAAAACAAGGCTGCCCCTGCGTACTGCCCTCTGCCTACTGCCTACTTGTCCGGACATATCCGCCCCACTCGGGAGGTGGCACGCTACCGGGCACAGCCAGCTAGACGCCCCGACCATCACCCCTTCCCCAGCTTGCCCTTGGTGGAGACCACCTCGTTCGCCGCGCCGGCGTCCACGGCCACCGCCTGGCGCAGGGCGCGGGCGAGCCCCTTGAAGGCCGACTCGACGATGTGGTGGCCGTTCTCGCCGTAGCGGCCGTTGACGTGGAGGTTGGCGCCCGCCTGCACGGCGAAGGCCTGGAAGAACTCCTTCACCAGGGCGGGATCGAAGTTGCCGATCGGCACGTCCGGGCAGGGCAGGTTGTAGACCAGGTAGGGTCTCCCGGAGAGGTCGACCGCGACCTCGGTGAGGGTCTCGTCGAACGGGATGACGGCGGCGCCGTAGCGGCCGATCCCCATGCGCTCCCCCAGGGCGTCGGCGAACGCCTTGCCGAGGGCGATGCCCGTGTCCTCCACCGTGTGGTGCAGGTCGACCGCCAGGTCGCCGCGCGCCGTGAGCTCGAGGTCGAACCGGCCGTGCTTGGCGAGTTGGGCCAGCATGTGGTCGAAGAACGGGATGCCCGTGTCGACCTGGTACTGGCCGCAGCCATCCAGGCAGAGGGTGAGGGCGATCTCGGTCTCGCTGGTGTTGCGGGCGACGGTGGCGGTGCGGGCCATGGGATCACCCCTTCGGTGGGAGGGCGGCGAGGACCTCGGTGAGGGCGGCGAGGAGGCGGTCGTTCTCCTCCGGCTGGCCGACGGTGACCCGCAGACAGCCGTCGAGCAGCGGCCCCTGGAGGCGCTTGATGCGGATGCCCCGCTCCAGGACGCCGCGATACACCGCGCGCGCGTCCGCGGTGCGGAACAGGATGAAGTTGGCGTCCGATGGGCACGACTCGATCCCCGGCAGCCCCTTCAGCCCGGCCGCCAGGCGGTCGCGCTCGGCTACCACCCGGTCGATCTGGGGCTGCAACTGCTCCCAGCGGCGCAGGGCGATCGCGGCGGCGGTTTGCGGGAGGGTGCCGACATTGTACGGCAGGCGCACCTTGTCGAGCTGGAAGGCGAGCAGGGGGTTGGCCACGAGGAAGCCGACCCGCAGGGCGGCCAGCCCCACCTTGGAGAGGGTGCGCAGGATCACCAGGTTGTCGTAGCGGCCGAGCCAGTCCATGTGGGTGATGCCGGCGAAGTCGGCGTACGCCTCGTCCACCACCACCACGGCCTCGCTCTCCTCCAGGAGCCGGGCGATCACCTCGCGGCTGAAGCAGCGGCCCGTGGGGTTGTTGGGGGAGGCGAGGAAGATGAGCTTGGGCGACTCCTCCTCCACCACCTTGAGCATGGCGTCGCCATCGAGGTCGTAGGTCTCGGCGAGGGGCACGGTCAGGGGGAGGAGCCCGTGGCAGGAGCTGATCAGCTCGTACATGGCGAACGACGGGGTCGGCACCAGCACCTTGGCCGGCCGCTCGCCGAAGGCGGTGACCAGGATCGAGATCAGCTCGTCGGAGCCGTTGCCCACCACCACCCCGGCCGGATCGACGCCGTACCGTTCCTGGATCGCCTGCTTCAGCTCCAGGGCCTCCGGGTCGGGATAGCGGCGCAGGTCGACGCGCCGGAGGGCGGTGTCGATCTCCGCCCGCAGCTCCTCGGGGATCGGGAAGGCGCACTCGTTGGCGTCCAAATAGAGCTCCGCCGGGGTGCGGTCCGGCTTGTAGCCGTCCATCTCGCGCACCGTCAGGCGGATCGAGCTCAGGATATTGCGTTTGGTCTGGGCACTGTTCACGGTGGGCCTCCTTCGAGACGCGTGGCGCGTAGTGCGACGGCCCGGGCATGGGCCGTGAGTCCCTCCTCCTCGGCAAAGCGGATGGTCGCCCCTGCCAGGGCCTGCAACCCCCGCGCGGAGATCTCCAGCAGCGAGGTGCGCTTGACGAAATCGCCCACCCCGAGGGGGGAGAAGAAACGCGCCGAACCGCCGGTGGGGAGCACGTGGTTGGGACCGGCCAAATAGTCGCCGAGGGGCTCGGAGGAGTAGGGACCGAGGAAGATCGCCCCGGCGTTGGTCAGCCGGTCGAGCCATTGCCGCGGGTTGGCGGTGAGCACCTCCAGGTGCTCCGGGGCGAACCGCTCGGCCAGCTCACACGCCGCCTCGATCGACGCGACCCGCACCAGGGCCCCGTAGTCGCGCAGGGAGGCGGTGGCGATCGCCACCCGGGAGAGCCGGGCGAGCTGACGCGCCAGGGCCGCGCGGGTCGCGTCGATCAGCTCCGGGCTGTCGGTCACCAGCACCGATGCGGCCAGCTCGTCGTGCTCGGCCTGGGAGAGGAGGTCGGCGGCGATGTACTCCGGGTCGGCGTCGCGGTCGGCGACGATCAGCACCTCGGAGGGGCCGGCCACCATGTCGATGTCGATCTGCCCGAAGAGCTGCTTCTTCGCCGTCGCCACGTAGATGTTGCCGGGGCCGGTCACCTTGTCGACCGCCGGCACCGTCTCCGTGCCGTAGGCGGCCGCGGCCACCGCCTGGGCCCCGCCGATGGCGAAGCCGCGGTCGACGCCGGCGATATGGGCGGCGGCCAGGACCACCCGGTTGCGCTCGCCACCCGGCGTGGGGACCAGCATCACCACCTCGGGCACGCCCGCGACCTTGGCCGGGACCGCATTCATCACCACCGACGAGGGATAGGCCGCCTTGCCGCCGGGGCAATAGATCGCCACCCGGTGGAGAGGGCGGACGAGCTGGCCGAGGCGATTGCCGTGGGCGTCGGTCATCTCCCAGGACTGCTCGCGCTGGCGCTCGTGGAAGTCGCGCACCCGCGCCACCGACTCTTTCAACGCGGCGCGGAGGTCCGGAGCGAGGCCGTCCGCGGCGGCGGCCATCTCGTCGCGGGAGATCTCCAACTCCGCCGCCGTACCGACCGTGAAGCCATCGAACCGCTCGGTGTATTCCAGCAGCGCGGCGTCACCGCGTTCCGCCACCGCCTGGATGATCGCGGCCACCCGGCGCTCCACCTCGGGCGCCATGGCGGTGGAGCGCGCCAGGACCTGGGCCAACGCCTCCACCTGGGCGGGGTCGCGAGCGTCGATGGTGCGGATCATCTCGCTCATGAAACCCCTGTTATTCCTCGCGCAGAGACGCAGAGGCGCCAAGAGGGCGACTCCTCGCCTGTGCGACTCCGCGGCTGCGCGCGCAGCTCCCGCTGTGATCCTCGTGTCGGGGAGGCATTCATCAATGAATTCCTGAACAATCTCTTCGTCTCTCCGTCTCTGCGCCTTGGCGCGAGAAAAGAAAAAAGCCTACAACAGACCGTATTGCTCCAGGGTCTGGCGCAGAGCGGGCCGGCGCGCCTCGGCGAGGCGGGTCATGGGCAGGCGCAGATCGGGGCGGCACAGGCCGAGCATGCCGCACGCCTCCTTCACCGGGATCGGATTGGTCTCCACGAACAGGGCCTTGGCCAGGGGCAGGGTCTTGTAGTGCAGGGCGCGGGCCTCGTCGACTTGGCCGGCGAGCCACGCGTCGCACATCGCCGCCACGTCACGCGGGGCGATATTCGCGACCACCGAGATGGTCCCGACGCCGCCCAGGGCGAGGGTCGGGTAGGTGGTGCCGTCGTCGCCGGAGATCAGGGCGAAGCCCGGCGGGGTGGTGTCGATCACCTCGGCGATCTGCTGGAGGTTCGCGGTCGCCTCCTTGATGCCGACGATCCCCGGCACCTTGGCCAGGCGCGCCACGGTCTCCGGCAGGATGTTGAGGGCGGTGCGGCCCGGTACGTTGTAGACGATCAGGGGGAAGGCGGTCTCCTCGGCGATGCGCTTGTAGTGGAGGTAGACCCCCTCCTGGGAGGGTTTGTTGTAGTACGGCGAGATGAGCAGGGCTGCCGCGCAACCGGCGTCCTTGGCGTAGCCGGTGAGGGCGATCGACTCGGCGGTGGAGTTGGAGCCGGTGCCGGCGATCACCGGCACGCGGCCGGCGGCCTCCTCCACCACGATGCGGATCACCTCGCGGTGCTCCTCGTGGGTGAGGGTCGCCGACTCGCCGGTGGTGCCGCACGGCACGATCGCGTGGGTGCCGTGCTCGACATGGAAGTTCACCAGGCGGCGCAGGTCCGCTTCGTCGACCCGACCGGCCTCGTCGAAGGGGGTGACCAGGGCCACCATGGAACCGCGGATATCCATCACCGTGCCTCGGGGAAGGGAGAAGGTCAGAGTCTAGTCGTGAGCGCCGGACCTGTTAACTAGATTCATGTTTCGTTACGCCGCGCGGGAAGGGCGAACCAGGCCACGAGAGCAGATCGAAATGTCATATTTACAATGAGTTATCCGTACGGGTCCCCGCCGTGGTGCTGTCAGGGGTCGGTGGCCGCGCGGCCGGTCTGGCGGTCCGCGCACCCCCCGCCGGAGGGATCACACCTCGATCGATCCCGTGAAGACCTCGGCGGTCGGGCCCGTCATGTAGACGTGGTCGTCGCGTTCCGACCACTCGAGGGCCAGGTCGCCGCCCGGGAGGCGGACGGTGACCTCGCGCTCGATGCGACCCTCCAGGACCCCGGCCACGCACACCGCCGAGGCGCCGGTGCCGCAGGCGAGGGTCTCGCCGGCGCCCCGCTCCCAGACGCGCACGGTCACCTCGTCCGGGGCGTCGATCTGGACGAACTCGATGTTGGCCCGCCTGGGGAAGAAGGGGTGGCGCTCGGCGGCCGGGCCGAGGCGGGCGAGGTCGACCGCCGCCACGTCGCGCACGAAGGTGACGGCGTGGGGGTTGCCCATGGAGACGCAGGTGAACGGGATGCGCTCCCCCGCCACCTCCAGGGGGTGGGACATGACCATGCCGTCGAGGTCGACCGGGATCTTGCGTCCCTCCAGGACCGGCGCCCCCATGTCGACCCGCACCCGGTCGCCGACCAGCCGCGGCACGATCACCCCGGCCCCGGTCTCCACCCGGATCTCCTCCTTGGTGGTGAGGCCGCGGTCCACCAGGTAGCGGGCAAAGCAGCGGATGCCGTTGCCGCACATCTCCACCTCCGAGCCGTCCGCGTTGTAGATCAGCATGCGGAAGTCGCAGGTCGCCTCGCGGGGCGGTGCGATCACCAGGAGCTGGTCGCAGCCGATGCCGAAGCGCCGGTCGCAGAGGCGCCGGGCGTGGGGCGCGAGGTCTGGCAGGGTCTGGCTCACCCCGTCGAGGACGACGAAGTCGTTGCCCAGGCCGTGCATCTTGGTGAAGGGGAGGAGCATGGTAGCGGTCAGCTCTCAGCGATCAGCGACGAGGATTCAGATGCCGTCGGGGATGTTTTCCCCGGCGAGCAATTGCTCCACCGTCTCGCGTGGCCGGACGATGTGGAAGCGGTCGCCCTTGACCAGGACCTCCGGCACCCGCGGCCGGGTGTTGTAGGTGGAGGCCATCGAGAAGCCGTAGGCACCGGCCGACATCACCGCCAGGAGGTCTCCGGGGTGCAGCTCCGGCAGCTCCCGGTTGCGGGCGAAGAAGTCGCCGCTCTCGCAGATCGGGCCCACCACGTCGGTGGCGCACATCGGCCGGACCCCGTTGCGGCGCACCAGGCGGATCTCCTGATAGGCGTTGTACAGGGCCGGACGCACGAGGTCGTTCATGGCGCCGTCGACGATGGCGAACCGCTTGCCCTGGTTCTCCTTGGTGTAGAGGACCTTGGTGACGAAGCAGCCGCCGTTGCCCACCAGCACCCGGCCCGGCTCGAAGATCATGGTGAGGCCGCGCTTCGCGACCTTGTCGCGGATCGCCTGGGCGTATTCCTCGGGGGAGGGCGGCGCCTCGTCCTTGTAGACGATGCCCAGGCCACCGCCGATGTCGAGGTCGCGTACCTGGATGCCGGCGGCCCGCAGCTCGTCGACCAGGGCCAGGACCCGGTCGAGGGCGTCGAGGAAGGGGGTGAGCTTGGTGAGCTGGGAGCCGATGTGGCAGTCGACCCCCACCACCGCGATGTGCTCCATGGCCGCGGCGCGCTGGTACTCGGCCAGTGCCGCCTCGTACGCGATGCCGAACTTGTTCTCCTTGAGGCCGGTGGAGATGTACGGGTGGGTCTGGGGGTCCACGTCCGGGTTGACCCGCAGGGCGATCGGCGCCTTCACCCCGATCTCGCCGGCGACCTGGTTGAGGATGTCCAGCTCGCCGGGGCTCTCCACGTTGAAGCAGCGGATCTTCGCCTCCAGCGCCTGGCGCATCTCGCCCCACGTCTTGCCCACCCCCGAGTAGACGATCTTGGCCGCCTCCGCCCCGGCCGCCAGGCAGCGCGCCAGCTCGCCGCCGGAGACGATGTCGAAGCCCAGGCCGCGGCGCGCCATGATCGCCAGGACCGCCAGGTTGCTGTTGGCCTTCACCGAGAAACAGGTGAGGTGCGGCAGGTCGCCGAACGAGCCGTCGAAGGCCGCGATCTGGGCCACCAGGTGGGCGTGGCTGTAGCAGTAGAACGGGGTGGTGACCGCCTCCGCCAGGCGCGGCAGGGAGATCTCTTCGGCATAGAGGATGTCGTCGCGGTAGGTGAAGCTATTCATCGGGATGATCGGTCCGTTCCGGGCTGGGGGGTCGGTTACTATCCCGTAACCGGGGCCGGTGGTCTACCGGGGACCATTGCTGACCGTCGCTGACCGCGTTCTGTGCGAAAAGGACGGAGTGGCGTGCCGGGAGTTGCCCGGGTTGGGGGATGGGGGGTGCGGGGTGGGGGAGTGGACGGCCCTGCGGGCCGACGAATTTGATCCGGTGGGGATGGTGTCGCCGAAGAATCGGTTGGCCGCGACCGCGGCCATCCATCCCCTCGACGCCCACCCCCCATCCCGCATCCCCCTCTTCCCCCTCGACCTGTGTCGCCGGGTCCGGCGAAGATCAATGAGAGAGCCCGCCAACCAACCAACCAAGGCAGTAAGAGGAGTCGTCATGTTCATCGCCATGAATCAGTTTCACGTCGCCGCCGGTCGCGGCGGCGAGTTCGAGGAGCGCTGGCGCCAGCGCGACAGCCATCTGGATGAGGTCCCCGGCTTTCGGGGATTTCATCTGGTACGCCGCCAGGACGATGCCGACGGCAGCCACCGCTACGCCTCCCACACCACCTGGGAATCCCGCGAGGCCTTTACCGCATGGACCGAGTCCGACGCCTTCCGCAAGGCCCACGCCGGCAACCCCATGCCCAAGGGGCTGATGCTCGGCCCGCCCCAGATCATGCTGTGGGAGTCGGTGGAGCTGTAGCTCGGGTGGTGTGCCCACGGTCGTACAAACGGTCCCATCGACATGGCGACCGCCTCATCGCTGTCGAAGTCGTCAACCACCTCGGGGACGGGGTGATGAAGGTATTGTGCGTATGACCGTACTACGATTTTGGATTTGGCTCGACGCGGTCTGTCGCTGACACGGCGACCCAACAACCCATTCCATGCAGTTCATCAAGAACGGTCCGGATGTCCCCGACCGCCTACTGCAAGCACATGAGGATGGCCAGGTGGTCTTCTTCTGCGGTGCGGGAATCTCCTACCCAGCTCGACTGCCCGGATTCCGAGATCTCGTGACGGCCCTTTTCGAGCGCTGCGGCGAGCCTCCGTGGCCCATCGCGCAGACGGCCATTAAAAAAGGGCAGTACGACACGGCCATTGGTCTACTGGAGGAGCGCATCCGAGGTGATCGCTTCGCCGTACGTGAACAGCTTGCCGCGATCCTGACTCCCGACCTAACAGCCCCAGGGGCTACAGCTACACACGATGCGCTTCTGACCCTCGCGAGGAGTCGTAAGGGCAGCCTTCGCATCGTTACTACTAACTTTGATCGCCTCTTCGAGGAGGCGGCCACTCAACGTGGCTTAACCCTACGAACGTTCGAGGCCCCACTGCTGCCCTGGAGTTGCCCCGGTTTGGTGGACGGGTTAGGGCTTTCGTTGTTCGCGGTTCGTTTGGTGGATCTGTTCGTAGTGGACGGGGGATCGATAGTCCAGGGCAGAGTGTCGACGACGGGGGTTGTACCAC